>Ga0079224_100003695_pt1 | contig 19422 bp, 14 predicted proteins | sample Stecom2015_FD_80414 | JGI IMG/M metagenome (GOLD analysis project Ga0079224, IMG submission 80414) | Agricultural soil microbial communities from Utah to study Nitrogen management - Steer compost 2015 | ecosystem: Environmental > Terrestrial > Soil > Agricultural land | place: USA: Utah... | reverse complement strand
GTCAACCTGTTGCGTTGCAATACCGGCTCGCAGTAGCTGTTTGCGCATCGCCCCTTGGCTGCCTTGTAAACGCTGCTCGGTCCAGTGCTCTACCCCCTCTTTACCCATGCGCTCCAGCCAAGCATGTGCTACCACTCCCATGGTGCTTTCATAGGTATTAACTTGCGGCCAATGCCACTGATTTTGATGCAAATTGGGCCAATGCCATGGCACCTCCTGAGGGGAAAATGTTTTCACCCTACGTAAGCGTCGCTGAGTGTGACGCTGCAACGCGGGCTGCGCAGACTGATCACTCGCAAACTGCGGTTGCGGCGACTCGATACAAGGCCATAAACGTCCCAGTAGGCTACCGGTACTTGGCGCTTTGATCTCAAGCTCTGACTTTAGCTGCACTTCCGACACAATATGCAACTGCGTACGCGCCCGTGTTAAGGCAACATACAGCAAACGATTCATCTCAAAATCAGCACGCTGCTTCTCGCGAGCTGCCAGAAAACGGGAGACCGGATCATGTTCATCGGCCGCCCGCGGCTTAACAGGCCCCAACAGCAACTTACCATTAGCGTGCTCAAGCCGAATAAGCGGCATACGATCAGCCATCGGGCGACGCTCTAAACCGTACAAAATGACCGATTCAAACTCCAACCCCTTGGCTTTGTGAATAGTCATGACCTCCACTGCTCGGCCCGCGCTACGTGGCGCAGCATAAAGGGCCTGAATCTGGCGCTCGAATTCAGACACGACTACACCGCCATACGCGGCCATGCTTTCAAGCAAACGCAACACACGCTCGGCATCTGCTTGATCTCCCGGATGGGCATACACTTTGTCACCGCTCAGTTGACGCCAAATACGCTCAACCCATGCGGCAAAAGGCAGCGTACCACTGCGATTGCTAGGATCCAGTAATAAACGACTGGCATGCGCTAAGCGATGGGCTTCATCGGGGTCAAGATCATCAAAGCCATTGGGCTGCGCCAAGCGTTGCTGCAGCAATTTAGGCAAACTTTGATCCGCTTTCGCTAAACATAAACGATGCAGCGTGGCTAAGCGTAGGCCTACCAAGGGGCTGCGTAGCACCGACAACCACGCCAGCCGATCGCCCATGTGACTAAGGGCTCGCACAATTTGCAGCAAGTCGCGCACCACGGGTCGGTTTTCGAGTGGCTCTAGCTCTACGGCCCGACACGCTATCCCTTTTAGACTCAACTCACGCACCACCTGTTTAAGGTGACTGCGCGCCCGAACCAGAATAGCCACCGGATGCTTACTGTCTGCATAACGGTTCAGAGCATCGTCACATAGGGCCACCACCCTATCTTGAGATAGTTGCTCAAGCTGACGCTGCTGTGTGTCGTCGTCTGCTTGTTCATCGTCTGCTAAACAAATGGGGTGAAAGCTAAAGGCTGGCTCTTCAGCATTGGGCTGAAACGCCTCGGATCGGTTGTAGCTAACCGCCCCCAAACTGCTATCGTCGTACGACGGGAACAAGTGTTGTCCTGCCGCGTTAACCCACTCTACTAAGGCCGCTTGTGAACGGAAATTATTGCTTAAAGCCAAAGGTTCTAAGGGTACGTCACCCAAACGCCGCTGCCGCTTCACTTGTAGGAATAAACCCACTTCAGCTTTGCGGAAGCGATAAATAGACTGCATCGGATCGCCCACCAGAAACACCGTTCGCCCATCGCCTTGCTCCCACCCCGAGGTAAGGCGCTCTAGTAACTCGATTTGCGTTAGGCTGGTGTCTTGGAACTCATCCACTAATAAATGGCGAATAGAGCGGTCAATTTTAAGTAATAGCTCGCTGGGCTCATCCGCATTACCTAATGCTTGCAGTGCGCGTTGTGCGATCTCAATAAAGTCTACCTCGCCTTGTTCGGCAAAATGCACGTGCAGTTGCGCACTGGCCAACCAAAGCACCTTAATTAGGCTGACCAATATATCAAGCTGCTGCGCATCGTAACCTTCAGGCAAATTGCGGGTGCGAGCTAGGCCACTTACCCAAGGGGCATTGGGGTCCACGCCGCCTAACCATTCCTCAAAGGCTGCCTTTTGCGGCGTCTTGGCCGGAAAGCCCTGCTTCACGGTAATGCGCTTACGTAAGCTGCCATCATTCGTTAGTAGCGCATCGGCTAAGGCATGCCAAAGTGGCAGGTAATCGATGCTGGGCTCAAAAGGTGTGCCGTCCCAATCAAGCAGCGCTTGGATGTCCGGCACACCTGCGCCAGTCTGACGCTGGCACTCGTCGGCAGCAAAACGCAATAAGGGGGCCAAGCTATCAGCCCACCCTAACGGCATTGCAGCAACTAAACGTTGCAGCTCCGCTTCAACAATCGCCTCAAGGTTGTGTTCAATATCCGCGATGCTACGCGCATCCGCTAACACCGGCTGCCATTGGTCTCGACTGGCTAACATTTGCGCGATAAGCTCTTGGGCCGTGGCCAAATGCACATCCACATGCGCTAATAGGTGTGCCACTTCTTCATACTCGTCAGCGAGCGCTAAGGTGTCAGCTGCCGCCTGCAAATATAAAGGTTCTGCATCGGCCACCACACCGGGCATACCACCCAAACCACTTACCCACGGCATCGCCCGCACTAAATGCGCGCACAGCGAGTCAATCGTACGAATACTTAAACGCGCAGGGTAGGCTAATAAGTCCCACCCTTTTTCAGCATTTCGCGCCATGGCTGCTTGGGCCAGTTCCCAACTGCGAACCCGATACGCTTCTTCAGGGCGGGGCTGCTGCGCAGAAGCGAGTTTTTCCAACACACGGGCATGCATCTCAGCGGCGGCTTTTTTGGTAAAGGTAATCGCCACTACCTCTTCGGGGCGTTCGACAGTGGCCAGCAAGGCTAAAATACGGTCTGTTAACAGTTCCGTTTTACCCGAGCCCGCTGGCGCTTCCACCAAAAAAGAATGCGTAGGATCAATGGCCCGAGCACGTACCGGGCTATCACTAGGCTGTTTTAGTGTCATTTACGCCTCCTCATTCAGGCGCAAGAACGCCAATACATCACAATACTTCAGGTCGTTTTCATTCCACACCTGATTCGCCGCCTGACCTTGCAAAAACTCATCGGCCAACGCGCGTATAGCATGCTGCCATGCCTGCACCTGATCGGCCCACGGTAATAAATCGCTGCGTTTTTTATCGCTATCGCGATTGCGCACATCACCCAGCACCACATCGGTGTCAGCGTAACCCGTAACCCCTGAGCCACGACTACTTAGCCACGCCAAAGCAACAGCCCCCACCTCTTCATTCTGTCCAAGCAAATGGCCAGCATACAGCGGTAATTGCAAATTGATCGGTCGCTCACGCACCCACTCATCAAGCGGCTCACTGCGATTTAGCGAGGTTTTGTAATCCAACACCACATAACGCCCATCGGCCAACTGATCAATGCGATCAAGACGCATCGGTAGACTCAAGTGCTGGTGCGTAAAACGAATCTCGGTCTCTAATGCCACAACAGTAAATGCTTCGCGAGATAACTCGAACGCTAACCATGTCGATAGCACCGCAAGCGCACGTTCACATTCAAGCCCACGTAATCGTTCGCTGTAAGCCGCAAGCTCTAACTCAGCCGCTTGCTCAATTAGGGGTTGCAGCACGCCCTTTACGCCCAAGTTTGCTACCCATTCAGCCAACCCCTGCTGGCTGCGTTCAGGACAATGAGTCCATAACAGCTCCATTACCCGATGCAGGAACAAGCCACGTGCATTCAGATCGCTTAAGGACGCGTAATCAGGTAGGTCGCTTGCGCCAAGTCGGTATTTCACAAAAGCCCATAATGGCGAACGGGCTTGCGTATCCAACACGCTGACCCCGCCTCGAATACGTTCATCTTTTGTTAAAAGTGGCCCACTGTGATCATCAAGCTCTTCCAGCTCGGCAGGTTCAACCTTGTGTTGCTCCTCATCAAGTTCAATGTGCTGGTAAGGTGCCAATAGCGGGCTGGGACGTAGCAGTTGCTCGTCTTGATACTGTGGATAACTTAAACGCAATACGGGCGCGCTACTGCTTAAGGTCTTGAATAACAATTGCGCCCATTGCAACTCGCGCTCGGGCGTAGCTCGGGGCGCATTCGCGCGGCGCAAGGCGCTGTGAGGAAGTAACGGGTTGGGCTTCACCGCAGCAGGTAGGGTTTCGTCAGTTAAACCCAGCATCCACACCGCATCCCACTGTCCGCCCTCGGCCTCTAAAAAGCCCAGCACATCCAACCGAGAACGTGGATCACGCTGTGGCTGGAACAAGGTTTCGCGCAACAAACGGCTAAGCACTCGATGTGCCGCCAGCAAACCCAGATCGTTCAACACAGGAGCTTGTCGTGAAAACTGCGTTAGCGCGGCATCAAAAGCTTCCATTACCTGATAGCCGTGGCTATCAATGGATTCTTGACCCGGAAAACCCAGTTGCTCTAACACCAAACGTATGGCCTCCGCCCAGTGTTCTGGCGATTGATACGTAGGCATACTTTGCAAGGTGTGTAGCGCCGTTTCCCATGCAGGCGCTAACAAAGGGGTGTGTTTTAACAAAAGCGCTTGAAACTCTTCTGCCCCGACCCATAATTTATCGTCGTGGCGCCACATCGCATCAATTTGTGCACGGGCCCCAGCTTCCTCTACACTGCCCGCACACGCCCCCGCCAACAGTGCAGCACCTAACACCTCGGGCTCTACCTGTTGATAACGACCCATTTGCGCCAAGGCCTGCAGCCAAGCAAGGGCTGCCCTGACCATCGGCCAATCGGATAAGGCCCGGCCTACCGCCACGTTCCACGCTAAAGCAGGCTGTGTTTCGGTTGCTGCGCAGGCTTGCGCTAACACCCGATGCACATAGGGCACCTCAGCCTCTAATTGCGCCGCCACAATCGCAACCCGGTGACGCGGGTTTGCACGCAATTGCTGTACTGCCCACGCTGCTGCCAAACGCCATTCATGATCGCTATCGGCTGCGGCCACCACATCAGCCTGAAGCGGTGTTTGGCGCATTGAGGCAAGACTTAAAACCTGCACGCCTTGACGCTGTAACGCCGTAAAAATAGCAGCCAATCGCGGTGATAGCTCGTGAAAGCCTGCCAGCACCAAGGTATCAAAAGCGGGTTGATAAACACCGCTTTCACAAGCCTGACGTACCCGTTGACTGGAACGGTTCGAATCATCGGCATCTAAATCAAGCAACACAGCCTGATAGCGCTCGCGCCATCGAAGAAACTGCAGATAATCGGGTGATTCCTCACCCGACACCACCTGAATATCCCATTCATCCAACAAATTATCGGCCTCACAGGCCAGCTTAGCCGCCTGCCGGATATCAAGCAGCACCCGTTCTTCGCGTTCAAGTTCGGTGATGACCTGTTCCCACAGCTGAATGGTGCCAAACGTGTCGAGCAAATACGAGGCAGGCTCAAAGCGTTCGCTAAAGCAAAGCTCATCAGCAATGGAACGTAACCAAGCGCCTACTGGAATAATGTCAGGCACGGCTACCGCTTTGCGCTCGGCGCTTAGTTGTTCTTGCAGCACCGCCAGTATGCGCCGTGCATACCGATTATTAACGGTGAGTATTTGCGTGCGCGTGCTATCAAATGACTCGATTTCGTCCAGCTCAACTGAGGGAAATTCGTGCATACTTAAACCTAAGGACCCGCTCTGTTACTATTATTTCACTATACTACCGCGTTAGATTGCGAAGCAGCTTGCCACGCATGATACCGCCCTGTCTTTTATACGCTATTTCAACATGCCTTCTTCACCTCTTCCCGATTTTGAGCTTGCTGGTTCAATCTGGTTTAAGTCTGGCTCCCAAAACTGGGGCAACCCACGCCGCATGGCGTTGTTGGCCGCCATACAAGAACATGGCTCCATTTCTGCTGCCGCGCGCGAAATTGGCTTAAGTTATAAAGCAGCGTGGGACGCTATCGATACCATCAACAATTTATCGGATACGCCGTTAATTTTACGTACCACCGGTGGACAACGCGGCGGTGGCGCTGAACTGACGGCTCAGGCAATCGAAATTCTGGAACTCTACAAGCACCTTGATGAAATTCATCAACGCTTAATGAAACGCTTGGCGCGCGTCAAACCCGGCTCTAACCAACACTTGCAAGTCCTGCAAAACATGATGATTCAAACCTCAGCTCGCAATAACTTTATTGGTACAGTAAAACACGTCAAACTGACAGAAATTGGCGCCGAAGTCACCTTACATATTGCCGATGAAATTGAAATCGTCTCCTCGGTAACGCGCAACGGTGTAGAAACCTTAGGTCTGTCTGAGGGCCGACGGGCTTTAGCCTTTATTAAAGCGTCATCAATTTTGATTGGCAAAGACTTAGAAGGCGCCCGACTGTCGGCCCGCAACGTATTACCCGGCCTTATTACCGCCGTTCAACGTGATGCCATTGGCGCTGAGGTCAATCTAGAGATGTCCAGCGGACATAGTCTGGCGGCTACCATTACCGCAGAAAGCGTAGAGCGTTTACAGCTTGAGGCGGGTCAAAAGGCCTATGCTATCTTTAAAGCCTCCAGCGTATTACTGGGTACGCTCGACTAACCCCTCTAGCTTGATCTGGCTAAGGTATTCCCAAGTTAACGCTTCACCCCTGTCAGACACGCGTACGTAACAGTCGGCCATCATGACACTCCCTTCCCATGACCCCGAAAGCACCCAAGCCCTCATTAACGACTTTATTCAACACTGCTGGCTCGAAGACGGTCTGGCAAAAAATACGCTTGCTGCCTACCAACGGGACCTAGAGCTATTCGCCAAGTGGTTAACTGAACACAATAATGCTCAGTTACTTGAGGTGTCTAAAGAAGACTTACAAGCGTGGCGGGCACATGAAAGTGAGTCCATTAAAGCCACCACCGCTAACCGCCGCTTAGCGACTTTACGAAAATTTTATGTTTGGGTCTTACGCAATGGCTGGTTAGAAACCGACCCCTGCCAAGGCCTAAGTACTGCGAAGCAACATCCTCGTGTGCCACACACCTTAAGTGAGCAGCAAGTAGAAGCGTTACTGAACGCACCTGACACCGATACAGCACTGGGTCAACGCGATCGTACCATGCTGGAAACCCTTTACGCTACCGGCTTAAGGGTAAGCGAATTAACCGATTTACAACTTAGCCAATTAAGCCTGAACGATGGGGTTATTCGTGTAGAAAAAGGGAAAGGCGGAAAAGACAGATTGGTGCCTATTGGGGCTGAAGCGATGGACTGCCTAAGCGACTACTTAAACTATTCACGTCCAGAAATTTTAGGCACTAAACGCAGCGACTACCTATTTGTGACCGCACGTGCAAAAAACATGACCCGTCAGGCTTTTTGGTTGATCGTAAAAAAATATGCGGTGCTGGCTGGCATCCACACGCCGCTATCCCCTCACGTATTACGCCATGCCTTTGCGACGCATTTATTGAACCATGGGGCCGACTTACGGGTGGTACAGTTGTTGCTGGGTCATGCCAATATTTCCACAACACAAATTTATACACACGTAGCCCGTGAGCGCTTAAAGGCCTTGCATCAGGCCCACCACCCTCGCGCTTAATGGGCCGGCGACGCCCGCAATATGAATTGAGTGATTTCCGACGGTCGCCCTAAACGCAACGGAAAGCCATTCCACAAGCCTGCGCCGTTGCTAACATACAGCTGCATATCGTCTACCTGATACAAGCCCGACACGTAGCCATCGTTAGCCCGCTTCACCAACCAATGCAAACCCAACATTTGTCCGCCATGAGTATGCCCTGACAGCTGTATGTCGGCACCCGCTGCCGCACTGGTTTTAGCCTCGGTAGGTCGATGACTTAATAACAAAACAGGGTCTGCCTTATCGACCCCCTGCAAGGCCGCTTGCACATCCGGCACCAACTGCCCAAACGAAGCCGCTGTGGCATCGGTAATGCCCGCCAAGATCAGACGCTGATTATTTTTTTCTATGACAACATGCTCGTTGAACAGCAGACGTAAACCCAACTCGTCAAATACCGGCAACCAATCCACGTAATCAACGTAATATTCATGATTGCCCGGAATGGCATACACCCCGTAGGTCGCCTGAAGATCCCCTAAAGGGGGCACATCGTTGGCCCGAGCAGCGGGCGAACCATCAATCATATCGCCCGTTAACACCGTAAGGTCTGGGTTTAAGGCATTGGTTTTATCCACAACGGCTTGCATCCACGGCCTTTGCAACAAACGGCTGGCGTGTAAGTCGGTTAACTGCACTACGGTAAACCCATCAAACTCTTGCGCCAACTTCGGCACATGTAGCTCCACCGTTTTCACCGCTGGCACACGCACTGCATTCCACACCCCCACTGCCGCCAACGTCAGCGCCACCACGCCCATACCATAAAGCAACGTAGGCGAAGCCACCCACGCCTGACTACGAAAACGCGAGCCCAAATACCACAACACGCCCACGATATCGCGTACCAACAGCATACAAGCCAGAATAATCAATGCACCAAAGGCGCAGCCCAATAACGCAATAACGATAAAAGGCAACTCGGGCGACGCCATCGTTCCAAAAAACGTACGCGTAATTAAATGATGCTCGGCAACCAGCAACACCACGAGCGATAACAACGATTTGGGACGACGTGGCCATGACAAAAGACGAACGTACGACCAAATAACATACAGGGCGGTCAGCCCAGTAACGAGATGAAACACGTGACTTTTCCGTTTGGTACTGTGAATAAGAGTGGCATTTTACGCATCATGCATGACAACACGTGTATCCATTGTCTACTAAACACCTTGGACAGGAATGGGTGGGAAGGTTCCGTTGGGCATAATCCCGAATCGCAACCTGCTCTATCCGACGCGTTATGCGCTGTTCATACGCTAAACTTAACAGCTTCGTTTACAGCTTAGACCCATGGCAAAACAAAAACACGTTAGCGAAACACCCGCCACCCAGTGGTTGCGCAAGCATCGCATTAACTTCAGCGAACACACCTACCAATACATTGATCACGGCGGTACGCACGAAGCCGCACGCCAATTGCAGCTTGAGCTGCATTTGGTGGCCAAAACATTAGTGATGGAAGATGAAAACGCCAAAGCGCTGATCATTATTATGCGCGGCGATCGTGATGTATCCACCAAAAATCTGGCGCGGCAAATTGGGGCTAAAAAGGTGGCTCCCTGCAAGCCCGAGGTGGCGCAACGTCATACGGCGTATCAGGTAGGTGGCACCTCGCCCTTTGGTATTCGCAAGCCTTTAGCTATTTATGTAGAAGCCGATTTACTGAGCGCCGAGCGCATTTACATTAACGGCGGCCGCCGCGGTTATTTAGTGGGCATTGCACCCAATGTATTAACAGACGTGTTGGGCGCTAAAGCGGTGGAAGTGGGTATTTAGCCAACGAACTGGCGGCCTCAGTAGGAATCGAACCTACAATCTTCCCTTAGGAGGGGAAAGTTATATCCATTTAACTATGAGGCCTACATGACAGGCGGTAGAGTAAGCACTTGCGTCGTTCACGGCACTAAGACTCGTGCTATACGCAGCCCTACCCGAAAGTCATAACGCCCGACATTATATACTGCCGTGCTCGTCTCCCCGAGACGGGAAGCCTAAAAAAGTTTTCTATGTGGCGCGATGCCTTAAGACGTAGTCCAGCTAAAAACACCACTTACCGTACTAATAACGCAATAATGATAGCTTTTTGGGCTGATCCTTTTTTACACAACTAGGCTGACTCCATGCTAACTACCGTGCTGCTGATCCTTCCGGACTTTATCCTTATTAGCTTGGGCGCAGCACTGCGACACCTGATTGGTTTTAGCGCCGATTTTTTCCGTCAGGTTGAAAAGCTGGTGTATTACCTGTTTTTCCCCGCCCTGCTGTTTTATTCCATTGTGAACACGCCGCTAGATGGCGCACAAACCTTTAACTTATTTCTGGCGGTAGGCGGTGTCATTGTTACAGGTGCGCTCTCGGGGTGGTTAGCGCTAAGGGCGTTGCGGGCTGACGCCCTAGCCCATGCCTCGGTGGTGCAATGTGCCTTTCGGTTTAATACCTATTTAACCTTGTCCCTGGCGTTTGAACTGGGCCAGCAAGAAGGCTTGGGGATTATGTCGGTGATGGTGGGACTAGCTGTACCAATGGTGAACTTCTTCGCCGTACATGCTTTAGCCCGTCAACGAGGCCGAAAAATCGGCGTTGAACTGCTTAGTAATCCCTTTATTTTGGCAGCCATATTAGGGCTGCTTTGGAATTTTCTTGCATTGCCCATCCCCAAACCCATCGAGGTAGGGCTTTCTCGCTTAGGCAGTTGCGCTTTGCCCCTAGGCTTACTTTGCGTGGGCGCCACCATCTCGTTAACTGCTTTACATGGTGCGAAGAAACTGGTGACGTGGATGGTGTCGTGTAAATTACTGCTTTTACCTATTGCTGCGGTACTGATTAGCTGGTTGCTTAAACTTGAGCCCGCAGAAGCTAATATGTTGATCTTATTTGGCGCGGTGCCAACCGCCTCGTCCGCGCACGTGTTAGCCGCTCGCATGGGCGGCAATGCCGAACTTGTGGCCACAACCATGTCGGTAGGAACCATTTTGGCCATTTTCACACTACCTTTATGTATTCGTTTTTTGTTTATTTAAGAAGGACAGCCCAATGCCGTTAACGCGTGAGCCCCTAAGCGCCTTGCAGTTATACGCTGCAGATGAAGCCATAACACAACGTCTGGCTCAATTGCTGTCCCCGATTGTCTGTGGGAAAAGTGAGTCCGAAAATACGGGTAATGACGAGTTAGGTGGGCATATTCACCTCGTTGGCGACCTTGGCGCGGGCAAAACCACCTTCACAAGGGCTTTTTTGCGCGAAGCCGGCGTTAGCGGCCGCATTAAAAGCCCTAGCTATGCGCTAGTTGAAAGTTATAATCTTTCTAGGTTAAGTGCCTATCACCTTGATTTTTATAGATTTAGCGACAGCCAAGAATGGCTAGACGCAGGTTTTCGTGATATTCTGCAGCAAAGCGCTGTTGTGCTTATCGAATGGCCGGACAAGGCGGGCGACTTATTGCCAGCGGCCGATTTACGAATCAAATTCGATTATTGCGAGTCAGGCAGGCAGCTTCTGCTTGAGGCATACAGCAAAAAAGGACAAAAATGGCTAACAACACTCAGACCACTGCTCAGGGAGTTTCCTCTAAAGGGTTAATGCGGCGGCGTCTTGTCACCTCAGCAACAACGCTTATGCTGTTGCCCATTTTGCCGCGCGTTGCTCATGCCAGTTCCATCGTCGCTGTCCGTACATGGCCTGCCGACGAATACACTCGCGTTACGCTCGAGATGGATACCGAGCTAAAAGCCGAACACTTCACCCTTGAAAACCCCCATCGCATGGTGGTAGATATTGAAGGGTTAACCATTAACAGTACGCTTAACGAGCTTGTTTCTAAGGTACGTCCTAACGATCCCTATATTTCATCGGTACGCGTAGGGCAAAACCGTCCTAATGTTGTGCGCTTGGTGCTGGATCTTAAACAACCCATTGCCCCTCAAATTTTTACGCTTAAGCCCATCGGCGAGTATAAATACCGCTTGGTGCTTGACCTGTATCCTCGGGTGGCACAAGACCCGCTACTGGCTTTACAACAGCAATTCGATGACGACGACCCCTTAGCGGCCGTACTCGAAGATCTGGCCAAATCGCAGCCCTCGGTACCTGCTCCTATGGTGCAAGGGCAAGAGCCTCCACGTGTGGCCAAGCCTACGCCCCCACCTGCCTCGGTGCCTAAGGTAACTCCCTCACCGGGTATCAACCGGCCTATCCTAATCGCTTTGGATGCAGGCCATGGTGGAGAAGACCCCGGCGCGATTGGGCCCAGCGGCACCTACGAGAAAAACGTGGTCTTGCAAATTGCGAAGCGGCTAGCAAAACTAATTGATGCGCAACCCAATATGCGCTCGTACCTCACCCGAGACGGCGATTTCTTCGTCCCGTTACATGTTCGTGTACAAAAGGCTCGACGAGTCAAAGCGGATTTGTTCATTTCTATCCATGCTGACGCATTTACTAAGCCCTCTGCTCGCGGGTCGTCTGTTTACGCCCTATCACAGAACGGCGCTACCAGTACTGCGGCACGATGGCTGGCCAACAAAGAAAACCAAGCCGACTTAATTGGCGGGGTAAATATTAAAACCCAGAACAAACAAGTGGCTGAAGTACTGCTCGACTTATCAACTGCAGCACAAATTAACGACTCGGTACGCGTGGGTACCGACATTTTGGGCGAGATTGGCAAGATCAATCGCCTGCATAAACGGCAAGTGGAACGAGCCGGCTTTGCTGTGCTTAAAGCGCCGGATATCCCATCCGTACTGGTGGAAACCGCTTTCATTAGTAACCCAACTGAAGAAAAGCTACTAAGAAGCCCTGCTCATCAAGACAAAATTGCCCGTGCTATGCTGGCCGGCATTAACAAATACGTTAGCTCTGGTGTGGCCTTAGCCAATCGCGCCTAATTACTTGCGTACCCCTTACAGGCCTGAGCCCCACGTTATAGTAGGCTCAGGCCTTTTGTATCATCACGCTTGCCTTGCCCACGCTGCACTTAACTTTGCGCGTTAAATCGTTAAAATCATTGCTCGCCTAGGTATTTTTAGGCTCCACTGCTACTGCCAACAAGAGTTTTATTCATGACCCCACGTCGCGCTATTGCTGCCTTACCCGAATTATTAATCAGCCAAATTGCGGCGGGTGAGGTCATCGAACGCCCTGCCTCGGTATTAAAAGAATTACTGGAAAACGCGATTGATGCAGGTGCCGATAACATTGAAGTGCGTCTAGAAGGGGGCGGCATACGTCGTATTGCGGTCATTGATAACGGCCACGGTATTCCTCGGGATGAATTACCCTTAGCGTTCCGGCGCCATGCCACCAGTAAAGTGCAATCACTGGCTGAACTGGAATCAGTCGCTTCAATGGGTTTTAGGGGTGAAGCCCTAGCCTCAATTGCGTCGGTAGCGCGTACTAGCCTGCGCTCGCGCACAGCCGAAGCAAAGCACGCTTGGGAACTTGAAGGTTTAGGTGCTGAAATCAAAGCTGCGAGTGGCTCTCAAGGCACCACCGTCGATGTGCGTCAGTTGTTCGACAGCATACCGGCCCGCCGTAAATTCTTGCGCACTGAAAACACGGAATACGGGCACTGTGTTACCGCACTGGAGCGTATCGCCCTATCTAAACCCCATATCGCGTTTAGGCTGTTTCATAACGACAAAGCCACTCGGCATTGGCGTTCCGGCCCCATCGGGCAGCGTATTTTAGATATTCTGGGTGAAGAGTTTTTAAGCCAAAGCATCAGCATCGAACAAGACCAAGGCCTAATTGCACTTCAAGGCCTAATTATCCGCCCTGCTTTCGCCCGCAGTCGCACCGACCAACAGTTTTTATTTGTGAATGGGCGCTTTGTGCGCGACCGCACGGTATCACATGCCATACGACAGGCCTATTCCGATGTTCTTCACGGTGACCGCCAGCCAGCCTACGTGCTGTATTTATCGGTTGACCCCAACACCGTGGACGTTAACGTACATCCTGCTAAACACGAGGTGCGCTTTCGCGATTCAGGCGCGGTTTACCAATTCGTGCTTCGTACCCTTAGTGCGGTACTAGCAGAAAGTCAGGCCGATGCCGTCACCCACACCACTCCGAATGCAAGCGCAGAATACTCGGATCACACCGCACAAGGTGCCGGGGCGTCTATCCCTCCACCCCACTTCGGTGGTGCGCCTGCATCAGGCGCTGGGCCGGCAACACACTCAAACCCTTATCGGCACCAGGCATCGCTAGGCTTACGCCCACAACAAAGCGGCGCTCAGTCTGCGCAAAACTGGCAAGATTTTTACGCCCCCCTGCCTAGTTCTACCGCCGTATCTGAACCCAGTGCTCAGCTTGCCCCAAGTACGCAACTGCCTGAACAGTACAACGAATTACCCATGGGCATGGCCATTGCCCAATTACACGGTGTGTATATTTTGTCGCAAACCCAGCAAGGATTAATTTTGGTGGACATGCATGCCGCCCACGAGCGCGTCATGTATGAAAAACTGAAACAGGCGATGGATAGCCGCGATCTACCCTGCCAAGAATTGCTGGTACCCGTAGTGTTTCAATGCGCTGAAACCGACGTCGCCTTACTGGATGAACACCACAACACCTTAAACGAACTAGGTTTAAGTTTAAGTGCCCTAAGCCCTACTTCCATTGCCGTGCGAGCTGTACCAGCACTGCTGGCCAAAGGGGATATTGAAGCGTTGGTGCGCAGTGTGTTGAATGAGTTGCAAGCGGTAGGTGGCTCTGAACATTTAGCGCGCCAGCGCAACGAGCTGTTATCCACCATGGCGTGCCACGGTGCGATACGGGCTAATCGCCGCCTAACCCTAGATGAAATGAATGCGCTACTGCGCCAAATGGAAATCACCGATCGGGCTGATCTGTGTAATCACGGCAGACCCACCTGGGTATATTGGTCGATGCAAGATTTAGACAAATTGTTTTTGCGTGGACAATAACGATGCAAACGCCTGTGATCTGCTTAACTGGCCCTACGGCTGCGGGCAAAAGCGCCGCCACCCACGCCATTGCCCAACGTTGGCCCATTGAGATTATTGTGATGGATTCGGCCACGATTTATCGAGGCATGGATATTGGCACCGCCAAACCCAGCGTAGAAGAGCAAGCCGCAGTCCCTCACCATTTACTGGATATTCGCGATCCCAGTGAAAGTTACTCAGCTGCGGCCTTTGCCAACGATGCTGCAGCCCTTATTCACGATATTGTGCAACGCGGCCGTTTACCTTTGCTGTGCGGTGGCACCCTACTGTATTACAAAGCCCTTCGCGAAGGGCTTAACGACTTACCGGTATCTCAACCCGAAATTCGTGCTCAACTGGATCACGAGGCAGCCATCGCCGGCTGGCCAGCCATGCATGCTGAGCTGGTCAAAGTAGACCCTGTTACCGCAGCACGTTTAGCGCCTAACGATAGCCAGCGCATTCAACGCGCACTCGAGGTATACCGTAGTAGCGGCAAGCCTTTATCGGAATGGATACAAGCCCCCAAACAAAACCCCGGTAGCCAGTTTAGCTACCAAACCATTAGCCTAGAACCATCCGATCGGCATGTGTTGCACCAACGCATTGCAAAACGCTATCAACAGATGATTGAACAGGGCTTGGTCGCCGAGGTAGAAGCGTTGTATGCTCGTGGCGATTTAAACCCCGCCCTACCATCGATACGCTGTGTAGGGTATAGGCAAATTTGGGACTATCTAGAAGGCATAAACAGCCTAGACGAAGCCATTGAAAAAGCCATTGCCAGCACCCGTCAATTAGCAAAACGACAACTGACGTGGTTACGCAGTAATCCTGAGCGCACAATTATCGACTGTTTAGACCCACACCGTGCGACACACGTCGTGCAGCAGGTTGCCCACCACTGGCCCACAGTCTAACCAGCCAAAAACGACTTTGCCCCACTCGTTAGCACCGTGTCTAACGGGTGGGGCAAGCTTAAAAACGCTATATTTAGTCGCTAAACGCTGTTTAGGCAATGTTCACAGCAGGTTGGTTGGCTTCACGCTGCACAATTTCACCCAACTGATAAACGGTTTCGCCCTGCTGGCTTAAGGTTTGAGTAATTGCTGCTGCTTGCTGTGCATCAACAATGACCACCATCCCAATACCGCAGTTAAAAACACGCCACATTTCTTCGTCGGCCACCCCGCCATTTTGCTGCAACCACTGGAACAGTGCTGGCATTTCCCACGACGTGCGACTGATATTTGCTGCCGCATGCGCTGGTAATACACGAGGAATATTCTCGGTTAAACCGCCACCGGTAACGTGCACCAACCCCTTAATGGCTTTACCGTGCTCTTGCAAGGCTGCCAATACCGATTTCACATAAATACGGGTAGGCTCCATGACCACATCGGCTAAAGTGCGGCCATCGAGTTCGTCGGTAGGACGTGCATTAGCGTGGGTAATAATTTTACGAATCAGCGAATAGCCATTAGAGTGTGCACCACTAGAGGCTAGGCCCAGCACCACATCGCCTGCGGCAATGCTGTCACCGGAAATAAGCTTAGCTTTTTCCACCACCCCCACAGCAAAACCCGCTAAATCGTACTCGCCGTCTGGGTACATGCCAGGCATTTCAGCGGTTTCACCACCGATTAGGGCACAACCAGAGAGCTCACAACCTTTAGCAATACCTTCTACCACTGCAGCGGCGGTATCGACCGACAAACTGCCACACGCAAAGTAGTCTAAGAAATACAATGGCTCTGCGCCCTGAACGAGAATATCATTGACACTCATAGCCACTAAGTCGATACCCACGGTATTATGGCGTTGCCATTCGAATGCCAAGCGTAACTTGGTGCCGACGCCATCCGTGCCGGATACCAGTACGGGCTCGTCAAGATTTTTAGGAAGCTCAAATAAAGCGCCAAAACCTCCGATACCTGCCATCACGCCGGGACGCATGGTTTTAGCAGCTAAAGGTTTGATACGATCGACAAGAGCGTCGCCTGCCTCGATATCAACGCCTGCGTCGCGATAGGTCAGTGATACGGATTGATTGTTTGTCATGAGTAAAGCCGTGGAATATGTAAGAGTTTCAAGTTGGATGGAATTGTACGCCACATGAACCAACAACTGATTCTGGATATTTCTCCAGCACCATCACCAACGCTTGATAACTTTGTTATCGGCTCGAATCAAGAAGTGCTTAATGCGCTCTTGAACTGTAAGCCTGGACGGGCCATTTATTTGTATGGCCCCCCGGGCGTTGGGCGTACCCATCTACTGCAGGCCATGGCCAAGCAGTGGCATGGGCTCTATTTTAATGCCAATACGCCCATAACACAGCTACAAAAACTGGCCAGTGCAGAAACCATTACCGTACCACTGATTGCCATTGATGATGTCGACAAACAGACACAGCTTCACCAAGCTCAAGTGTTCGCTTTGTACAATCGATGGCGCGAAGTCGCCGCCACCCAAAAAGCCTTTGTTTTATTGATTGCCGGTGAACGGGCTCCCTTGGCAACTCCCGTGCGCGAAGACCTACGCACACGTTTAGGCTGGGACTTAGTGTTTCGATTGCGACTGTTATCAGACGAAGAGCGGGCCAAAGCCCTTCTAACACGCTCGGCCGATCGCGGTTTGCATTTAAGCCCCGAAGTATTGAAGTGGGTATTGACCCATTACGACCGTGACATGAGCCAATTAATCGCTTTAATTGATGCTCTGGATCACTACTCCCTTACGCGTAAGCGGCACATTACCCTGCCCTTGCTTAGAGATTTATTGGCCGAAGGCCGCCTTCCCTCTTAAAACCTTATGAATACCCCACGCAACTTAGCCCTATTTGATTTGGATCACACGCTGCTACCCTTAGACAGCGATTATCAATGGGCCGACTTTTTAGCCCGCACTGGCCGTGCTGGCGACCCCATCGAAGCTCAGCGGCTGAATGAAGAGCTCATGAACCGTTATAACGAGGGCTTGCTTACCGCAGAAGAATCCGCTGAGTTCATGCTTGGCTTGTTATGCAAAGCGGCCAACCGCAAAGAGCTAGCCGAATGGCAAGCCGAATTTATGCGCGAAATCATCGACCCCGCCATCTTAGCGCCAGCAGTGAATTTGGTAAAAAAGCATCTGCAGCAAGGCGACCTGTGCGCTATCGTTACTGCAACTAACGAGTTTGTAACCACTCCCATTGCCAAACTATTTGGCATTGAGCACCTGATTGCTACCGTGCCCGAAGAAGAAGATGGACGCTATACCGGTAAAATTCACGGTGTACCCAGCTTTAAAGAGGGTAAAATCACTCGCGTCGACCAATGGTTGCACGATCTGGGCCTACGTCGCGAACAATTTGACCGCATCTGGTTTTACAGTGACTCCCCCAACGACCTACCTTTAATGGAACAGGTATCGGACCCAGTCGCCACTAATCCTAGCGAGGCATTACGACGCATAGCAGAAGAACGGAACTGGGAAATTTTGGATCTCTTTTCGCTCATGCTGGATGCAAAGTCTTAACACCCACACATGTTAAAACGCACAATAAAAACCTTTGTAGCACGACTCTTTACGGCCCCCACCAAAGGGCCGGTTCATTACAGTCACGACCAACACGGCATCGACCGCAGGTTGGTCTCTCGTCACGCCATTAAAGTATGCGAAGTACTACAACAACATGGCTATGAAGCCTATGTAGTTGGCGGTGCTGTACGCGACTTAATCGCTGGGCTTGAACCCAAAGACTTTGATGTGGCCACCAACGCCACCCCAGAGCAAATTCGGCCCCTGTTTCGCCGAGCGCGCATTATTGGGCGACGCTTCAAACTGGTGCACGTGGTGTTCGGGCGTGAAATTATCGAAACCTCTACCTTTAGAGCCGCCGATACCGAAAGTCAGAAAACAGATGCCCACGGCCGAATTTTGCACGATAACCAATACGGTGAATTGGTCGACGATGCGAACCGTCGTGACTTCACCCTGAATGCCCTGTATTACGACCCCACTAGCGAAACCGTTATCGATTACCACCAAGGGGTAAACGACTTAAAAAATCGCGTGGTTCGTATTATTGGCGACCCCACTACACGCTATCGCGAAGACCCAGTGCGTATGTTAAGGGCTGTACGTTTTGCAGCGAAGCTTGATGCCACCATCGAAAGCAGCACTCATGCGCCCATTCAGTCGCTAGCGCCGCTGATTGCAAACGTGCCTGAATCGCGTTTATTCGACGAACTATTAAAGCTACTGGCTTGCGGCCACGCTATGCAGTGTTTGGAACAGCTGTACGCAGAGCAATTGCACCGCGACCTGTTACCGTACTTGGAAAGCAGCCTGAACGATCCCGAGCAACGCGCCTTCTTAGAGATGGCACTGGCTCGTACCGATGCGCGAGTGCGCAGTGGTCGTAGCATCAGCCCCAGCTTCTTATTTGCCACCTTGCTGTGGAAGCCCGTACGAGCCGAATGGGAACAACGTAAAGCCGATAAGCAGCCACCCGTACAAGCTTTAGCTGATGCCAGTGATGCAGTCATCGCCCAGCAAGCTAAAGTCATGCCTATTCAGCGCCGCTTCCAAACCGACATGCGCGAAATTTGGTTTATGCAGGCTCGCTTCGATCGGGTGAACAGTCGCTCTGTCTGGCGTTTAATGGAACAACCACGCTTTAGAGCCGCCGTCGACTTTTTACAGTTGCGTGCTGAAGGCAAAGAAGTGGATAGCGTTGAAGCGCAATGGTGGATGGATTTAGCCGACACCAATAGCGATGAAACCCGTGCCGACATGATTGCCTCGCACATCGCCCCACGCAGTCAAAAACGAACACGTCGGCGTCGCGTACGCACCCGACGCCCTCATGC
>Ga0079224_100003694_pt1 | contig 19427 bp, 17 predicted proteins | sample Stecom2015_FD_80414 | JGI IMG/M metagenome (GOLD analysis project Ga0079224, IMG submission 80414) | Agricultural soil microbial communities from Utah to study Nitrogen management - Steer compost 2015 | ecosystem: Environmental > Terrestrial > Soil > Agricultural land | place: USA: Utah... | reverse complement strand
TGCTCACAATACCATATTTTTCCATGGCTTCTTCCAGCAACAATTCGCCTTTTATGATGGCTTGGACAACATCGACTCTTACTTCTTTTTGATAACGTATCGTTAATGGTTTCATACTTTCTGAATTCTATAAACACCGCATAGCTGCTTTTAACTTCCCCGATTGTGTTTTATGAGTGCGATAAAAAAACCAGTATGGCAGGGGATGCAATACCGGGTTTAATCTACCTATGAAAAATTATACCGAGGTTGGTATTATACTAAACAAAATCATCTTGCAAAAATACATTTATTCAATACTCCATAAAAAAAAGGGATACATCTTAGGTACAACATGAGGTATCACATATCTATAAGATTTGCCTACATCCACTTTCTTTTGTAATGTAGTCGAACGACTACGATGTATCTACTGTATAATGTTGTATTTATCTGTTTACTAGTTTTTTATGATTCTTTGAAAATTGTCCTTTTTGCCGAAAACGGACAAAATAAAATTGTCTCTTTTCGGTATTTTGGCCATACTAAAACTTTCTACAGAACGCCAATGCCGCTAATTTTGTCACGTTATTAATCAGGCTCAAATAAGCCAAACTATTAATCGTAGTCAAGAAATATTATTAATTAAAATCAGCAAAACCAAAACAACAATGGAAGAGCGAAAGAGCATGCTGTCACCTCATACTGCAGAAGGGCAAGCACGGAATATAACAGACAACATCGAAAAGTTGAAGTATGTCCCACCCGTGTTAGGTGAGGTAGTCGTAGAATTGGAATGTCACATTGCGGCAGGATCAATAACCGTTAAGCAAACGGATGATAAGGTTGAAGAAGGCTGGATGGAAGATAATCTTGAGAGAGATATTGTCATAGACCTCTACTAAACGGGAAAAGAAAAAAACGAAGAAAATGAAGACAATGAAAACAATGTTTACAAATAATATCGTATGGTGCTTATTCGCGGCATTATTGATTACAGTCTCCTGTAAGAAAGACACAGGGTTCGGTGACTTTGACGGGGATGGTATCCAAGTGCGTATCAATGTACGGGAGGGAGTTATGAATAACCCTAACCTGCTCCAACAGCGTTCGTCTACGTCGGGTGTACGAACAGTTGCGGATGGGATACAGCGACGGACGGTGGATCTGGGCAACGATCTTATCTTGGTTGCAGAATTGGTTCCAGAGCAGGCGTCCTTGGCATCTCGCATAAAACAGTCTGGGAGTAGTGGATTAAAAGCTAATGCAACACCTGTGCGAACAGATTTACCCGAAGGGACAAATTACAGGCTTTTGGTTTACAATACGAGTACCGGCGCTGAAGTACATCGTCAGGATGTAATGGTAACAGCGGCTTCTTCGTCCTATGCGAACATTGTCTTAGATGCAATAGAAGATGGTAACAACACATCTACCTTTACGTTTGTGGTGTATTCTTTTGGCCAGGCGCCTCTTCCGAATTTGCCGGTAAACTCAACATTGAACGATGTGGAATTAAGTGTTACAGACGCGGACAATAAACTGATGTACGATTTACAGACGGTGACTCTGTCTGATTCTCCGCATGAAGGACCGCATGAACTGGATTTAGTGCTTTGGAATCAGCTTAACGAGATTACAACCTATATTGATTTAACGAGTTTCGGTACACCTGCCTTAAAGGAAATCTCAAACCCTCGTTTTGTATCGGCATCTCACGAGAATGGTAACCGCGCTCGCTTAAAGCTCTCCAGTGGAAATTTGACATATTTAGGCGCGGCGGTGGACATGCCTATCCCGTTTTCCCCTATCGGTTCTGCGGGTACGACTCTCGCTATCAGCACGGAGCCAACAGTGTTGGTTCACGATGCGAGGACGGACGGCCATCTGATCATCGACCATCTTACTATTGAATCCGAATCGCCGGGCGATAACTATGACCCTGATAATCCGAACGCGAGCCCTTCGAGAACGGTGACGGTTCATCCTCGAATTGAATTTGATGATTTAGCGATTACGCCGGGTGTGAAGTACGATTTACGCTTGAGGCTCAGTAAAGGTAATTGTATCGTACGCGTGGATTTGAAAGAGGATTCGTATTCTTATGCAAATAGTGCAACTTATCCTCCTGAGCCAGGGAATAGGAGGATAATAACCGGGAATGGGAGCACTTCGCCTAAGGGCACTGTTACAACAGGCTATACTGTATATGGTGCTAACAATCCGAATTTTGGATTGGTACTCGATATCCTGCAATTGGATAACTCGTTTAATATGACCGTCAACGGGCAGACCTTGGCTATTCCAGTACCTCCAAACCCCGGTGACGCCGGAGGAACAGTGGGTGAGATTAATTTTGAGAACGTCAATAACGGCATACAACGTACGGTCAAATTTATAGATGATCATGCGGAGAGCGATTGGGACGATATCTGGGAAGTTCACGGCGGAGTCAATGCTGCGATACCAGTTGTTCGGGTTGCCATTGACCATAACGGTGATGTTAGGATGTGGGGTAGAAGGAATCAAAGTGATCCGGTACTATATGAAATGGAATTGATCAACGGTATACGGTGGAATCCAAATATTATATGGCATGCCGGAGCTGACAACGCCGTGGAGATCAAACAGTATAGACAGGGGCTGACGGAATTGAATTTTGTAGTTTATGGAAGAAGACTGGTCGATTGTACCACGGGTGAGGTTATCTCCCCACAATAAAGTATTAACTAACACAAAGCAATAAATAAGAATCAACTATAAATGAAGAACTTTATTATCCTTTCTCTTGTCGCTTTGGGTGGCATAAGTGGAGCAAGTGCACAATCTCTCCCTGTAGTACGTGATACAACGGTAACCGTATCCACCGACCGTTATAAGGTCGTTACCAACCGTTTTGGTGACAACTTTTTTTTCGGTATTGGTGCCGGTGCTCAGATTTTCTTTGGTGATCATGACAAGCAAATGAAGCTCGGGGAGCGCTTAACGCCAAATTTTTCTGGTTACTTGGGCAAGTGGTTCAGTCCGGGATTCGGTGCACGTGTGGGGGGAAGCTTCGGGAAAATTAAAGGGGTGACGCAAAGCGGCCCCTATTCAACTGGTGATCCTTACGAAAGGAAATCTGGCTACGGTTATTGGTTATCACACGAGGAGTTTAAATCGTTTCATGTTTATGGAGACGCGCTTTTCAACCTAACCAATCTTTTCAGTGGCTATAAAGAGCGTTTTTACAATATCAGTCCATACGCCGGTGTAGGTTATATGGTCGTGACAGAGGAACCTAGACAACACGAGGTGAGCATGAACATCGGAATCTACAACACATTCCGTTTGGCGAAACCATTGCATTTAACGTTGGATATCCGTGGTGCGATGGTACACGACCGTTTAGACGGTGATATAGGCCGCCGTCGTCAAGACGGTTCGCTAACAGCGTCGCTTGGTCTTGCTTATAGGTTCAACGAACGTGATTGGGATAAGCCAACGACGACTGTTATCGAGTCAAGCTATGATGAGTCGTTGCTGAACGAGTTACGTGACCGCGTAGCTAAATTGGCCGCGGACAACGATGCCTTGAAACGCCAGCTGGCTGATGCGCAAGGAGAGGTTATCACGGAAGTGAAATTTCAGGATAGAATCTTGGCGGCTCCGATCCTTGTGAGCTTCAAGATCGACACGTGGGAAGTGCGTAATGAGGCGCGCGTAAATCTTGGATTCTTCGCGGAGACTATCAAGCGAGGCAGCCCGGATGTCGTGTATACTATTACGGGTTATGCCGATAGAGGCACCGGTTCCGTTGCCCGCAACGAACTGTTGAGCCGTAACCGTGCAGCAGCTATCAAGAAAGTGTTGGTAGAGGAATTTGGTGTTGACTCATCACGTTTACGTACCGAACATAAGGGTGGTGTCGAGAATATGTATTATGACGATCCACGCGTAAGTCGTGCTGTAATCGTAATTGGTGAATAAGGAATAAGGTATGGGCGTATTTAATACGTCCATACAATAAATAGGGAACCGCTATGTATCTCATACTCATTTTTGGTTGTTTTGTGATTGCCATGCTATTGAGCAGGGGGATGCTTCCTGTTATTATGCTGGTAACGTACAAAAAGCGGCTTTTCGATCCGATTAACACGCGTAAAGTGCACCAACATATTATTCCTCGCTTGGGCGGGGTTGCTTTTGTGCCAATACAGTGTCTTCTATTTGTCATAGCATTGGTTTTTGTAATCAAGATAGCCAATATGGATATACAGGTAGAGTCTTGGGCACTATTATCTCATTTTATGTTGCTATTATGTGGCTTAGGTATCCTGTTTATGGTAGGAATAGCTGACGATCTTATTGGTGTAAGCTATAAATGGAAATTTGTGGCCCAGATTGTTGCAGCGGCTTTTTTTCCGGCGTCCGGTCTATGGATTAATGATGTATATGGTGTAGGACTTATGGTGTCGTTACCGACATGGGCGGGTATTCCTTTTACTATGTTTGTGGTGGTTCTTATTATCAACGCCATTAATCTTGTTGATGGATTGGACGGACTCTGCTCCGGTGTAGTCGGGACGGGTTGTTTGGTGTTAGGTTCTTTATTTATGTATTATGAAGCCTGGTGGCATGCACTGTTTGCATTTATTACCGTCGGTTTATTAATACCCTTTTTCTATTTCAACGTATTTGGTGCTACTGGTCGGCACCGTAGAATCTTTATGGGTGACACGGGAAGCATGACCCTAGGATATTCGATAGCGTTTTTGGCGGTTAGTTTTGCCATGAACAACACTTATATCAAGCCTTTTTCCGACGGTGCTATTGTCGTCGCTTTTTCTACACTCATTATTCCTGTACTGGATGTGGGGCGTGTGATGTTTGTGCGTTGGCGAAAAGGGAAACCTGTTTTTAAAGCAGACCGTAATCATCTTCACCATAAATTCTTGCGGATGGGCATGTCTCATCGCACAGCGATGTTGTCTATTTTGGGATTGGTGTTATTTTTCTGCCTATTTAATATCCTGATGGTCGAGCTGATCAGCAATAATATTGTCATCGCTTGTGATTTGTTGTTGTGGGTAGGACTCCATTATGCATTCGAAAGAATAGAACAGCGACACGTCGAGAAACAAAATGTGGAGGCGCGATTAACCGCACCTATACAAGTATACCTAAGAGAGAGAAAAGAAAAACATAGAGAAGTATTGCATACACGCTGATCGTTATGTACGCCTGTCTCGATAATTGGATGTTTTAAAAAAATAAATGAAACCTGTCTGCGGTACGCGGACAAGCATCATTACCTTAAAAGAACAATTATATAAATGAAAATAGTCCTCATTGGTGGTTCCGGATTTGTTGGTACTCATTTAATCGATAGGTTATTGGAAATACCCGGAATCGATGTTTTGAACATTGATAAATACAACAGCGAGAAATATCCGGAATTGACACGCATTGGGAATGTCATGGATTGGCAGACGCTGGCTCATCATTCCAAGGGTGGTAATGTGGCAGTATTGCTGGCTGCGGAGCATCGTGATGATGTAAATCCAACTTCTCTTTATTACGACATTAATGTCGAAGGCATGCGGAATACCTTAAAAGCGATGGATGCCAACGGTATAAAACGGTTAATTTTTACCAGCTCTGTAGCGGTATATGGATTGGACAAGGATAATCCTAATGAAACGACGGCTATCGACCCCTTTAATGATTATGGGAAAAGTAAATGGCAAGCGGAACAGGTCTTGCATGTTTGGTATCGAAACCATCCCGATTGGGATATCAGTATCATACGGCCAACGGTCATTTTCGGTGAGGGTAACCGGGGAAACGTGTACAATCTGTTGAAACAGATTGCCGGTGGTCGATTTATGATGATCGGAAAGGGAAATAACAAGAAGTCCATGTCTTATATTGGGAATATCGTGGCGTTTATATGGTTTTTGATAGCGCGGGTGAAAACCGGATATGAAGTATACAACTACGTGGATAAACCGGATTTTACGACAAACGACCTGGTGCATCATACAGGGCATATCTTAGGGAAGAAAATCCCGACTACGCATATTCCATACTGGCTAGGGATGTTGGGCGGTTATGGGTTTGATGTTTTGGCTTTTATTACCCGTAAAAAATTGAACATCAGTTCGGTTCGGGTAAAGAAATTTTGTGCGGTAACGCAGTTTTCTTCCAGTAAAGCTATGGCTTCGGGTTTTGTTCCACCGTATACAATGGAGCAGGGATTGCGACGAATGTTGGAAAAGGAGTTCTAGTGAAACAATTTTTAAGAAAGCGGTTTAGTACCCTGTATTTTTTCTATCAATATCTCGGATATCGAATAGTATTGTTATTGGTTTTCAGTTTTTTATTGGTATTGATGGACAGCTTGGGACTTACGATGTTTATTCCTTTGCTGCAAGTGGCAGATCAAGGTACCGCAGAGTTCATGAGCGGTGATAGCAGTGCACAGTTTGTACACGATTTTTTTAGCACATTACATGTAGATGTAACTGTCGTTAACGTACTGCTGATGATTGTTGCCCTTTTTATTTTAAAGGGGATATTCTTTTTTTATACAACCAAATACGTGAGTGTAACAAAAATCATTTTTTCTAAGGTCCTCCGTCAGCGTTTGGGTCTCGGATTGAGGGATTTAAGCTATAAGGAATTTGTATCAACTGACGTCGGACGGTTGCAAAATTCCTTAACAGGAGAGGTTGAACGCGTAATTGATGCTTGTGGGCAATACCTTGATACCATTAAAAATTCCTTGTTTGTAGCCAGTTATCTGGGATTCGCGTTCTTTCTGGATTGGAAGTTTTCTATTCTAGTAGCCATAGGCGGGGGGCTTTCTAATTTCCTTTACAAAGCATTTTACACACGAACGCAAGAACTTTCCCGTCGTATTACAAAAAATAACCATCGGTATGGTGGTCTCGTTATAGAAATTGTCAATCATTTCAAGTATTTGAAGGCTACGGGAAGAAGTTATTTTTTGTTTAATAAGCTTGACCAAGAGTTAGCAGAACTGGTTCGTAATAACGTTTCGGTCGTTATCATCGGAGCGCGATTGTCGGCAATGCGCGAGCCTTTGACCATCATGGTTATTGCAGCTGTAATCGCTATTCATGTGTTGGCTTTCAAATCACCACTTTCTGGCGTTATGATTATTCTGTTGTTTTTTTATCGAGCCATGCAAAAAGTCATCGATTTGCAGATGAACTGGAATAATTATCTGGCGAGAACGGGTACCGTAGAAAATATTATCAGTTATCAAAAATATTTGGATGAAAACAGAGAAACTTTTTCTGGTCAGAATCAGATGGGACAGATAGCATCTATTGAGTTACAAAATGTCTGCTTAAATTATGACGACTTCAAGGTACTAAAACAAATAAACCTGAAGGTTAGAAAAAATGAATCCGTGGCTTTTGTCGGAGAATCTGGCTCAGGTAAGACCTCGCTGATCAATGTGATCTGTACCTTGATACCAACGTCGGAAGGTCTGTTCTTCGTAAATGGACAGGAAATAGCTTCATATACCAATCAACAGTATAAGCAGAAAATAGGCTATATCAGTCAGGAGGCAACTATTTTTAATGCAAGTGTATATGAGAATATTACGTTTTGGGACGAAAGGACAGAAACTAATTTAGCCAAATTTAAACGGATTGTCGATATGTGTAGTCTTCGTGCTTTTTTAACAGAACTACCCGAAAAGGAAAATACCTTATTGGGCAATAATGGAGTGAATATATCCGGCGGACAAAAACAACGTATATCCATTGCCAGAGAACTTTATCGAGATGTGGAATTGATCATTATGGATGAGGCCACTTCGGCTTTGGATTCCGAAACGGAGCATGAAATAAAAGAAAGTATAGAGTCTTTGCAAGGAAAAGTGACGATTATCTCCATAGCCCACAGGTTATCGACTATTCGGCATGTAGATAAAATATTTTTAATGGAGAAAGGGCAAATTGTAGCCGAAGGCTCTTTTGACGAGCTACATGCTATTTCTCCTTATTTTAAGAAATTGACAGAATTACAGGGGATGTAAGCATTAGCTATGGAGGAGATACCGTTTTTAGTTTCAATAATCATCCCGGTTCATAACGTAGAGCCTTATATTACACGTTGTGCACATTCGGTGTTTGCACAAACGTATCCAAATATTGAATACATTTTTGTAGATGACTGCAGCCGGGACGATAGCCTGCGTGTATTGAATGATATCGTAGTAGGGTATCCCAACAAACAGCCTATGGTGAATATTGTTCAACATCCATTCAACAAGGGAGCCGCTGCAGCTAGAAATACAGGATTACAAATAGCTAGAGGTGAATATATTTATTTTCTGGATAGCGACGATGAGATTCCGAAAGATTGTATAGAACTATTGACGGGCTTAGCGTTAAGCTATGATGTAGAAATGGTACAAGGTAATTTTAGGAGTATACCGGACGGGTGGTGTCCACATCACATAGATCACTACGATCAAGCAGAGTCTAGTACCGACAGAGATTGGATTGTGAAAGCACTGCTAAGTGGTGCTATATTACCGATGATGGCATGCAATAGGCTTGTACGTCGAAATTGGATTATTGAAAACAAACTTTATTTCAAAGAAGGTTTTATGCATGAAGACGATCATTGGAATTTCTTTTTATCCAAGTATCTGTCGTCGATAGCAATTTGTAAGGTTCATACTTATATGTATTATAGAAACCCTACCGGAGTAATGAATTCACCGTCGAATAAAGTTTTCTCCGCCGATAGTTTCAAAGCCGTTCTGGAAGATTGGGTACAAAACATTGGAGAAACGCATAGAAAGATTGAACTAGATTTTATTTTTCGTAGGGCATTTATGTATTACGAATCATCCGAATTTAGCGATTTTGAATTTTTGGAGTATATAGCTCCATTATTTCACTATGGCGTTAGCCTGCGTGTGTTAAAGCTAGTATATACATTGCGAAAAAAACGCTTGATGCCCGTTGCCCTGTTGGTGGTACTCTCCAAAGGAATTTTAAAACTGGAAAAACGGAGATGGTAGCAAGAAGTAATTATATGGCAGTAGACGGATATACATATCCCCCGTTTTTCTCTAGGAGATATTGGATAGAGCGATTTATCAAGTCGGAGCAATACTATATCCGTCATTATGTAAAGTATCTCCGAAGTGAGGAATACTATACATCTATCAAGCCTAATAAACTGCTGAAATACTATTACCAACGAAAGAAGAATATGTTAGGAAGCAGATTAGGCTTTTTTATCCACGCCGGAAATTTTGGAGCGGGGTTAAAAATATATCATTACGGATCGGTTATCGTGCACCCCAAAGCTAAAATCGGAAAAAATTGTACGATACATGGTAATTGTTGCATAGGCAGTAAAGGAGGCTTTCCGGATATACCACCCCAGATCGGAGATAATGTAGATATAGGGCAAGGCGCTCAGATATTGGGAGATATTACGGTAGCGGATGGTGTAAAGATTGGAGCAGGAGCGATTGTGACCAAATCTATTGTGGAGCCTAATGTTACGGTAGTGGGAATTCCGGCACGTGTGATAAACGCAAAATTATGGAAATGAGGTATAGGGATATGTTGCAGAAAATTAAAGATTTACTAAAACCATTTGTAGAAAAATACAGGATCGATAAGCAACTTCGTTCGCTTACTAATCCCATTTTTGTAGATGGTTTCCCGGAGAGCAGAAACTTTGGCGATGCATTGAATATTACTTTAGTAAAAAATCTGTCCGGAAAAGATGTATTCCCTTCCCGGTTTTTGAAACAAACACCCCAAAAGTATGCTACTTCTTATGCGGTTATTGGTAGCGTATGTCAATGGTCGCGTCCGCAGACGATAATCTGGGGTGCAGGGTTTATCGGAGAGGAATTTAAAACAAAAGATTTTGTCAAGCCAAACCAGGTATTAGCCGTTAGAGGACCGTTGTCAAGAGCGGTCTATCAAGCAAATGATATAGATTGTCCGGTATGTTACGGAGATCCGGCGCTATTGCTGCCCTTGATTTATAATCCGATAATAACGCCTGTTTACGAATACGGAATTATTCCACATTACGTCGATTGGGACGCTAATTGGATCAATCAATACCGATCGGATAAAAATATGTTGGTTATGAATATTATGATCGGTGATAACTACGAGCTTTTTGTAAAACAGCTAAAATCTTGTCGAAAAATTGTAACCAGCTCCCTACATGGATTGATATTGGCGCAGGCATACGGAATACCGGTCTGCGCTATCAAACTTTCGGATAGCGTGACAGGCGGAGAATTTAAGTTCGCAGACTATATGCTGTCTGTTGGTAAAGCGCCTAAAGAAAGAATAAACCTTTTTGAACAAGAGATTCCGATAGAAGACCTGTCGTATGATAATGGACCTATTCACATAGACTTGGCTCCGCTGATAGAAGCATGCCCGTTTATACAACCGGATCAACGAGCATATCTATTGTCAAAAAACAAGAATTACTACCGGATAGAAAACTAAGATATGGCGAAGGTGGAGAATATAAAGGTATTACAGGTGATAACCAGAGCCGATATAGGCGGTATCAGTAGCTTGTTATGTAACTACTATACCAACATGTTGCATGGCAATGTTGTCTTTCATGTCGTAGCTATTGAAACCTCCTATACACAGCGGTACCAACAGATTTTTGAGGATTTAGGCATGCGTGTTTTTTTTATGCCAGAGAAGATTACGAAACGTTTATTGTATTTGAAAAGATTAATTCAAAAGGAAAGATACGATGTCGTACATGCGCATGTAGAACTCCTATCCGCCGTTTATCTAACTACTGCAATGGTTGCCGGAACCAAAGTACGCGTATCACATACCCACCTCGCCGTGGATAATACGGGTTTAAAAAATAAAATCTTACAGATGTTGCTCAATAGGGTGGCGACACATCGGGTGGGGTGTAGCAAGATGGCCATTGCGAAGCTGTTTGGTTCGAAATACGCGACGCGTGCTACAGTTGTATATAACGCAATTGATCCTCGCGGATATATATTTGATCCCGTAATTCGGCAAGCCATCAGGCAAGAATTACAAATCCACGAGAAATACGTGGTTGGCTTTGTTGGAAGGCTGACGGCGCTAAAGAATATCCCTTATTTGTTTGAAGTTTTTAGAGCATTAAAGGATAAGAAAGACAGTGTTGTCTTACTGCTTGTAGGTGAAGGGGAGATGCAGGGCATATTAAAGACAAAAATAGAAGACATCGGATTATCAACCGATGTCAAGTTTTTGGGTGCCAGAATAGATGTAAACCATCTGTTGATGGCAATGGATGTGCTGTTGTTTCCGTCTTTTAGTGAAGGATTCGGACTGGTGATGATAGAGGCACAAGCAGCCGCATTGAAGTGTATAGCATCCTTAGACAGAGTTTCCAAGGAAACAAGCATTTCAAACTATAGCCATTACGAAGCGATTGAGAAACCGGCAGAGGTTTGGGCGAATTTGATTTTAGATAAATGTATGGACTATAAACGTGTCAATATGCAACGAGAAGTTGCTAAACATCATTTTGATGTCCGTATAGAGGCAAATAAACTGATTGATTTTTACAATAGAGCTGTTCAGGGAAGTTGAAAACGATGCAAGAATTAAAAAAAGAAGCTATTCCTTTAGTTGTAGCGTTTACACCGAACTACTTTGTTCCGGCAGCAACTTGCTTGTACTCTATATTGGAGCATAGTGATCCATCCACTTCTTTCCGTGTAATGTGCTTGCTGACGGAGGAATTGCCAGACAATATGAAGTTGGCAATAGAACAATTGGATAGGCGTCGGCTGCAGATCAGATATATCAACCTAGAAGGGCGGCTTCGTGATATCTATGTGGATGAACGCTATACCGTGGCGGCGTCTTATCGCTTGTTATTGCCGGATTTATTGCCCGAATATGATAAAGTGCTTTATGTTGATTGTGACGTCGTGGTGCGGAATGATATAGCAGATTTGTACCGCAAAACCGATGTAGCAGGCTATTATCTTGCCGCCGTTTTTGAGGCGTCTCTGGATAGCCAACTCGATTACTTGAACAAACTTGGGGTAAAGCCAGGACATTATATCAATTCGGGTTTTTTGCTGATGAATCTGCAGAAGCTTCGTATGGATGGGATGGTTGGTAAATTACTGCATGCGGCAAAAATACCCCATCTTCAGTTCCCCGACCAAGATGTGTTGAATCAGCTTTGCGCAGGTAAAATCTTAGGATTGCCTCCTTACTATAATAGTATCCGGACATGCTATTTGCCCCACTATAAGCACATTTTTCTGCGATATTATACGGAGGTTGAATGGCAGGCGGTTCAGCAGCATGGTACGATACACTATACGGGAGGAAAACCCTGGAATACGTTTACGGTACAATTTGCTGTTTGGTGGCACTATTACGAACGTTTACCGAAAGATATTAAATCGAAATGGAAACGGAATAAACGACTGTATTGTCTGTACAAAATATATAATACGGCTGTGGGGAAATATAGTCTGGATAGTATCCGGCAATTGGTGAGACGTTTTAAATATGGAATATCATGAAGCATGCCTACCTAATCATAGCCCATAATGAGTTCGAAGTACTTCAACAACTGCTATACACTTTGGATGATGTGCGGAATGATATTTATATCCACTTCGATAAGAAATTGACAGATATTCCTGTATTAATATGTATATATGCGCAGCTGCATATTATACAAGATAGGGTGGATGTACGTTGGGGGCATGTGTCACAAATAAAAACAGAATATGCACTCTTTGCGGAAGCTTATCGACGCTCCCCGGAATATGCTTATTTTCACGTCATGTCCGGCGTACATTTACCGCTATTTAACCAAGATTATATCCATGATTTCTTTCGCCCAAAAAAAGGGAAGCAGCTTATTCCGAAAATGGAAACGAGTAGCTTCCAATCGAACTTGAAGATGAATAGATACAATTTGTTTATGCCTTATTTTGCACATACTAATAAATTCATTAGCCGGATAGCACAGATTGGCTGGCGGTTGGCGCAAAATATTCAGCAACGCCTCCATATTCGCCGATACAGCCGGTCGGATTACCAATACGGTTCGAATTGGGTGAGCTTAACGCCCGATGCTGTTGCTTATTTGCTGTCTATCCGCAGACAAGTTTTAAAAAGATATAAATATACTTTCTGTGGGGATGAATTTTTTGTTCCTACCGAGTTATCCACATCTGGATTAGATTTTAGAATAGAGTATAATGATTATTTACTAAAGCATGCGGTAGGCAATGCCAATGCCAAGGTGTACCGTATAGCGGATTATGAGGAATTGGCGCAGTCAGGCTGTTTGTTTGCCCGGAAATTTAGCGGAGCTGATATGGAATTGATTAATAAGATAATAGAACTTAACAGCATGAAAGGATGAAACACGCATACCTCATTATTGCTCATAATGAATTTACGATTTTGTCCTATCTCGTTAAGGCATTGGATGACACGCGGAATGATATTTTCATCCATTTTGATAGTAAGCTAGTGGATCTTCCCACGCTCACAGTTGAAAAAGCAAGGTTGTTTTTCACGAAAGAACGTATTGACGTGCGGTGGGGAGACTTATCGGTCGTTGAAGCCGAATATGTATTATTTGCCGAGGCGGTAACAGAGGGAAGTTACGATTATTATCATCTGCTGTCTGGTGTAGATATGCCCTTAAAAGGACAGGATGAAATACATCGTTTTTTTTATACGCATAAAGGAAAAGAATTTATCGGTTTTTCGCAGTACGATTACACGAAGGAGGTAGAACGGAAAGCCCATAAATATCATCTTTTCCCAAGAGACTTTAAGTTCACCGGAGGAGGGGTTAGTTTATTTAAAAAAGCGTGGCGCTTTTTGTTTATCCGTGCACAGTATGCAATGAGGTACAAACGGAATAAAGGTTTGGTTTTTAAAAAAGGAACCCAGTGGGTAAGTGTAACCCACGAATTTGTAGAATACCTTTTAGCGAAGAAACAGGAAGTCATGAAAACATATCATCACACTTTTTGTAGTGATGAAATTTATAAACAGACACTTTGCTGGTATTCGCCGTTTCAATCTAGCCTTTACAATCCATATGATGAGGGAACAGGTTGCATGCGAAAGATAGGTTGGGCTAATGGGCAATTGATAGACTGGAAAGAAAAGGACCACGACCAATTGATGGAATCGGATACGTTATTTGCCCGAAAATTCAGCAGCAAAGACTTAGGTCTGGTAGAAAACATATTTAAACACGTGAACTGATGGAGTATTTGCAAGCCGAGAAAAGACTATCGGGCGTCATTGAATCGATGCGCTTCCCACTGATTTATCTGGTGGTGATTGCGCATATGGTCTCTTTTGAAACACCCCGTGTAACCCTATCTTGGAATAGTCATGATATATATACGTTTATCTCTGAGATGATTTCGCATAATCTGGCGAGACTTTCGGTTAGGTGCTATTTTTTGATTTCGGGTTATTATCTGTTCAAGAAACTGGTGGAGTTGAACTGCTCTGTGTATGTCGGACAGTTGAAAAAGAAGATCCGAACCCTGTTGATACCGTATGTGCTTTGGAATTTAATTTTAATAGCAGCGTTAATCAGCAAGTATTATCTATTCCAAAGATTGGAGCTGAATTCGACGAATAGTCAAGCCGAATACGAAACGATAGTTAATAATTCCTGGTATCAGCTTCTATGGGGCATGCCTATCAATTTTCCTCTTTGGTATATGCGGGATTTGATTTGTATGACGTTAATAGCCCCGTTGTTTTATTTCTGGTTTAGATACCTCAAAGGATACGGGTTAGTACTCTTGGTTATTTTCTATTTAACGATACATAACACCGGTATTCCCGGCTTCAGTTCGACCGCCATGATGTTTTTTGGTGCAGGAGCTTATTATGCGATGCACAAACAAAACCTGTTGCTTGTTACCGCCCCTTTCAAAAAAACAAGCATGGCGTTGACGCTTGTGCTGCTGCTTATTGCCACCCTGATGAACGGAACCACATCTCATGAGTATATCGTTCGGATGTTTATTCTAGTGGGTGTTGTAGCTGTCATTAATCTTTTTGATGATCTCAATGATAAGGAACGTTGGCGGAATACACTGGATAAGCTGGCTCCCTATTCTTTCTTTATCTATGTATCACACGAGGTATACATCATCAATTGGCTGAAAGGAGCTTGGACGAAATTGCCTATTTATGAATTTGGCTGGGGCAAACTCATTGGGTATTTTGTTGTACCATGCCTGTGTATGCTCGCGTGTATAGGATTGTATTATTTGATTAAAGTTCTCAATCCACGATTGTTAGCCTTGCTGACAGGCGGACGGATGTCTCGTTTTGTATATAAGGAGGGAAGATGAGATGAATGTACCGGTAGTGTCTATTATTGTACCTGTTTATAATGCTGCAGATATGCTTCATATCTGTTTGGCATCGCTGGAAAAGCAATCGTATGATTATTTGGAATTGATATTCGTTAACGATTGCAGCCGGGACAATAGTTTACAGGTTATCGAAGGGTTTAAGAAAGTTGTGGATCATAGAGATAAGTTTGTTGTAAAAGTGATTAATCACGAAGTGAATCAAGGCGTGGCTGCGGCACGAAATACCGGCTTGAACCATGCCACTGGCGACTATATTTACTACGTAGATGCCGATGACTGGTTGGATGAGAATGCTATTGAACTGATAATGGAGGAAGCGGGGCGTAGTGGCGCTGATATTATTGGATTAGACTGGTATCTGGCTTTTTCCAAAAAGGAACGTTTGATGCGGCAGCCTCATTTCTCTGCGCCTGCTGAGGCAATTACGCAGATGTTAAACGGTAGGATGCGTTGGAATCTTTGGCTTTTTTTGGTGAAACGTTCCCTGTACGAAACGCATAGGATTCGTTTTATACCGCAGATGAATATGGGCGAGGATATGATGGTGATGTTCAAACTTTTCTCCTTGGCAGAGAGTGTAAGTTATCTCCCGTGTGCTTTATATCACTATGGACAATCGAATACCACGTCATTGACGAAAGTCTATTCAGATAAACATATACAAGAAGTCACCGAGAATATAAAAGAAATAGAACGCTTCTTTTCAACAGGTGTATATGCGAAACATGTTGAAGAGAAACTTGATTTGCTAAAACTAAACATCAAGTTGCCGTTATTGATTTCGAATCGGAATAATCGGTATCAGAAATGGCGTACTTGGTTTTCTGAAGCCAACAAGTGCGCTTGGCGCAACAATGTACAGTCGTTACGAATCCGCCTGATACAGTGGGCAGCATGGAGAAAGCAGTTTTGGATGATTAAACTCCATTACTATTTGCTTATACGCATGATGTATGGCGTGGTCTATAAATAAGGGCGAATGGTACGAATAATATTATATTTTGTAATTGGGATATTGGTCAGTTTTTATCTGTTTCCGATTGGTTTTACTTTTTTACCGGCTTCCATCAATACGAAGATGATGCTGGGGATTGCCGGAGGCCTACTCTTTGGATACGACTGTATACAGGAAAGAGGTATCGCGATATCGAAAGGGTTACTGGGCGCGGTCGGTTTTGCGATTTTTTTTTCATTGGCGTGCTATATCGCTACCGATGTGAATAATACATCGGATTATTCCTATGTAACCTATGTCGGCAGTTTTTTTGCATGGCTTGCGGGTGCTTATGCGGTATGTACACTCATAAAAGGAATACATCGGCAGGTTACTTTCCGATTATTGGTTTTTTATTTGGCAGCCGTCTGTTTTGCACAATGTACCCTGGCGTTGGCAATTGATAATAACGAAGGTTTTAAACTGTTTGTCGACAGCTATGTTAGTCAAGGACAGGAATTTTATGAAGAAAAAGACAGGCTGTACGGTATCGGAGCAGCATTGGATTCCGCTGGAGTACGTTTTTCTGTGGTACTTGTGCTGATTGTGGCCTTAGTATGCCACGATCGGCAGGTGCGCCTGCATAGCGTTCGTATTGTACTGTTGCTAATGGCGTTTTTTACCGTTGCTGTTATCGGAAATATGATCTCCAGAACAACGGTTATTGGTTTATCAGCTGCCATATTGTACTTTATTATTTTCTCTGGGCTCTTTCGTTTGGAAATTCGTTTCAGTACCCTGCGGTTGGGTATCTGGTTTGGTGTCACCTTATTGGTGGCCATCGCGGTATCAACTTATTTGTACTATACCAACGATGACTTTTATGGGCATATGCGCTTTGCCTTTGAGGGTTTTTTCAATCTGGTCGAAACGGGGGAGTGGAAAACCGCTTCTACTGATAAACTGAACAATGAAATGTGGATATGGCCCAACGATACCAAAACTTGGATTATCGGTTCGGGTCTCTTTGGTAGTTTTATTTACGGGACAGATATTGGTTATTGTCGATTTATCCTGTATTCGGGGCTTGTCGGATTTTCCATCTTTGCTTTATTTTTTATATACAACGGGTATTTCTTTATGCGCCGGTCGCCAACATATGCGCCCATGTTTTTGGTGCTTATCGCGATGACTTTTTTGTTGTGGATTAAAGTAGCGACGGATATCTTTTTTATTTACGCGCTTTTCTTTTGTCTGGATGAGTTTATGGAAGAAGCAATTAAAAAACCTTTAGCACAATATGAAGATCGTTTATTGTATTCTTAATACCTGGTACTCCGGTGGATTGACGCGGGTTATAGCCAATAAGGCGAACTATCTGGCTGAGACGGGCCACGACGTTACTATTGTGACGACCGATCAATTGGGCAAAGGGCACTTTTATGCTATGTCTGATAAGATCAGTTTCATTGATTTACGTATTCATTATGTGGGTTTTGATGATAAACCCATCTTGGGCAAATTGCGGGAAGTGCCCAAGCGTATCCTTTGGCATTATAAGAAACTACGTAAATTCTTAAAAGAATACCGGCCGGATATCGTGATCTCTACTTACGGAAGAGAACTTTTTGTTTTACCTTTTATAAAAGATGGAAGTAAAAAGATTTTGGAGGCACATTCTTCCCACTTTACATGGATAGATTCTAGAAAAGGTAAAAGGTGGTTTGGCAAGCTTCATACTTGGTTGGATGCGCGGATGGTACGCAAGTTTGATAAATTTGTCGTACTGACGGAGGAAGACAAGCCATATTGGGGGAGACTCCCCAATATCATGGTCATCCCCAACGCCAATACCATTGAACCAAAAGAAACTGCAGAACTTGATAACAAAGTTGCCATTGCTGCAGGAAGATACGGTTATCAGAAGAATTTCGAAAGCTTAGTGAGGGCTTGGAAATATGTATACGACGTATGTCCGGACTGGAAGCTCAATATTTTCGGGGGTGGTGTTGTCAATAGAAACCTAGAAAACCTAGTTGATAAATTAGAGTTAACAGATGTCGTCGTATTGAACGAATCCAAGCAGGATATTTTTGAAGAATATCTCCGGTCATCGATGTACATACTAAGTTCCAGATACGAAGGTTTGGGCATGGTGTTGCTAGAAGCACAGGCTTATGGCGTACCGCTGGTTTCTTACGATTGTAAGTGTGGCCCTCGTGATATTATTGAAGATGGTGAAAATGGTTTGTTAGTGAAAACGGGAGACGAGAAGGCGCTGGCGAACGCGATTATCCGAGTAGCAAAAGATGAACAACTGCGCAAAGAAATGGGAAGGAAGGCAAAACAGCATTCCGTAAAGTTTTCGGAGGATGTTGTCATGAAAAAATGGAACGATTTGTTTACGGAATTAACGAACAAGAATTAACGGTTTTGAAGATTATTTATTGTATTCTCGGTATATACAATTCAGGCGGAATGGAACGTGTCCTAGCGAATAAGGCAAATTACCTTGTGGCGCAAGGACATGCCGTGTCCATCATCACGACCGACCAGCAAAAACGGATACCTTATTTTCCGTTGCATTCCGCTATTCCATTGTACGATCTAGGTATAAACTATACCCAAGAGGACCGGCAAGGATTGTTGAAGAAAATGGCATCCTACCAAAATAAACAAAGGCAGCATAAACGGCGGTTGACCACCCTTTTGCAAGACCTGAAAGCGGATATAGTGGTTTCGATGTTTGACCATGATGTTTCCTTTCTCCATGGCATACAGGACGGGAGCAAAAAAGTATTGGAAATCCATTTTTCCCGCTTTAAACGCTTACAATATGGGCGGAAAGGATTATGGAAACTAGCCGATGCTATTAGGAGTAAGCAGGATATACGATTGGCAAAACGGTATGAACGCTTTGTTGTTTTGACCGAAGAGGACAGGGGATATTGGGGGAACCTTTCCAACATAGCCGTTATTCCGAATGCCAATAGTTTTGTTCCGACTGCGCAGGCAGATGTGACCTGCAAACGGGCTATCGCTGTCGGTCGATATGACTATCAGAAAGGTTTTGATGAATTGATA
>Ga0079224_100003692_pt1 | contig 19434 bp, 23 predicted proteins | sample Stecom2015_FD_80414 | JGI IMG/M metagenome (GOLD analysis project Ga0079224, IMG submission 80414) | Agricultural soil microbial communities from Utah to study Nitrogen management - Steer compost 2015 | ecosystem: Environmental > Terrestrial > Soil > Agricultural land | place: USA: Utah... | reverse complement strand
TCGAATCGGGCAAGCTCCGGCGGGCCGTCGCGCCGTACGACACGGTGGGGGAGGACTACCGCGATCAGGGCCTCGGTGCCCGGCGGCCGAGCCGGCTGCATGCCATCGAGGAGCTGCCGATAGCGCTGGCCATGCTGGCCATCGCCGGCGGTGACTGGCGGGACGCCGTGCTCGGCGGGGTCAACTACGGGCGCGACTCCGACTCGATCGCCACGATGGCCGGCGCCATCGCCGGGACGCTGGGCGGGCGCTCGGCCGTGCCCGCCGACCTGTGCGACGCCGTCGCGAGCGCCAGCCGGACCGACCTGGTCGCACCGGGGGAGCGGCTGGCGGCCGTGGCGATGGAGATCCGGGCCGCCGATCGTGCCCGGACAGCTGCCGCCGATGCGGCGTTCGAGGAGCTGATGCACTGATGCAGCTCACCTGGGTGCGGCCGGATGAGCTCGTCGAGCACGCGTTCGCCCAGGCCGACGAGGACGGCGTGGACGTGGCGGGGCTGCGGTCGCGCTGGGACGCGACGACCGATGATCGCAGCGTGGTCGCCGCGGACCTGCTCGACGAGATCGACGCTCGGCGGTCTGTCTATGACGAGTCCGAGCCGACGGACTTCGACGCCATTCGCGCGGTGACTCAGCCGGTGCATCCCGGGCCGGACGCCGCCACTTCCTACGACCGGGTACACGGTGCGTGGCTGGGCCGGGCGGCCGGCTGCCTGCTCGGCAAGCCGGTCGAGAAGATCCCGCGCCGGGGCATCCGCGAGATCCTCGAAGCGACCGGGCGATGGCCGCTCGACGACTGGTTCACCGCCGTGGGACTACCCGACGAGGTCGCCGCACGGTGGCCCTGGAACCGACGCAGCGCGCCGACCAGCCTGGCCGAGAACATCGACGGCATGCCCGAGGACGACGACCTCAACTTCCCGATGCTCAACCTCGCTCTGCTGGAAGCGCACGGGACGGAGGTGACCACCGAGGACGTCGCCGAGAGCTGGCTGCTCGAGTTGCCGGCCGGGCGGGTGTTCACCGCCGAGCGAGTGGCCTACCGCAACCTCCTTCTTGGTCACGTCCCACCGCAGACCGCGCGGGTGCGCAACCCGTTCCGGGACTGGATCGGCGCGCAGATCCGCGGTGACGTGTTCGGCTGGGCGTGTCCCGGTGACCCGGCTCGGGCCGCCGAGCTGGCCTGGCGCGACGCCGTGCTCAGTCACACCCGCAACGGCGTGTACGGCGAGATGTTCGTCGCTGCGGCCTGCGCAAGCGCAGTGGTGGCCTCGTCGGTCGACGACGTACTCGACACCGGGTTGTCCGTCGTCCCTGCGTCCTCCCGGTACGCCGAGGCCGTGCGGTTCGCCCGGGCGCTGCCGGGCCGGCACGGCGACTTCGAGGCCGTCGTCGATGCGATCGAGCAACGCTACGGGCACCTGCACTGGGTCCACGTGCTGAACAACGCCGCACTGGTCGTCGCTGCGCTCGTGTACGGCGCGGGCGACTTCGAGCGCTCGATCACCGCCGTCGTCAGCGGCGGCTGGGACACCGACTCGAACGGTGCGACGGTCGGCTCGATCACCGGCGCGCTGACCGGCGCGTCCGGGTTGCCGCAACGCTGGACGGCGCCGCTGCGCAATCGGGTGACCTCCACGCTGAGCGGATTCGACGGCATCGGGTTCGACGCACTGGCCCGCCGGACGCTCGCGGTCGCCGAGCGAAGGGAGATACGCCAGTGAGCGGCGGCAGAATCGCGGTTCTCGGCAGCGCCAACATGGACCTGGTCGTCACCGTCGACCGGGCGCCGCAGCGGGGCGAGACCGTCCCGGGACATTCGTTGCACACCGTTCCCGGTGGCAAGGGTGCCAACCAGGCGCTGGCGGCGGCCCGAGCCGGTGGCACGGTGACGTTTCTCGGTGCGGTCGGCGACGACGAGCACGGGCGTCGGATCACCAACCTCCTGCGCGATGCGGGTATCGACGTGTCCGGGCTGGCCACTGTCGACCAGCCGACCGGGACCGCGCACATCGTCGTCGACGCGGCCGGCGACAACTCGATCGTCGTCGTTCCCGGAGCCAACGGCACGGTCAGCTCTCTCACCGAGGACCATCGGGCGGGTATCGAGGCCGCCGACCTGCTCCTGCTCCAGCTCGAACTGCCGCTGGCGGTCGTCGGCGCGGCCGCGACATATGCCCGAGAACGTGGTGTGCGTACCGTTCTCACCCCGGCGCCGGCGGTTCCCCTGCCGGACTCGCTGCTCGCCGCGGTCGACGTCCTGGTCCCGAACGAGCACGAGGCGGCGCTGCTGACCGGCGCCGGTGCTGCGGACGCGGCGGCTCGCAGCTTGGCCGCCGGTGGTCGTGACGTCGTCATCACGCTGGGCCGCTCGGGTGCGCTGCACGTCAGCGCGGCCGATCAGCCTACGGTGCGCCGAGTGCCGCCGTTCGCCGTCGACGCAGTCGACACCACCGCGGCCGGGGACACCTTCGCCGGCGTCCTCGCGGTCGGGCTCGCCGAAGGCGTGGACTGGTCCGCCTCGCTGCGCCGCGCCTCCGCTGCGGCCGCGCTGTCGGTCCAGCGGTTCGGTGCATCGTCGTCGATGCCGGGCCGCGCCGAGATCGACGCCTTCCTCGATGCCGCGGAGGTGGGCCGGTGAGCGGGCCGTTGGAGGGCATCCGCGTCGTGGACGCGGCGACGCTGTTCGCCGGGCCGATCGCGGCGATGCATCTGGGCGACATGGGCGCCGACGTCGTGAAGGTCGAGCATCCGCGCCGGCCGGACCCGTCCCGCGGGCACGGACCAGCCAAGGACGGCCACAACCTGTGGTGGAAGACGCTCGGGCGGAACAAGCGGACGGTCACCGCCGATCTGTCCCAGCCCGGCGGCCGGGAGGTGTTCCTGCGGCTTGCCGCACAGTCCGACGTGGTGATCGAGAACTTCCGGCCGGACACGTTGGAGCGCTGGAACCTCGGCTACGACCAGTTGTCGGCGGACAACCCCGGCCTGGTGCTGGCCCGTGTCACCGGCTTCGGCCAGGTCGGCCCGTACCGGCGCCGGCCCGGGTTCGGCACGCTCGCCGAGGCGATGAGCGGATTCGCGGCGATGACCGGGGAACCGGACGGCCCACCGACTCTGCCGCCGTTCGGCCTGGCCGACGGCATCACCGCGCTCGCGACGGCGTTCGCGGTGACCGCCGCGTTGCAGGCCAGGTCGCGGACCGGCGCGGGCCAGGTGGTCGACCTCTCGATCATCGAGCCGATGCTGTCGGTCCTCGGCCCGCAGATCACCCGCTGGGACCAGTTGCGGACCATTCAGCCGCGCACCGGGAACCGCTCGGTGAACAACGCGCCGCGCAACACGTACCGCACTCGGGACGGGCGCTGGGTCGCGGTGTCCACCAGCTCGCAGAGCATCGCCGAGCGAGTGATGCGCCTGGTCGGCCGGCCGGAGCTGGTGGACGAACCATGGTTCGCCACGGGTGCCGGCCGGGCCCAGCACGTCGAGGAGCTCGACGCCGCAGTCGCCGCGTGGGTGGCCGAACGGACCCGGGCCGAGGTGGTCGAAGCCTTCGAGGAAGCGCAGGCTGCGGTCGCGCCGGTGTACGACGCCTCCGACGTCGTCGCCGACCCGCAGCTGGCCGCGCTCGGCACCGTCGTGACCATGGACGACGACGATCTGGGGCCGGTGGCCATGCAGAACGTGTTGTTCCGGATGTCCGCGACGCCGGGCGAGGTGCGGTGGACCGGGCGCGCCCACGGCGCGGACACCGACGAGGTGCTCGGTGATCTTGGCTACACCGCCACTGAGATCGCCGAGCTACGCGGGGCCGGTGCGGTATGACGCTCGTGCTGACCCTGCTGTACGTGCCGGCGGACCGGCCGGACCGGGCGCACAAGGCGCTGGGGTCCGCGTCCGACGAGGTGATCCTCGACCTCGAAGATGCCGTGGCGCCGGCTGCGAAGGAAGCGGCCCGGTCGGCGGTACCGGCGCTCCTGGCCGCCCATCCGGACCGGGCGGTCCAGGTGCGGGTGAACGCGCCGTCGTCACCGTGGGGCACGGCCGATCTCGCCATGGTCGCCGACTTGCCACCGGCGGTGGCGGTGCGAGTGCCGAAGGTGACCGGCGCGGCCGACGTCGCGCGAGTCGTGGCGGCAGTCGGTGAGCGGCCGGTGCATTGCCTGATCGAGTCCGCCCGCGGCGTCGAGGCGGCGTTCGAGATCGCCCAGGCGCCGGGGGCGGCGTCCATCGGCCTCGGCGAAGCGGATCTGCGCTCCGATCTCGGGGTCACTGGGCCGGACGGGCTGGACTGGTGCCGGCAGCGGATCGTGGTGGCGGCGCGCGCGGCAGAGTTGCCACCGCCGGCGATGGCCGTCTATCCGGACCTCGCGGATCTGGACGGATTGGCGGAGTCGACCCGGCGCGGGCGGCAACTCGGGTTCGTCGGCCGGGCCGCGATCCACCCGAAGCAGCTGCCGGTCATCGAGGCGGCGTTCCGGCCGGGTGCGGCCGAGGTCGGCCGGGCTCGAGAGGTGGTGGCCGCGGTCGAGGCGGCAGCCAGCCTCGGCGACGGTACAGCGGTCCTGGCCGACGGCTCGTTCCTCGACGTTGCCATGGTCGAGCAAGCCCGGCGGGTGCTCGCCCTCGCCGCCCGCGACGACTAGGCGCGCCGGTAGGCGACGTCCACCGCGTGCCTGGTGAAGCCGGTACGCTCGTAGACCTTCAGCGCTGCGGCGTTGTCGCCTTCGACGTAGAGCTGAACGGTCTCGACACCGCCGACGTCGGCGAGATGCTGTAGCCCGACGGCGGTGAGCGCAGCCCCGAGACCGCGCCCGTGTGCTGCCGGGTGCACACCGACGACATAGACCTCGCCGATCGGCCCGCCGCCGGGATTCGACGGATCTTCGGCGTGCACCTTGGTCCAGTGAAAGCCCAGGACCTGATCGGCGTCGTCGACGGCGAGAAAGAACCCGGCCGGGTCGAAATCTGCCGCGGACTCCGCCGCGCGGATGTCGTCGATCGTCTGCCCGCCCTGCTCCGGGTGCCAGCTGAACGCGGCGTTGTTCACCTTCAGCCATGCTGCTTCGTCCTGGCCCACCACGAAGGTACGGATCCGCACGCCGTCCGGCAGCCGAACCTCGGGAAGCGGCGGAGCGTCAGGACCTACCGGCCGTCTGAGTTGCAGGAGCTCGCGGGCACGCTCGAGGCGGTGGCGCCGTGCGAGCGCGCGGGCGCCGGGCAGATCACCGTGCGCCCAGATCCACAGCTCGCCGTCCGTACGGTCCAGCAACTCCGCCAGCAACTGGCCGCCGAAGCCACGGCGTCGTCGCTGCGGATCGACCAGCAGTTCGGCGGCCAGTCGATCACCCTGGTGCGCGGTGAAGGCCACTCCGCAGACGTCCTCATGCTGGTCGGTCAGCGTCAGCGTGAGCTCGGTGCGCCCCTGCCTCGCCGCGGCCCACAAGTCGTCGGAGAACGGCGCCACGCCGTCGGCCGCCCGGGCGCGGTCGGCGAACTGGCTGATGACCGCGAGGGTGGAGGCATCGAAGGCGCCTGCGGCGAAGATGGCCATGGGGCTGAGCGTACGGTGGCCCGCCGGCCCGGCCGTCAGTCGGTGGACGCGGTGGAGTCGACCGCCTCGTCGTCAGCCCTCGCGGGCTGATCGGGTTCACCGAGCAAGGCCTCGCTGCCCGGGTGGGTACGCCCCGTGCGCGATTGCGGCGGCACGAAGCGGTAACCGACATTGCGGACCGTGCCGATGAGGGCGTCGTGGTCGGGACCGAGCTTCGCGCGCAACCGGCGCACGTGGACGTCCACCGTCCGGGTGCCGCCGAAGTAGTCGTAGCCCCACACCTCCTGCAGGAGCTGAGCGCGGGTGAACACGCGCCCGGGATGCTGGGCGAGGAATTTCAGCAACTCGAACTCCTTGTACGTGAGGTCGAGGGTGCGCCGGGCGATCTTCGCGGTGTAGGTGGCTTCGTCGATCACGAGCTCACCGGTACGGATCTCGTCCGGCGAGTCGTCGTTGGTGGCTGCGACGCGGCCCAGCGCCAGCCGGAGCCTGGCCTCGACCTCGGCCGGTCCGGCCGTGTCGAGCATGACGTCGTCGATGCCCCACTCCACCGTGACCGCGGCCAGACCGCCCTCGGTGACGATGGCCATCAGCGGGACGTCGATGCCGGTCGTGCGGATCACCCGGGTCAGGGCACGCGCGTGGGTCAGGTCGCGACGCGCGTCGACCATGACGACGTCGCCGCTGGGCGCATCGACCAGCGCTGACGCTTCAGCCGGCAGGATCCGTACCTGGTGTAGGAGGAATCCGAGCGCGGGCAACACGTCGGCCGACGACTGGGGTGAGTTGGTCAGCAGAACGATGGTCGGCATCGGTACGCCCCTCCTCCGGACGTGCTCGCACGTCACCTTCGCCCGGGTGCGTGATCCGTCACGAACGCACAAGGGACCCGGCGGCGTCGTCGCCCAGGTCCCTCGTAAGGGAGAATAGCGGACATGGCCGACCGGCTCGCTCCAGACGCCCCGGATGCGGCGCGTACGGCGCGCACGGGGCAGCGTCGGCGCCTGCTCGCCGCCGACGGCACCGTCCTGCAAGGCGAGCACTTTCCCGGCGCGGATCCCGACGACGACCTCGCGGTGGTCGTCGCGCACGGATTCACCCAGAACTCGCGCAGCCCGAAGATGCGGCTCATCGCCGGCTGGCTGAGCCAAAGCGCCGGCGTGGTCCTGATCGACCTGCGCGGGCACGGTCGCTCGCGCGGTCACTCCACGCTCGGCTGGCGCGAGGTGCTCGACGTCGATGCCGCCATCGACTGGGCGCACGCGCTCGGGTACCGGCGGGTGGCCACAGTGGGGTTCTCGCTCGGTTCGGCCGTCGTGGTCCGGCACGCCGCGTTGCACCGGGGCGTGCACGCCGTCGTGGCCGTCAGCGTACCCGGCGAGTGGCACTACCGCGGGACCGCCGCGATGCGCACGCTGCACCGGTTGATCCTGACCCGGGTCGGGCGCACGGTGCTCCGGCTCACCCGGCGCACCCGGGTGTCGCCGGCCGGTTGGGCAGCCGACCCCATCGACGCGCGAGCCGCGGCAGCCGAGGTCGACGTCCCGCTCTTGGTGGTGCACGGCGACGAGGACGACTACTTCCCGCTGCATCACGCGTGGCACGTGCACTCGGCGGCCGGCGATGCCACGCTGTGGCTGGAGCGCGGGTTCGGGCACGCCGAAGCCGGAGCGACCGAGCCGCTGATCCGGCGGATCGGTGCGTGGGTGGTCGAGCAGACGAGAGAAGAGTGACGCCGTGGCACGGGTGACGTTGCGCTACTGGGCCGCCTTGCGGTCTGCTGCGGGCGTGGCCGAACAGGTCGTGGAGGCCGACACCCTGGCGACGGCCCTGGCCGATGTGCGCTCGGCGTACGGAGCCGATTCCCGCTTCGCGGCGGTGCTCGGCATCTGCGCGGTCGTCGTCGACGAGACTCCGGCTGGTTCCCGCCGCCACGACGAGATCGTTCTGCGCGACGGCTCGATCGTCGAATTGCTGCCTCCGTTCGCCGGAGGCTGAACCGTTCGTTCGGCGATGGCGAGTCGTTGTGGACTTGTTGCCATTTCGGCGCGGTGACGGCATCGGGGTCTGGAAGCATTCTTTGTGTGCCCTCCGTCCATGCTGCGTTGACCGTCGCCGTACTGGCGGGCGTCTTGGCTTTGGCCTCGACGGCCGGCAGCACGGCGCTCGTCGGTGCCGTGGCGCTGGTGATCGTTTTCTTCGCGGTCGGAGCGGTGGCGACGACCGGAACGACATCGGCGCGGTGGATGGCCGCACTGGCGCTTGCCTCCGGCGGCGGCGCGCTGGCGTGGACGTATGCCGAGCGCTCGGCCGACCTGGCGCCGATGGCCGCGGTGCTCGGCCCGTCGTTGGTGCTGGCGATCGTCGTGCAGCTGTGGCGGCGTGACGGCCGGGTCGGTCTCACCTCATCCTTGGCGGTCAGTGTGGCCTCCTGCGTGGCGGCGGTCCTCCCGGTGTGCTGGGTCGCGCTGCGCGAGTCCGCTGACGGCGTCTACTCCGTGGGGCTGGCGCTGCTCGGGGTCGGTGCCGTCGGGCTGGTCGAGGCGATTCCGGTCTCGCGCGGGGCGCGGCGGGTGGTCGGGGTACTGCTGGGTGCGGTCGCTGCCGGAGCCGTGGTCATGACCGTCGAACGCATCGGCGAGGCGGTGCCCCCGGTGAGCGCGGTCGTGGTGACGGCCTTCTCCGGGCTGATGGCGGCCATCGCCTTCGCCGCCGTCGACCGCCTGGCTGACGACGCCGTCGCGGCTTCCAGGCGCGTGGGAGCCCGGTCCGAGCACGAGCGAGTCGGCCAGCGCGCCGCTCATCGAATCGGTGGGTCCGGCGTCGGCGCCGAAAGCGCGGCCCGCTCGGCTGAGTCCGCGGGCATGGCTGAGCCGGACAGCATGTCTGAGCCGGCCGGCGAACCGGACGATGCGCCGGTGGGCGCTCCCGCCGGTGTTCGCGGCGCCGGTGCGTTGCTGGCGATGCGTGTCACGCTGCCGTTCGTGGCGTCAGCACCTGCTGCGTTCGTTCTGGGGCGGATCTTCGTCGGCTGATCCGGCGGCCCCGGAACATCGGCCGCCACGGCGCTGTTGTCCCGAGCGTGACGGGTGTGATCGTGTTTCTCACTGTGCTGGTCGCTGCTTCGACCTTCGGGGTGTGGCAGCGCCGGCGCGACGGGCGGGTGCGGCCAGCGACGCCGAGCGATCACGCCGACGCCGACACCGGCGAACGCTTGAGCGCAGCCGAGATCGGCGCCGAACTCGGCGAACGAGCCACGCTCGTGCAGTTCTCGTCGGCCTTCTGCCAACCCTGCCGCGCAGCGCGGGCGACATTGGCGCACGTCGCGGCCGACACCGAGGGCGTCGTCCACGTCGAGATCGACGCCGAAGCCAATCTCGATCTGGTTCGCCGACTGACTGTGCTGCGCACGCCCACCACGCTGGTGCTCGACCACACGGGACGAATCGTCGGCCGCGCGAGCGGGGCGCCCCGGCTCCACGACGTCCGCGCCGCGCTGCCGGCCTGACCGGCCGTCCAAATTCGGGCCACACCTTGAGACGTGTGTCTCACCATATGGCCATCGCGATGACGTGGGTCTCCAGGGGCCGTAAGCTCGATGGCATGTTCCGTACAGAGCTGTGGAAGCGCCGCGCCATCGACTTCGGTCGTGCGGCTTCCATGCTCTGTCGCATGTCCTGACGAGGAACGGTCGCGGGCACGATCTTCCGCGGGTGCCGTCGAGCAGTGTCCGACGAACACCGCCGTTCACGACGTTGTACATCCGTCTTTTCCACGTCAGGAGAGTCATGCAGAGCACTTCGCCCGGGGTCGATCCCCGTGGTTTGCGCTTCGCAGCGACGCTGACCACCGTTGTTCTCGCCGTCGCACTGCTCACCGGTAGTAGCTGGGTCTTGGCCGCGCAGACGCTCGTCTTCGCCGTCGGCGCACTGGCCGGCCCGGCAGCCTCGCCGTACGGACGGCTCTTCGCGTGGTCGGTGCGCCCACGTCTCAGCGCACCGAAACACCTCGAGGACGCAGCCGCGCCACGGTTCGCGCAAGCCGTCGGGCTGATCTTCGGCCTGGTCGGACTAGCCGGGCACGTGGTGTCGGTCGAGCTCGTCACGTACGTAGCCGTCGGCGCCGCATTCGCGGCCGCGTTCCTCAACGCCGCCTTCGGCTTCTGCCTGGGCTGCGAGATCTATCTCACCTACCGGCGCTTCATACCGTCCCATCACCCCAACCCCACCACGGAGGTGGCTTCATGAGTCGCGAGTCCGCTCTCGTCTCGGCCGACTGGGTCGAGCAACATCTCGACGACCCCAAGGTCGTTCTGGTCGAGGTCGACGAAGACACCACGGCCTACGACAAGAACCACATCAAGGGCGCGGTCAAGATCAACTGGACCAGTGACCTGCGTGACCCGGTACGTCGCGACTTCGTCTCCAAGGAGCAGTTCGAGGCCCTGCTCAGCAGGCTGGGCATCGCGAACGACCACACCGTCGTCCTCTACGGCGGCAACAACAACTGGTTCGCCGCGTACGCCTACTGGTACTTCAAGGTCTACGGCCACGAGGACGTCCGCCTGCTCGACGGCGGCCGCAAGATCTGGGAGCTCGAGAGCCGCGAACTCGTCGACACCGTGCCCGAGCGCGCGGCCACCACGTACACCGCGAAGGACCCCGACAACTCGATCCGGGCCTTCCGCGACGAGGTGATCTCGGCGATCGGCCAGCAGAACCTGGTCGACGTGCGCTCGCCCGACGAATACGCCGGCCGGCTGCTGGCTCCGGCGCACCTGCCGCAGGAGGTCTCGCAGGTCGGCGGCCACATCCCGACGGCGGCGAACGTGCCGTGGAGCAAGGCGGCCAACGACGACGGCACCTTCCGCTCCGACGAGGAGCTTCGCGCCCTGTACAGCGAGGCAGGTGTCGACTTCGACAAGGACACCATCGCCTACTGCCGGATCGGCGAGCGCTCGTCGCACACGTGGTTCGTGCTGCGCGAGATCCTGGGTGTGCAGAACGTGAAGAACTACGACGGATCCTGGACCGAGTACGGCTCCCTGATCGGCGTGCCGGTCGCGACGGGTGACGAGCCGGGGACGGTGTAAGTCATGTGCGGAGCCACCACGGGAGGCGTCTCGCTCGACGGCGTCGACGTCACGAAGGAGACGGTGATCCAGGGCGTGGTGCACCGCGCGGACGCGCCCCTGGCCGGTGCGTACGTGCGGCTGCTCGACTCCGGCGGTGAGTTCACGGCCGAGGTGCCGACGAGCACGACGGGACAGTTCCGGTTCTTCGCTGCTCCCGGCACCTGGAAGCTGCGGACGCTCGCGCCGGGGGCGCAGCCGGTGGATCGCGCCGTCGTGGCCGACACCGGCGTCACCGAGGTCGACGTCCACGTCCCCTGAGGTTCGTGTCAAATGATCATGTTCACTAGGTATTCGCCTGGTCCACCACCCGTGCACGCCTGGTGATGCAGCACAACGCCTAGTGGTGTGTCTCGACGGCCGGCCGCGGGGTGGCACCACGAGGTGAACCGCCGGATAGCGCCACGAGGCGAATCGCCGGATAGCGCCACGAGGCGAATCGCCGGATGGGCACCACGAGGCGATCTGTCGCATCACCAGGCGTACACGGGTGGTACGGCAGGCAATCACCTAGTGAACATGATCATTTTTCAGTAGACGAGAGTGCGGACGTCATCGGCGAGGATCTCCTCGACGAACGTCGGCGCTCCGGCGATGCGGATGCCGGGCAGGACGTCGTCGGGCCCGATCTCGCGCCGCGCCGCACACTGCGTGCACAGCGTCACCGTGCCACCTGCGACCAGGGCGTCCAGCAGGTCGGGCAACGGCGCCGCGTGCGGCAGCTCGAACTCAGCGGCGCGGCCGGGCAGCGCGAACCACGCCGACTCCCCGGTGAGCCACAGCGACACCGTCGCCCCCGCCGCGAGTGCCGTCGAAGCGACCGTGAACGCCTGCGAACAGCGCTCCGGCGCATCGGTACCTGCGGTGACCTTGACGACGAGGCGACGCTCCATGGCACCCCAGCCTACGGCGGCGCGTGTGGCGCCGGGGATAGACTCCGGTACGTGCTGGAATTCGCCTTCACCGGCCCGCTCGTCCTGGTCAGCGTGGCCGCCGGAGTCATCGCGGTGTTCGTCGCGCGCAAGCTCTACCAGGGCCGGGCCTGAATCACCGTGATCGAGATCCCCGACGACCTCCACGAGGCGTGTTACCCCATCTCGTGGCTGCTCGGCCGCTGGGAAGGCGTTGGGCTCGGCGACTACCCCACCATCGAGGCCTTCCGGTTCGGCCAGGAGGTGGAGTTCACCTACCTGCCGGGCAAACCGTTCCTGTCGTACTCCAGCAAGAGTTGGATCCTCGACGACGACGGCAACCTGGTGCGGCCCGCCGCGCGGGAGACCGGCTATTGGCGCCCACAGGCCGACGGCGAGATCGAAGTGCTGCTCAGCCACCCCACGGGCTTCGTGGAGATCTACATCGGCCAAGTCGAGCCGGCCAAGATCGAGATGGCGACCCGAGGCGTACTGAAGACCGAGGGCGCCAAGGACTACCGGACCGGGCACCGGTTGTATGGTCTGGTCAAGGGCACCTTGATGTACGTCTACGAGATGTCGGCCATGGGCCATGAGCTCACCCCGCACTTGTCGGCCGAGCTCAAGAGAGTCACCGGAGCATCCGAGGCCCAGGGGTGACCGGATCCACCGGGATGGGTGCGCCCGGTGTCGGTGTTGGAGGCAGTATGAGCGCCGATCAGACCTATCGCAGCCCGTGGTTGGACCGACCCGGAGCCGTGGCAGCGGCCGAACCCGACGCCGGGGTCGCCGCGCACTACGGTGACCCGCTGCGCGAACAGCGCATGCTGGCCGCCGGTGACGGCGTGGTGGACCTGTCACACCGCGGTGTCGTACGTGTGGCCGGGCCCGATCGCTTGAGCTGGCTGCACCAGCTGCTGACCCAGCACGTGGAACACCTCGAGCCGCAGCAGGCGACGTCGGCGTTGATCCTCGACGCGAACGGCCGGGTGGAGCACGCGCTGTACGGGGTCGACGACGGCGAGGCGATCTGGTTCCACGTCGAGCCCGGCACCACGGAGGCGTTGACCGGTTACTTGCGTTCCATGACGTTCTGGTCGCAGGTCGAGGTCGACGACGTCAGCGAGCGCTACGCCGTCGTGTGGGAGCCGCTTGCGCAGCCTTCCACGCTGCTGGCCCGGGTCACCGACCGTGGCCGCGACGTGTTCGTCCCCCGAGACGAGCTGGTGAGCTATCTCGGATCCGCCGGCTCGCCGGCCGGCGTCTGGGCCTACGAGGCCCTGCGGATCGAGGCCCGGGAGCCCCGGTTGGGACGCGAGACCGACGAACGCACCATTCCGCACGAGGTCGGCTGGATCGGTACCGCGGTACACCTGGACAAGGGGTGTTACCGGGGCCAGGAGACCGTGGCTCGGGTCCACACGCTGGGCCGGCCACCGCGGCGGCTGGTTCTGCTGCATTTGGACGGCTCGGTGGAACACCTGCCCGCCCACGGTGACGACGTCATCCACGGCGAGCGAGTCGTGGGCTACGTCGGCACGGCGATGCATCACCACGAACTCGGCCCGATCGCACTCGCGGTGGTCAAGCGCAACGTGCCGGTGGACGTCGACCTGGTGGCCGGCGGAGTGGCTGCCGCCCAAGAGGTCGTCGTCGATCCTGAGGTCGGGCTGCACGTCCGCCCGCAACTGCGCTGAGGCCGTCAGCGGGATCAGACGTCGACGATCAGCGTCACCGGGCCGTCGTTGACCAAGCTGACCTGCATGTCCGCGCCGAACACGCCGGTGGCGACGTCAGCACCCAGGTCGCGAAGCGCGGCGACGAACGCCTCGACCAGCGGTTCGGACACCGGGCCGGGAGCGGCCGCGCCCCACGACGGGCGGCGTCCCTTGGCGGTGTCGGCGTAGAGCGTGAACTGGCTGACCACGAGGATCGGCGCGCCCACGTCGGAGGCGGAACGCTCATCATCGAGGATGCGCAGGCCCCACACCTTGCGGGCCAGCTTCGCCGCCGTGTCGTTGTCGTCGTCGTGGGTGACGCCCACCAGGACGAGCAGGCCCTGTGCGCCGTCCCCCGGATCGATGGCACCGACGACGTCACCGTCGACGCTGACCGAGGCCGAGGTGACTCGCTGGATCACTGCACGCATGGTCACAGATCTTGCCACCGGCGACGTGGCCGACCCTGCAGCGGGGCACCGTGACAGGATCGAGCGCGAGACGAGGAGGTTCGCGTGAGGCCAGCCCAGGAACCAGCCCGGGAACCAGTCCAGGAGCCAGTCCGGGAACCATCCCACGGGCCGACCCGGACCGTCGTCGTGGCCGAGGTCGTCCGGTCGGGTCTCGTGGAGTCCAGGCATCACGGTTCGGTCGTGGCGGTGGATGCCGACGGCTCGGTCGTGCTCCAGGCCGGAGACGTCGACGTGCCGATGTATCCGCGCTCGGCGAACAAGCCGGCGCAGGCGGTGGCGATGGCCCGGCTCGGGCTGCCGCTGGAGGGTGAGCTGCTCGCGTTGGCCGCGGCCAGCCACTCCGGTGAGCGGTTTCACCGGCACGGCGCGCTGGACATCTTGGGCAAAGCCGGGCTCGAGGAGTCCGCGCTCCAGAACACCCCCGGGTGGCCCGGCGACACCGCTTCCATGCTGGCGATGGCCAGGCAGGGCGAGCACGAGTCCGCTCTGGCCGCCGATTGCTCCGGCAAGCATGCTGCGATGTTGCTCACGTGCGTGGTCAACGGGTGGTCGACGGCGGACTACCTCGACTCCGCGCATCCACTGCAGACGGCGATTCGAGCCACGGTCGCCGAACTGGCCGGCGAACCGGTCTCGCACACCGGCGTGGACGGCTGTGGTGCGCCGCTGTTCGCACTGACGCTGACCGGGCTGGCGCGGATGTACCAGGCGTTGGCCACGGCGCCGAGCGGTAGCCCGGAGCGGCGCGTGGTGGACGCGATCAGGATGCACCCGGAGTTCGTCAGCGGGACGTCCCGCGACGAGGCGAAACTCATCCGCAGCGTGCCGGGGCTGTTCTGCAAGGGTGGCGCCGAAGCCGTGCTGGCGGCCGGGCTGCCGGACGGACGAGCGGTCGCGGTCAAGATCGACGACGGCGGCGCGCGGGCGCGCATGGTCGCTCTGGTCGCGGCCCTCGAGCGGCTGGGCGTCGACGCTTCGGTGCCGGCCGAGCTCGCGACGGTTCCGGTGCGAGGCGGCGGTGCCGTGGTGGGAGAGGTTCGCGCCGCGCGGTCCTGGTGATCGCCGCGACCTCCGCACGGCGCCAGAGGCGGCGCGCGATGTACCGTGGCGACGTGCTCTTCCTGCGCCGTTACGCATGGCGAATCGGACTTGCGGCGGTGATCATCGTCATCGCCGCCGTCAGCATGGCGCCGACCAGCGGAACGGTTCTGGACCTGCGTGCCAGCGGCATCGAGGTGGAGCCCTCCGGTGAGACGGCGACGGTGGCGCCGTCGTCGTCGGCGACGTTCGTGCCCGGAACCAGCGTCTTGAGCACGGCGGACCACCACGACCCGGCCGTGGCCCGCCGCGTCGCGGCTGACCGTGCTTGGCTTCGCGCCGGCACCATTCCGGGCGAGCGCACCGAGTACGCGGACATGGCCGAACGAGCCCTGCTCGATCTCCGCGCGCTGACGGCGGACTCCGGTGCGCTGATGGCGGCTCCGGTGTCGTCGTGGCGGTACGTGTGGCCGCGCGACGCCTCGTTCGCCATCGCCGCCTTCGCGGTCACCGGGCACCATGACGACGCCGCTGACGTGTTCGGCTTCCTGGCCGGGGTGGCGCCGGAGGACGGCCGGTGGGAGGCGCGATACCGGACCGACGGCAGTGGTCCGCCCGATGACCGGCCGCAGCAGCTGGACGGGGCCGGCTGGGTGCTGTGGGCGCTGTGGACCTTCCTGCGTTCCGAGCCCGACGACGACCTGGCTGCCGACGTCATCGACACGATGCGCGAGGCGGCGGTGGATTCGGCCGATGCCATCGTCGACTCGCTCGACGAGGACGGGCTGCCCGAGGTGTCGTCGGATTACTGGGAGAAGTCCGAGTCGGAGGTGACCCTCGGGGTGGCGGCGCCGTTGGCCTCGGGGCTGCACGCCGCCATCGCGCTCGCCCCGGAGTTGGGGGTCGACGACACCGCGTGGCGCGCGGCCTCGGCCCGGCTCGACGCCGCCCTGCACGAGCGGTTCGGCTCGCATGGTTACCCCCGGACATTGCCGGACGGGGGAGCTGACGCCGCGGTGAGCTTCCTCGCGCCGCCGTTCGCGCCGCCGGCCTCTGCCGTGCGCGATGCCGTGGTCTCAGCCGAGGAGGCCCTGCGGGTTCCGAACGGTGGGCACCGTCCCGGTGAGGCGTGGACCAAGGACGTCGGGGTGGCCTGGACCCCCGAGACCGGCCTGCTGGCTCTGGCGCTGGCCGGCCAGGGCGAACGGGATCATGCGGAGCGGCTGCTGACGTTCCTCGACACCTACCGGACCCCGCACGGGTCGTTGCCCGAGAAGGTCGACTCCAGTGCCGAGCCGGCCTCGGTGGCGCCGTTGGCCTGGACGTCGTCGCTCGTCCTGCTCACGTTGACCGAGCTCACCGACGGGCTGCCGGTGGTGCCGATTCCGCGGTGACAACCGTCCGGGTGCTAGCTGTTAGTTTGCGAATGCTTGCAATTGTTAGCTAGCATCGTGGTATGGCGAAGGTGGACATCGGCGAGTTCCTGCGCGAGCAACGTCGCAGTGCGCAGCTGTCGTTGCGACAGCTCGCCGACCTGACCGGAGTCAGCAACCCGTATCTGAGCCAGATCGAGCGTGGGCTGCGTAAGCCGTCGGCCGACGTGCTGCACCAGATCGCCAAGGCGCTGCGGATCTCGTCCGAGGCGCTGTACGTGCGGGCGGGTCTGCTCGACGAACCGAGCGGGGTCAGCGACGTCCAGGACGCCATCCTCGCCGACCCGATCCTCGACGAGCAGCAAAAACGCGCGCTGCTCGACGTCTATGCCTCGTTCGTCGCCGCCCGGCGCGGCGAGCGGACCGAAGAAGGGTGACTTCCATGACCGACGTTCACACCACCGAGACCGAGGCCCCAGCGGCCGAGCGAAACCCGCTCTACGCGATGGCCGGCGCCGCCGACGCCGCGGTCGCCACCTTGCGTGAGCTGCCGACACGCGTATCCGGCGTGGTCGGCGACGACGAGCTGCGGGCGGACGTGCGCCGCCGGTTCAACGAGCTGCCGGCCGATGTCAAGGCGTGGCGCGCCAGCTTCCCCGACTTGGTCCTGCAGGCGCAGGGGCGAGCCGCCGACCTTCCGCAGCGGCTGCGCGAGCGCGTCGAAACCGCCTCGCGTGAGGCCGTCAAGACCTACGGCGAGCTCTCTGTGCGCGGCGAGGGCGTCGTCGAGCGGCTGCGCGGCCAGTACGGCCCCGCCGTGCACACCGTCGTGGCGAACGTGCGAGGGTACGTGGCCGGTGCTGCCGACGAGGTCGCCGAGGTCACGGAGAAGGCTGCCGACACGTTCAGTCAGAAGCGCAAGTCACGCTGACCGTCGTCGTCGCCGGCAGCCTGCGGAGTTCGACAGCGGAAATCCGCGACAAAGCACTCCTTGGCTGTCGAGCGGCGTCACGTACAGTGGACGCGTGAACACGTTCGGGGACTTCCAGTCGTGGCTGTTGGTGTCGCTCGGCGTGGCCGCCTTGGCATTGAAGGGCTACGCCCTGATCGACGCCGCCCGGGTTCCCACGCGAGCGTTCCCTGCGGCCGGAAAGCTGACCAAGCCGATCTGGCTGGGCATTCTCGGTGTGGCGACGGTGGTCGAACTGGCCGTCTTCCCGGCGCCGCTGTTCTTCCTCAACATCATCGGCGTCGTCGGCGCCGCGGTCTATCTCGTCGACGTACGCCCCGCCGTGCGCGCCGTGGGTGGCGGACGCCGGGGCTCCACCACCCACGACGGGCCGTACGGCCCCTGGTGAGCTTGGGGCGGCACGCCCGCCACACCAGTGACGACCGACGGCATCCGCTCCCTACGTGTTCACTGCTCGGCGAGCAGGTCGAAGGCGTCCTCAGCGAGCTGGAAGAACGCGGTGTGATCGGCGAGCGCCGAGGGCTCGGCGGCCGCAGCCAGCATGACGTAGACGAATCGGTGCCCGTCCACGCGTTCGGCGTACCACGACCCCGTGACCACCCCAGGCGCGCTGCCACCTTTGAACGCGACGTAGGGCCACATGTCGGAGTCGATGTTCACGCCGCGATTGCTGCTGAGAATGTCGCGCAGCTGCTGGTCGTTCGCCGTGCCGGTCTCTTCGTGCAGCGAGACCAACGCCGCGCAGACGTCAGCGGCCGACGCGAACCACCCGACGCCGGCCGGCCAGGCCGGATCGCGCACGTCGCTCGCGCTCAGCGGCAATGCGCCGGACGGTAGCCCGGCCAGCATCTGCTGGCGACCGGCTGTGTCGGCTGCTGCCCACCGGTCGCGGAGCCCTCCGGGGCCCCACCCCACCGAGAACAATTCCCGAGTGGTCAGGAACGGCGTGTTCAGCTGCGGATCCGCGTGGCCCATGTCGGCCATCGCCGCTTCGACGGCGTCGCGACCCAGCAACAGGGCCAGGAGGTCGGCTCCGGTGTTGTCACTGACGGCGATCATGCCGGCGGCGGCTTCAGCCACCGACACTCCGGTGCCGTCAGGCTCGTTCTGCAGCTCACCGGTCGGCAGACTGCGGGTGTCGTCGGTGATGGTCAGCTGGTCGCTCCAGGCGACGTCGCCGTCGGCCACGGCGGTAGCGAGCGCGCCGAGCACGTACAACTTGAAGATCGACGCGATCGGCCGGGGAGAGCGGGGGTCGATCCGGCTGATCGGCTCGCATCGGCCGGCATCGGTGACGCGCGCCGCCAACAGCCCGACGTCCGCGTCGAGCGCCGTGAGCTGATCGTGCAGGTCCTGCCACGTCGACGCCGCCGGGGCCTCGGCGCCGGGCGCGGGCTGGACGACCAGGGTGGTGATGTCGCCGTCGGCATCCACCGAGATGACCATGCGCCACGACCGTCCGGAGCCGTCGAGCAGCCCGACCACCGCGTCCCGCCCGGTGACGTCCACGCTCACCGGGCGCCACGGGCCGAGCGGGCGCAACTGGTCGAAGACCGTCCTGACGTCATCAGCCGGGACCTCGGTGAGGAATTCCGCGGCGAATCGCTCCGCGGCCACGTCGACCGCCGGTCCCGTGTCGTGGCCGAGCTCGTCGAGGACCCATCGCGCCTGCCGTCCGACGGGGGAGTCCGGCAACTGCGCGGTGCCCGGTTTCGAGCCGGCGTCGTGTGCCGTCGAGGTCGCCGGAGACGACGCCGTGTCCACGCCCCCGGTGCAGCCGGCCAGCGCGGCCACAGCCAGTAGGGCAGCGACGGCCCACGCCGGACGATGACGCACGATGCCCACCCACGACTCCCGACTTTCGTGACCGACGGCCCGCGAGCCACTTTACGGAGCCCGCCCCGATGGCCCACTGGCGCGGTCAGCAGGCTGCGCCCTGGCTTCGCCTGCAGCGAACGCGGGCCTGCTGAGTGCTCTGGAGTGGAACATCGGGCGCCGTACGTGGTGTTCTTACGGCACGGAACGTAAGACAGGTCCGCACCATGTCTCACTCCCCGGGCGCACCATCGGGGATGCGACCGGGGGCGGATATAGCATCGAATGGTCAGATGTGGGAGCTTGCAGCCCTCACAGCCGACCGCTCGGCAAGGAGCGCCACTGATGTTCGAGAGGTTCACCGACCGCGCGAGGCGCGTTGTCGTCCTGGCCCAAGAAGAGGCCCGGATGCTCAACCACAACTACATCGGCACCGAACACATCCTGCTCGG
>Ga0079224_100003691_pt1 | contig 19434 bp, 21 predicted proteins | sample Stecom2015_FD_80414 | JGI IMG/M metagenome (GOLD analysis project Ga0079224, IMG submission 80414) | Agricultural soil microbial communities from Utah to study Nitrogen management - Steer compost 2015 | ecosystem: Environmental > Terrestrial > Soil > Agricultural land | place: USA: Utah... | reverse complement strand
CCCCACAAATGCAAGAATCGCGAGTTGTTTTTTCATAATGTAAGGTTTAAGTAATGCTTTGAAGTTGCCAAAATTAAACGTTTTGTCGATTTGTAAACATATTTCTAAATATTTTTCTGCCTGAGGCGGCAACTTCGGCGTCTCATCTTACGTAATTCACAAACCCCTGATTCGTCACAAAATCAAGGCTAATTCCGTGAGAATAAACCGATAAGTTTGTGTGAATTCTGCACACGACGTCGCAATGGGTCAACATGCGATTTCGCTACTCATCCCCCGCCGTTGATGCCACTCAGGCCCGACTCAAAATCCGCTCAAGACCCCGCCAACTTCCCGCGATCAGCGGATTCTGCACAAACCGTTATTTATTAATGGAAGGCAAGGGAGGTTTACCGGTCGGAAATCTTTCCCATCGGCTTCAGGCAGCCTTGTTCAGTAGGTAGGGCTCGGATCGAGTAAGAATCCATCCAACAGGCTTTTCGGATTGCGGAGAGAGAGGGATTCGAACCCTCGATACCCTTGAGGGGTATACACGCTTTCCAGGCGTGCCAGTTAAGCCACTCCTGCATCTCTCCTTAGTATATACTTCCAAAAAAGCGCCCAAAGTAATTAATAAATGATGGCGGTTGCAACATTCAAACCGACATTTCCCCGGCCAGCGAGGTCTGAATCAGCTCAACGGCACGGTCCCTGTCGTACTCGCCCATAAGGATCATCATCTTGGTCACTGCGGCCTCCGTAGTAAGATCACTTCCTCCGATCACGCCGATCCGAAGCAGCTCTTTGCTGGTCTCGTAGCGCCCGAGGATCACCATCCCACCCGGACATTGCGAGATGTTCAGCACAACAACGCCCCGCGCAATCGCATCCGCCAGCTCAGCCACAAGCCACGGAAGGGTTGGAGCATTGCCCGAACCATAAGTCTCAAGCACAACACCACGAACATCCGGCGTACGCAACACGCTGCGCACTGCTTCGCGCGTAATGCCAGGGAACAGCTTCAAAATCGCAATCCGGGGGTCGACACGGGTATGTAGTCTCAATGGTCCCTCGGGCGCCTGGCGTATAGCGCTGTGGTTGTAATCTATCTTCACGCCTGCCTTTGCAAGCAAAGGGTAGTTGCCCGAATCGAATGCATCGAACTGCATGCTCTCGACCTTTCTCGAGCGGTTCCCGCGCAGCAACTCGTAATCAAAGTATATGCAAACCTCGGGAACGATTGCTTTGCCGTCCTTCTTTGCGGACGCAATTTCAATAGCGGTAATAAGGTTTTCGCGCGCGTCCGATCGCGGCTCACTAACCGGCAATTGAGCGCCGGTAAACACGACGGGCTTGCTGAGTCCTTCCAGCATGAAACTAAGTGCCGAGGCTGTGTATGCCATCGTATCCGTTCCATGGAGTACGACGAAGCCATCGTTCCTGTCGTATTCATCCCGAATAACTTCTGCGATGATGCGCCAGTGATCCGGCCCCATATTGGAAGAATCAATGGGCGTTTCGAAGGAGACAACATTCAACTCGAGCGCTAAATGCTTGAGCGGCGGAAGGTAACCAAGAATGCGACTGAAGTCGAACGGCACAAGTGTCCCCGAACCATCGAATGCCATCCCAAACGTTCCTCCCGTATAGATGACGAGAACACTTCCCCTCGGCTGAGCGGGACTGGCTGTGTTAACCTGTAATCGTTTAAGTTTCATCCGGCAAGTCGGAAAAGTTCTATCGCATTTGCTGTTGTAATCTCCATCACTTTTTCAGCCTCAAGACCAAGAACTTCGGCCACTCTTCCCGCAATCAAAGGAATATATGCAGGCTCGTTCCGCTTTCCCCGATGTGGCACCGGTGTGAGATAAGGACTATCGGTTTCAAGAACGATGCGCGAAAGGTCCAGCGCCTTAAGCACGGAAGGCTGAAGTCCGTTTCGGAACGTCACTATACCACCGATGCCAAGGTAAAATCCAGCCCGCGTGATTCGCTCCGCTTCTTCCACAGTTCCACCAAAACAATGGAATACACCGCGCAGGCTACCATCCTGCAATTGCTCCACCATGTCTATGGTCTGTGACAAACTCTCGCGACAGTGGATGATGATGGGTAGTCCGTATTTCTTTGCCCATCCTACCTGAACCCTGAAAGCCTCCTGCTGCTGGTTCCACCAGGTCTTGTCCCAATACAGGTCGGTTCCGATCTCTCCTACTGCAATGAAGGAACGGCTTTCAAGCCACTGTTCCACGACATACAACTCTTGTTCATAGTCTTCCTTGACGGAACAGGGATGCAGCCCCATCGCCGCGACGCATACATCGGGATAACGCTCCTCTGTTGCCAGGAGCGCATCAATTGAATGACGATCAATGTTGGGTAGGATGATCTTATGAATTCCCGCACGAACGCTGCGGTCGATCATTTCCGCGCGGTCGCCGTCGAATTCCTGCAGATAAATATGCGCGTGGGTGTCAATACAATAAGCCATTGCTCCGATCTGCCCGCAATATACAGGTTGTCATTGATGCCACCATGCAATCGCATGTGGCGTGAAAATAAGTATACCAACGATGGCCGCAACCACAGAAGCTGTCAGTACAGCACCCGCAGCCAGATCCTTTACCTGACCCGCTAGCGGATGATGTTCCCGCGTCACCATGTCAACGAGTTTTTCCAGCGCGGTGTTCGCAATCTCCATCGAAAGCACAAGTCCCATCGCCATTAACAGGCACGACCATTCAATCACAGTGAGTCGTACGACCAACCCTAAGGCGGTAACAAAAGCTGCGACAGTGAACTGTATTTTGAAATTCGGCTGGCTCCTGAAAGCGAATGCGATGCCTTTTCCGGCATAGCCGAAACTTGTGATGAATCTTTTCATACAATTGTGTTTGATACTTCAACCAGACAACACCTCGTCCAGCGCGTTGCTCAGATGTGAATAATCCTGCTCTCTGCCGGGAAAGCCACCATAGGCGGACGCGGTTTTCACAACCGAGGTCAAATCAATCATGCCCTGTTCCACGTATCCTGCATATCCCAGTTCAGCCATTCTTCGCGCAAGATGCTCCTGTTCCGTCTGGCCGGGCGTTGGAATAAATACTGCTCTTCCTCCGGCATGAAAGAGATCCATGATCGTACTGTATCCTGATCGTGCTATGATAACATCCGAAGCCGCAATGATCTTCGCCACGTCATCTGAACCCAGAACGTTGAACACCCACAGGTTGGATGCCGGAACATGATCCAGGCTTGCAGCCGTCCCCCTCACCAATGCAATCTTCAGGTCGGTAGTCGGCACTACGCCCAGCACCCATCGTTCCAACAAGGTACGCTGAGGTTCAGGACCGGACAACAGAAACGCCACGTCATACATCCTTATGCTCTTCGCTATCCTTCCAAACCGCGACAATGGACCGATGTACCGAACCCCGGGTCTGTCCGAAGCCGACAATACCCCCGCCAGACTTTCGTGACCTTGATAATCAGGCACCCACCAGTAATTGAACCTTGCTATTGCTGCGGTATGCAGTCGGTTCACCAGTGATGACAGGCGCTTCAGTCCGGGAGGCAGGATCAAATTTGCCTGGTGCCCTACGAATACGTTCGTGGTGCGCGATGATCTGCAGCCATAGCGGTTGTCAGAAATGATGATATCAACACCAAACCGCGTCACGATCTTCTCTGTTTCGCGATGTTCCATCGCGCAGGTCTTCAGCAGCCGGGGCAGTTGTAAAGCGAGCTTACGAACTTGCGCTGAAGACGAAGAGTACCGGACAGCATAGGCGGGCAATTCCGCAAAAGGCAGTCGGGGGAATTCACCGCGAAGAAGTTGCAAAGACGCCCCGCTTCCGGCGATTACCACTTCGCAGCCTTTTGCGATAAGCTGTCTTATCAGTGGTATACAGCGTGTAGCATGACCCAGACCCCAGTCCAGTGGGGCAATCAATACCCGCCGCGTCACACCGGAATGGTTTTAAACGTGTACCCCTGGTTCAGGCATTCGTCGATCAATCTCGGAAGCCCATACATCAGATTTCGTTCCGCCTTGTAGCTGTCGTGATACACAATGATCGAACCGGGCCGGATGGCGCGTAGTGTATTCCGCAGACAGCGGTCCGGTGCAAGGCGACGATCATAGTCGAGCGACAATACATCCCACATGATAACAGGTCGGGATCCAAGCGCACGGATTTGCGCACGTGTTATGCGTCCGTATGGCGGACGGAATGGCGCCTCCCTTTTCATCGATGAGGCCAGACGTAAGGCGAGGTCACATCTTCGGATGTCATCAAGATAGGCATTGCTTTCTGTCCGCCACCCGTTACGATGATGGTGCGTGTGGTTGCCGGCAACGTGACCCTCACCTACTACTCTGCGAAAAAGGTCCGTATGACGTTCAATATTTTCGCCGATGCAGAAAAACGTCGCTATTACATCATTTCGGGCAAGGGTTTCCAGAACAAATTCTGTAGGTCCCGGAACCGGCCCATCGTCGAACGTAAGGTAGAGGTGCTTGCCCTCAGCGGGTAAGCGCCATTGAAGGGTTGGGTACAGCAGGGGCAGGATGAAAGGCGTTCTGTGCGGTATCATTCCACCCGGCACGAAAGCATGGTAATGTCGTCGTGATAGCTGTTGCGTCCCTTGAAGCAGTCGAGCGCAACGATAAGATCCTGGTGGATCGTCTTCAGGTCACGATCAAGAACGTCTTTCTGCTGGAAGTACCGGACCAAAGAATCCTGTCCGTATTCTGCGCCGGCTTCATTAAGCGTTTCGGTAAGACCGTCCGTATAGCAGAAGAGGAGAAAGTCGTCAAGATCGGTAATAAACCCTTCGTTAATAAACGGAAGCGGGTGCAATGCTCCCAGTACGGTGGACCCTTCTTCGAGGAACCTCAGACCGTTCTTTCTGTCAATGAGGAATGGCGGATTGTGCCCGGCGTTGACATAGACCATGGTCTTGAGGTGGAGATCGTATATCGCAGCGAAGAAGGTGATAAACTTCTCACCTTTCGCGTTCTCAAGTACCTGGTAGTTTAACGCCTCTATGATGTCAGTAAGGTTGGGCGTTTGTCGAAGCAATGTCCGAAGAGACGCCTGAAAGTTCGACATCATCAGCGCAGCGGGTATTCCTTTACCACTTACGTCGGCAACGCAAATGAGAAACTGGTTTTTGTTGATAGGGACATAGTCATAGTAGTCCCCTCCTATCCGGTCGTGAGGCAGGTAACTAGCCTCCAGTTTCAATCTGTCGGTATACGGCAGCCGTTCCGGGAAGAGGAACTGTTGGACGTCGCTGGCAATCTCAAGCTCTTTGCGAAGGGCTTCCTGTTCGAGTTGCTTTCTGGCCAGCTTCTTGTTTTCTATAGCAACGATGATAATGTTGCTGAGCGCCTGAATAAAACGCAGCGCATCTTCGCTTTCATATCGCGATTCATCAGCATAAATGCCTCCCACAAAAGCAATTGCCAGATTATTTCGCTTATGCGCTACAGGTATAACAATATCAAATTCTGAAAACTCGGAATTTTCGTTTGGTTTAAGGCTCGAGATGCCGTTTAATGTTTTGAAGTAGTCGGGTAGCTCTACGGCAAAGAAATTGGTTGTGGTGCCAAAATTTACCTTACAGTTCCACTTCTCATCCAGAACGAAGAGGGCCAGCTTCCGAATGCTCAGGTTCGACCTCAGCGTGAAGTTGTATATTTTATAGAGTGATTCCTCGGGCACATTGCTGTTGATCGCCTCCGTCACTTCCAGCAAGGCGTTTAGCTCGAGTTCCTTGATTTCGTATTTATTCTTAAGGGTCAGTTCTGACATGCGGTAAATTTAACGGTTATCCGCCAATCAGGAGTGTATTTCCACAACCGCACGACCGATTTTTCGTCCCTTCCATGCCGGCGTTTTAAAATTGGCCAGACCGCCCACAACGACTATGTATGCTGAATAGATGATCTGAAGAAGGAAAAAGATTTGCCACCGCCATTTGACACCGGTAAAACGATGCACTTTCCGCAAATACACCATTTCAAGCAATGCTTTAATGAACAGGAGGATGACCGGCTCGACTACGGTGCCGGTGCCGACCAAGGTGGGTACCAGCAAAATCCATGACAAGTGTACGCAGCCGACGAACAACGCCATCGCCCGAGTGAAAAATGACGTTGCGTATTTCCATTTTGCCCCCCATCGAATACGCTGATTGACAAATTGTCGCCACGGCACTGCCGACGTTTCGACAACTGCATCAGGGTACGGGCAGAAGACTACCGATCCCGGATAACGGTGATGGATTTTTTGCAGCAGAAAGACATCATCGCCGGAGGCGATGTGATCGTTTCCGGAATAGCCTCCAACTTCCAGGAAGGCATCGCGACGAAAAGCCATGTTCGCGCCGTTGCACATGACAGGATGGCCAAGCCCGATGGTCGACGCACCCACACCGATGAGGCTGGCAAACTCCGCTGCCTGGAGTTGTGCAGTGACCGATATAGCGGGACCTAGCCGCACGCCACCCGATACAAGCTTCACGTGTGGTTCAAACGAGGCTGTCATGCTTTCGATCCAATGTGGTCCTACCCTGCAATCAGCGTCGGTGGTGACGATTATCTCCCCCCTTGCGCGGTGAACGCCGGCCGTGATAGCTCCTTTTTTACCGGATGTTGATTCCAGGGACACTACTTCGAGATCGTACGTAGTGTTTTCAGAAAACCTTCGAGCAATGACCATGGTGTCGTCATCAGAGTGATCGTCGACCACTATAACCTGAAAGTTCTGTACGCTCTGTCGTTCAAGGTCGCCGAGGATGGACGCCATGTTTGAAGCTTCGTTGCGTGCGGCGATGACAACCGTGACGGTTTGAGGATCGATCGTGCGGAGGACGTCGCGTTGCCGCAAAGCCATCTTCCATCCTTTTCTCAGCAGGAAAAGGAAAATGAAGTATAAAATGGCTACGGATGTGAGCACTGCAAGCATCCGAGTGACAATTTCGGAAATTTGGTCGTACTGACTTAACTTGACGCCGTGAGCCGCGTTGTTAAGGAGAAAATAATCCTGGGATTGGACCCTGGTACCAACATTATGGGCTATGGGATTATCCGCGTCCGCTCCACCGAAGTGAAGGTCCTTCAGTTCGGTGTATTCCGCCTGAGCAGGTTAGCCAATCACGAGCTCAAGTTAAAGGAGATATTCGATAGAGTACTGGGTCTGCTGGATGAATACCATCCTGATGAAGTAGCTTTGGAGGCCCCGTTTCACGGAAAAAATGTTCAGTCGATGCTAAAGCTGGGCAGAGCCCAGGGTGTTGCAATGTCAGCTGCGTTGTTCCGAGAAGTACCCATCACCGAATATGCACCGCGCAAAGTGAAGCAATCCGTAACGGGCAATGGCAATGCTTCCAAGGAACAGGTGGCAAAAATGCTTATGAGCCTTTTCAGAATCAGTGAAGTTCCCAGGTTGCTTGACGCCACCGATGCGCTGGCGGTAGCTGTGTGCCATCACTTTCAAAATGGACAGTCGAAGTCACGTCCACGAAGCTGGGAAGCGTTTGTGCGCGAGAACCAGTCGAGGGTGAAAGGATTGTGAATCATCGTATCACGTGGATCCATCCCTTTACTTCCTCACCGCAGGAATCTGAAAACACCCGATGATAGTATTCTCCGGACGAAAGACCCTCGCCACTCCAGTTGTTCTCATAGTTTGAGGTGGTGTAAACAGGCGTTCCCCAACGGTTGAAAGTGTACAGGGCGCCATACATAAACCCACCGTCATGATCATACAGAGCGCCGACGGCAAGATCCCCCACGCCATCGCCCTCAAGGTCGCCAATGGCTCATGTTTATTGAAAAATTACTTTTCTTTACTGCACTGATCGTATGAAACCATTGGCAGTCGGCATGCTCCTCAACGCACCCTACCCCGCAGACATGCGGGTGAGGAAAGAAGCCCTCGCTCTTTTGAGTGCAGGCTTCCGTGTGCATCTGCTATGCCTGCGACGACAGGGAGAAGGTGAGCACGAAATGGTCGATGGTATTTCCGTGACGAGGATATTCGCAGGTACAAATGACGTTGAACTCGCCTTCTGGGACGTTATCATGTCAATGCAACGACCTCATCCGCGATTTAGAAAGGCAATCAGCGCGTGGGTCAGGCAAAATGAAATAGGCGTTCTGCACGTCCATGATCTTCCTCTTGTGGGTACCGCGTTACACGCGCGAAATACTCAGAAGATTCCAGTGATATGCGACTTTCACGAAAACTATCCCGAGGCACTTCGCGCCTGGTTTGCGTGGAAGAAAAATCCCATCGCCCAAATCAAGAATGCATTGTTCATGAACCCGGGTCGCTGGGTCAATATTGAGCGCAAGGCCGTGAAAGAATGCGATCACGTTATCGCAGTCGTGGAGGAGATGAAAAACCGACTTGTCGAAGAGTATGGCGTCACTCCAGAAAAGATCACGGTGGTGACGAACACGGAAGAACTCGACTTTCTGAAACAGCCTGTGTTTGAGGATGTCTATGCTCCTTTATCCGGCAAGTTTGTGGTTACCTACTCCGGAAACATTGGCCCACATCGCGGTGTCGACACAGTGATCGAGGCGATGCGATATCTCAGGGAGTATCCCATAGCGTTGGCCATCGTTGGAAGTGGCCGTGATACTGTCATGAACAGACTCAGGCAGCAGGTTAAAGAACTGAACCTTGATGAAAAGGTGCATTTCTTTGGCAGGCAGCCTTTCGAGAAGTTCTATTCGTTCATGAGCCTAACGGACGTGAACGTTATCCCCCACAAATCGAATCCCCACACCGACAATACTGTACCGCACAAGTTGTTCGAAGCGATGATGGTAGGTCGCCCCGTGCTCGTCAGTTCGAGTGCACCATTAAAACGAATAGTAGAACAAACAAAGTCGGGCCTGGTTTTCGAGGCCGACAATGCCAAAGACTGCAGCGAGAAGATTCTACAGCTATTCGCCAACACTGACTTACGAAAGCAGTTGGGATTCAATGGCGTACAGGCCACGGTTCACGGACCTTTAAAATGGGAAGCATCGCAGGAAAATCTCATTGCGCTATATCGGAACCTCTTACCTGACGATGGCCAGCGTTGACGGACTCGAAATAGCAAAAAGAATCGCTGAATCTCCACGATTCATTAAGCGCAATTACCTTGCATCGAAATCATTCTCATTTCAGTATCTGTGGTATCGCTTTTTGCGGCCGCTGTTGAAGGTCAACTACAAAATATTCAGATGGCGCAAGGGCGAGACGCCATGGATTACCCAGGCAGCCATCGTGACGCTGGAACAACTGTTGACCCCCGAGATGGTGGGACTTGAATACGGCAGCGGAAACAGCACGCTTTTCATCGCATCGCGTGTCAAACAGCTGACGAGCGTGGAGCACAATGACCACTGGTACCAGATCGTTGCCAAGAAGCTGAAGGAGCGTGGCATAACCAACGTCGATTATCGTTGCATTCCGCCGCACAATGGCCGTTCCGTTGGTTCAGAAGACGAATTTCCGACGCTGTCGGCGATGCATCCACAATTCCAAATCAGATCCGAGTATCGGGACTATTACTCTTTCGTGAAGACATTTCCTGACAATCACTTCGATTTCATACTCATTGACGGGAGGGCGCGCGTGGAGTGCACGCTCAACGCCATACCAAAACTAAAAGATGGCGGCATTCTGGTATTGGATAACTCGGACCGGCGTCGCTACGCGCCGATCTTTGACGCACTGCGAGACTGGCCATGCGTGACAACGACGACAGGATTGTTTGACACTACTATTTGTTTTAAACCTGAACGGTCGTGAAGCAGCTTCTGTACGCCATAATCTATCATCCGTTCATCAACCGCGTTGTCAGGAATATAAACAAGGCGCTGATGCCGTTGTTACCCTCAGGCGTTAGAATCCCACCATCAGGTACGCTTACGATCGGACTTAAAGAGGGAAGTTTCAAATTCAAGACCAACCAAACCAACTACACTACACAGATGGTATTCTGGAAGGGGCCGTACGCAATGGAGTACACGGCCATCTTCGAGCAACTCATCCGGCATTGTACATGCTTTTGCGACATCGGCGCCCATGCCGGATATTACTCGTTGATTGCAGCAACTGTAAATCCCAACATTCGCGTTGTGTCATTTGAACCTGCCAGCGGCCCATTTCACTACCTGGAAGAAAACATCAGGATTAACCATTTAGAGGATAGGGTTCATCCATACAAGGTCGCGCTAAGTAATGCCAATGGCACAACTGAGTTCCTGGAAGCAACCCATCACAAGTATAGGTACCTCGAGCATAACCTGCTGGCGATAAGCAATCTGAAGGAGTACAAGGAAGGAAGGACGATGAAGAAAGTAGAGGTGCCCGTTGTCACGCTTGACAAATTCCTCCATGAAACCGGCGAACCCTTCCCTGATATCATCAAAATAGATACCGAAGGCACTGAGAATTTAATCCTGGCCGAAAGCAAAGAAGTGTTAGACCGCAAGCCCATAGTCATCTGCGAAACGCTTTATGACAAGATCGAATCCGAATTAGAGGAAATTATGGGAGCTCGCGGCTATCACTTTTACAATCACGTGAACGGTAAACTGCTACAAGTGAAATCCATCCAACGTCAAAAGGACGATGGTGTCAGGGATTGCTTCTTTGTACACCCGGCAAGGGAGCCATTGATCCTACCTTTCGTCGCCTAGGAATTGAAGACGGCTTCGTTTATCATCTTTCCCACCCCTTCAATACACACCTTGCCTCTTTCATCGGTGACTCTGGCTTCAATAATGAGCGTACCTTTCGCCGCGTCAGTCTCCCGATGGTAAACGTCGCCGTATAGCGCTCACCCGGATACATAGGACGCTTGAAAGACATTTCCTGCGACACGTAGATCGTGCCGTGTCCGGGAAATATGGTACCAAAAACTTTGGAAAAAACGCTGGCAGAAAGGAAGCCGTGCAGTATCGGTTTACGAAAGGGTGTTGTCGCTGCGTAAGCCGGGTCGAGATGCACTGGATTCACATCGCCCGTTACTTCCGCAAATCGCGACATCTGCCTGGCTGAACGAAAACACGTGTGTAAAAGTTTCACCTGCCTCCGGTCGTATCCGGGGTTGATCCATAGAGCCATCTGTTGTCATTTTACGAGCCCTTTTGTAAACGCAAACTTCACCAGTCCGGCGGTATTCTTAACAGCCATCTTATCCATGATTGCCGCGCGTTGATTTTGCACGGTACTCTCACTGAGATCAAGGCGACCCGCGATCTCCTTCATTGTGTATTCTTCACAGATGAGCCGAATGATATCGAGTTCACGTTTTGTGAATTGAGGGGCATCACGCCGAACGCGGTTTACCTGTATCGTAAAGTTGCGCAAAGCGCGCATAACAAGTTCGTTGTGATAGAAGTCTTTGTCGACAACCGCATAGATCGCCTTCTCCACTTCTTCCGGGGGCGCACCCTTTGAAAGATACGCGTGGGCGCCCAGGCTGATGAGTTGCTGGATATATTCTTCGGCGTCTTCCATGGTGAGCATCACCACCTTGACTTCGGGCCTGTTCTTTTCTATCCACTCACAAACTTCCTCTCCACCCATCACGGGCATGTGCAGATCGACAAGTGCGACGTCGGGTGGCGATTCCTGGATCATTCGGATAAGTTCTTTGCCGTTCGATGCCTCACGTATTTCCCCGATGCGCCTGAAAGATTGAATCAGGCGAATGAGTCCCTTGCGGAAGAGCATGTGATCATCCGCCAGGTAAACCCGGATTTTCGAAGAACGCTTCATGTGACGTCAGTTCGGCAGACTTATTGCACCTCGTCGCTGCTCATTGATACCTCCAGTGGCAGACGCAATCGCGCCATGTTGCCTTCCGGAAGTCCTTCATTGGTGAACTCCGCACCGATCATTTCAGCGCGGCTCAGGATGTTGTTGAGGCCAAGTCCGGCCGATTGATACTTTTCTGAAAAACGGTAATTGTAGCCATCATCCTTAATCTCTACCGTCAGGCCATCATCCTGCCAGTTCAATATCACGTGAATGCGCCACGGTGACGCGTAGCGCAGAGAGTTATTGATCACCTCCTGGATAATGCGGAAAATGTGCAACTGCTTGTCCTTCCCCAGGGTAAATGGGTTGCCATTCTCGGTGAACTCAACCCGCGCTACACACGAGGAATTGATGCGTTTCACCATCTGCGTTACGGCACGGCTGAGCCCGAAATTTTCGAGGAACGACGGCGATGTAATGCGCGATACACTCTTAACGTATTCGATTGCACTGTCCAGCGCATACTTCAGCTCTTTGAGCGCATCGTTGGATTCAAATATGAAGAGACCCTGTTTTTCAATCAGACCGAGATTCATCTTCATGGTCAGCAACAACGATCCCAGTTCATCGTGCATATCCTGACCGATGTCACGCCTTTCTTTCTCCTGTGCTTCAATACCGATGGTGATGTTCTCGTTGCGCAGGCGTTGGTTTTCCTGCTCGAGTTCGCGTATATGATTCATCACTTTACGCCGGGAATGGAACGCCCAGGCAGCCAGACCGACGGCGCAAAGGCTCAATATCCCAGTAATCCAAATCATATCAAGAAGGTCTCAGGGTTAGCAGGGACTGCTCGTCAAAATTACTTAATAAATAAACTTAAAATAGCCACCCGATTAATACTTTTGACCTGAAAAAAATGATTTTTTCATGGTCAGAAAAATCTCCCGGGATTCATCGTGGTTGAACACACAGTACATACACACGGCACTGTGTCCGCACAAATCCATATTTTTTTCACTAATCTTGTTCATATCACCCACTCCCCAGTAAATCCCATTTTCTGCAGTAACATAACCCATGGGACAAGCAATCAGGCAAAGTATTTTCACCTCGGTCGTTTCCTACGCCGGGGTTGTCATCGGTTATGTGAACTTGCTTTACCTCTATCCCCGGTTCCTTGAACCGGAACAGATCGGGCTGCTTCGCACCATCGTGGACGCGGCGCTGCTTCTGGCACCTTTCGCCCAGGGCGGCCTGGCCCAGACGATCCTGCGATTCCTCCCGCATTTCACAACATACCAGGACAAGGGCCATGGATTCGTCAACCTCATTCTGCTTCTCTCCCTGTGTGGATATGGCATCTTTCTCCTGCTCATCCTCGCCTTCCGCGAACCGCTGATGAGCTTTTATTCCGACAACGCGGCAACCATCGCCAATTACACCACGTTGATCCTGGTCCTGACGTTCATCGTCATGGTAATGACGCTGCTGGAATACTACTCCCGCGCGCTGATGAAGCTTGTGTTCCCCAGCCTCGTTCGTGAAGTATGCCTTCGCCTGCTGCAAGCCCTGCTCGTCACGTTGTATTTCCTCGGCACGATCAACTTTGAACAGGTGCTAACCGGCACCGTCGTCATCTACCTGGTGGCACTTGCTTCACTGATTATCTACCTTGCCGCCGGGGGCCATCTCGGCTCCGGCCTCACGTTTCGCTCGCTGACGGCGCCACGGAAAAGAGAAATCTTTTCTTACAGCGCTTTAAGTCTGGTCACAAGCGGATCCATGATACTCATAGGAAAACTCGACAGCCAGATGGTGGCGGCGCTCGCAGGGTATGCCGCCAACGCGATATACACAACGGCGTTCTACATGGCCACCGTCATTGAGATTCCCAAGCGGGCGATATCCCAAACATCGGCCACGCTCATAGCGCGCGCATTTGCCACGCACAACATGAGTGAAGTGCGAACCATCTATCAAAAAAGCGCTCTGAATCAATACATCATAGGAGCGCTGCTACTGATTGGCGTTTGGGCGAATCTCGACAACATATTCACTATCATGCCGAAGGGGGAAGTATTCGGCACAGGCGCCAGCGTCGTGGTATGGGTTGGCCTCGCCAAACTGCTGGATATGGCATTTGGTCCCAACAGCGAAGTTATCGTGATGTCGCGATACTATTGGTTCAACATGGTAACCCTTGTCCTCCTCGCCATACTCGTGATCATCTCCAACGCTTATCTCATACCGGAGTATGGTATCATCGGAGCGGCATATGCGACTGCGATCTCATTGACACTCTTCAACCTGCTGAAATGGATCTTCGTTTGGCTTACGCTGCGTATCCAACCCTTTACGCCCGCATTTGTTGTCGTTACAATCATCGCCGCCAGCGTTACCTTTCTGAACACGTGGCTTCCTTCCGCGTCTAATGTTGTTGTCGATATCATGTACCGCTCTGCGGTAATCTCCATCGTATACGGTGGACTCATCCTTATCACCCGGAGCTCTGAAGAGGTGGAGAAGGTTGTTTTGGGAGTGTGGAGGAGAATTGTTGCGGTGATCGGTAAAAAGTAAGGTGGCTACTCCAACAACGCCGCCATCTTCTTGGTAAGTTCACGCCGTGAATATTGAGTCGACGGTGTTTCATTGCGGAGGCCTTTGCCGTTCTTCCACGCGTCGTATGCATCGAGCACGTATCGTTCGATAGCTTGCACATCGTCCGCGCCGATCATGGTGCCAGCTCCGGTCTCCTTCAATAAAGCGGCGGAATCGCCATCGGGGGGACCAATACCGATGACAGGGAAACCGGAAGCGATGTATTCAAAAAGCTTTCCCGGCATGTATCCTTCCGCATCGCGGTAACCGTGCAGCACGAGAAGAAGCAGCGCGGAGTCGCCATATCGTTCCATCAACGCATCGCGTGGTATGTTGCCGGAAAATACAGTGTGTTGCGCCAGGATATTGTCGGTTTCGATCTCGGAGCGGAATGCCGGATGAACCTCACCAATGAATTCAACTTTCAGGTCATTTGCGAATGACGGCTGCGCCTTTACCAGATTTCGCAGCACATCCATAAAGGGTCGCGGGTTACACCGTTCGTTCACGATGCCGACGTGGCGGATGATGAATTTCGGCGATTTGACATATCGAATTCGCTTCACGTCGTCCTCGTCGTACCCGTTAGGGATCATGTGGACGAACCGGCCCGACAGTTGTGCGAATTGGCGCGCATAGAACGGCGTAACAGTAACCAATACATCTGCTGAGCGAAGTACTTTTGCTTCGAGCCGACGATGGATCGCTCGTGCCCAGGCGCCGGCCATCAGGCTGTCGAGCAATCCCCACTGACTCCATGGATCGCGGAAATCTGCGATCCACCTGATGGAAGGAATCTTTTTTTTCAGTCGCGCACCAATGAGATGCATGCTGTGGGGTGGCCCTGTGGTCACCATCACCCCGATCTGGTTGTCGCGGATAAACCCTTCCAGAAACTTCGAAGCGGGTCGAACCCAGAAACGCCGGGGATCGGGAAGAAACAAGTTGCCCCTGATCCAGGTCGCGATTGTCTGAAACAGTGAACGTTTCCCGCCGACGAGGTCAGTTGGCTTTGCAGCGCGTTTTGTTCCTCCAAGAGATGACAGACGAAGGAAGATGTCGTAAGGCTCCCAGATGGGAAGTCTGAAAACATCGGCTGCAGGGTTGACGTCTGCGAGAAGCGACTCGTCGCGAATCGCGAAGGAAGGGTTTTCCGGCGTGAGCACGTATGGATGCCACCCCAATTCAGGAAGGTACTTCACGAACTTCAACCATCGCTGCACCCCACTCCCACCAGAGGGTGGCCAATAGTACGTTATAATGAGTACCTTCTTTTCCATTTCACGATTTCAGGGACCTGGCCGCAATGTAATCCAGTATGGCCTCCGTGTCATCCGGGCCGAACCATTTAAATTCCTTATCACGCCGAAACCACGTTAGTTGACGCTTCGCGTAGTTCCTTGTATGTTGCTTGATCTGATTGACAGCTTCGGTCTTGTCACATCGACCTTCGATATAATCAAATATTTCCTGGTATCCGACAGTACGCAGTGCGTTGAGATGACGATACGGGTACAGCGCTGAGGCTTCCTCAAACAAGCCGGCCTCCACCATGCGATCCACGCGTTCGTCGATTGCACGATACAATGCCTTGCGTTCCATGGTGAGACCAATCTTTATCACCGGAAAGGGTGGCGAGCTTTGACGTTGCTTTCGAAAGCTCGCGATCGACCGGCCCGTACCCATGCGGACTTCCAGCGCTCTAAGGATGCGCTGCGGATTTTGTTGCTCCATGACCGCATAGTAGTCCGGATCAAGTTCGCGCATTTTTTCCTGGAGCCAGCCCAGGCCTTTTTCCCGGTATTCGCGGTTGAGATTTTCCCGAATTGACGGGTCGACATCGGGAATGTCGTCAAATCCTTCGAGCACGGCCTTGATGTACAGGCCAGATCCCCCGCAGAGTATGACGTATCCGTGCCGGGTAAAGAGGTCGTCAATAATGGCAAGCGCTTCAGCACCGTACGTGGCCGCGTTGTAAGCGTCGTGTATCGAGTGTGTCCCAACCAGGTGGTGACGTACCCGACCGAGCTCTTCGTCAGACGGGTGTGCAGTACCTATTCGCATCTCCCGGAATACCTGGCGCGCATCAGCCGAGACGATCTCGGTGCCGAGCCGTTCCGCAAGCGTTATCGCCACGCGGGTCTTGCCTACGGCCGTCGGGCCGGCCACTACGATTAGCGTCATGAGTTGCGTCACTCCCGGTCAAAAATACGATTTACACGGAACGCCAAAAAAATTAACAATTAGTCTTAACTTCGCCCCATTCGTAATGGAGCGTCATGATAAAATACACCACTACTTTTCTCTCGAAGCTGGAGGATATTGTTGCGGAGTCGGATTACATCCTTCGCTATGAAAAGGGGAATTTTAAATCTGGTTATTGCGTACTCAAGGATCAGAAAATTATTATTGTCAATAAATTCTACACGACAGAAGGAAAGATCAACGCCCTTCTGGAGATCCTGAAAAGCGTCACGCTTGACACTACCCGGTTTTCCGAAAAGAGCCTGGCGCTTTATTCGCAACTGCAACAAACAGAAATCAAGACTTGACCGTCACTTTTCTCGGAACCGGCACCTCACAGGGAGTACCCGTAATTGGATGCGACTGCGCTGTATGCCGCTCGCTCGACTATCGCGATAAGCGACTGCGCAGCTCTGTTCACATCGATGTCGCCGGCCAATCGTTTGTCATTGATACCGGGCCCGACTTCCGGCAGCAAATGCTTCGGGAGCACATCACGCGCGTCGACGCTATAATCTTCACGCACGCGCACCGCGACCACACGGCCGGCCTCGACGACGTTCGGGCGTACAACTTTCTGCAGAAATCCGACATGCCGGTGTATGGTCGTCAGGCCGTCCTCTCTCAATTAAAAGTTGAGTACGCCTACGCGTTCCAGGAAATCCGCTATCCCGGTATCCCGCAAATTACCCTGAAGGAGATCACTGACGATCCGTTCACCATAAACGGCGTCACCATCACGCCTTTGCCGGTGATGCACCTGAACGTTCCGGTGCACGGCTTCCGCATCGGCAATTTCTGCTACATCACGGATGCCAATTACATACCTGATTCCACGCTGGAGCGGATGAAGAATACAGAGGTTCTCGTCTTGAATGCGCTTCAACACGAAGCGCACGTTTCTCATTTCAACCTGGAACAAGCCATCGAACAGGTGAAGCGCATACAGCCGGAGAAAACCTATTTTACCCACATCAGCCACAAGCTTGGCCGGCATGCCTATGTGAATCTCCCGGATGGTATTCAGCTGGCATTCGACGGGCTGAAAGTCAGCTGCGGCTCTTAATCCTCCACCATTACGCTATCTTCGCAGCGTGCACAACAATTACTACTTCCTGCGCCGCTTGTCGGTTGCTCTTGCCGCGCGACTGGTCGATGCGCAGGCAGTGGAATGCTTCACCCAAAACCGGGATGAGCTTGTGCTGGCATTCAACACAACGCAGGGTGAGTTTTACTTGCGCGCTTATCTTGGCCCCGACTTCTCATGCCTGAGCTTTCCGAGAAATTTTCATCGCGCACGCAAGAATACGGTGGAATTGTTCAACCCGGTAGCGGGCTTGCGTTGCAAAGAAGTTCACCAACACCTCAACGAGCGGTCTTTCCGACTGGTATTCGAATCCGGAGTTGAACTTCTTTTCAGGATGCACGGCACGCGAGCGAACATACTGCTGCTGCGTGATGGCGTGACAGAAGACGTCTTCAGGAAACAAGTAAAGACCAATCTTGAGAATCTTGACAGAACCATCGATTGGACCTATTCATATTTCCTGCAAAACCGCGAACGTCTCAAGCAAACATACTTCACCTTCGGAAAGATTGTCTGGGCATATCTTGAATCAGAAGGCTTTTTCGCGCTGGATGCGGAAGCACAATGGAAGCGGATAGCAGCCGTACGTGAGGAAATGGAAACCGGTTCATTTTACATCACCACCGTCGATGGAACGCTGACTTTTTCCCTGGTGCCCTTTGGAGAAGTGCTCGAAAAATTCACCGATCCCATCGAGGCTGTCGATACCTTTTATCGGAGATACACGCAGGCCATTGCCTTGACGCGTGAGCGGAAGCGGCTGTTGTCGTCGCTACGGCAGCAATACCGGAAGACCACCGCGTGGCTCGAAACACATCGCGTGAGGCTGTCCGAGTTAAAGTCGGGGAGCAAATACCGACTTTGGGCGGATCTGATTATGGCTAATCTGGGAAATATCAGGCAGGGCGAACAAACGGTGTGGCTACCTTCCTTTGACGGACAAACACAGGTTGAAGTCAAGCTGAAACCTGATCGTGCTCCGCAACGAACCGCAGAGGCCTACTACATCAAAGCACGCAACGAAGAGATGGAGATTGCACATCTCGAACGGATGATACGAGAAAAAGAAGATCAGCTGGTAGTGATTCCCACGCTCACACGGCAGGTAACAGAAGCAAAGACGCTGGGTGAATTGCGGGCGTTGGACACCGGGACAAAAGGGGCTGAGCAGCGTAGAGAGATACAGCTCCCTTACCGCGAGTATGAGCACATGGGCTTTCGGATTTGGGTAGGGAAGAATGCGGAGGCCAACGACAAGATGCTGCAGCAGTTCTCGGCCAAAGATGATCTGTGGCTGCACGCGCGGGATGTACCCGGATCACATGTGATCGTCAAACATCAGGCAGGAAAAAAATTTCCCAGGCCTGTCATTGAACGCGCGGCACAGCTGGCGGCCTATCATTCAAAACGTCGCGGTGAAAGTCTGTGTCCCGTCATCTTTGTGCCGCGGAAGTATGTTCGAAAGAGAAAAGGCGATCCCCCCGGGGCCGTTCATGTTGACCGGGAGGAAGTGATTCTGGCAACTCCGCTACCGTGAGACAAAGACGCTACTTAACGATGTTGATCTTGATGGTGTTCGCGCGTTGCTTTTCCCTGATCGGCATGCTGGCCAGCACAACAAATATGTCGCCCGGTACCACGTGTCCGTCGCGCTTCAGGATTTCTTCAACGTCGGCGATGGTTTCGTCGGTAGAATTGATCTTATCGTAGTAATACGCACTGGAACCCCAAACCAGGTTGATG
>Ga0079224_100003690_pt1 | contig 19437 bp, 17 predicted proteins | sample Stecom2015_FD_80414 | JGI IMG/M metagenome (GOLD analysis project Ga0079224, IMG submission 80414) | Agricultural soil microbial communities from Utah to study Nitrogen management - Steer compost 2015 | ecosystem: Environmental > Terrestrial > Soil > Agricultural land | place: USA: Utah... | reverse complement strand
GCGCAGGAGCCCGCACCGCCGGCGTCCCCGCCTGCCCAGCCGCCGTCCCCCGATGCCGGCCAGTCCCAGGCCGAGGTCTCCGATCAGGATCTCGAGACGTTCGCCGACATCTATATCGAGCTCGAGGAGACGCTGAGCCGCTACGAGGAAGAGCTTGCCGCGGCGAGCACCGCGCAGGAGGCGCAGGAGACACAGGCGAGGCTGCAGCAGGATGCGTTCGACAGGATCGCCGAGCACGGCTGGACGCCGGATCAGTACAACCGCGTCGCGCAGGCCATCAATGCGAGCCCGGCGCTGCGCGAGAGGGCGGTTGCGCTGATCGAGGAACGGCCTTAACCGGCCATCGACGGCGCGCTCGTCCGCGGCGAAGCGCGCCGTCGATCCGTTTCGCGGGGCGGGTCTCGGCTGGCCGCTTGCCGCCGCCCGCTCTCGCCGGCGATCCGCGCGCCGTTGCCGCCGCGGCTCAGTGGCCGACTGCCGCCGCCGCTCAGCGGCCGACCGCCACCGAGTCCGCGGCCGCCGCCGGCGAGACGGCCGGCGCGCCGACCTTGTCCCCGTCCTTCAAGACCGCGTTGCGGCCGAAGAACGCGATCCCGCCCGCGACCAGCGAGATCGCGGACAGCGTCGCCATCGATAGCCGCAGGCCTTCCGCTTCGCCGTATGCCGTCTGGAACAGGTCGCTCACACCGCCGACGTAGGCCGGGCCGAGGCCGAGGCCGGTCAGCGAAAGGATGAAGAAGAAGAAGGCGGTTGCGACGGCCCGGCCGCGCAGCGGTGCGAGACGCTGCACGACGGCGAAGAACGGACCCATCAGATAGAACTGCGCGAACGACGCGATGAAGATCGACGCGTAGACGATACCGACCGAGGACGTCCAGACGGCGGATATCATCGCCAACGCGAACAGCACCATCGTCGCGGCCGGCAGCGTCAGGAACGCGCGCGAATCGCGCTCGGCCGCGCGCGCGGTGAGCGCGCCGCCGGCCATTGCGCCGATGCCTCCGCCGAGTCCCATCATCGCGCCGAGCGCGAGCGAGAACTCGGCCGGCGACAGCTCGTGGATCCGCTGCATGAACTGCGGCATCCACAGATTCATGCCGTAGCCGCACAGGGACGACAGCGCCGCGGAGTAGCTCATGATCCGAAACGTCGGGCTGGCCCACAGCGCCTTGACGCCCGCGAGCAACGGAATGTCCCCGGCGTTGCGGAGCGCGGCGTCGGACGGATCGTCCAGCGCGCCGCGGGCGGGCTCGCGGATGGTCACGAGCACGAGCAGCGCGAGAACGATGCCGGGCGCACCGAGCGCGACGAAGGTCCAGCGCCAGCCGATGCTGTCGACGAGCAGGCCGCCGACGTAGATCCCGAGAAAAATGCCGATCGGCACGCCGAGCGAGAAAAATCCGATCGCCGTGGGACGATCGGCTTTTCTGAAGTAGTCGCCGATCAGCGAATGAGACGCGGGGCCCGCGCCGGCCTCGCCGATGCCGACGCCGACGCGGAACAGGAAGAGCTGCGCGAAGCTCGCCGCGGCGCCGCACAGCGCGGTCATGCCGCTCCATATCGCGATGACCCCGGCGAGGATCGCCGTGCGGCGGCGCTTGTCGAGCAGACGCGCGATCGGAAAGCCGAGCGTCGCGTAGAACGCGGTGAACGCGATGCCCATGACGAGTCCGATCATCGTGTCGGAGACTTGGAACTCGGTCTGGATCCGGCGGGCGAGGACGGAGATGGCGGTGCGGTCCATAAAGTTGATCGTGTTGACTGCGACCAGGATGAGCAGCACGTAGTTGCGATAGAGAGCGGTATCGTAGGACCGTGGATTGTTCGCCATCGCTTCTCCCCGTCCGGCGCGGGTGCGCGGACTCTCGAGGCTCGAGCCCGTCTTCGCGGGTTGTCGAGCGTTGCGGAACGTTATGCGTTTACGAACGCGGAGTCCAGAACTAATGCCGGCAGGGCCCGAGTCGAGGGGTGGCTTGGGCCGGCCCATGGTTTAAGCTCCCGGGGAAGCGGCGGCGCCTCGCGGGCCGTCCGAGGGCGGTCCCCTGCGACCTTCCGTTCAGGAGAGCGAGCGATGGCGAAAGAGCATATCCGGCATTGGCAGATCGGCGACGTGCAGGTGACGCGGATCGTCGAGGTTAACGCCCACGAGGATCCGTTCACGATGCTGTCGACCGAGTGCGAGCCGGACATGGGCAAGCACTATCCGTGGCTTGCGCCGCATTTCGTGACGCCGGACGGGCGCATGAAGATCTCGTTCCAGGCCTTCGCGCTGAAGACTCCGACGAAGACGATCATCGTCGACACCTGCATCGGAGAGGGACGCGTGCGCGAGTTTCCGATCTTCACGAACATGCAATCGGATTACCTCGAGGACCTCACCGGGGCCGACTATGATCCCGAGCGGGTGGACGTCGTGCTCTGCACGCATCTGCATTTCGATCACGTCGGGTGGAACACCCGCTGGGAAAACGGGCGCTGGGTGCCGACGTTCCCGAACGCGCGCTACCTCTTTGGCAGGGGCGAGTACGCGCACTGGCAGCAGGTCCGCGAGTCCGGAAACGGCCACCTCGGCCACTTCGTCGATGCGATCGACCCGGTCGTCGAGGCCGGGCTTGCCGACCTCGTCGATACCGAGCACCGGGTCTGCGAGGAGGTGAGCCTGTTTCCGACCCCGGGCCACACGCTCGGTCACGTCAGCGTGCTGATCCGCTCGCGCGGGGAGGAGGCGGTCATAACGGGAGACCTGATGCATCATCCGATTCAAGTCGCGCGGCCGGACTTGCCGATGAACGCGGATTCGGACAAGGCGCTCGCCGTCGAGACGCGGCGCGCGTTCTGCGAGCGCTTCGCCGACAGCCGCGTGACGGTGATCGGCAGCCACTTCTGCGATCCGACGTCCGGACGCATCGTCAGCGACACGAAGAGCTGGCGCTGGGTGCTCGATTAGGCTTCGCGGCGCCCGTGTGTGTGACCGCCGGAGGCGGAGAGCTCGAGATGAACGTGACGTGGCGACAGGCGCTCGCCGTAGCGGCCGGCACGGTCCTCGCCTGCGCCCAGAGCGCCGCGCAGGAGGATCCGTACCTCTGGCTCGAGGAGATCGAGAGCCCCGAGGTGCTCGACTGGGTGCGCGCCGAGAACGCGCGCTCTCTCGCGGTGCTCGAGGCCGATCCGCGCTTCGAGCCGATGCGGCGCGAGGCGCTCGCGATCCTGACCTCGGACGCCCGCATTCCGTTCGGCGAGATCCACGCCGGCTTTGTCTACAACTTCTGGCAGGACGAGACCCGGGTCCGCGGGGTCTGGCGCAGGGCCGGCCTCGAGAGTTATCTCTCCGGCGCGCCCGATTGGCAGATTCTGATCGACTACGACGCGCTCGCGGAGGAGGAAGGCGAGAACTGGGTGGCCGGCGACGTCGTGTGCCTCGAGCCCGAGTATCGCCGGTGCATGGTCGAGGTGTCCGACGGCGGCAAGGACGCGAGCGTCTGGAAAGAGTTCGACGTCGCCACAGGATCGTTCGTCGAAGGCGGCTTCGATCTGCCGGAGGCGAAGACGGACCTCGCGTGGCTCGACGCCGACGCGCTTCTCGTCGCGACGGATCTCGGCGCGGGCTCGCTCACGGATTCCGGCTATGCGCGCACGCTGGTCCGGCTCGAGCGGGGCGAGCCGCTCGAAGCCGCTCCGCGCGTGTTCGAAGGCGCGCGGACGGACGTCGGCGTTTTCGCGCGGGTCGAGCGCGACGGCGACACCGCGCACGTGTTCGTGCAGCGCGCGGTGTCGTTCTTCGAGACGGAGTATTACTACTCGGTCGGCCGAAGCGACGAGCGGACGCGCCTGCCGGTGCCGCTGCACTCCGATCTTTACGGCGTGCTCGACGGGCGTGCCCTGTTCTTCCTCCGCGAGCCATGGCGTCATCGCGATGCCGGGCATGCCGAAGGCACGCTCGTCGCCTACGACCTCGAGACGGGCGCCGTCGAGACCGTGTTCGCGGCCGCGGAGAATCGGGCGTTTCAAGGCGTCGGGATCGGCGAGTCGGAGCTCATCGTCCAGTATCTCGAGGACGTGTCGGGCTTTGCAGCGCGCGTATCGCGGGACGAGCGCGGGCGCTGGAACGCGACACCGCTTTCCCTTCCGGCTCACGGTGTCGTCAAGATCGTCTCGGCGGGCGGCGGCACGGACGCTGCGATGCTGTCGTTCGAAAGCCTGACCGCGCCGAATGCGCTCTACTACGCCGGCCCCGGCGGCGAGCTGCGCAAGATCGCGGAGGCGCCTGCCTTCTACGATGCGTCGGACGTGGTCGTCGAGCAGCGCTTCGCGACGTCGAAGGACGGCACCCGGATTCCGTATTTTCTTGCTGCGCGGAAGGACGTGCTCGAGGCCGGCGATGCCCCGACCGTGCAATACGGCTACGGGGGCTTCCTGAACGCGGTCCTCCCCGTGTACTACGAGGAGCCGGCCCGGCCGCAGCACGGTGCGCTCGCCGGCAAGCTGTGGATCTCGCGCGGCGGCGTGCTCGTTCTCGCGAACATCCGCGGAGGCTCCGAATACGGCCCGGCCTGGCACAGGGCGGCGCTGAAGGAGAATCGACAGAGGGCCTTCGACGATTTCATCGCCGTGTCGGAAGCGCTGATCGAATCGGGCGTGACCGGCCCGGACAAGCTCGGCGCGATCGGCCGCTCGAACGGCGGGCTGCTGATGGGCGCGATCCTCACGCAGCGGCCCGAGCTCTATGCGGCCATCGACTGCGGCGTGCCGCTGCTCGACATGCGGCGCTACACGAAGCTCGGCGCGGGAGCGTCGTGGATCGGCGAGTACGGCGATCCGGACGATCCCTCGGATTGGGCGTACATCTCGCAATACTCGCCTTATCAGCGGCTGCGCGCGGACGAGCCTTACCCGAAGGTGCTGTTCTACACATCGACGCAGGACGATCGCGTGCATCCCGCCCATGCGCGAAAGGCCGCCGCGCGCATGCAGGCGCTCGGCTACGACTATTTCTACTACGAGAACATCGAGGGCGGCCACGGCGGAACGACCAACCAGGAGCAGCTCGCGTATCGCACCGCGCTCGAGTACGCGTACTTCGCGCACCTGTTGATGCCGGCGGAAGGGCGGTGAAGCTGCGCACGGCCTCGGGAGGCGGCAAAAGGTTACAGCCGGCGCCGGCCTTCGGGCTCGGAATTCTTAATCTTTGTTACGAAGCGCCGGCAGGCAATGGCCTCCGTCCGGCAACTGCGCCACAATTCCGGCACGGCTCTCGGTCTGAAGGCGCGTCGTTCGAAGAGATGAGAGCGCGGGGACGCGTCGTGGCCGGCGATGGGATACGCGATGCTGGGTCAGGGGGATTAGCAGAATGAGCTCGAGACTGAAAGCAATCACCATGCTGGCCGCGACGGGCTCGGTGATGTTGCTCGGCGCCGCAGCGGCGCAGGGCCAGGCCCCCGCCGTGACGGCGGCGGGCGTCCAGAGCGCCGACGCGGCGCAGGAGATTCCGCGCACGCTGGACGGGCGCCCGGACTTCACGGGCGTGTGGACGACCTACCGGGGCGGCGCCGGCGGCGGTCCCGCGGCGGCCGGCGCGTTCAACCGCGACGGCGGAGGGCGCTCGATGCTGACGCCGCTCGCGGAGGAGAAGGTCGCGGCCTATCGGGCCGTCACGCAGGGCACGAATCACAGCCCCGGCGCCTATTGCGTCGGCAGCGGCATGCCGGCCTCGATGACCGGCTCCGGGGGCTACCCGATGGAGATCCTGCAGCATCCGCGGCAGATCAACATCACTTACGAGGCCCACAAGGAAATCCGCCGGATCTACCTCGGCGATCATGGCTTCAACCTCGATGAGATCTTTCCGGAGCGCAACGGCTTCTCCGTCGGGCGGTGGGAAGGCGATACGCTGGTCGTCGAGACGACGCATCTCGTCGAGCAGGTCGACTCCTCCGCGCCGCACAGCGAGGAGGCCAAGATCATCGAGCGCTACACGCTGGGCATCGAGAACGGCCGGCGCGTCATCACCAACGAGTGGACGATGACGGATCCGCTGTTTCTCACCGCGCCGATGTCGGGCGTCAAGCGCTGGCAGGAGCTCGAAGGCGGACGGCTCATGAATTACGAGTGCACGGAGCCGCAGTGGGCCGACATCCTGGAGCGGCTCCTTGCGGGCGAGAAGATCGGTTATCAAGGCGAGTAGTCTCGGGAGTGACCTGCATGAGAAAGCGAGTATTCGTCGGCGCGCTCACGGCCCTGGCGCTGTCGGCCGGAGGAACGGCCTTCGGCCATCACTCCGCCGCCCAGTTCGATTTCGGCAACCCGGTGGATATCACCGGCATCGTGAAGTATGTGCGTTTTGCGAATCCGCACGCGAAGATCATCCTCGAGGTGACGGACGACGAGCGCGGCACGCGCGATATCGAGTACGAAGGGCACAGCCGCAACAACATGGTCCGCCAGGGCCTCGTGCCGAATCTGTTCGGGGTCGGTGAGAAGATCACGATCCGGATCGCGCCGATGCGCGACGGCTCGGACGGAGGCTACATCACGGCCTTGATCACCGAGGACGGCAAGGCCGTCGGCCGGATCACGCAGGCCGACTGACGACGGCGGGGAAGACGCGCCGCGGACGCGCGCCGCCGGCGAACCGCCGCGGGGCCGGCTTCAGGCGCGCTCCGCATCGAGCCGGCGGTGCGCGACCGCGACCGCCGAGCTCAATTGAGCCCGGGTGAGCTCCACGATCACCGGCGAAAGCGCGAGCAGCGAGATCAGATTCGGCACCGCCATCAAGGCATTCAGCGTATCGGCGAGCTGCCAGGCCAGATCGAGCTGCGTCACGGCACCGACGAAGGCGGCAATGCACCACAGCACGCGATACGGAACGATCGCGCGCGTGCCGATGAGATACTGCCAGCATCGTTCGCCGTAATACGCCCAGCCGAAGATCGTGGTCAACGCGAAGACGCTGACGGAAACGGCCACGACGGCGCCCCCGAGTCCCGGCATGGCCGACTCGAACGCGGTCTGCGTGAGCACGGCGCCGGTCTCGCCGCTTTGCCACGCGCCGGACACGATGATCGCGACCGCCGTCATCGTGCAAACGATGATCGTGTCGATGAAAGTGCCGACCATGCCGATCATGCCGCTTTGAACGGCGCTCTTGCTCTGGCCCGCGGCCTGCACGATGCCGGCCGTGCCGAGGCCCGCCTCGTTCGAGAAGATGCCGCGCGCAACGCCGAAGCGGATCGCCGCCATCACCGCGGCACCGGCGAAGCCGCCGGTCGCGGCCACCGGCGAGAAGGCGCCCGTGAGGATCAGCCCGAACGCCGCCGGAATGTTGCCGGCGTGCACGGCCAGAACGACCGCTACGGCAGCGATGTAGGCGACGATCATGAACGGCACCAGCTTGTTCGCCACGGCGGCGATTCGCCTGATGCCGCCGAGCACGACGGCCGTCGTGAGAACGAATATCACGACGCCGATGAGCCTGGTGTCGAGACCGAACGTGTTGTTTATCGCGCTCGCAATGGTGTTCGACTGCACCATGTTGCCGATGCCGAAGCCTGCGAGCCCGCCGAAGACCGCGAAAGCCCCGCCGAGCCAGGCCCATCGGGGGCCGAGACCGTTCTTGATCGCGTACATCGGGCCGCCGACGGCGCGGCCGTGCTCGTCGAGCTCGCGGTAGTGCACGCCGAGCACGACCTCACCGTACTTGGTCGCCATGCCGACGAGCGCCGTCATCCACATCCAGAAGACGGCGCCGGGGCCGCCGAGCGCGATCGCGGTGGCGACGCCGGCGATGTTGCCGACGCCGACCGTGGCGCAGAGCGCCGTCAAGAGGGCGGAGTACGGCGTGATCTCCCCGGCGGCGCCCGGATCGCCTTTACGGCCGCGCCACAGGAGCCGGAAACCCGTGCCGAGACAGCGGATCGGCATGAGGCCCAGCCGGACCTGAAGGAAGAGCCCGGTGCCGAGGATCAGCACGAGCAGAACCGGGCCCCAGACGAAGCTGTTGATCGAGTCGAGCCAGGCTTGAAGGGTGTCCATGATGGACGCCGACTATACCGCGAGTCGCGTGCGCGAGGGGCCGATTCCTCTCACGCAATCGCGGCCGACGGCCGGCACGGCGGTCCCGCCGACACGTGCGAAGGGCGCCCGCGTTTCGTTCCGCGGCCATCCGTGGCAGGATGCACCGCTTTTGGCCCGACACATCCCGCGTGAGCACGCACACCTCGTCAGCCTTGGCCGTCGGCCCCCGCGCCGCGTACTTCTTCGCGGCGGCGAGCACGATCATCTACTCGAGCCCGCCGGTGGTCACCTGTGCGGTCAGCGTCGGCGTGCCGCCGCTCGCGTTGTCCCTGTCGCGCTGGGCGATCGCGCTCGTCATTCTGCTGCCGTGGGCTTCGCGCAGGCTCGGGCGCGAGTGGCCGAAGCTGAAGGTCCATTGGCCGGCGCTCGTCTTCACGGCGTCCTTCATGATCGTCGGCAGCACGCTGTCCGTGGTCGCGGTCTATTTCACGACGGCGACGAATGCCGTGCTCGTCAACGCGAGTCAGCCGGCGGTCACGGCGCTGGTCGCCTGGCTCATCGCCGGCACCCGGCTGCTGCCGGCGCAGCGGCTCGGTATCGCATGCGCGTTCGCCGGGGTCGTCGTGATGATCGCGAGGGCCGACCTCGACGTGCTGCTCGGCTTCGAGCTGAACGTCGGCGATCTCGTCATGCTGACGGCCGTGCTCGGCTGGTCGATCTATGCCGTGCTGCTTCCGCGCCGCAGCTACGTGCCCGACGGCGCGGTGCTGATGTTCCTGATCGCGCTCAGCGGAACCGTGTTTCTGCTGCCGGCCTATCTCATCGAGGCCGCTTACGTCGGCCCCTTCGCCGTGACCCGCGAGGTCGGTGCCGCGATGCTGTACCTCGCGATTTTCCCGACGCTGCTCGCGACGGTCGCTTGGAACGTCGCGATCCGGGCGCTGGGCCCGAACAGGGCCGCAATCTTCACGAACCTCATTCCGGTCTCAGGGGCCGTGCTCGCGATGATCTTTCTCGGCGAGCGGCTGTACGCGTATCACCTCGTCGGCGCCGTGTTCGTCTTCGCCGGGATCTATCTCGCCGTTCGGCAGCGCTAGCGCGGCAAGCGCGTTGGCCCGCCGCGCCGACAGCCGTTTCAGGGCCGGTCCGCCGAGCCTCTCACCTCAGCTCCGAGGACAGCACATACATCTCCGGCCCGCCGCGCACGTCCTGGACGCGCTCGCTGAGAATGTTGCCGCTGAGCAAGGAGTTCAGAGCGCGCACGCGCAGCGTCACTGGCGTGAAGACGCACTTGGATCTTCCCACGACTATCTCGCGCCGCAGGTCGTCGTCTCCCATCATGCCGACATTCACCGCATCGAACAGCGACTCGCAAGGTCGCGGGACGTTCCGCAAACCCGGAGCCCCGAGTCCGGAGACTGCGGCCGTGCTTGCGGAGGAGACGCCGCCGACCTACGTCAGGGCCGCGCAGGCCGATGCAGACGGGGATGCAGTAGCAGCCGGGTAGCCCTGCTGGTCTCGCTCACGGACCGCGTCAGCGGTCGCCGGCGCGGCCGTCATCCGCACGTGACGAGACCGACGGCGAGCGGCGTCTCGAAGGTCATCGATGTGCATCCGGGGCGCACATCGCCCGGCGCCGCGATCGCGACTTCGCGGCAGCGGCGGCGAACGGCCTCGCCCGAGTGCTCGCCCCGCTCGAGAACCGTCGTTCCAGTCGGACAGATCGCTGCGATTCGCTCGTCGCAGATCACGTGGTCGAGCATCGCGCACGCGAAGAAATAGACGGGGCTGCCGTCCGCGAGGCGATAGCCCCAGAAGACGAGCTCTCCGCCGACCCGGCCGTTCTCGCCGGTCGGGGAGGCGCCCGTCAGGCGCGGCATCACGTTCTCCGCCGGCTGGCCGAATACGCTCTCGGGCGGTTGGCGAACGCCCAGCGCGCGCTGCTGAGCCTGGGCGGGTATCGCCGCAAGCAGTAAGGCTGCGAGGGGAGGCGCTAGCGCTCGACCGGCCTGTCGCGCGTTCATCACCGCTTCCTCGACGTTCTCCGGACTCGCCGCTGCATATTACATCGGGAATCGCAGGAAGAAAGCCTCGCCGCGCTCGTGTAGAATCGCGCGCCGACCCTCCTGCGCCCAATCTCGTTGCCTTGACCGATCAGCGAACCCACTGGGGCTATGTTGCGCTCCTTCTCGCCGCAGGCGTCGCCGCCGCCATGCAGGTGGGCAAGGTGCCGCCCGCGATCCTGGCGCTGCGCGACGATCTGGGGCTCGGTATCGTCGCCGCCGCCTGGGTGCTTTCGCTGTTCAGCGCGATCGGCGCCGTGTTCGGCTGCCTGGCCGGATCGATCGCGAACCGGTTCGGCGAGCGCGCGACGACGATCGCCGCGCTGATCTGCATGGCGGGGGCGAGCGCGATCGGCGCAAGGGCCGACGGCGCGCCGCTCCTGCTTGCGAGCCGCGCCGTCGAAGGCACGGCGTTCGTCGTGGCGGTCGTCGCGATCCCGAGCCTGCTGGCGGCGAGCGCGGGCGCCAGGGACAAGCGGCTCGTCAGCGGAATGTGGGGCACGTACATGCCGACCGGCATGGCGATCGCTTTGGTCGTCGCGCCGTCGATACTCCTCGCTTTCGGCTGGCGCACACTGTGGACCTGGAACGCCGTCCTGCTCCTCGCCGTCGGGGTCGGCGTTTCCGCCGTGCGCTTGCCGCACGTCTCAGCCGGCGGCGTGAGACTGAGCGCCGACGCGCTGGTCCGCACGATGAAACAGCGCGAGGTTTGGCTGCTCGCGCTCATTTTTATGTGCTACACGTTCCAGTTTCTGTCCGTGCTCGGATTCCTGCCGACGATCCTCGAGCAGCAGGGCGTGCCGCCGCAGGCCGCCGGCACGCGGACGGCGGTCGCCGTGATCTCGAACGCCGCAGGCAATCTCGCGGCGAGCTGGCTCGTCGCGCGCGGATTCGCGCCGGCGCGGCTGATGGCGCTCGCGCTCGTCGTCATGGCCGCGTGCGAGGTCGGGATATTCCTCTCGGCGATGCCGCCGGACGGCCGCTATGGGCTCGCGATCGTCTTCTCCGCCTTCGGCGGGCTCGTGCCGGCGGCGATCTTCGCGACGCTTCCGCCGATCGCCGCCCGTGCGGGGTCGGGCGCCGTGGCGATGGGCCTCATCGTGCAGGCTTCGCACCTCGGCCAGATGTCCGGGCCGCCCGTCGTCGCCGCGATCGCGGAGGCGACCGGCGGCTGGGCGCTGTCGCCGGTTGCGCTCGTCCCGGCCGCCGCCGTCGCATTGATCGCGGCCTTCGGCGTTCGCCGGGCATAGGAGCCGGGACAAGGACCAGCAGACAAGCGGCGGCGCGTTTAGTAGAGTGCTTTGGGGAGGAAGCGATGGCGAACGATCTTTCGATTCGCGACCGAATCGCCGGCAATCCTTTTTTCGCCGGGCTCGCACCGGAGTTCATCGACGTGCTCGCGGCAAACGCGAGGATCCGTCAGCTCGAGCGGGACCACGTGCTGTTTCACTACGGCGAGAGAGCGGATCACTTCCACGTGATCGTCAGCGGCAGGATCTCCGTTGAGGTGGCGGCCATCGAGGGCCCGCCGCTCGAGCTGCAGTCGCTCGAGGCCGGCGCCGTCCTCGGCTGGTCGTGGCTGCTGCCGCCTTATACGTGGACGTTCCAGGCGCGAGCGGCCGAGGACACCGTTGTGATCGAGTTCGACGGCAAGACGATTCGCGAACGCTGCGAGGCCAATCCGGCGTTCGGCTACGAGCTGCTCAAGCGCTTCTCGGCGCTGATGTCGGAGCGGCTGCTCTTCGCGCGCCAGAAGATGATGGAGGAATGGCGGCCGAGCGGCTACGCCTGAGGCCGGCTGGGGGCGCAGCGGATTCGGTTGTCGCGAGGGGGCGGGGCAAGCCCGCCCGGCGAATCGCATGACGCCTGCTACTTCGTCGGGCGTATCGGCGCTGCATCATCGAGCGTGACGAAGACCGGCGCGTGGTCCGATACGCGCCGCCGTGCGTCCTCGTGCGTGACCCCGAGCGCGGCCGGAAAGTCGAAGATGCCCGCGCGGATCAGCGGCAGCCGGTGATCGACGGAGATGAAGATGTTGTCGTAAAGGTTCGCGAAGCGGCCGTCGACGGTCGAAAGCGTCGTCGCGCCGTGCACGATCACAGGCTCCGCATGCGCGCGCAGCGCGGCCCACGCCGGGTGATTCGGCCGCAGATTGAAGTCGCCGGCAAGCAGGATGCGGGCCGCGTCGTCGGCGTAGACTTCCTCGAGCCAGCGCCAGTACTCCGCCAGGGCCTGGACCTCCGGCGTGCGGTCGGCGCTGCCCCGGCCGTGCAGTATGTGCACGGTGGCGGCGACGAACGTGAGGCCGGACTCGCGCACGCGGAAGCGGGCCGAATAAGGCTCGCGCGCGAAGCGATCGGTCACGTCGAGGTAGACGACCGCTCCGTCGACGTACTCGATGACCTCGGTGTTCCAGAGGAACGCGTACTTCTCCTTGTACGGCCCGCGGCCGAGCCGGTGCGAGTACATCGCTTCCCACCGGGTGCCGGTCGCGTTCTCTATCGCGGCACGCAGCCTGGCGATGCCGTCCTCGGTCATCGCCTCCTGCACGGCCAGAAAATCGAACTCGCCGAGGCGCACGGCTTCGCCGAGGAGCGGGTAGCTCTTGTGCTCGCCGTGTCCGAGATGACGGATGTTCCACGACGCGAGCGTCGCGAGCTCGGCGGGGATCGGCGCGATGAGCGCGATGGCAGCCGCCAGCACGACCGCAGCTCGGCGCGCCGCCGAGGACAGCGCGACCAGCGCGCGGGTCATCGAGCGGAGAGTCGGTCGTGAATGCGAGGGCGCGGGAGAGGAAGCGACGAGAAAGGCCTTCTGCACTGCAAAATGACTACGAGCGATCGGCCCGTATCGGGCCGTGTGTATGCTGAAGGCACGCGAAACTCGATGCAACCGCCAGTTTCACAGGTTGACGTCATCGCTGTCCGCGTCCGCCGTTAGCCGAATACGCGGTCGCCGTCCGCGATGTTCCAGCGACCGGGAAGCGCCGTTCGATATCGCGACAACGAGGGCTGCCTCATCGTGCGTGCGGCTCTGGGCAAGGCGATCGGCGCGCGCATCCGGGGCGCCGCCGACACGCCCTGGCGCGAGATGGTCGATGTCGTCCAGGACGTCCATGAGAACGGCGTGCAGGAAAGCGCGCCGGGCGGCAATCCGTCGGGCCGCCCGGCGGCGCGAGCTACCTGACCGCGCGGACGGCCTTCAACGTGCCGCCTGCCGAAGTGCTGGGGGCAGGCTCGCGCTGATCGATGCAACCTGCGTGCCGAGCCATGAAAAACCGGAACCTTTGCGCAATCTCACCTACAGTGGACTCGGTCTCGTCGTCGCGCGGGCAGTGTCGTCGCATGCGATGCGAAGTCGCGCCGTCGTTTCTATTTCTCGTAAAGGTGCTAGCATTGGTGCATGTCAAGAGCACTCAGCGTGGCGTTGCTCTTAATGCTGCCGAGTCTCTCATCGTCTGATGCCTTTCCTACCGATGGCCGCGTCGAGACCATGCCCGCGGGCATGGACGAGAACGACGGCCGGAGCTGCGGCACGCTGAATCCGCGCGTCCGTCTCATCGGCCGCGTTTGCGGCCGGGATGACTCGTGCCGAGTTGCCGGCGGAGCGCCGCCGGCGTCGAGTCGATTCGCGGACTGAAGACGCGGATCGACTCCGCTACACGGAGGTTTCAGCGCCTCTCGGGGTGCGCGCCCGCATGTAGCCGATCAACCGCTCATCATCGGGAGGGCCACCATGGCGCCTGTACAGCGGAGGAGAGGGTGTGGGTGCGCAACGGAAGCTGCGCTTGCTGCGGCGGCGGCAGTTGCCTGGTACAGCACACCGGTAAGCGGTTTCGAGGTCACAGCAGGGGAGTGGACGCTGACGGTCAGCGGTAATGTCAACGTGCACTACATCCATGCCGATTGCGAAGACGAGACGGAGCCCGGCGTCGCGGGCGGTCTCGCATGCCGCGGCAGTGCCGGAGAGGAGCGCACGTCCTCGATCAGCAACGGTCTGTTGCCGGCCGCGCTGGTCATCGGCGGCACGACGACGCAGGGGGACTACGATCTGGGCGTCACTTTCGGTTTGTTCCCGGGAATCAGCACCAACGACGGCAGCCCGAACCTGCAACAAGGCGCGGACCTGCTGAATACGGCGCTCGGGACGACCGGCCTCGACGTTCGACAGGTGTTCATGACCTTCGGTAACGACCGCATCGGGACGTTCAAGCTGGGCCGCGACCTCGGGCTTTTCGGCGCGGACGCGATCCTCAACGACATGACACTGCCGGGTGTCGGCGGCATCAACACCAACAACGCGGCGCCCGCGAACACCGCGCTCGGCTCGATCGGTCTCGGGTACATTTACGCCGATTGGATCGGCCAGATCACTTACACGACTCCGGATATCGGTGGCTTCAACTTCTCGATCGGCATCTTCGACCCGCTCGAGCCGATCCTGCAGGGCGCGCCGACGCCCGAGGGCGCTCCGGGCTTCCACGGTAAGGTCTCCTACACCCGGGAGCCTTTCTACCTGTCGGCCACCTTCATCACTCAGGAGCACGAGGGGCTGACCGATGCGGCCGACTTCGACAGCCAGGGGTTCGACGTGGGCGGTAAGGTGACCTTCGGGCCCGGCGAGTTTTCGCTGTGGTACTACTCGGGGGAAGGAATGGGCACGACGGCGCTGTTCCTGCTCGGCGACGACGGCGCCGGGACAGAGCGCGACTCCGACGGGTTCCTCGCCCAGCTGACGTGGATGTTCGGCGATACGAAGGTCGGTGTGAACTACGGCCAGAGCAACCTCGATCTTGCGGACGGCGAGGCGCCTTCCGGGCTCGTGCGTCGAAACGACAAGTACACGCTCGGCGTCTATCATTCGCTGACCGAGAACCTCACCCTGCTGGCGGAATTCTCTCAGGTGGAATCGAGCGCGCACGACGGCACGGAGAACGAGAGCACGAACTTCAACATCGGGGCGTTCTTGTCGTTTTGAGACCGAGCGGCTGCGAAGCCGTATCGGACTTGCATTCCCTGGCGCTGCCGCCAGGGGGAGCATGCAGGCTGCGCGGGGTCGGCCAGGCTCCGACGCCGCGGCGGACGATTCGGGCTCGGCCATCGGGCGGCGAGACGCTATCATCTGGCGTCGTTCGCGAGATGCGCTCGCTGCTCGGAGCGCCGCGTTGCCGGAGGGTCCCATGAGAATCGACTTCGTATCCGACGTCGCCTGTCCGTGGTGCGCGATCGGCTTGAGCGCGCTCGAACGTGCCCTCGAGCGCGTCGGTGACGAGATCGGCGAGGTCGAAATTCACATGCAACCGTTCGAGCTGAACCCCGGGATGCCGCCCGAAGGAGCGGATGCGCAGGAGTACATGACGGCCAAGTACGGCCTAAGCCCGGAGCAGCTTGCCGTCAATCGGGCGCGAATCGTCGAGCGCGGAGCGGCGGAGGGGTTCGCATTCGGCGAGCGCACGCGCGTGTGGAACACGTTCGACGCCCACCGGCTGCTGTTCTGGGCGGGCGCGCAAGGCGCTCCGGGGAGCCAGCGGGCGCTCAAGCATGCGCTCCTTCGCGCTTACCACGGCGAGGGCCGCAACCCCGGGGCGCACGACGTGCTCGTCGAGCTCGCGGGTGAGGTCGGATTGAACGTTCAGCGCGCGCGCGAGGTCCTCGAGGGCGGCGAGTTCGCCGACGCCGTGCGGCAGGCGGAGGCCTTCTGGCGGCAGCTCGGCATCCATTCCGTACCGGCAGTAATCATCAATCGCAAGCATCTCATCTCGGGGGGCCAGCCGAGCGAGCTGTTCGAGCAGGCCCTGCGCGAGATCGCGGCCGAGACGGGCGATTCGCAGAAGAGCTAGCCCTTCGGCGCCTCGTTCCCGGAGGCGCCGGGCCGCGGTCGGCTTCCTCCGTGCGTGAAACACGCCGGACTTTGCCTCGTCAAGGGTTGCGTGGCGGGGCGAAATCGTTCAGGGTGCGTGCCGCGGGCCGGGCACGGGGAGCGGCTCGGATCCTCGTGATGACGATCGCAACGGAGGATGACCAGGCGCCGCGACGGCCGGCGCACTCGACGTAATGCGAGAACAGACGTCGACAACACCGACGCCGCGGCCATGCGGCGCCGAGCACAGCGCAGGGGCGGGGGGCCTCGGGCGCGGGCGCACGGATACAGCGGTCTTTGCGGCGGTCGCCGTCACGACGTTCGCGTTCGTCGGCTGGGGCAGCTTCGCGACGGACTCGCTCGCCGCCATGACGGCCGGCGCGCTCGAGTGGCTGATCGTGAACCTCGGCTGGTTCTTCGTGCTGACGGCGACCGGCTTCGTTGCATTCGCGCTATATCTTGCCTTCAGCCGCTTCGGCCGCGTCCCGCTCGGGGCCGACGACGAGGAGCCCGAGTTCCGCACGGTGTCCTGGATCGCGATGATGTTCAGCGCGGGCATGGGCATCGGGCTCATGTTCTTCGGCGTCAGCGAGCCGCTGTCGCACTTCCTCGATCCGCCTCCGGGAACCATGCCTGCGGCCGCGGGCGACGCCGCGGCTTCGAGCGTCGAGGCCGACGCGCTCCGTACCGCTATGGCGACGACGCTGTTTCATTGGACGCTGCACCCGTGGTCGATCTACGCCGTCGCGGGCCTTGCGATCGCCTACAGCGTGTTTCGCAAGGGCCGGGTTCAGCTGATCAGCGCCGTGTTCGCACCCTTCCTCGGCGAGGGCCGGACGCGCCGCCCGGCGGCCAAGCTGATCGACATGCTCGCGCTCTTCGCCACGCTGTTCGGGTCTGCGGCCTCTCTCGGCATCGGCACGCTGCAGATCAGAACCGGCCTCATGGAGGCGGGATGGATCGGAGGGGCGAGCGTGACGATGCTCGTGCTGATCATCGTCGCGCTCACGATCTGCTTCATCGCTTCAGCCGTCTCCGGCGTGGCGCGGGGCATCCAGTATCTTTCGAACATCAACATGGTGCTCGCGCTGCTGCTCGCCGTGTTCGTGTTCGTCTTCGGGCCCACCGTGTTCATCCTGAACCTCGTGCCGACGTCGATCGGCAGCTACTTGAGCGAGTTCGGATTGATGGCGTCGCGTTCCGGCGCGACCGGCGGCGACGAGATGAGCGCCTGGCTGCAGGGCTGGACGATCTTCTACTGGGCATGGTGGATCTCGTGGACGCCGTTCGTCGGGATGTTCATCGCGAGGATCAGCCGCGGGCGGACGATTCGTCAGTTCGTCGGCGGTGTCCTGCTCGTCCCGAGCGTGGTCAGCGTGCTGTGGTTCTCGATCTTCGGGGGCGCCGCGATCGATCTCGCCCGTGCCGGCGTTCCGGTGGCGGAGGGCGGGCCCGAGGCGCAGACGTTCAACATGCTCGCGGAGCTGCCGTTCACCGGCATCACGTCCGTCGTCGTGATGCTGCTGGTCGCGATCTTCTTCGTCTCCGGAGCGGATGCGGCGTCGGTCGTGATGGGCACGCTGTCGCAGCGCGGCTCCCTCTCGCCGTCCCGCTGGATCGTGATCTTCTGGGGAGCGGCGACGGGTGCGGTGGCCGCCGTCATGCTCGCGATCGGGGGGAGCACGGCCCTGTCGGGTATCCAGAACCTGACCTTCATCGCGGCGCTGCCGTTCACGGTCGTGATGGTCGCGATGTGCTTCGCGCTGATGAAGGATCTGCTGCACGACCCCATCGTCGTGCGCGAGAGCAAGGCCGCCGAGGTCCTCGAGGCGGCCGTCGTCCAGGGCATCGAGGAGCACGACGGCGAGTTTCAGCTGGAGATCTCGCAGGCGAACGGCGGCAACGGCTCGCGTCCGTCCGGCTGACGTTGGGCATCGTCGGCGCGGCGCGTCAGGCGGCGTCCGCTCGCGACGCGTCCGGCCTTCGGACCTCGTGGCGAAGCGCGACGATCCCGCTCGTGTAAGCCTTCACCTCGACGAGGTGCAAGGCGACGTCCCGGTCGAGTCCCGCGAAGAACGGGATGCCTTTCCCGATCACGACGGGCACGATCGAATAGCGCACCTCGTCGGCGAGCCCGCGGCGCAGGCATTCGCCGCACACCGCGCCTCCGCCGACGAACCAGATGCTGCGGTACGTTGGCTTCAGCGTCTCGTTCACGAGCCGCGCGAGATCGCCGGAGCAGAGCTCGACATTGGCGCGCGTCCTCGGCAGGTCCCGGCTGGTGAGGACGAAGGTCGGCTTGTCGCCGTAGGCCCACCCGAGGCCCTTGGCTTCGAAGCCGAGGGCCGTCTCGTAAGTGCGCGATCCCATCACGTAGCAGTCGATCGTCTTCAGAAACTCCGCGACATGCTCAGGGCTCAGCGTGTCGCCGGCCTCGAAACGGTCCGACGTCTCGAGCCAGTCCACGCTGCCGTCCTCGCGGGCGATGAACCCGTCGAGGCTCGCTGCCATGTGAATCGTGACGCGGGAGTCCATGCTCGTTCCTCCCCCTCGGCCGACGCCCATCGGCGCCGATGCGGTATATTCGCAACTTCGAGGCGCATTGGGAACGCAAGGGAGCAGAGTCGAGCGGGACGTGCGCGGCCCGCCCGGCTCTCGGGCCCGAGGCGCGACCCGCAGCGGAATGGAGGGAATGCCGGTGCCGGATTCGACCCGTCCGAACGGACAGAGCGTGTTCGAGGAGATGCAACGCATCTTCGCGCTTCAGCGCGAGCAGCAGTGGAAGACGAAAGCCAGCACCGCCGAGGAGCGGAGGGAGAAGCTGAGGAGGCTGAAGTCGGCCGTGGAGGCTCACGCGGACGAGATCGTGGCCGCGGTCAAGGCGGATACTCGCAAGCCCGAGAACGAGATCCGGGTGACCGAGGTGATCAACGTCGTCGCGAACATCCAGCGGAACATCGACAACCTCGAAGAATGGATGAAGCCCGTCGACGTGGTCCCTTCGCTGAACGACAAGGATGAGGCGAGGATCGTGTACGAGGCGCGGGGCGTTTGCCTGATACTCGGCCCGTGGAACTTCCCGCTCGGGCTCGTGCTGGGCCCGCTCGCAGCGGCCGTCGCCGCCGGCAACTGCTGTATCGTCAAGCTGACGGACCTGTGCCCGGCCACGGCACGGGTCTTCGCCAGGATCATCGAGGAGTCGTTCGACGAGAAGGAGGTGGCGCTGTTCGAAGGGGGCGTCGACGTGGCGTCCGCGCTGCTCGAGCTTCCGTTCAACCACATCTTCTTCACGGGCAGCACGCGGGTCGGCAAGATCGTCATGGCGGCCGCGGCGAAGCACCTCGCGACCGTGACCCTGGAGCTCGGCGGCAAGTCTCCCGTGATCGTCGACGAGGATGCCGATCTTGCGAAGCTCGCCGCGGACCTCGCCGCGGCCAAGCAATTCAATGGCGGACAGGCTTGTATCTGCCCCGACTACGTGCTCATCAAGGAACGGCAGAAGGAT
>Ga0079224_100003689_pt1 | contig 19438 bp, 18 predicted proteins | sample Stecom2015_FD_80414 | JGI IMG/M metagenome (GOLD analysis project Ga0079224, IMG submission 80414) | Agricultural soil microbial communities from Utah to study Nitrogen management - Steer compost 2015 | ecosystem: Environmental > Terrestrial > Soil > Agricultural land | place: USA: Utah... | reverse complement strand
CTTCACCGTCTCCAAACGGTGGGAAGACACGATCGCGATCATCGATCGCATCGTCGAGATCGAACAGGATCCGCTCCGGCGCTCGCGCTACAACTACACGGCGGCCGTCCTGCTACGCGACGAGCTCGGGGCCATCGACGACGCCCTCGAGCGCTTCAATCGGGTGCTCGACGACGACGTGACCAAGCTGAAGGCGTTCCAGGCCATCGACACGATCCTCACGCGTGCGAAGGACTGGAAGGCGTTGGAGCGGGCCTATCGGCGGATGCTCAAACGGATGCCTGCGGAAGGGCACGACGCGCTCAAGATCACGTTGTGGAACAACTTGGCCGAGATCTATCGCTCTCGCCTCCTGGACTACCAGGCTGCGGTGGAGGCGTTCGGCGTCGCGGCCAAGCTCGATCCGGGGAACATCGACCGCCACATCCAGATGGCCGAGCTCTACGAGCGCCTGATGGAGATCAACCCCACGCAGTACGTCGACGCGTCGGTGCGCGAGCATCAGATCCTGATCGCGAACGAGCCGTTCCGCTACGACAGCTACCACGCGCTGTTCAACATCTACGTCAGCGCGGGGCAGGTGGACAAAGCGTTCTGCATGGCGTCTGTGCTCAGCTTCTTGAAGAAGGCGACGGCCGAAGAAGAAGCCTACGTGAACCAGTACCGGCGTCCGGACTTCACCATGGCGCGCCAGCGCCTCAGCGAGGATACGCTCCGCCGTCACGTGTTCCACCCGGATCAAGACCTGTATCTCACGGGTATCCTCGGGCTCATCGCGCCGGCCGTCGCGGCATGGCGCGTCAACGACCTCCCGGCGAGCATCAACCCGCAGGAGAACGTCGACATCAGCGTGGATCCGTCGCTGTTCGCCCGCATGGCCAAGTACGTCCGTGACGTGCTCAACGTGCCGAAGCCGGACGTGTACATGCGTCCGAATGATCCGGGTGACTTGGAGTTGCACAACTTCAAGCGCGACGACGGGGCGCACCCCTCGATGGTGGTGTTCCAGAACCTGCTCCGGGGCAAATCGGAGTCTCATCTCGTGTTCGCGCTCGGGCGGCACATGATGGACCTCTACTTGCCGCACTACTGCTACGTCGCGCTCGGACGAACTCCGGCGAACCTCAAGCAGGCGTTCATGGCGTGTCTGCGCGCCGTGGGCATGCCCGTGCAGGGCGACACCGCCATGTTCGAGCAGATCGCTCGCGAGATCACCGGTCGCATGCTTCCAGCCGCGCAAGAGCAGCTGCGGAGCCTGATGCAGAAGTTCATCGAGGCGGGTGGATCCACCGACGTGAAGCGGTGGGCTGCCGCCGTCGAACTCACCGGCTATCGCGTCGGCCTCCTGCTCTGCCAGGACCTCCGCATCGCGGGTCAGATGATCTCGCAGGAGCAGGCGGTGATCGGCAGCGCGATGACTCCGCGCGACAAGATCAAGGAGCTCGTGCTCTACAGCATCAGCGAAGACTACTTCTCTGCGCGTCGTGCCATCGGCGTGCAGGTCGGCTGAGTCCGGTCGTCGGCAAAAAGAGAGGCTTCCCGGGACCCGGGAAGCCTCTCTTTCGTTTTCGCGACGAATCAAGCGCTGCGCACGAGACTCGCGCGCATCTTCTCCAATGCGCGCAGCTCGATCTGCCGAATGCGCTCGCGCGAGAGGGCATATTCGCGGCCGATCTCTTGCAGCGTCATCGGAGTGCGTTCGAATCCGAAGCGCTTCCGAACGATGTCGGCTTCCATGTTGTCCAGGCCGCCGAAGACGGTCTCGAGGCTGTGGGCGCTGAGGTGGAACTCGAGGGCTTCCCGCGGGTCGTCGGCGTCGGCGAGTTCGAGGGGATCCTGCCCCTCTTGCCGCGGCTGGTCCAGCGACACGACCGAGGTGGAGAAGGCCTGCTCGGCGAGCGACACCCGCTCTTCGCTGACATTGCACGCGGCTGCCAGTTCGCGCTGCGAAGGCTCGCGACCGAGCGATTCGGCCAAGCGCGGCCGTTCCTTACGCAGCTTCGATTGCAATGTCACGAGGTGGACCGGCACGCGAATGGTGCGCGAGCGATCGGCGAGCGCTCGCCCCATGGCGTGCCGAATCCACCACACCGCGTAGGTGGAGAAGCGAAAGCCTTTGTCGGGGTCGAACATGTCGACGGCGCGCATCAGGCCGATCGCACCGTCCTGCACCAAGTCGTGCAGGGACAGCGATGCGTGGCGAAACCGCTGGGCGACCTTGAAGACGAGGCCCATGTTGGCGAGGACGAAGCGATCCTTCTCGCGTCGCCACGCGCGATGAAGCGCGAACGCGCGTTCTTCGCAGTTGCGGTCGGTTCGACGGAGTTCGCGCAGGACGTCGCTCGAAAAGTCGCTGCTTCGATCGAATTCGATGAGCTTCGCGACGGCGTCGGCGGTGGTGCGCGGCGAGCGTTCCGCCGATCGCGTCCACTGCTGCAGATGCGTCGTCAGCTTGGGCGGCGCCGTATCTCGGCGCTCTCGGAGAGCCTGCAGGATGGCTCGCGGGCCCGCTTCGGAGGTGAGGAGGGCCTCCCAGAGCTCCGTCCGCAGCTCCCGGATTCGCCGAGCGCGCGAGATCTCCTCGGCCGCCGTCATCAGTGGCGTACTGGTCGTTCCAAGTAGGTATGCCTCGGAGTTGGCCTGCATGGTGCCCCCGTCGGTTGACCGTGACCTTACGTTACGTCAGGTTCCAACGTTTCTGATCTGGGGGCAAAGCCGTACGTTGTCAAACGCGGCGCGGCGCATCTTTCGCGCGTCCGTGGGGATGATGCGCGGCGTCACCGCGCGAGGGCTCGGCCCCGGCGCGTCCGGCGAGGCTGGTGGCGCGTACTCCGTGGGAGCTGCACGCGATCAGTGGTCGTTGGACGACCAGGCTTGCGTGGTGCGAGAGCCCTCGGGACCGACGCCGATCGCGTTGAAAATCGGGAGCGGGTTCGTCTTGCCCTTCAGCTGGATCGGTTCCCGCGCTTCGACCTCGATGTGCCCTTCCGCGGCGCGATGGGTGGACTCGCTGATCAGAACCTCGCCGGCCAGGGCGGCGCTGCAGAGGCGTGCCGCCACGTTCACGGCGTCGCCGATGACGGTGTACTGCAGCGTGCGGGTCGAACCGATCGCTCCCGCGATGACGGGGCCCGTGTTGATGCCGATGCCGATCTGGATGGGCTCCGCTCCGGAGCTGGCGCGCATGCGGTTGAACTCGGTGAGCGCCGCTTGCATGGCGAGGCCGCAGCGGACGGCGCGGACGGGCGCGTCGGGCAGCGCGACGGGGGCTCCGAACAGCCCGATGATCTCGTCGCCCACGTACTTGTCGAGGGTGCCGCCGTGCGAGAACAGCACGTCGACCATGACCTCGAAGTATTCGTTGAGCGTCTTCACCATCTCTTCGGGCGTGTGACGTTCGCTCATGGCCGTGAACCCGCGGATGTCGGCGAACAACATGGTGACGACGCGGTTCGTGCCCGCCTGATCGAGGTGCAACGAGCCCTTGACGATCTGATCGACGAGGTTGGGCGAGAGCAGCCGCTGCAGCTGTGCACGGGTGCCCGCCTCGGATTCGATCTTCTTGGCGAGCCGATGGTTCTCGATGGCGGTGGCGGCCTGGGTGGCGATCCCCTGGAACAGGGTGAGATCCTTTTCGGTGAAGGCGCCCGTGGTGAGCATCGAGTCGATGTGCATCGCACCGACGAGCTCGTCTTTGTAGAGCAACGGCACGCACATCGTGGACCGAATGCCCTGCATGATGATGCTCTTGGCGGCCTTGAAACGCTCGTCGAGCATCGCGTCGGACGAGAGTACGGCGCGTTTGTTGTTCTTGACGTCTTCGAGGATGCTGCTCGACAGCGTGATGCCTTCGCCCTCGCGTTTCTGGCGAACGTACCGCGGGTGGAGCGTGTTGGTGTCGCGGTCGTACAAGAGGATGACCGCACGATCGGCGCGAATCAGCTGGAAGCTCTCGTCGACGATCTTCTGGAGGACGACGTCGAGTTCGGTGTCGACCGAGAGCTTCTGCGAGAGCTCGTGGGCGATCCGGAGCTTCTCGTAGTCGGCTTTGAGCGCCTCGATGTTGGTGATTTCGCCGACGGGCGGGAAGTGACTCTTGGCGTCGACGCGACTCTGGACCTGGCTCTGGACCTGATCCGAGAGCATGGTCACGTGGCTGGCCGCGCGGCGCTGCGGCGAGGCTTCGTCGACGAACTGCAGGGTAGTGTTGCCGAGCGCGATCTCGTCACCGGTGCACAGGCGATGCTCCGTCACGCGTTCGCCGTTGACGAAGGTGCCGTTCAAGCTGCCGACGTCGCGGATGACGAACCCTCCGCCCGGGAGCCGCGTGATCCGGCAGTGCTCCTTGGAGACGATGCGGTCGAGCAGCTGGATGGAGTTGTCGGGATGACGACCGAGCGTGTTGAAGGCCGAGAGTTCGTACGCCTCTGGTCCGTCCCCGTTGACCAAAATGAGCCGTGCGGTCATGAACTCCGAAAGCCATCGTAGGCCAGCGGATCCGGCGAATCAATCCGAAAGGGGGCTCGCAGGTAGCCCTAAGCGGCGCGGACCAGGGCCTCCACCGTGCGCGCGAGTTGCCGAGGCGAGACGGGTTTGCTGACGTACTCGTTGCAACCAGCGGCGAGGGCACGCTCACGATCTCCCTTCATCGCGTGCGCGGTCAGAGCCACGATCGGAAGCGACGCCACCCGGGGGTTGCTGTCCGCGCGGATCCTGCGTGCCACCGTCCATCCGTCGACCTTGGGCAGCGACAGATCGAGCAGGACGAGGTCGGGTTCGGTGGTGGCGACGAGCTCGAGCGCTCGGGCGCCGTCTTCGGCGATCACGAGCTCGAAGCCACGTTGGCGAAGGGCGGTCTCGAAGACCGTGCGGTTGTGGGCGTTGTCTTCTACGAGGAGGATCTTGGCCATGGGACCTTCATGAGGCTACGGAGAGCCTGGCGGAGGGCTCGGCTGCGGCAACGGCGGGCGTCGCAGCCGAGTGCGGAAAGAGCAAGGTGAACGTACTGCCTTGCCCGACGGTGCTCTGCACCGAAAGGGAACCACCGAGGGCGATCGCCAGTCGTCGGCTGATCGCGAGCCCGAGACCGGCGCCGTCGTGGGTGCGGGTGGTGCTTTCGTCGACCTGGCGGAACTCTTCGAACACGAGCTCGAGGTGCGCCGTGTCGATGCCGATGCCGGTGTCTTCGACGACGAGGCGAGCGCCGTCGTCCGTCGCGTCGACGCGCACGGTGACCGACCCGGCGCGCGTGAACTTGATCGCGTTGCTGAGGAGGTTCGTCAGGATCTGGCGCACGCGCTCGGGATCGGTGCGCACGCTCGTGCGGGCTCCGAGCACTTGGATCTCGTACGGGCGACTCCGCGTCAGCGGCTCCAGCAGTCGTGCGGTGTCGCGCGCGATGGCCAGCACGTCGCATTCGACGAGCTCGGTCGTGAGCTCGCCGGCTTCGGCGCGCGAGAGGTCGAGCACTTGATTGACCAGCTGCAGCAGGTGATTGGACGCTTCGAGCACGGAGTCGAGGGCAGCCTGCTGCTTGTCGGTGATCGGCCCGAAGCACGCGTCGGCGAGCAGCTCCGTGTAGCCGATGATCGCGTTGAGCGGCGTGCGGAGCTCGTGCGAGATGTTGGCGACGAACTGCGCCCGAATGCGATCGACGACTTCGAGGCGCTCCTTCTGCTGCACGAGCGCGTCGTTGCGGTGCTCGAGCGCCCGCGCGAGGGCTTCGCTCGCCGCGTAGGCGCGCCGATTGGCGAGCGCGATCGCCAGCGGGGGCGCGAGGTCTTCCATGAACGCGAGCTCGGTGGTGCTCCAAGGATCGCGGCGCGCCAGCACGACGACGCCCTCCAGGCGACCGCGGAAGCGCAAGGGCACGGCCACGACGCCCGACAGCGGGACGTGCCGCGCGACCATCCACGGGTGCGACGCGGCGAGCGGTGGCAGCACGGTGACCCCGTCGATCGTATCGAGGTTCGGGATGCCCGTGGTCGCGAGCCCGCGCGCGACGTTCGAGCGTTCGAGCGTCGGCGAGATCCCGCACGCGGCTTCGCAAGTGGGCCCCGCCGCCTCGCGGCCGACGGCGAACAGCAGGACGAGCGGGACGTCGCACGTCTGCGCCAGGGTGTCGACCGCCTGCTGCCCGATGTCGAGCTCTTGCAGCGGGGCGACCAAGGTGGCCGCGAATCCGGCGATCCGCTGCAGGCGATCTTCCTTGAGCGTCACGTCGCGGCGCAGCGCCGCGTTGCGCCCTTGGACGTGTTCGACGTGCTGCGCGACGACGGCGGTCGCGTGGTGGAGATGGGCGGCGGCCCAGGCGAGCTCGTCTCCGCCGCCGAGGTGCGGCCCGTGATCGAGTTCGCCTTCTGCGACGCGGCTCGAGATCTCGCACAAGCGGAGGAGTCGTCGGCGAAACCAGAGTGCCCCGGCGAGCCCGACCAAGGGGAACGAAAGGAGCAGCCACGGGGTCACGCGGTGGATCGACGGGGTGGGGTGACCCTCGCGGAGGTCGCCGACGTGCACGGCGAGCTGCGCCAACGGTCGCGACGAGGCGGTGGACGACGTGGTCGCGCCGAGCAAGAGCGCCTCGGTCGAGGTCGCGGGTCCGACGAGCGAGAGCTCGCGCGCGATCGATTGCGCCGGGGCTTGGCCGACCTGCACCACGTCGCCGCTCGGTAGGCGCATGGTGATGCCCTGCAAGCGTGGTTCGCGGCGCAGCAGCTCTTCGGCGGCCTGGGCGACGAGTTCGCGATCACCGATCGCCAGCGGGACGCGCAGCTGTTCGGCGGTCGCATGGGCGAGGATCTCGGTCGTGCGCTCGCGTAGGTCGGCTTCGTAGGCCGTTCGCAGGCGGCGATCGTCGACGTGCAGCCCGATCATCAGCGCGACGCTGAGCACCAGGGCGCCCGCCAGCGCGGCGATGCTGAGCTTCGCGGGCGGGCGGAGCTCGGTGGTCACGGTCGGCGACACTGGACCTCCAGCGTCGTGCGACCCCGTTGAGGGCGACGACGCGTCGCGTGCAGCCAGGCGAGGGTATCGGCCGCCATGCGGTCGAGATCGATGGCCACGGGCGCTGCGAATCCCAGCTGCGCAAGCGCGGGCAGGTCGGTCCCGACGAACCATGGCTCGGCGCGACCGATCCGGGCGAGCCACGCGAGCCACTCGGGGGCTTCCGCGTGGCGAGGCTCGGCGCGCAGCCAGATCTTGCGAAACGCGCCCGAGAGGACCGCACGGTGCTGCGTGGCGACGTCCCCCGCGACGAGTACGGCACCGAGCTCGCGTGCCAGCGCTTCGGCGTCGCCGTCCGTGTCGCCGGCGAGCACGAGCCAGCCCGACTCGCCGAAGGTCTGCGCGAGGATCCGGGCGGTGCACGTCGGATCGGCGCGGAGGCCCGCCCACAGCTCCGGGTGCGGAGTGGGTTCGGGAACGACGTCCCACTGCAACAGCAGCGCGTGTGGAACGTCGGGCCACTCCTGTCGTGCGCGTTCCATGGCGGCGCGGCCGAGGGCCACCGCGGCGCGCGGGCGGTTCGCCTTGGGCCACGGATCGTCGACCGCGATCAGCACGACGCTCGGATCGCGTCGCTGGAAACGATCCACGAGCGCCCGGTGCAGTTCGATCGCCGGGCTGTAGACGAGCGCCACGCCTCCGGATGCCGGCGCTTGGCTCGACAGGGCCCATGCGATCGCCAGGTCCAACACCTGCGTTCCTTCGTCCGATCGCGCTGGAACTGTAGTTCGGACGCGACCGGGCGACGCTCACAGGAAGTCGAACCGCTGCTCGACCTCGACCACGATCTCGCGCTGCGGGAACAGTTCGAACGGCCAGTGCAGCCACTCGGAGTAGATCGCGCCCAAGTGCATCTCGGGATCCTGGAAGTCGATCCACGTCTCGAGCTCCGGATCGTCGACGCCGGCGTTGCGCAGTTGCGACTCCAGCGTCCTGCGCAACTGCTCGCGCGCGGTCGCATCGGACTTGTAGAGGCCGCGGTGGCCGTACATCGTCGAGCCCGCCTCCTCGACCAGGCGATGGACGTCCTGCTTCAACATGAAGATCGGGACGTACTGATACGCGAAGTACCCGAGCAGCCCGAGCAACGCGAACAGCGTGATGCTCACCGGGTTGAGCCTGCGCGGCGAGTTGTACTTGACTGGCTTGGCCATGCTCGCGTCCTCGAAAGCCTAGCCGTCGTCTCTGGATGTGCCGAAAAAACGGGTGGTCCCATTTGGGGTCTTTGGACCCCTATGTCTGCCTTCACGGGAGGAGAGCAGGGCGCCCAAGGGCCGCGAGGGCGGGTACGGGGCACCTCGCCTCTCCGGGAGGCGTCGAAACGCTCCAAAGGCTCGCAGGAGGCTCTGAGAGCTCGAATTGCACGTCCTAGTTGACGTCGGGCGGCGAACCCTCTACCTTCCGCAGCCCACCCGCGCGGGTGGCGAAATTGGTAGACGCGCACGGTTCAGGTCCGTGTGTCCTTCGGACATGGGGGTTCGAGTCCCTCCCCGCGCACAGTCGAACGACGAACGAGAAGCCGCCCACGAGGCGGCTTTTTTCGTGGCCGGGTGCTCCCCCTGGGCCCGCGTCAGGCGGGCTCGATGCGGCTGACCTTGATCGCGGGACCGCTCATGTGGATGCCGAAGCCGCCGCTCTCGAGCTTGCCGTGCACCTTCACGCGGTGGCCGGCGGTGAGTTTGTCCGCGCCTTCGAGACGATAGGTGCTGCCATCGTCGCTCTCGAGTTCGAAGAAGCCTCCTTCGAGATCGCTCTTGCGGACGGTTCCGGTGAACGTTGCCATGGCCTCGAGTGTACCCGACCGGGGTCGAAGCGCTCCCCGTCGACGATCCCGGGGCGGGGGAGTACGCTCGGACGCATGCGGTGGGCCGTGTTCCTGCTCGCAGGAGGGTGTGCGGGGCCGCGACCGGAGCCGCCGCGCGTCGTCGCTGCGTCCGTGGCCGAACCGGAGCCCGTCCGCGTGGAGCCGCGTGCGGACGCGTGGAGTCCCGAGCCGAGGGCCACGACACACGAACATCCCTCCGGTTGCGGCAAACCCGAGCATGAGGCATGCGCGGAGGCGGAGGCGTGGAGCCTCGCGCGTGCCGGAGAACCAGGGGCGCTGGCGTGGCTGCAAGCGCGGCTCGCCGCCGTGCCTGCACCTTCGCCGATCCTCGTCGCGGCGCAAGGTTTGCTCGATCGTCCCGCGTACGCGTCCGAGGAGGCATGGACGACGGCCGAACACGGGTGGTGGGGGCGGTACGCGGTCGCGTCGGATCTTTGGGTCCAGCGGGCGTGGTTGTTCGTGTTTGCGCGGCAAGGCACGGCGGTGTCACAGCACCGTCTCGCCGCCGATCTACTGGCGTTGCCCGCCGCGTCCGAGTCGACGGCGCGGCATCGCTGGGGGTTCGAAGCGATGGGGATGGCGTGTGCGCGCGACGTTCCGCCGTCGTCGCTCGGGGTCGAAGCGATGGGCGTAGGGTTGCTCGGGGGGCCCGAGATCGCACCTGCGGCGGCGTATGCCGTCGCCCGCTGTGCCCGGCTCCTCACCGAAGGGTTGTCCGGGATCGACGTGCACGCGTGGGGCGGAGCGCTCGGCACGTTGCTCACCGCGTCTCCGCGGGTGGCCGCGGTCGCATGGCGAGCCTTCGCCGCGCTCGAGCACGTGCCGCCCGTGATTCCCGAAGACGTGCTGCTGCGGCCGCAGGAAGATCCCGAGGCGTGGCTCGCCGAAGTCGAGGCCGTGCGTGCGCTCGCGCGGCATCCGGTGGGGCAGCGCGAGCTCGTGCGTCGCCTCGCCGCAGCGCCGCTGCCCGAGGGCGCGCGCGTGCACGTGGTCCTCGAGGCGCTCCGCCGCCTGCGTGGGCGCGTCGCCGCGGCCCCCGAATTGCTGGACACGCTGGCTCCGCTGGCGTCGGTGCTGGCGAGCGCCCACGGGGCGACGGCGACGTGGATCGCCTGTGAGCTCGCGTTGCTGCAGGCGATCGTCGCCGGCAAAGTCGACGCGCTCGCACGCTGTGGCGATCCCGAGAGCGACTTGCCCGAGACGTGGCGTGCGGAGCTCGCGGTGGAGGCGATGTACCACGTGTGGCGGCGCGGCGGCGCGGCGCGAGGGCAGGCGATCGAACATCTGCTCGACGCCGCCGCCGACCCGCGCGCCGCGGTGGCCCAGGCGGGCCTGAGCGCGCTCGCGGAGGTCGCCGATCCTCGGGTGAACGGGGTGCTTCGGGCGGCTCTGCGGACGACCGATCCCGGTGTGCGGACGGCGGCCGCCGGCGTCGTGGCCCGTCGTGCCGCGTCGATCGGTCGCAGCGATCGCGAGGCCATTCCGCTCCTCGTCGCTTTGCTCGCCGAGTCCGGCGTCGCGTGGATCGAAGCGCGGGTCTCGGCCGTGCGCGCCCTCGGGGCGTTCGCCCGCGCGGAGCGGGCCTCGGGCGATCATCCTCCAGCATGGTTGGGCGCCGCGTTGCTGCCGTCGGCGTTGGATCCGGCGCGAGCCGTGCGGGAAGCCGCATACGCGGTGCTGCGCACCGAGCCCACGCTGCGCGACGTCTTCGTGGCCGCCGTCGCCACCGGTGCCGCGCGGGACGACGTGGCGCCCACGAGCGAGCCCGAGCCTCCCGTGCGAGGGCTGCGGGTGGAGCTCGAGCGCGGCGCGTTCACGATCCACTTCGGCGACGGCGCGGCCCCTCGCGCCCGGGCGCAGTTCGTCGCGCTCGCGCGTCGCGGGTTCTTCGATGGCACGCGGATGCATCGCGTGGTCCCGGGGTTCGTCGTGCAGGGTGGCGATCCGCGGGGGGACGGTTATGGTGGCCCCGGTGAGGTCCTCCCGTGCGAACGCAGCACCCCGAGGTTCCGTCGCGGCACGGTGGGGGTCGCCTCCGCGGGGCCCGACACGGGCGGGTCGCAGTTCTTCGTGACGACGAACGATCAACCGCATCTGGACGGTCGCTTCACGGTGCTCGGCCACGTCGATCCCGCGGAGCAGCCACTCGTGGACGCGATCTTGCCGCACGAACGTGTGCTGACGGTGCGACCGCTCGAGGAGGCCACGTGAGGGCATCCGCGTGGGAGGAGGGGGTCGCGTGCTCGTGCTGATCGGGGGGCTCGACCCGACCGGTGGCGCCGGGGTCTTGCGGGATTTCGCGACCGCGCGGCGCTTCGCCCCGGGGTTGTCCACGCGCACGGTCGTCAGCGCGTGGACACGCCAAGGCCACGGGGGACCTGCCGAGCTCGCGTTCGTCGGGGCGTCGGCGTTCTCGCGCCAGCTGGACGCGATTCCGTCTCGCGTGCGTGCGGTCAAAGTCGGGGTTCTGCCCCATGAAGGGGTCGCCTCTTGCTGCGCGTGGTGGGAGCGCCAGGGGCGTCCTCTGCTCGTCGTCGATCCCGTGTTGCGGGCGAGCGACGGCGGGGAGCTCGGTCGAGCCGCCGCGCTCGAACCCCTGTTCGCGCGTGCGACCCTCGTCACCCCCAACGCGCCGGAAGCCGCGGCGATCGGCATCGACGACTGGGGGCAGCGGTTCGCCAGCGCGCTCCTGCTCAAGGGCGGGCATGCGGACGACGCCGCGCAGGTGTGCGATCGATTGCTCGTCGGCGACCAGACGCACGCGTTCGCGCGGGTGCGCAGGGCGGGGCCCGACGTGCGGGGGACGGGCTGCGCTCTCGCGACGGCGATCGCCGCCGGCTTGGCCCGCGGGGAGGCGCTCGTCGAGGCGGTCGCGACCGCGATCGCGTGGCTCGACGACGTGCGTGGCGCGGCCGAAGCGGTCGACGGCGACGGTGTGTTCCTGCCGTGACGAGGCCGGGCTACTCGAGCTCGTCCAAGTCGACGTCGCGCCCTTCGTTCGTCGGCGACTCGGGGGCCATGCTGCTTTCTTCGTTCGCCTCGGTCGGCGATCCCGAGCGACGGCTGTCCGCCGGCGCCGAGACGACCCAATCCGCGAGGTCCTCAGCGAGGAGCTGGGCGACGTTCTCGAGCCCTTTGCAGACGCCGCGCGTCCCTCCCATCACGCCTGGAGGGGCGCCCTCTTTGAACCGGAACTTGCGGGGTTCGGCGCCCGACACTTCGCCCTCGATGATGACGCTGATGTCGCCTTGCCAGCCCGGATCGGCGCCTTGCACCCGCGTGACGATCACCTTCATCTCTCGATCGGCGGAGCCGTTCGCCTTGGCCCCGGGCACGTTCTTGGTGATCGCGCGCTGCAGCGCTTGATCGAACTTGCATTCGCCGGCAGGCGGGCGGGCGTTTTCACCGTACGAGATCGGCAGCACGGAGATCGCCGGGTGATCGCCACTGGGCTGCTCCGTTCCCTTGGGGGTGCATCCGACGAGCAGCGCGAGCGGGAGGAGGCCTCGGATTCGCATCGCGGCGAGTGTACCTCGGTCTCGCCCCGCCGGATCCGCGGAGCGGTGCCGCGACGTCAGCGGAGCACGTGGTGGGCTCGTTCGACGCGAGCGACCAGGGCTCGGCGCGCGACGTTGAGCACGATGAAGGGCAGACCGCCGCCCAAGCGGATGTCGTGGCGCAGGAACCAGGCCCAGACGAGGGCCAAGCCGGCGAGGGCGAGGAGGACGAGCGACGCCTGGCGGACGCGGGCGGGGTGGATCGGGTCGGCGGCGACGAACCCCCCCGGAGCACGCCACGTGGTGACGAGGCCGACGACGAACACCCCGGCGAACAAACCGAAGGCCTGCGTCTCGCCGAACCACGCGCGGAGCGGGGCGAGGTCGAGGCCGAACGCGATCGCGCCGAACACGAGCCACAGATCGGTGCCGAGGAGGACGGGGTTCAACCGATGCCCGTGGCGCAGCACCTGGATCGAGCAGAGCACGGCGAGCGCCGTGGCCACCACGAAGCCCGATGTGGCCGACTCCAAATCGACGTGCCCTTCCACGATGAACGGGAAGGCGAGGGTGAGGATCGGGATGAGCTGGATGGCTTCGGCCCAAGGCGGGGTGCGCGAGGTCGTCATGGAGGATCCCGGGAAGGATGAGGGACGGGAGGGGATCCCGTCAGGGGCGGACAATGCGGAGGTGGGGAGCCACCAGGCTCGGGAAACGCGATCGTGTGCGTCCAGGCGGGCTCACCGGAGGCGAGCACCGAACTCAGGCGAAGGCGGCGCTGCTCCCAATCGATCTCGACGCGCCCGAAGTTGCCCTGCGTCACGGCGCGGGTGCCTGCGACGCGGGTGCGGTTCGCCTCCGCCTCCGGCCTCGGGCGGTTGAAGCTGCTCGCCGTGAACTCGTAGAGCGGAGCGTCGAGGCCCGGCGCGGTGGCGCAGGACAGCTCGGCGTGGTGACGATCGCCGCTCAGGAGCACGAGCGGCGCCGCCCCGGTTTCTTTCAGCAGCGCGATGAGCCGCGCGCGCTCGTCGGGGAACGAGCCCCAGCGTTCGTACGGATGCTCGTCCGGGATGAACTGGATGCTCGTCACGAGGAAGCGCAGGGCGGCGGGGCGACGCAGGACGGCTTCGAGCCACGACCACTGCGCCTCGCCGAGCATGGTGGCATCGGGATCGGAAGGTCGCGAGCGAAACCAGCGCGTGTCCAGGAGGATGAACTGCACGTCGAACCCGGCGGGGCCGAGTGTGACGACGTCGTAGTTGCCGGCACGCACGCGGCGCTCGGAATCGGGCGCCTCGCCGAAGAAATCGAGCATGATCCGCTTGGATTCCTCCTTGATCGGGTTCTCGCGACCGGCATCGTTGGTGCCGTAGTCGTGGTCGTCCCAGACCGCGAGGAGGGGCGTGGAACCGACGAGCTCGAGGTACTCGCTGCGGGCCGCGAGCGCGCCGTAGGCCTGCGTGAGCGCGGGTTCGGATTCCGCGTCGGCGTAGACGTTGTCGCCCATCAGGAGCAGCAGCTCCGGCGTGCTCGCGCGGATCGTCTCCAGGATGCCGAGGTCGCCGTGCTGATCGAGGCACGAGCCGAGCGCGAAGCTGCGGAGCGCCGTCGAGGGCACGCGCGCCTCGGTGGGTGCGCTCGAGACCTCCGGAGGGCGGCTGCAGCCGGCGAGCCCCACGAGCAAGCAGAGGACGAGTCGCACGCGCGGCATCATAGACGCGCGGGCGGTGGTCCGTGAAACCGCGATCACAGCAAAGAGAGTTGCCTGGGGCCTCGCGCAGGCCGTCGGAAGGTCGTCGCGGTGGGAGGATCGGCCCACGTGGTGGCGAGGCCGGCCTTGCGTGCGGCGGCGTCGAACAGCGCCCGAGCCGCCTCGGCGTAGGGCCCCTCGCCGCGCATGCGATGGCCGAACCGAGCATCGTCGAGGGCACCCGCACGCGCGTCGCGGATGCGCGCGAGCACGTGCTCGGCCCGCAACGGCAGGGCCTCGCGGAGCCGCTCGACGAACACCGCCTGCACGGGGCCGCGCAAGCGCACGAAGGTGAACCCGGCCCAGCGCGCCCCCGCAGCGGCGGCGCGTTCGAGCAGCTCCGGGAGCCCTTCGTCGCTCAGCACGGGGACGAAGGGCGCGACGTTCAGGCCGACGGCGATGCCGGCCGCGGCGAGGCGGGCGATCGTCTCCAGGCGGCGCTCGGGGCTGGCCACGTGCGGCTCGATCGCGCGAGCGCTCCGGCGACGGGCGAGCGGGATGCTGATCGTCACCCGCACGTCGGCGACGGCCGCGAGCGCAGTCAGGCGATCGAGGTCGCGTTCGATGAGGGGCGATTTGGTGATGATCGAGACCGGGTTGCGGTAGGCCTCGCACACCTCGAGGCACGCCCGCGTGAGGCCGTAGCTCGCCTCCAGCGGCTGGTAGCAATCCGTGACGCCGGAGAAGACGACGGTCTCGCCCTGCCAGCTCTTGCGGTCGAATGCCGCCGCCAAGAGGCGCGCGGCGTCGAGCTTGACGACGATCTTGCGGTCGAAGTCCGTACCGGCGCCGAAATCGAGATACTCGTGCCAGGGGCGCGCGTAGCAGTACGCGCACGCGTGTGTGCAACCGCGATACGGGTTGACGCTCCAGCGGAAGCCGAGGTCCGGGCTGTCGTTGCGCGACAGCACCGAGCGCGTGGCATCTTCGTAGACCTCGAGCCGCGCCGCGGGAGGTGGTTCCAGCCACTCCGTCGTCGTGGCGTGCCAAGGGTTGGGTGGGTTGGAGATCGGACGCGGCGGCACCGGGACAGTATACTGAATGAATGAGCAGTTGACCGAAAGGTGACTCGCAGGAATCGAACCTGATACGATCGGACCGATGGCGACCCACGAAGTCCGTTGCGATTTCCGGCACTCCGGTTGGCGCATCGCGGCGATCCTGGTCCTGGCGCTCGTCGGCGCTTGCCGCGGTGGTGCGACCCGATCGCCCGCGGATTGCATGCGCACCTGCGATCAAAAGAACTGTCAATACAAGGCGGATGGCCTCGGGGACAACACCGCGTACCTCGAGTGCCTGCGTAAGTGCGAGCAGCGCTGCAATCGCTGACGGTCCGCGCTGCGACCACGGTGGGCGAGGTACAACCGCGGCGTGTTGGTCACCCAGCTCGAGCTCACCCGCCCCGACGACTGGCATCTCCACCTGCGTGACGGGTCGGTCCTCGCCGATCTCGTCCGGCCGACGGCGCGCGTGTTCGGTCGCGCGATCGTGATGCCGAACCTGAAGCCGCCGATCGAGACCGTGCCGCAAGCGTTGGCTTATCGCGAACGCATCCTCGCCGTCGCGCCTCCGGACGCGCGGTTCGAGCCGTTGATGACGTTGTACCTCACGCCGCGCACGAGCCCCGCGGACGTCGCGGAAGCCGCGGAGAGCCCGTTCGTGCACGCGATCAAGCTCTACCCCGCCGGCGCGACCACGAATTCCGACGCCGGGGTCCGCGATCTCGATGCGCTCGCCGACGTGCTCGCGGCGATGGAGCGACACGACGTCCCGCTCCTCGTGCACGCGGAGAGCACCGATCCGCGCGTGGACGTGTTCGATCGTGAAGCCGTGTTCCTCGAGCGCACCCTGGGGCCCCTCGCCGAGCGCCATCCGGGGCTGCGGATCGTCGTCGAGCACGTCACCACCGCCGATGCGGTCGCGTTCGTCCGCTCGAGCTCGGAGCGCGTCGCGGCGACGATCACCGCGCATCATCTCTTGTACGATCGCAATGCGCTGTTCGCCGGGGGCCTTCGTCCCCACTTCTATTGCCTTCCGGTGCTCAAGCGAGCGCGCCATCGCGAGGCCCTCCTGCAAGCGGCCACGTCGGGCAGCCCGAAGTTCTTCCTTGGGACCGATAGCGCACCGCATCTGCGTGCGAGCAAGGAGAGCGCGTGCGGATGCGCGGGGATCTTCACGGCGCATGCGGCACTCGAGCTCTACGCCGAAGCCTTCGCTTCCGTCGATGCGCTCGATCGCTTGGAAGGGTTCGCGTCCCACCACGGACCCGATTTCTATCGATTGCCCCGCAACCGTCAGCGCGTACGCCTGACGTCGAACAAAGTGGCCGTGCCCACGCGATTGCCGATGGGCGACGGAGATCTCGTTCCGCTGCGTGCCGGTGAGGACGTGTTCTGGAGCGTGGAGCGGATCGAAGACGCATAAGATCCGTTGACAGCTCCGCGTTGGATCATGATCCTTGCCGTGTGCTCACCACCGGTGTGGAGCGCAAGCTCCTGGCGTACCAAGATCGCGTCATTCGAGAATGCGAAGCAACCTATGACGCGATCGCCCACGACTACGATCGCCATCTGAAGGACGACTGCGGCTATCGGTCGCCGGAACGCGTCGCCTCGGCCGTGGCCGATCTCGCGTCGGAAGGGCGTTGGCTCGATCTGGGGGCGGGCACGGGCCTCGTCGGCGAGGCGCTGCACGGCCTCGGCGCGACGCCGGAGCTGGTCGCGATCGACGTCTCGGCGGCGATGCTCGAGCGCATCGAGTGCCCGCTCTACGTCGAGCGCCATCAGGCCGACGTGCTCTCCGCGCTGCCGTTCGCGGCGGGCACTTTTCACGGCGCCGTGGCGGCGGGGTTGATGGAGTACATCCTCGACGTCCGCGGTCTGATGGAGCGGGTGGCTCAAGCGCTCGCGCCCGGGGGCTGGTTCGTCTTCACGTTCTGCCCCAACTCGCGGCCGGGCGTCGAAGCGTTCGACGAAGAGACCGACCTGCATTGCCACGACGCGCGGCTCGTCAAGCGTTGCCTCGTGTCGTCGGGGTTCGCGGTGCGCAACCAGGCCGACTTCCGCGCGTACGTCAACGGCGAGCAGGGGTGGATCCGTCATCGCATGCTCGTCGCGCAGCGGGTGACGATCGGGCCGTGAACCGCGAGCTCCCGGACGTGCGCGACGGCTTGACCCGCACCGAGCGGATCGTCCTGCACGTGCTCGCCGAGCTCGAACGGGCGTCGCCGGGGCGCTCCGTCCCCACTGCCATGCTCTATGGTCGAGTCTGCGAATACGTCGACCTCGGCCCGCACGAGCTTCAATCGATCTTGCAACGCTTCGTCGGTCATGGGGTTTCGGGCGCCGCTCCACAGCGATGAGATTCGCTCCAGGGCGTTGCGGGCGCTCGGTTTCGCCGGCTCCACGATGGGGATCGGCGGGCCACTCGGGCTTGCTGGACGCCGGCGATCCATGCCACTTGTTCGGGGCATGCGAGCGGCGGTGTGGACGGGATTCCTGATCGGATGCCTGGGCGTGGGGACACCTCGCCCGGCCCGCGCTGCCGCCGAGGAATGTACGATCGTCGTCGCATCGGGCGACACGCTCTCCCGCATCGCCTCGCGCCACGGTGTGTCCGAGCGTGCCCTCGTCGCGACCAATCCCGCGCTGCGCAAGAACCCGGACATGCTGCGCATCGGTCAGAAGATCGACGTCTGCGCGGCCAAGGCGGCGAAGAAAGCCGCGGCGCGCCCGAGTCCTTCCTCCTCCTCGTCGTCTTCGTCGGGTGGCGGCGGGGCGCGGTGTGGTCGCGCCGGGCGGATCTTCATGCACGAGGTCGGGCCGGGCGAGACGCTCGGACGCATCGCCCAGCAACACGGCGTCACGGAGGCCGCGGTGACGCAGTACAACCCGGGGCTGCGCGAGCACCCCGATCGCCTGCGCGTGGGTCAGGAGCTCCGCATCTGCGTCGAGCGGAAGCGCAACCGCAACCATCCGCTCTGCAACAACGAGACCCCGCTCCACGTCCACCAGGTGGTGCCCGGCGAGCACCTCGGGCAGATCGCCGGTCGCTACGGCGTGCGTCGAAACGATTTGATCCGCCTCAACGCGCGGCTGCGCGACGATCCGAACAAGCTCGGCGTCGGGCAGGAGTTGCGCGTCTGCCCGAACATCGCCCCGCGCGTGCGCGAGCGGATCGCATACGAGGTGCAACCGGGCGACACGATCGGCGCGATCGCGCGGCGCTACGGCCTCACGCCGAACGAGCTCATTCGCTTTCAGCAGGGCAAGCTCCCGAACCCCAACGCGCTGCGCGAGGGGCAGCGCCTCGCGGTCTGGGTAGACGGCGCGATCGTCTCGGGGTTCTCCGAACACGACGACGACGTCGGTGCGCTCGCGGCCGGTGTCCAGCTGCCGCCGGGGCAGCACTACGTCGTCAAATGGAAGACCGGTGCTTGGGGGACCGCCAAGACGATCCGCGCGATCCAGACGGCGATCGCCACGTATCAGCGCCGACGCCCCGGCGGTCCCAAGATCCACGTGGGCGACATCAGCAAGAAGGGCGGGGGCAAGTTCCCGCCGCATTTGTCCCACCAGCACGGGCGCGACGTCGACGTCGGTTACGTCCTCACCGGGCAGTATGCCCACGAGACGCGATTCCGTACGGCGAATGCGGGCAATTTCGACGTCGCCCGGAACTGGGCGCTCTTGAAGGCCTTCATCGACACCAACGAGGTGCGCTACATCTTCGTCGACTACCACCTCCAGGAGCTCCTCTACAACTACGCGCGCGACCACGGCGTGAGCGAAGAGGTGCTCGACGAGCTCATGCAGTACCCGCGTGGGCGTGGGCGCGCGCACGGCCTCATCCGTCACTGGAAGGGCCACGTGAACCACTTCCACGTCCGCTTCCGGAAGTGAGCGGCGAGCGTCGCGTCGCGGCGGTGCGACGTGCATTCCGTCGTGCGATCGCGTATGTACCGAACGTGCGACGACACGACGGATTGGCCGCTTTTCTGCGCGACGTGGGGCAGCATCTGCGCATGACCGAGCTTTCCGGCGTCCGCGAGAAATCGCCGCTCGACGTCGTCTCCGACCTCGATTTCTGGGCGGAGGAGCAGATCACCGGGTATCTGAAGCGTCACTACCCGAGCGATGCGGTGCTCTCCGAGGAGACCGCGACGCACGTGGAGTACGCGGACCGCATCTGGGTGCTCGACCCGCTCGACGGGACCGTGAACCGCACGTCCGAGATCCCGTACTTCGCCATCTCGCTCGCGCTCCTCGAGCACGGCACACCCACGCTCGGCTGGGTGTACGATCCGGTGCACGACGAGCTGTACGCCGCCGCGGCGGGGTAGAGGGCCTACCTCAACGGCACCCG
>Ga0079224_100003688_pt1 | contig 19440 bp, 21 predicted proteins | sample Stecom2015_FD_80414 | JGI IMG/M metagenome (GOLD analysis project Ga0079224, IMG submission 80414) | Agricultural soil microbial communities from Utah to study Nitrogen management - Steer compost 2015 | ecosystem: Environmental > Terrestrial > Soil > Agricultural land | place: USA: Utah... | reverse complement strand
CCGCCGGTTGCGCGCCGCCGCACACCGCGACCGCGTCACCACCACCCACACCTCACCCACCCCGCCCGGACGGCTGTCCATGCGCGGGGCGCTGGCCGCCGACGCCCAACGCGCCGCCGGAACGGTCCCGACCGCCGAACCGTTCACCCGCACCACCCGCCGCCACGTGCCCGCACCGCCGCTGCGCATCGGCATCGCCTGTGACGTGTCCGGCTCCATGAACGCCCTGGCCGCTCCGGTCGCCTCCGCCGCCTGGATCATGGCCCGCGCCGCCGGACACATCCCGGACGCCCTGGCCGCCACCCTCATCTTCGGCGCCCGCGTCCGCCCCATCGTCCACCCCGGACACACCCCGAACACCGTGACCGAGTTCGCCGCCCGAGACAACACCGAGAACTTCGTCCAGGCCCTCGACGCCCTCGACTCCGCCGCCGAACTGACCCGCCCCGGCGCCGCCCGCCTGTTGGTCATCGTGTCCGACGGCATCTTCAAAGGCGACCAGCGCGAAGACGGCCAGCAACGCCTCGACCGGCTCACCGCCGCCGGATGCGGCGTGCTGTGGCTGTCAATGAACGGCCGCACCCGGGCCATGAAAGGCGCCCACCTGGTCGCCCTGACCGACCCCGCCGCAGCCGCCGACGCCATCGGCGCCGCCGCTGTCCGCGCCCTGCGCAACGCCTGACCACCCGCCGCCCGGTGCGCCCCACACGGGGCGCACCGGCCGTTAGGGACGCCGACCAGGCCGCACAGCGGCACCGGCGCCCGCTACCGCGACACTCCGCGACATCCCGGCGGATGACCAGCACCGGGCGCTGCAAAGCCAAACGCAATCCTCAACCTCGACCAGGGGAGACCTGCCGTGACCCGCATGGAGTCCTACATTCGTAACCGTCATGACGACGCCCACCAATGGCGTTGTGAGGCAGAGGTGAAGATGCTCGCCGGCCTCGACGAGAGAGAAGACACCGCCACCGAGGTCGCTGCTTTCGCCGTCGACCGCGCCACCGCGAGCAGGTCGGACGAGCCGGTCACTGGCATCGACCACGAGGGCCTGGACGCCTTCGAGGCGCTGTGGCGCGCCCGCGACATCGCCCACCTGGATGCGCTCACGGTCCACGAGGCCAGGACCGCCCGATGAGGCGCCATCCGGTCACCCACCGGGGTCCGTGGTCGCCCGCTGAGTCACTCCTCGGCCAGATCACTCTCCTGGGTGAGGCTCTAGAACGCCTCGACCAGGTCGACTCGGTTCAGAGCATTACGACCTTCGAGGAGGCGGTCACCGAGCTGACGGCGGTCGCCCGTGAAGTCGTCGCCATGGCCCACCCCCTGCTCCACGGCGAGCAAGCCCTCGCCTCTGCCCTGCTGGCCGCCGCCGATGCCTGGGGAGACGTCCCGGAAGACTGCGGTGCCTGCGATGAGGTCGCCGACGGCCCTTGCGTCGACCACGCCGACATCGTCGCCTCCGCCGCACCGTATGACACGCTCGGTAACGCGCTCATCGGACATGGCTACGAACAACTCCGCACCGGCCACCAGGCACCGACCTACGACGACCATCCCTGAACGCACGCTGCTGCTCGACTGCGATGAAATGAGCCGACCAGAAGTTTCGAGGTCCCGCATGATCAGGATTGATGATGAAGTCGCTGCCTTCTAGAGATCATGAGGCGTGAAGGTGAATCCGCCGAACAGGTCCTGTGCCGCTGGCTCGGCCTCGATCCGCCCACCGGCCGGAACGGTACCGGCTCGACGCGGACGCTCCCTGAGCGCGCCGCCCTGGACGGGCTGACGAGCACCGGCGCCGCGATGACCGCCGCCCAGATCACGGCGGCGGCAGCGATCACCACGGCCGCCACCGGCAAGGTGCTGTGGTACTCGAAACGGGGCTTGTGTCTCGCAGGAGTCGGTATTGACGACGGGGTCTAAGCCCTGAAAGTTCGCGGTGCGACGGTCAGGGATTGGAGGAATCGGCTGCCGCACTTCCAGGCTGTTGGCTGAGGAGGACAGCTGTACCGAGCAAGACGTGTCGTGCACGGGGGACAAAGCCCTGCACGCTGCCTCCAGCAATCCAGTACGTGTTGATCTTCAGCGCGATGATGGCATGTGCACCTCGATGCATCGCCAGATGAGCCAGGTGGTCGAGGCCCATGCCAATATCGTCGTGGTCGGTCCAGACTGGCCAGGCCTGTTCGATCGGGCTTGCATCGGCGACCGGAATACCTTCGGTGGTGTAGATCGGGATCACGGGCTAAACCCTGGACGTTTGTGCAGGTCAAAAGCAAGCTGGACTTCGCTAGGAAGAAGGTCGGCCTCATCCTCGCGGCGGGTTTGTGGTGCTGATGATCCGCTTCACCTTGCGACGATCGATGCCGTGCTTCTCGGAGAGATAGCGCTGTGAGACAGGGCGGCCCGGCCCGTTCAGGCTCGCCTGATACTCGGCCAGCACCGCCTGCTCGGGCGTCTGCTCCACTTCGGTGCCGTGGCGGACGCGCTGGTCCAGCCCGGTGCGCAGACCTTCCTGTGCAGAGGTGGAGGGCGATTTGGTGGTGCGGGTCAACGTCATCAGCAGCTCGAAGGAGCCGACCAAAGCCAGGGCGGGCCAGGCGCTGACCAGGGCGCCGATGGCCCCGTGGGCGGCGCCGTGCGCCACGTTGGCGCCCACCGTGGCGCAGATGCCCGCCGCCAGGCTCCACCCGGCCAACGCCGGTACCGGCCGGTTGCGGCGGCTGGCGTCCAGGATCACCATCGACGCCGCCCAGATCAGGCCGTCCACGGTGAAAGGGACCAGCAGCGCTGTCGCGCCGGTTTCGCCGTGGGAGCGGACCAGGTCGAGCATGTGCGCGTAGGAGATGAGGGCGGCGACGGCGGCGACCGCCACGACAGCGAATGCCGTGGTCACTCTGATCAGCCGATCGGTCACTGACCGGCTCCGCTTCCCGGTGCCTTTGCTCGCTGGTGTGCGGTCGGGCGGGTGAATCCGAGCAGGGTGGAGCGGCGGTATTGCTGGACCTGGATGACGGTGCCGGTGCGGGGTGCGGCGATCATCTTTTCGCCTCCGATGACCAGGCCGACGTGCCCTGGGTTGTTGGTTGAGGTGCCGGGACCGGAATTGAAGAACACCAGGTCACCTGGCTGCTCGCGTCCGCGTGGAACGCGGGGGCCGTGGCGCCATTGCGCCCCGGACACGCGCGGGATGCTGATCCCGGCGGCGCGGTAGGCGGCGTAGGTCAAGCCGGAGCAGTCGAAGGCGCCCGGCCCTGTCGCGCCCCACACGTATGGTTTGCCAAGTTGCGCGCGGGCGAACGTGATTGCCTTGGCGGCAGTCTGGCTGGGTGGCAAGGTCGGGTAGCTGGTGTCGCACTCTGGCCCTGGTGCCGTCTCGGGTTGGCCGGCCTCGCCTCGTGAGTATGCGCTGGCCTGTTGGAGGACTTTGTCCACGTAGGCGTCGGAGTGGTTGTACTGGAAAAGGGCGGTCCGGAGGCGTTCGGGGGCGCCGCTGTGCTTGAGGTAGCGGGCGGCGGCCGGGATTGCGTCGGCCGGATCGTAGGGGCTCTTGCGGCCGTCTCGGTTGCCGTCGACACCGAATGCGGCCCAGGTGCCGGGCATGAACTGCATGGGACCGGCGGCTCCGGCGTGGTTGCGGCCCGAGGAGATGCCTGGGCCGGGGCCGCGTCCGTGGTCGGACTCGACTTTCCCGACCGCCGCCAGGATGTGCCAGCCGATCCCGTACTCCTCACCGGCTGCGCGGTAGAGCGTCAGATACGCAGGTGGAATTTCGGCGGCGGAGCTACCGGGCGGAGGCTGGCAGAGGGCGTCTCCGGAGCCGGGGATGACGGCGCTGATCACTGCGACGAGCACGGCTATCAATGCGAGGACGCCGACGGCTGCTGCGATGGCCAGCGGCATCAGGAGTCCGCCGGTTCAGGGTTGTGCGGTTGGGCGGAGTCGTGCCGGGGGCCGGTTGCCCACAGGTGAGCGAGGTCGGCGAGGCGGTGCCGTGGGCCGGTCGCGCCAGCGGGTTGCCAAACGGGTCCAGCGGGGCCGTCGAGTGAGTGCGCGGGTGTGTGGACGGCGGTGGCGACCGGGATCTCGGGTGTGTCGAGGAGGCGGCGGAGGTTGGCCTCGCGTTTGGGTGAGGGGAGCCAGAACAGGACGGGTGTGGTGGTGCCGGTGGCTTCGGCGAGGTCGGCGTAGCGGCCGAGTTTGGCGGTGACGCGGGCGAGGGTTTCGGTGCCGGTGTCGTGTTCGAGGAAGAAGTCCAGCGTGGCCGTGGTTCCGTCGGCGCGGTGCTGTGTCCAGCGGCCGAAGGCGTCCGGCCGGGCCAGGTCGCCCCACATGGCCGCGCAGCGGTGCTCCGACCACCACTGCTCCACGGTGCCGCCTTGGCGGCGGGAGTGGGCGTGCAGGCAGACGAAGAACTCGTTCACGCCGATCTGGTGCGTGAGGCGGGGTGAGACGGCGATGGCGGTGGCGGTGTCCTGCCGGTAGCCGAACTCGGTGACGTTCTTGCCGTGCTCGACGGCCAGAACGTGTGCGCCGGCCGGGCCGAGGACCCAGTGCCAGGGTTTCGAGCCGATGGGTGTCCAGGGACGGAACCGGAGGAGGGCGTGGTGGTTGTGCAGGTTGTTGAGGCGCTGTCGGGCTCTTTCTGGGGAGGGGAAGAACAGGCGGGCGAGTTGCCCGGTGGTCAGGACGCGATGTTCCCAGACCAGGGCCAGCAGGTTCCGGTCGCGGTCGGTGAGCCGGTAGGCGAGTTCGGCGACGATCTCGGGAGTAACTCGCGGGGCACGGGTCTGGGGTCCGCGTAGCCGAGTTCGGGTCGTGTGGGGCCGGGTCATCGCTGCTCTTCCTTTGCGGGCGCCACGGCATCGCTGATGGCACGGGTGGTCCCATCGGGTCTTTCGGCGGAGGTGGGTGGTGTGCGTGGTGGAGCGTCCAAGTCGCGTAGAGCGACGTCGGGGATCGCGCGTGCGGTGCGCTGGGGTGTGAAGCGTTCGCGTGATGCGCTGCGGACGGCGCTTGCCCGTCCGGGGACGGGGTCGGGTAGTGGGCGGGTGCGGAAGGTGAAGGGTGGGGTGGGGGTGTTGCCGTCCATGAGGCGGGCGGCGGCTTGGTAGGCGCCCAGGTGGGACAGGTCGTGCGGTGCCAGGAGTGGTGCGGTGTGGCGGGCCAGGTCGGTGGCGTCTTCGGGCGAGGCGGCGAAGTAGATCTTGTTGCGGGCGTCGGCGGAGACGGCTTCGCGCAGGTCCTTGGGGAGTTGGGACAGGTGTTGGTGGGCCAGGGTGAGGCTGAACCGGTAGGCGCGGGCTTCGGCGAGGATGTCGCTGATCGAGCCGGGCAGGTTGAGGAAGTTGTGGGCCTCGTCGATATAGGCGGCCGCGTCGGGCCGCTCGTGCTCGGCTTGGGTGGCGCGCGGGGTGATGGCCTGCCAGGTCTGTGCCAGTAGCAGTGATCCGAACAGGCGGACGGCGTCTTCTCCGAGGACGCCTTTGGGGAGGCGGGCGAGGATGAGGCCGCCGGAGGCGAGGGTGTCGGCGAGGTCGACGGTGGATGCGCCTCCGGACAGGGTGTCTCGGATGAAGGGGCGCAGCAGGACGGCGCGGAGTTTGTTCATGACCGGGCTGATCATTGAGGCGCGTGCGGCCGGGGTGAGTTCGTCGTAGGAGGCCCAGAAGCCGCGTAGGAGTTCGTCGGTGAGGCGTGCGGTGACGCGGGTGCGGTAGGCGGTGTCGATGAGGAGTTTGGGGATGTCGCCGAGGGTGGCGCGGGTGCCGTTGACGCGGGTCAGGGTGAGGCAGGCCGAGCGGAGCAGGTCGTCCAGGCGGGGTCCCCATGCTGAGGTGAAGCAGCGGCGGAAGGTGGTGACGATCGACTCGGCCGCGAACGCCGCGTCAGGCCCGGCGAGCACGTTCAGGCACGGTGGCCGGCCCGGCGCGGCGGGGTCGAATACGACGGTCTGGCCGATGGCGCGTTCGGGGAGGCGCTGCAGGACATCGGCGACCAGGTCGCCTTTGGGGTCGATGACCAGCGCGCCGCGGCCCGCGGCGGCGTCGGAGAGGATGAGGTTGGCCAGGAAGGTGGACTTGCCGACGCCGGTCTGGCCGAGGACGTGCAGGTGCTGGCGGGCACCGGCGACGGTGAGGCCGACCGGGCGCGGTGCGCTGGCTTCGGAGTCGCCCAAGACGCGGATGCCGGGCCCGGAAACCGGGATGGCGGGCGAGGGCGCGACCGGGCGGGCGCCGGCGCGGGTGACGCCGGGTGCGGCCAGGTCGTAGGGCAGGTGCGCGACCGCGGCGAGTTCGGCGGCCGACAGCAGGTAGCCGCGGTGCAGACGACGCTCGTCCAGTTGGCGGGCTGGTGCGTGGAGTCGGCGGCGGCGCAGGTACTGGTGGCCGGAGGTGAACAGCGCGAACGTCGAGGCGGTTTCGTGGGCGTGTGCGCGCAGCCACCCGCTGGCGATCTGGTCGGGGTGGCGGCTGGCGACGCCGTAGCGGATCTGGACCTCGAAGCGCGGTTGAGCGGCTTTGCCGAGGATGGCGCGGATCTGTTCGGCGCGCTCAGGGTGCTGGCGGGTGAGTTCGCTGGGGTTGTGGTGCCCCGACATGCCGGGGGTGACCAGGTCGAACAAAAGGCTTTGGGGAGCGGTGGACCGGCTTCCGCGCAGCGCCGATGCCGCCCGGTATGCCTTGGTGAGGCGGCGGCCGAGGGCGGGACGCGCCAGGATTTGCACGGCCAGGTGTTCGCCTTCGGCAAGGCCGGAGGCGGTGCTGAGCAGTCCGCGCAGCGGGTCGGCGTCGTGGTCGCTGGTGAGCGGGAAGTGTTCAGGCCGAGCCAGTACCAACCGTCCGCCCGCCGCCCGGTGTTGGGCGTCGAGGGGGAGTGGTGGTGTGGCGGGGTGGGTGGTGAGGGTGGCGCCGGGCCAGGACGCCCGGATTGTCTTCTCGACTATTCCAGGCGGGATGGTGCCGGGAACCCAGATGTGGAAGCGGACGCCGTTGTGGTCGGCGCGGTACTCGAAGGCCAGGTGCGGCTGTCCGAAGATCAGGCGCTTCCAGCGGGGATGGGAGAGGCCGATGAGGCGGGCCCACCAGGCGGCGGCGCTGGCCGGCTCCACTTTCGGTGGTACCGCCACCTCGATTAGCCGGGCTCCGGGGGCGAGCCTGCTGTTGCGCCAGTCCCACAGCACCCAGCGGGCGCTGGTCCAGGCGGCGGCACCGCCGAGGATGCCAAGTGCCGCGATGGGGCCGTAATCGATGGCCAGGTCAATGAGCTGTTGGGGACCTTGACCGAGGTCGGGGCGTAGCTTGTCCAGGCCCGTGCCGCTAACGCCGGTGCGGGGGTGAATCATGCGGGTCATCGCTGGTCGCTCTCCGTGTGCGAGGTGGCGGTGGCGTCGTGCTGATCGTGGGCGGCGAGTTCGGCGGGATCGGTGGTGACGAGCCGGTGTTCGTGCTGGCTGGCGAGGGCGGAGAACGCGGCCCGGTCTGATCCGGCGCCGGTTCCGCACAGCAGTCCCTGGCCGCGGTCGGCCGCGAGCAGGAAGGTCTTCTCGCCGTCGGTGAGGTCGAAGGCGTCGGCGATCTGGTCGAGGGCCTGGGGTGCTTGGCGTAGCAGGATCTGGGTGGCGGAGTTGGCGATCACCGCCTGCCCCAGGTCGGTGGAGAGCAGGTCGCCGGCGTCCTGGGTGACGACGGCGAGTCCGGCCCAGTGTTTGCGGGCGGACTTGGCCAGCCGGTACAGGAACCGGGCGCCCTCGTCTTCGCGCATGAGCGTCCACGCCTCGTCGACCACGACCAGGCGGCGCCGCCGGTCGGCCGGATTGGTGACGGTGCGCCAGATCGCGTCCAGGGCGAGCAGCATCCCGACGGCGCGGACCTCGTCGGGCAGGTCGCGCAGCGAGAACACCACCAGGTGCCCGGTCGGACGGGTGGTGGTTGGTCCGGCGAACAGGCCGCGGTGGGAGCCGGTCACGTACGGCGCCAGCCGCGCCGCCAGGTCAGCTGCTGTACTCGCCTCTGGGGCGCCCGATTGCGCGATCGCGTCGAGTTGGGCGGCCAGGTCGGCTAGGACGGGGGCGGGACGCGCCCAGGTGCGGGGGTCGGAGCCGATACCGCGCGCCCGGTAGGCGGCCAGTACCGCGCGGTCCAGGACCGCTCGTGCCGCTGGCGTGAGCGGTTCGTCGAGCATCGCTGAGATCAGTGTCTGCAGGAACAGAGCGCGGCGGATGAGGGTGTCCTCGTCCTGCCCTTCAGGCAGGTCGAAGGGGTTGAAACAGATGCCGGGTGCGCCCAGGGCGATGTGGGTTCCGGCGACGTGGTCGCACAGCCGCCGGTATTCGTCTTCGGGGTCGATGACTGCGACGTGGACGTCCTGGTAGAGCAGCCGGAGGGTTTCGAGTTTGGTGAAGTAGGACTTGCCGGCGCCCGAGCGGGCGAGGGTGACGGAGTTGTAGTTGTCCTGGGCGAACCGGTCCCACACCACCACTCCAGAGGAGTAGGCGTTCAACCCGTACAGCACCGGAGTGTCGCCCAGCACCGGCTGAAGGTCGGGCGAGGAGAACGGGAACGCGGCGGCGAGCGCGGCGGTGTCGAACACCCGCCGCGACCCGATCGAGTCGGCCGCCAGCGGCAGGGTCGATGTCCAGCCTTGCAGGGCGCGGAACGTGGTGGGCTGAGCGTCCAGGAGCAGCGAGGCAGCCAGCGCCCGCACCCGCTGCACTTCCCCCTCCAACACGCCCGAGTCCGGGGCATGGACGGTCAGGTACAGGCCGACGCGGAACAGGCGGCCGTGCCCCCGGGCCAGCGAAGCGGCGAGTTCAGCGGCGTCGTCGGCTGCGGCCTCGGCGGCGAAGTCGGCCAGCCGCCCGCGCTGCGCGTCGGCGCGCGATGCCGACTCCAGCCGGGCGAGCTGGCGACGCAGCCGCTGCGCCGCGACCAGCGGCGGAATCGGGTCGATGTGCAGGGACACGTCGAGGCGACCGGGATAGGTGAGCAGCGGCTCCAGCCACCCCGCACCGACCTCCCGCGGGTACCCGGCCACCGCGAACGACGCGCACACCCCGCCAGGCAACTCCAGCGACCGGGCGTTGACGCGCAGCGCCGACGGCCCCAGGCCCAAGCTGGCGAGCCCAGCTTCAACTTCAACTTTTTCGAGGTCATCACCAGGTGTGTCGGGCTTGGTGATGAGGCCGAGCGTGCGCGAGAGCGCACCGAACGAAGGGCGCACCTAGTCCTCCTGCCGGTGAGTGATCACGTCATCTGCAGTCGCGTTGTCCACAAGGCGGGGTTCGCCTGGGGCAAGGGACTCGGCCATGACGGCGGTGGCGCTCGAGGCGTCCAGGACCTCGGCGGGAATGGCGAGCGCGGCCAAGGCTTGCTCGGCCTCGGCGGCGCGCCGCAATGCGACCGCGGCGGCGGTGTCGCGTCCCACTCGGTGACGTTTGTGCTGCCGCCATGGCAGGACGTGAGTCGGTGACGATGGCGGGATGTGGCCGGTGATGACGATGAGGATCTGCCGGATGAGCAGGTCGTGCGCGACGCCGAGATCGACCAGGAACGCCGCATGCTCGGACGCTGCCTGTTCCAGTGCGGGGTCGGGTAGCGCGGGTGCGTGCTGGGTGACGTGGTCGGCCAGGCCGGTCAGGTCGACCGGGCGGGCTTGGACCAGTACCTGGACGGGGCTGTCCAAGGAGTTAAGCCAGCGGCCGAACACCGCCACCAGCCCTGCCTGCTCACCGGAGGTGCGCAACCCGAAGGTGAGGGTCCCGGCGCGGACGACGACGGCGACGCCGCCCCCGGCCAGCTCCAGCACGCCGTCTTGGCGGACGGCGCGGATGGGCAGCCGCAGCGGTTCGGGGAGACGCCCGCGCATCCGGCACCAGGCCGGTGGCGGCTGCACCGGCTCGGCAGCCGTGACGCGTTCTCTGGCCGAGCGCAGGTGGCGGAACGCGGCCAGGGCATAGCGGTCGAGATTCATGCCATCGTGTCGGGCGACCGCCAAGACGAACCCGGCCGCCACAATCGGCACCAGCACCGCGACCAGGACCGGGATCGGCACCAGAGGCCCGAGGGTGAGAAAGAGCCACAAGCTGATGGCGGCGGTGCCGGCCAGGATCGCTAGCTGCCGCGCGGTGAGGCCGTAGAGGATCTTGTCGGGTTGGTCGACGTCGGCGGGGATCTTCACGCTCATCGGCGCCTCGCTGTGCTGGCGTCGGGTGCTCATCGGCGCCTCCTGGATTTCGGCGGGTCGATCCACAAGGTCAGCTGCCGTCGCGGGACGGGCCGTCTGGGCATGCCGGGCAGCATCAGCTGCCCCGACCGCACCCGCGGCAGCCCCCCCGATGCCGCACCGCCGCTGGGTGAGGGCGACCGCGGCGAGCGGGTCACCGGGATCGGCAACGCCAGCTGTGTCGGCCGTCGCGCGGTGTTCTTGCTGGAGGGGTCGGGCGCGGCCGGAATCGGCAGCGCAAGCTGCCTCGGGCGGCGGCCGGTCGGGCTGTCGAGGGCGGGTTCGGGTGGCTGGCCTGACGGCATCGGGATCGCTCCAGAAGGCATCGGGATCGCTCCGGGTGGCAGGGCGGGCGGTGGATCAGGCGGGCCAGGCGGCCCGAGCGCTGCCCGTGACGTGTCGAGTGGTTCGAGTGCCCGGCGTGGTGGGCCGGGCATGGTCGGCACCGACCGGAAGTGCTGCCGAGGTGATCGTGGAGGCGCGAACGAAGACTGCGGCGGTGATGGGGGCGAAGGCTTGCCGGTGGGGACGCGGCGGCGCGTCAGGGCACCCAGGCCGCGGTAGAGGATCAGGCTTTTGACCAATCCGGTCAGGGCGTTGGGCTGAGCGGCGCGCCAGATGGTGCGGGCGACCCAGGACGGGACGCGGACCATGATCCACAGCAGGCACAGCGCCAGCAGCAGATCGATCCCGGTCCCGGAGGCGAGTCCGGGAAAACCGTCGCCCGAATCGCCGGACTGCTCGATGTCGGAGAACAGCAGCCGGAACGCGGTCGCCAGGATCAGGGCCTGACACACTCCGATGGCCAGAACGCCGGAGATGCTGCGCCACCACAACCGGGCCAGCCCGTCGGTGAGCGGCAAGGCGTGGAACATCAACGCCACGGGCGCGGCGGCGATCAGCACCATGGTGAGCGCGACCCGGATGATGTAGATGACCGCCAGGCACAGCGCCAGTACCACCACGCCCAACCCGATGAAGACCGTGAACGGCTGATTGGGGATCAGACTTGCGGCGAGGTAGGCCGCGATCGCCTTGGCGACGCGGCTGGGATCCATCGCCTCGGCCCCTGCGCTGAGAAACGCGCCGGACAGACCGTTGGCGAAAGTGATCGAAAACCCAATCAGAATGAGGCTGAGGTTCGAGACCACGAAGGCACCCACCAGCCGCGCCACCAACTGCCCAGGCGTCAACTCACTGCCGGGCAGCGAGTGCCCGGCGATCAACAGCACACCGCCCGCAGTGATGATCAGCACGTAGCAGGTGTTGGCGATGGTCTGCGAGACACTCCACAGGTTTTTGGCGCGTGCCATGTCCGGGGAGTCCAGCGGCGGAGTGCCCAGCACGGTCTGCGCCAGCAGGTCACAGATCGGTTCGGCCGCGCTGGTCACCAGGTCGGCGAACCAGCCGTTCACTGCCTGCTTGGCCATGCAAGCCATGTCCATGAACCCGCACCCCGCCCCCTCCACACCGCCATCGCCCGGGGCCGGTGAAGGCACTGGTTCTCCGGGGTGAGACGGGAGCGAAGACTCAGGCGGAGCGACTGGTTGAGAAGACGAGGGCGGCGTGGCAGCGGGCGCGGGAGTCGCCGGCGTCTGTGCGGGCGGCTGGGGTGACGGGTTCATCGTTGGCTGGGGCGCGGGATCGGCCGCACCCCAGACCGGCCCGGCCGCGACACCCAGCACCACACCCGCCGTCAGCATGACCAGCAACGCGCCTGCGACGGCGGACGCCACGGACCGACGCCTCCGGGTGGGCGGGTACGTCCGGCGGGTCACGGCGCGCCGACGATGCCCTGGAGGATCTTCACCAGCAGCGGCGCCAGCACCGCGACCGAGTACCCGATCGCGGCATACCGCAGGGTCTTCTTGGCCGCCTCGACCTCGCCGGGGTCGCCGCCGGCCAACATGTAGCGGACCCCGCCGATGGTGGCGAACAACGTCGCCAACCCCACCAGCAACCCAACGATCACGTCCCGCAGGTTGTTGATGACCTCATCCAGAGAGGAGGCCGCAGCCAGATTGGTGCTGGCTTCGGCGACACCGGGCACCAGCAGTGCGCTCATCACGCATCCGGCCGTCCACACCAGCGACGCCGCCACCAGCCGCCGCCGTGAAGGCCGCCGGCGCAACGGCACAGGGGGGCCTGCGGAGGGGATGGACGCAGCTGAGGTAGTGCCCGGCCGCCCAAGGCAACTGCACCTACTGGGATTTCGGGAAGGCCACTTTGAGTCGCGTTGATGGAGGGCTCGGTGTGAGCGCGTGCGGGTGTGCATGGCAGCGTCTCCGGAACGTTGATTGACGGAATCGGCTGCCAGCCGTGCGATCAGCGGGAAAACGGCGCGGCCCTCGGGCTGCGGGTGTCCTCCTGACGGGACATGCGAGACGGATGATTGCGGCGGGGACCGGGTACCTGGCCGTCCACCCAAGGGCCGCACCGTTCACCGGTGATCTCGACTGGCACCCATGAAGCACCGCCGAACAGGCCCCGATTCACCGTCTCCTCGGCACCCTTGACCAAAACTTGGGCCGGCTAGAGGGCGAGTCACCCCGCCGTGAGCCATAGCGAAGCCCCGAGCCGGTAGGTGTCAAGTCAAACGGGACAGGGGCCAGTGATCGCTAGGCGGCTTGTTTCTCCTGGTCAGAGCTGGTCTGGTTGGTGGTGCCCTCGTCGGCTCGGTTGATCTGCGCGAGTGTGGGGATCTTGGGCAGCGTTGGTGTCTGGGTGAACCGTTGCGGGTTGGCCGCGCGGAACGCCGCGATGGTGGCGGCTCGCTTGTGCTGGATCGCCTGTGCGGTGCCGATGTGCATGGTGAACGGCGTGTGGAGCCCGATCCCGGCGTGGTAATGCCGATGATTGTAGTGGTCGAAGAAATGGTGGCAGAACGTCTCGGCCTCGTCGAGCGACGCGAACCTGGCCGGGAACACCGGGCAGTACTTCAAGGTTTTGAACTGCGCCTCGCTGTAGGGGTTGTCGTTGCTCACCTTCGGGCGGGAGTGGGACTTGATGATGTCCAGGTCGGCCAGTAGTTCGGTCACCGGCTTGGAGGTCATCGAGGTCCCGTTGTCGGAATGGATGGTGCCGGGCACGATCCCGCCGTTGGCGACGAACGAGTTCTGCATGAACTGCTCGGCCAGCTCACCCGACTCGCGCAGGTGGACCTCCCAGTGCACGACGAAGCGGGAGAAGATGTCGAGCATCACATACAGGTCATAGAACTGGCGTGGCCCCGGACCTGGAAGTTTCGTGTAGGGGTCGGACTGGGGCGCGGTTCCGGGTTCTCGCCCGGCCCGTTTCCCCGGCCCGCCCTCCGAACCCGCCGAGCGCCTCTCGACGCAACGGGCTCTCCACGAGTTCACGCCATTGCTGCGGCTGAGTCCGTCGACCTCGCTGCCCAGGGGGTGGGGATTTTCGCGCCCCGGTATCGGTAGCGGGAGACCTCTACCTTGTTCGGCCGGAACATCGCGGTCCTGCCGTCGCGGATCTGCCAGCCTGGCAGGAAGCGACGGCAGAACGTTCCCCAGTTCAGCCCGTGGTGTCGTTTACGCATCCAGGTCACCACGCGCCACCACGTGTAGTGGTCGACATATGAGAAGGTGCGTTTGGACACCCCGTGCTTGAAGTAGCTGCACCAGCCTCGGAGTACTGGATTGAGGTAGCGCAACAGGTCAGCGAGTGTCCGATGTTTGTGACGGCGTGTCAGGTTCCGCACCTTGCCGAGAATGGACGCGAGCGCTTTCTTCGTCGGCCAGGTATAGACATACCGCTTGTTCGTGCCTCTCTTGACCTGCCGCTGGATGCGGAATCCGAGAAACTCAAACCCCTCGTCGATGTGGCAGACCCTGCTCTTCTCCTCCGACAGGCGCAAACCCATCGGTGCGAGCACCGCCGCCACCTCTCCCCAGAGCGCTTCAGCGTCGGCGCGGGTCCCGTGGACCATGATGACGAAATCATCCGCATAGCGGATAATCTTGTGCACGGCTCCACCGGCCCGCCGATACTTCACGCGCTTCCATTCAGGGCCGAGCGCCTCCCACTTGGCGGCGAAGTACTCGTCCAAGACGGACAGGGCGATGTTGCTGAGCAGCGGTGACAGGATTCCACCTTGCGGAGTTCCGGTGACGTTGTCCCGCACGACCCGGTCCTCTGACAGGATCCCGGCCTTGAGGAACATCTTCACCAGGGCCAGGACACGCTTGTCTTCGATCCGTCCCCGGATCCGCTTCATGAGAGCGGAGTGTGAGATTTCATCGAAGCACGCCGTGATGTCTCCCTCGAACACCCAGTGATAATCACGGTTGCGCGAGGAGAGATAGTGAATCTCGGCGATCGCGTCCTGGGCCCGCCGCCGCGGCCGGAAACCGTAAGAGCACGGCAGAAAATCCGCCTCAAAGATCGGCTCCAGCACCAGCTTCAGCGCGGCCTGCACCACCCAGATCGGCCGTCGAGGCAATGCCCAGGCGTCGCTGCTTGCCGTTCGCCTTGGGAATCATCACCTCCCGGGCCGGATCGGGTCGAAACCGGCGCTCCTTGACCTTCTGCCGGAGATCGGTCAGCAGCCGGGCCGCCTCCACCGGGCCAAGAGCTCGCGGCGCGAGCCCATCGACGCCGGCCGAGCGTGCGCCCCTGTTGGTCCGCACCCGCTCCCACGCAACGGTGAGAAAACACGGGTGATGAACGAGGTTGAACAGATCATCGAACCGGCGACCGGACTCATCGACCGCCCAATGGTGCAGCTTGCGCTGCATTCTGCGTACCCACAGCTCCGCCGTGTCCACGTCGGGCCATGACGCACCCATATTCACAGGTGACCTCCACAGACTCCGTGCTTGCCGCGAACCCGCTGGAGCCCTTCGCCATGTACGCACCTCTCGTGCGCTCGGACTACTACGGCTCCTCCGCCCCACCCCGGCGGCATCGGCCGACGACGCGCCTTCCCTCCACCCGGCTGGTCGCCGAGCAGATCGGGGTCCGCCAGGGTGGTTCCCGTGTTCACTACGAACCGATCGACAGGTGAGGTGCCCAGCTATGCCCCTGCGGCCTCGCCACGGTTACGCCGCAGACCTTCACCGTGGCCTCCCGACCGGCGACATCAACCGGCCCAAGAGTTGCCCGGCCCGTGATGAGGGGACGGGCGCGCGCCGCTCACCCAGCCCATATCCGCCAGGTTTGAGCTGGTGTTTCTCTCTTAAGGAGCGTTCCGCCGCTGGTTCCTCGCGTACACCTTCCCGTCTCGCTTGCCGGACCCGCCCCGTCTGGCGATCCCAGGGCGTCCCGTCGTTGTCGGGGCTGCTTCCCGCCCTTCCCGGCGTCTCCCGGGTCAGGCTGCCCCCTGCTTCACCGCACTGCTGCGACAGCACGGCGGTGGCGGTCTCTCACCTCCACTCGGTTCGCAGCGCTTCACGGCGCTCGATATCCCAACTCCAGATCTGGTTGGGGGCACGGGCGGCCAGATACGGCTTGGTGCGCGCCTGGTGCCGGGCCTGGGCGCGCCGCTCCCGGACCTGGTCACGCCTGCGCAGCTCCCGGTACATCGTCGACACCGACGCCAGGTACACCCCCTCGTCCAGCAGCGCAGCCCACACCTGCCGGGGTGCCTTGTCGGCGAACCGGTCGCTGTTGAGCACCTCGACCAGTCCGGCCCGTTCGCTCTCGCTCAGCGCGTTCGGCGGCGCCGGCCGCGCCGCCGGCTCACTGCTTTCCGGCACCGGGTTCCGCCGTCGGTAGAAACTACTGCGAGATACACCCGACAATGCGCACGAGGCGCGAATCGGCAGATGTTCGACCAGCAGGGAAAGGGTTTCGTCCCGGCAGCGGGTCACGAATTCTCGGTGTCCGCGCTCTCGGACATCGTTTCCAAGAGCGCGATACCTTTTCCCATAATGTCCAGGGCGGCCTCGGTCTGCTTGAGCTTCCTGGCCATGGCCGCGTTCTGCCGCTCCAGCCGCGCCTTCTCCTTGCGCAACTTCTCCAACTCGGCCTGCTCCGGAGTCTTCTCCTTCTTGGCGGGGCGGCTCGTTCCCGCAGCGGTCAACTCACCGGCGTCGCGCTGCCGACGCCACAACTGAACGCTGGACTCATACAGTCCTTCACGGCGCAGCAACGCGCCTTTTTCACCATGCTCGGCCGCGTCGTACTCCTCGACCATCCGCAGCTTGTAGGCGGCGGTGAAGGTCCGCCGCTTGGGCCGGCCGGTCCGCGGCCCGTCACCAGAAGGAAGATCGTGGCTGGTCATCGTCACTCTGCTCAGTACCCGTTCTCGCCCTGTTCACATCAGTTAGGGAACTTCATCCCCTCGTGTCCCACCTGAGCCTGACACAGAGGGAGCCGACAAGCGTTTACGACTTCTTAAGCCGTCCGCATGGGATGAGCGCCCAGTCATGGGCCGCTCGGCTGTTCTTGACCAGATCATGACGCAGCCGATCGTGAAAACCGGGCCTCACGGCGGTGCTTTATCAGTGCACGGGGATCGGGTGGCCGTCTCGGGTCACCCAGTACATGAACCACACACCGTCCAGCCCGAACCACCCACCCACCAGCAACAACCCGCCCGCCGGTCAGCGCCGAATGGTCCCACTGACCGTCTGGCTGTGCTCTGACTCTCGCAGCGAGGAACCGCCGCCTGGACCGGGCGCGCGCTCGAACCGAGACACGTCCGGTACCGCAGTCTGCGTCCAGCATCGCAAGACCGTCGGGCGGGAACTGGCTCAGCACCTGATCAGTACCTGCACCAGCGAAGGGACACTGGTCGCCGAAGGCTTCACCACGAGCGAAGCCACCCTGGTCGCCGCCGCCGAACTCGACCGCCGCGCCATCGCACTGGTCCCGCACTTCCCACTCGCCCAGCACATCGGCACCCGGCTCCGCGCCACCCTGGACCAGCGGCACCTGACGCGAGTGCAGATGCGCCCCGTCCGGCCCGACCAGATGGCCACAGGTTTGGCGGACCACCGTGGCCAGGTCTCCCTGGTCATCGGAGCCCCGCCGCCCTACGAGACCGGCGGCCACAACCCCCGGCGCGGCGCAGCCATGGGCTGCCCGGCCTGCCGGGCCGACCTGTGGATGCTCTCCAGCGAACAACTCGGGCTGTTCATCGCATCGGCATGGCGGGTGCTGGCCCCCGGCGGCGTCCTGGCGGTCATCACCACCGCCCGCCACCAGGCCGGACGCCTCATCGACCCCGCCCAGCGCATCATCCGCCACGCCCAAAGCCTCGGATTCCGCTACGCCCAGCACGTCGTCGCGCTACGCGTCCCGATTGAGGGCGACGCCCTAGTCGTGCAGGCCGGCCCCACCGACCTCGCCCAACTCCGCGACACCCGCTCCAGCACCCATCCGCCCACCGTCGGCGTCCACGCCACGGTGTCCCTGTTCAGCAAGCCCAAGAGTTCACCCGGCACCGGCAGCTCGCACAACGGGAGCACCCGATGAACCACGAGCACCTCTCTCGCACCAAGGCGTTGCCGTCGGTACTGGCCACCGGACAGCGCCCGTCCCGATTGCAGCGCCACGGCCGCTACACACCCGAGTCGATGCGCCACCCCGGCAAAATGCTGCCTGCTATCGCCGCCACCGTCATCGAAGCCTGCACCCGTCCCGGTGACCTGGTCATCGACCCGATGTGCGGCATCGGCACCACCCTGGTCGAAGCCATCCACCTCGGCCGCGACGCCGCTGGAGTCGAGTACGAACCCGACTTTGTCCACCTCACCCTGAACAACCTGCTCCACGCCCACACCCAAGGCGCCACCGGCACACCTCAGTTGGCCTGCGGCGACGCCCGCAACATCGCCACCATCTACCGGAACCTATACGGCAAGGCGGCGCTGGTGCTCACCTCACCGCCCTACGGCTCCCACACCCACGGACACATCCGCTCCGGCCGAGACAACGGCGGCGGCAAAGTCCTTAAACGCCACCACCGCTACTCCACCGACCGCGGCAACCTCGCCCACCAACCCCTGCCCGGCCTGCTGGACGGCTTCGGCCGCATCCTGGCCGGCACCGCCACCCTGCTCCGCCCCGGTGGCGTCACCGCCGTCACCGTCCGACCGATCCGCGTCAAAGGCGAACTGCTCGACCTACCAGGACTGGTCATCGACACCGCCCAAAGGCACGGGTTGACCCTCACCGGTCGCTACGTAGCCCTGCTAGCCGGACTCCGCAACGGCTCCCTGGTCAACCGAGCCTCCTTCTTCCAGATGCTCGAAACCCGCCGCGCCCGCGAACGCGGCATCCCCGCCTGCGCCACCGCCCACGAAGATCTCCTGCTCTTCCAACGCACCACCGACCTGCACGAGGACAGCCGATGAACCAGCACCCCCAACGCCCGGCACGTAACCGCGTCCTGGAAATGCTGGCCATCCTCCAGATGGGGCTGTGTGGCCGGTGCGGACGCGCCCGCTATGCCACCCGCCGCACCGCGCGCCACGCCGCCCGCATCGCCGCACCCGCCACCCGCCTGCGCGCCTACCGCTGCGGAGATACCTGGCACCTGACTGTCCCGGCAGGGCGCCCCCAGTTCATCGCGCCACCCGTCACGACCGTGCAGGAGACTGGCCGGGGCATGGGCGGACTTGACCAGCGGAGACGAGGCGAGCGTCGATACGGGCGCTTCGCACCAGCCGGACCCACCCGCCCGCGCAGTAGGCGACGTCCGCCCTGGAGCCGGAGCGGTTCTGACCCGCTGGAGGACGCCCGTGACACCCGCCCCACCGACACCCGCCCTTGGGGGCCTCGCGGCCCGCGTGGGGCGGCGCCGCTTGCCGGAGGTGCGCGGTGAAGCCCGGACTGACTCCAGCGGAACTCCGTTCGCTGCCCGTCACCATCGACCTGGTCACCGCCGGACGCGCGTTCGGCATCGGACGCACCAAGGCCTACCAGCTCGCCCGCACCGGGGACTTCCCCTGCCGGGTGCTGCAGGTCGGCCACAACTACCGGGTGTCCACCGCCGACCTACAGACCGCCCTGGGCCTCCACCCAAAGGCGCCCGCCAGCGGCGACCCGGGCACGACCGCCGGGCAGCCTCCCAGCAACGAGAAGGAAGGCTGAATGGCCGCCAAGGGAAGCACGTTCAAACCCTGCGGATGCCGCGACCAGGACGGCAAACTGCTCGGCAAGAAATGCCCGAAGCTGCGGCGCGGCAAGGGCCGCTGGAGCAGCACCCACGGCTCGTGGAACTACCAGCTCGAACTCCCGCCCACCGCCGCCGGG
>Ga0079224_100003687_pt1 | contig 19441 bp, 14 predicted proteins | sample Stecom2015_FD_80414 | JGI IMG/M metagenome (GOLD analysis project Ga0079224, IMG submission 80414) | Agricultural soil microbial communities from Utah to study Nitrogen management - Steer compost 2015 | ecosystem: Environmental > Terrestrial > Soil > Agricultural land | place: USA: Utah... | reverse complement strand
CCCCCAACGGCATCCTCGGCCTCGAAACCGCCCTCGCCGTCACCCTCGAAACCTTGGTCCGTCAAAACAAGTTCAAGCTCTCCTATGTCATCGACCTGATGACCCGCAAACCCGCCGCCATCCTCGGACTCGACGTGGGCACGCTCGCCGACGGCGCCCCGGCCGACATCTGTCTGTTCGATCCCAACGAAAAGTGGACCTACGACGCCAAGGCCGGCTTCAGCAAATCCGCCAACAGCCCCTGGCACGGCCAGGAACTGCGCGGCCGCGTGAAAACCACCATCGTTGACGGCAAGATCGTCTTCGACGGCAAACGCATCCGCTGACCAAGGAGAACGGACATTCCTGTCCGTTCATACGGAGCACCCGCCCGCCCCACCCGCTCCCTCCCCGACGCCGCGCCCGCCGCATGCCCGACGATCTCCCCGCTTCCAATCAGCTGCTCATCAACACCACCCAGGCGGTGTTCGGTCTGATCGGCCTCGCGCTGCTTTGGAACGAGTGGCGAAACCGGCATCACCACCGGCCCGCGCTGGTCAAGTGGACGGTATCCCCGCTGCAATTCATCCAATCCGCGCTCTGCGTTGTTCTCGGCGGCGTCGTTCTGCACACCGTCCTCATCCAAACGCTCGGCGACCAATCCGACGTGCTGTGGAACCTGCTCGTTCCCGGCGGTGCCTTCAGCGTCGGCCTGATCGTCGGCGCACTGGTCGCCGCCTTGGGCCTGCCCGCGGCCCCGCGCCAAGACGCCTCGCTCCCTCGCGCGACCCTGCTTGGAGCCAAGGCATTTCTCATCATCATCGCGGTCGCGCTGGCATCGAGTTTCCTGTGGCGCGCCGTTCTTAAAATCCTTGGCATCGACGCGCCTCAGCAGGAATTGATCGATCACTTCGTGCGCGCCGACTCGCCCGGCCCGCTGCTGGCCCTGAGTTTTGTCGCCATCATTCTCGCGCCCGTGGCCGAGGAGATCGTGTTTCGCGCCGGCCTGTTTCGCTACCTCCTCGGCCGCGTCCCCCGCTGGATCGCACTGGTCCTGCCGGCGGTGATTTTCGCCGCGCTGCACGACAACCTTGCCTCATTTTTCCCCCTCGTGGTGCTCGGCGTGTTTTTTGCCTTGGCCTACGAACGCACCGGCCGGTTGATCGTGCCCATCGTGGCGCACGCGCTTTTCAACCTGAACACCATCCTCGTCGTCCTCAACGGCGGCGGCGAGTGAACGCGATGCACCCCTTCACCGACAACCCCGCCGACTCCGTCGCCGCCCTCGGCGAACGCCGCCTGATCGCCGCCATCGCCCGCTGGCTCGGCGACACCGGCCCCGCCGCGCCCGCCGGCATCGGCGACGACTGCGCCGTGCTCCCCCGCCCGCGCCACCGCGCGCTCGTCACCGTCGATCCGGTCATCTACGGCGAACACTTCGACGACGCCGTCGCGCCCTCCGCGGCCGGAGCCAAGCTCCTCAAGCGCAACCTCAGCGACATCGCCGCCATGGGCGGCACGCCGCGCGCCGCCGTGCTCGCCCTCGCCCTCGACCGCACCGTGCGGACCGACTGGCTGCGCGCCTTCTACCGCGGCCTCGCCGCCGTCGCTCGCCGCCACGCGGTCAAGATCGTCGGCGGCGACATCGCCCACCAAAAAGGCGGCCTCGCCGCCACCCTCACCCTCTTCGGCGAAGCCGCTCCCGGCGACCGCGTGCTCACCCGCGCCGGCGCGCGCCGCGGCGACTGGATCTACGTGACCGGCCGGCTCGGCGGCAGCCTGCCCAGCCGCCACCACTGGCGCTTCACCCCGCGTCTCGCCGAAGGCCGCTGGCTCGCCGCCCGCCCCGAAGTCCGCGCCATGATGGACCTCAGCGACGGCCTCGCGAAAGACATCCACGCGCTCGCGCCCGCCGGCTGCACCGCCGCCGTCGAGCCCGACGCCATCCCCCGCCGACGCGGCCACGACCTGCGCGCCGCCCTCACCGACGGCGAGGATTACGAACTGCTTTTCGCGCTCGCCGCCCGCGCCGACCGCGCCGCGTTCGCCGCCGCGTGGAAGCGCGCCTTCCCACGCACGCCGCTCGCCTGCATCGGCCGCTTCGTGCCCGACGACAAACTGCCGACAACCGCGCTGCGGTGGGAGGACCACGATGGCTTCGAACATCTGCGCTGAACTCAAGGCCGGCGTGACCACCGCCGCCGCCGGGGAAACCCGCGCCCTCGCCGCCCGGCTCGCCGCCGCGTTGCCGCCCGACCAAGTGCTCGCACTGCACGGCGACCTCGGCGTGGGCAAGACGACCTTTGTGCAGGGCCTGGCGCAGGGCTTCGGCATCACCGGTCACGTGACCAGCCCCACGTTCAACATCTTCACCCTTCACCGCGGCGACACGCGCACGCTGGTGCACCTCGACGCCTACCGGCTGGAAAACCCGCTGCAAATCGAGGAGCTGATGCTGGAGGACTTCTTGACGAGCCCCTGGTGCCTCGCCGTGGAGTGGCCCTCGCGCATCGACGCGTGGATCCCCGCCGACGCCTGGCACGTCGAGCTCGGCATCCTGCCCGACGAACGCCACACGGTGCGGTTGCTCGACTCGCCGCCCGCGCACGGGTAGTCGCGCGTCCGGCACCGCGGCGCGACGGCTTGCCCTACCGGTCAAAGCAAACGAGCCTCGCCGCACCATGCGTTTGATCCGCCACCTGACCTCCGCCGGCCCCGCCTACGCCGCCGTGCAACCCGACGGCTCCCTGCTCGCCGTGGACGGCGACCCACTGGCCGGCACCCACCGCGCGACCGACCGCGTCGTGCCCGCCGGCAAGCTCCTCGCGCCGATCGTGCCGCCCAACATCCTCGCTATCGGACTCAACTACCGCAAACACGCCGAGGAGGGCGGCAAAGGCGTGCCCGAGCGCCCCATGCTCTTCATGAAGACGACCACCGCGGTGCAAAATCCCGGCGACCCCATCGTCATCCCGGCCACCGATCCCGCCACCACCGAGATCGACTACGAGGCCGAGCTCGCCGTCGTCATCGGCCGCGTTTGCAAGGACGTCGCCGTCGCCGACGCATTGTCCTGCGTTCTTGGATACACCTGCGCCAACGACGTCTCCGCCCGCGACTGGCAGTCGCGCTGGGGCGGCGGCCAGTTTTGCCAGGCCAAGAGCTTCGACACCTTTTGCCCGCTCGGCCCCGTGCTGGTGACCGCCGACGAGCTCCCCGACCCGCAGTCGCTGGGCATTCGCACGATCCTGAACGGCGAACCGATGCAGGACTGGACGACCGCCGACATGGTCTTCGGCGTGGCCGAGCTCGTCGCCTTTCTCAGCCGCGGACGCACCCTGCTGCCCGGCACGGTCATCCTGACCGGCACGCCGCACGGCGTCGGCTTCGCCCGCAAGCCCCCGGTGTATTTGAAATCCGGTGACAGTGTTTCCATCGAGATCGACGGCATCGGCACGCTCACCAATCCGGTGGTCTGAAACCGTTCCGTTCCTCGCGACAACCCTTCCGTCAACCCAAGCGCCGCCATGACCGCCCTCTCGTTTCGCAATCTTCGCTGGGCGCTCGCCGTGCCTCTGCTCGCCGTGGTCGCCTGGCTGGTTCTGCCCTTTCTGCTGCCCTCCCGCGGGCTCGACCGCGCCTGGTCGCGGCTGATCGACGCGGTCGAGGATCGCGATGCCGAGGCGCTGAACGTGCTGCTCGCCGACGACTACCACGACGGCTTCGGCTTCGACCGCGAGCAGGCCGTCACCACGCTCACCTCGGTGTTCGGGCAATTCGTCACGCTCGACATTCGTCGCGAGCGTCCGGCCGTGCACATCGTGTCGGCGCAACGCGGGACCACCGAGGCGCTCATCCGCGTCAGCGGTCACGGCACCCCGATCGCGCGGATGATCGCACAGGGCTCCGCCGGCCTCGTCACCCCGACCACGTTTCATTGGCGTCGCAACTCCTGGAAGGCCTGGGACTGGCGACTGACCTCCATTGAAAACGCCGCCGTGCGCGCCGACGTCGTGCGCCTTCGGCGCGAGCTCAAACGCCTCGATTCCGAGACCGGCGGATTGCTGCGCTGAATCGTCGTTTCTTTATCCGGCAAATCTTTGCGACCTTGGCGGCTCCGCGCCCTGGCGGTGAAACCGCGGTGACCGCGGTCCGATTTCCATCGGAGGTTTTTTGTCTTTCCTCTGAAAATGGTGCTCCCGGCGGGAATCGAACCCACATCAACGGCTTCGGAGACCGTTGCACTATCCATTGTGCTACAGGAGCGACTGAGCAGGGTGCGAAATTGATTCCGGGGACCCGTCGCTGTCCAGTGCGAAAACAAAAACGCGGTGCGGCCCGGAGGCGCGCACCGCGTGAATGATTGAAACGCCGGTCCGCGGATCAGATGTGGATGGCTTCGCCGGTCGAGGCGGCGGCCGCTTCCATGACCGCTTCGCTGAGGGTCGGGTGGGCGTGGATCGTCTGGTGGATCTCTTCGACGGTGGCCTCCAGCTCCATGGCCAGGCCGTATTCGGCGATCAGCTCGGTGGCCTCGCTGCCGATGATGTGGGCGCCGTAGATTTCGCCGGTCTTTGCGTCGGAGATGACCTTCACGAAGCCATCGCTCTCGGCGGAGGCGACGGCCTTGCCGGAGGCGGTGAAGGGGAACTTGCCGATATTGACGTCGAGTTTCTTTTCCTTGGCGGCCTTTTCCGTGAGGCCGGTGCTGCCGACCTGGGGCTGGCAATAGGTGCAGCCGGGGAAGTTTTTCACGCGCCTGGGCTTGCCGTGGCCGAACATGCCGTTGACCGCGTTGACCGCCTCGAAGGTGGCGATGTGCGCGAGCCAGGGCGGACCGATGATGTCGCCGGCGGCGTAGATGCCCTTGGTGTTGGTCTGGTAGTTGTCGTCCACCTTCACGTAGTTGCGGTCGAGCTCGACCTTGGCGGCGGCGCCGAGCACGCCCTCGATGTTGGCGACCACGCCGATGGCGGAGAGCAGGACCTCGGCCTCGACCTCGGTCTTTTTGTCGCCGGAGACGAGATCGACCTTCACGGAGTTTTTCCCGACGCGGAAGTTTTCGCACTTGGTGTCCACGTGGATCTTGATGCCCTGCTTGTCGAAGGCGCGATGCAGGGTCTTGGAAACCTCCTCGTCCTCGATCGGCAAGACCTGCGGGAGCATCTCGACGAGGGTCACCTGCGAGCCGAGCGCGTTGAAGAAATAGGCGAACTCCACGCCGATCGCGCCGGCACCGACGATGATCACGGACTTGGGCTGCTTGGTGATGGCCAGGGCCTCGCGGGAGGTCATCACGCGGACGCCGTCGTAGTCGAGACCGGGGATGCGGCGCATCTTGCAGCCGGTGGCGATGAGGATGTTTTTCGCCTTGAGGAACTTGCCCTTGTGCTCGCCCTCGGTGATTTCGACCATGCCGGCGGCGGGCACGTGGGCCTTGCCGACGAAGTAATCGACCTTGTTTTTCTTGAAGAGAAACTCGATGCCCTTGGCCATCTGGCCGGACACGTTGCGCGAACGCGCCATGACCTTCTCGAAGTCGAAGGTCACGTCCTTGGCGGTGATGCCATAGACGTCGGATTTTTTGATTTTCTGGTAGAGCTCGGCGCTCTTCAGGAGGGCCTTGGTGGGGATGCAGCCCCAGTTGAGGCAGGTGCCGCCCGCCCGCTCCATTTCAACGCAGGCGACCTTCTTGCCGAGCTGCCCGGCACGAATGGCGCCGGCATACCCGGCGGGCCCGCCGCCAACAACGATCAGATCATATTCCGTGGATTCAGCCATGATGGGAAAAAATAAGGGTTTATCCGAAAGGACAAAGGCCAACGGTCAGCCGGGCGTCAAAGTCCGGCAAGGGAAAAACCCCGCCGCCCGCCCGCCGTCCGCGCGCCGTCCGCGCCGGCCGACTCACACGTCGATGACGTCGTCGTTGCGCGCCGCCGGCTTGCGCCGTCCCGGAGGTCCGCCGCGGGGGCCGCGCGGGGGCTGCTTCATCAGCGAATTTATCAAGACGTTGGTCACCCCGACGATGAGCGCGCCGGCCAGGGCCGACCAAAAGCTTTCCACCGTGAATCCGCCCACCAGGCGGCCCACCAGCAGGAACAACAACGCGTTGATCAACACGATGCCCAGCCCCATCGTCATCACGATGAACGGCAGGGTAAACAGCACCAACACCGGACGCAGCACCGCGTTGAACAAACTCAGCAGCGCCACCACGACCAACAGCGTGACCGGCCGGTCATACGCGATGCCCGGCACGATCTCGGCCGCGATCACCACGCCGAAGGCCAGCACCGTCCAGCGCACCAAGAGTTGCCAAAGCGGATGTTTCATGGCCATCACTGTCCGCTCGTGAAGCTTGCGGGCAAATCAAAACCTCCCTTTTCCCGCCGCCGTCGAGCCCACTTCGCCCCATGACCAACAAGCAACGCATCGACCTGATCGAACGCTTCATTCGCGAACACAAATACGCCGACCTGCACACGCTCGCGGCCCGCTTCGGCATCTCGCTGTCAACCGTGCGCCGCGCCCTCGACGCCCTGGAAACCCGCGGCGTCCTGCGCCGGCACCACGGCGGCGCCTCCCTGGTCGAGACCGACGAACTCGCCAAGGAATACGACTTCATCGCCCGAGACCAACGCCAGTCCGAGGAAAAGTTCGCCATCGCCCGCCTCATGGCCGACATGGTCCAGCCCGGCATGACCGTCATCCTCGACGGCGGCACTTCCACCTACGCCGTCGCCCGCCTGCTCGTCGGTAAGCGCCTGCAGGTCATCACCAACTCCCTGCCCATCGCCGGACTCTTCAGCGAAATCGGCTCGCTCGAAACCATCGTCACCGGCGGCAGCATCCACAACCGCCTCGGCGTTCTCGTCGGCCCGCTCTGCGAACAATCCCTTGAACAAATCCACGCCGACATCGCCATCCTCGGCGGCGCCGGCATCACCGAGGCCGGCATCTGGAACCACAACGCCCTCATCGTCGCCGCCCAGCGCCGCATGATCACCGCCTCCGAACGCGTCGTCTTCGCCCTCGACAGCTCCAAGTTCGGCCGCAAGGCCCTCAGCCTCACCTGCCCGTTCTCGGCCCGACACACCATCGCCACCGACGCCACCCCGCCCGCCGCCGTGCTCAAGTCCATGCAAACCGCCGGCGCCACGCTCGCCTTGGTCAATACCTCCGCCGACTGACGCCGTCGCGCCGCGTCGGAGCCTGCCTGACCGCCCCTGACAACCCCCTGTCAGCAGTCGCGATCACCGCACGTTCCCGATTTGCTTTCCCATCCGCCTCGCGCATCCGTAGGCGGGTGGCCCGTTCCCGCTCCTCTTCCGCCAAATCCGTCTCCGCCGTCGCCCCCGAATGCATCCGCCTGCGCGGCGTGCATCAGAACAACCTCAAGGGCTTCGACCTCGATCTGCCGCTCGGCAAATACATCGTCGTCACCGGCCTGAGCGGAGCCGGTAAAAGCTCCCTCGTCTTCGACACCCTCCACGCCGAGGGCCAGCGCCGCTACGTCGAAACCTTCAGCGCCTACACGCGCCAGTTTCTCGACCTGCTCGACAAACCCAAGGTGGACTCCATCGAGAACATCCGCCCGTCGATCGCCATCGAGCAGACCAACACCGTCAAAACCTCCCGCTCGACCGTCGGCACCATGACCGAGCTGACCGACTACTTCAAAGTCTGGTTCAGCCACGTCGCCGCCTGCTTCGATCCCGACACCGGCCTGTCCGTCGAGGACGACACCCCCGCCTCCATCTGGGCCAAAACCACCGCCGCCCAATCCGGCCGCACCGTCGTCATCACCTTCCGCGTCGCCCGTCCCGACAACCTCACCTGGTCGGAAATTCTCACCAACCTCAAGGGCCAGGGCTACGCCCGCGTGCTGCTGCCCGCGAGCGAACGCCCAACGCCCAACGCTCAACGCCCAACGCCAAATCAGCCCGATCCGTCTCCCCTCGTCGCCCACCGCATCGACGACCTGCTCGCCGCCGCCGAAGATTCGGATCTTGGACATTGGATGTTGGGTGTTGGGCGTTGGGCGTTGGATGTTGGGCGTTCCGCCCAACACCTCTACGTCGCCCAGGACCGCCTGCCGGTCCAGCCCGCGCAAAAATCCCGCTTCCTGGAAGCCGCCGAAGCCGCCTTCCACTTTGGCCAGGGCGCGCTGCACCTCTTCGCCGGCGACGACCTGTCACCGGTCGGCCACTACACCCGCGGCCTGCATTCGCCCGAGACCGGACGCACCTTCCGCGCCGCCAGCCCCGCGCTCTTCTCGTTCAACTCCCCGCTCGGCGCCTGCCCGCACTGCCGCGGCTTCGGACGTATCATAGAACTGGATACCCGTCTGGCGATCCCTGATCGCACCCTCTCCATCGCCGACGGAGCGATCCGCTGCTGGGAGGGCGCCGTCTATGGCGAATCCAAGAAGGACCTGCTCGCCTTCGCCAAAAAGAAAAAGATCCCCGTCAACGTCCCCTTCGCCGACCTCTCCCCTGAACACCAGTCCTTCGTGATCGACGGCGAGCCCGGCTACGGTGCCGACGGCAAGGAGTGGCCCCGCGCCTGGTATGGCATCAAGGGCTTCTTCGCCTGGCTCGAAAAAAACACCTACAAAACCCACGTCCGCGTCTTCCTCTCCCGCTACCGCGCCTACACGCCCTGCCCCACCTGCCACGGCACGCGCCTCCAACCCGAGGCGCTCTGCTGGAAATGGCGCGGCCACACCCTGCCCGCCCTCTATCAACTTCCCGTGGCCGAGCTGCTCGCGCTCGTCGAGACCGACACCGCCGACATCCAGGACCGCAGCGCGTCCATCGCCCTCGACTCGATAAAAACCCGCCTCCGCTACCTCGCCCAGGTCGGCCTCGGCTACCTCACGCTCGACCGCTCCTCGCGCACCCTTTCCGGCGGCGAAGTCCAGCGCGTCAACCTCACTTCCTGCCTCGGCACCTCGCTCGTCGATACCCTCTTCGTGCTCGACGAACCTTCCGTCGGCCTGCACCCGCGCGACATCGACCGGCTCATCGCCATCATCCGCCGTCTCACCGACGCCGGCAACACCGTGGTCGTCGTCGAGCACGACGAGGCCATGATCCGCGCCGCCGACCAAATCATCGAAGTCGGACCCGAGCCCGGCGCGCGCGGCGGCAACATCGTCTTCCAAGGCGACCTCCCCGCCCTGCTCAAATCCGACGCCAGCATCACCGGCGCCTACCTCTCCGGACGCCGTCAACTCGACGCCCCCGCGCAGCGCCGCAACGTCACCGCCGCCACCCCGCGCCTCGTCTTCGAACGCGCCAGCAAACACAATCTCCGCGACCTCACCATCAGCCTGCCGCTCCGGCGCCTCGTCGCCCTGTCCGGCGTGTCCGGCTCGGGCAAATCCACCCTGCTCGACCACGTCATCCACCAGGGCCTGCTCACCCACCGCAACCAGCTCGCCGACGACCCCGCGTCCATCCACGCCATCCGCGGCGCCGACCTCGTCCGCGAAATCGTCATCGTCGATCAATCCCCGCTCTCGCGCACGCCCCGCTCCAATCCCGCGCTCTACTCCGAAGCCTGGGACCTCATCCGCGAACTCTACGCCCGCACCCCCGCCGCCCAGGAACAAGGCTTCGGTCCCTCCAGCTTCTCCTTCAACGGCGGCGACGGCCGCTGCGATCATTGCAACGGCCTCGGCTACGAGCGCGTCGAGATGCAATTTCTCTCCGACGTCTTCGTCCCCTGCCCCGTCTGCGAAGGCCGCCGTTTCAAACCCGAGGTCCTCGCCATCCGCTGGCAAGACCGCTCCGTCGCGGACCTGCTCAACACCAGCGTCACCGACGCCCTCGTGCTCTTTGCCGACTACGCCGGCATCCGCTCCCGCCTCGCCTCGCTCGACGCCGTCGGCCTCGGCTACCTCACGCTCGGCCAGCCGCTCAACACCCTCAGCGGCGGCGAATCCCAACGTCTCAAACTCGTCAAATACCTCGCCGGCTTTGCCGGCGAAATCCCAAACCCTAAATCCAAAATCCTAAAGAATGAGCCGCCACAGGGCGCGCTGCTGTTGCTCGACGAGCCGACCACCGGCCTGCATCGCCACGATGTCGGCCTGCTGATCGGTGTATTGCAGGAACTGGTCAATCGCGGACACAGCGTCGTCGTGATCGAGCACAACCTCGACGTGCTCAAATCCGCCGACTGGCTCATCGAGATCGGTCCCGACGCCGGCGCCGCCGGCGGCCAAATCGTCGCCGAAGGCCCGCCCGAACGCGTCGCCACCCAGAGAACCGCCACCTCCCCCTACCTCGCCGACGCCCTCGGAAAGAGTAACCCAACAGGTTACTCTTTGCCGGAACTCGCTGCGGCCGAGGATGCTGCGGTTTACGATTTTGTGGCCAAAAATCGTTCCGAAGCGCGTCTGCAGCTCATCGGCGCGCGCGAGAACAACCTCAAAAACATCTCCCTCGACATCCCCCACCGGCAGCTCTCGGTCGTCACCGGCGTGTCCGGTTCGGGCAAGTCCACCCTCGCCTTCGACATCATCTTTGCCGAGGGCCAGCGCCGTTTCATGGAGTCCATGTCGGCCTACGCGCGCCAGTGCGTCGAACAACTCCCCCGCCCCGACATCGACCGCCTGACCGGCATCCCGCCGACCGTCGCCATCGAGCAACGCATCACCCGCGGCTCGCGCAAGTCCACCGTCGCCACCATCACCGAGGTCGCCCAATACCTGCGCCTGCTCTACGCCCGAATCGGCATCCAGCATCACCCCGAAACCGACCGGCCGGTGCGTCCGCTCTCCGCCGGACAACTCAAAAAACTCCTGGCCAAGGTCGTCGCCACGCCCACCGCCAAACGCGCCAAACACCTCTACCTGTGCGCGCCGCTCATCCGCGGACGCAAAGGCCACCATCAACCCATCGCCACCTGGATCGCCAAGCAGGGCTACGAACTCATGCGCGCCGACGGACGCCTCTTCCCCGTCGAGGCGTTTGAAAAACTCGACCGCTACCGCGAGCACGACATCGAGGTCGTCACCAGCGATCTCAAATCAAAAAAGTCCGCCGCCAACGCTCTCGATCACGCGCTCCACCTCGGCAAAGGCGCGTGCTTTCTGCTCACCGAAAAAGGCGAGATCCTCAGCTGGTTTTCCACCACCCGCACCGACATCGAGACCGGCGAATCTTTCCCCGAACTCGACCCGAAACATTTTTCGCACAACTCGCCGCGCGGTTGGTGTCCGACCTGTCGCGGACACGGCCGGGTGTTCCCGTGGATGCTCAAGCCCGACGCCGACAACGAGGACGACCCCGCCGTGCGCCTGCGCGCCTTCGGCATCGAATCCGAAGGCGACCTCGCCGAGACCGGCACCGCCTGCCCCGAGTGTCACGGCAGCCGGCTCAACCGCATCGCTCGCGCCGTCAAACTTCAGCTCAAGGGCAAGGCCGCCGGCGCCGCCATTTCCCTGCCCGGATTGCTCGCGCTGACGCCGTCGGAATTGATCGCGACCATGGGCCGGCTCGACCTCGACGAACGCGGTCGGCTCATCACCGGCGACATTTTTCCGCAGATCGAGGAGCGCCTCAAATTCCTCGATCACGTCGGCCTCGGCTACCTGTCGCTGGACCGTCCCACCGACACGCTTTCCGGCGGCGAGGCCCAGCGCATCCGGCTGGCCGCGCAGCTCGGCACCAACCTCGCCGGCGTGCTCTACGTGCTCGCCGAACCCTCCATCGGCCTGCACGCCCGCGACAACGACCGCCTGATCGACACGCTCCTTTCGCTGCGCGACAAGGGCAACACGCTGCTCGTGGTCGAGCACGACGACGAGCTGATGGAGCGCGCCGACCGCATCATCGACCTCGGCCCGGCCGCCGGTATTCACGGCGGCGAACTGCTGGCCGAAGGCACGCCCGCCGAGATCAAGGCCTGCGACAAATCGCTGACCGGCGTGTTTCTGGCCAAGGGCATCACACACCCGATACGCGGGGAGTATCGCCCCGTGACCCGGGAAATCCTAAATCCTAAGCGGCTAAATCCTAAAAAAGGCAGTGGGCCCAAGGACGACTGGCTGGAGCTCACCGGCGTGCAATTCCGCAATCTGAAAAACTTCGATCTGCGCCTGCCGCTTGGGCGTCTCATCATGGCGGCCGGGCCCAGTGGCGCGGGCAAGTCCACGTTGTTCCGCGACGTGCTGCATCCGGCGGTCACCCACGCGATCAAGGCCAAGAAGACCAAACTCACCGGCAAGGAATTCGTGAAGTCCGGCGCGTTCTCCGGCGAACCGGGCGTGGCCGCGCCGTTTGCGGAGCTGCGCGGCGCGCAGCTCTTCAAGCAGGTCATCGAGGTGGACCAGTCGCCCATCGGCAAGACGCCGCGCTCCACGCCGGCGACCTACCTGGGCATCTTTGATTTGATCCGCCAGTTTTTCGCGACGCTGCCCGAGGCCAGGATGCGCGGCTACACCGCCGGACGCTTCTCGTTCAACACGCCCGGCGGCCGTTGCGAGACGTGCGCCGGCGGCGGACGCATCAAGCTGGAGATGGCCTTCATGCCCGACACCTACCTGCCGTGCGACGATTGTCGCGGCTCGCGTTACGGCGCGGAGCTCAACGACATCACCTGGAAGGGCCGGACCATCGGGCAGGTGTTGCAGCTCACCTTCGACGAGGCGGTGGAGTTTTTTGATTTCCACACGCAGCTCAAGGAGACCTGTCGCATCATGGTCGATTGCGGTCTGGGGTATCTGACGCTGGGGCAAAGCTCCCCGACGCTCAGTGGTGGCGAGGCGCAGCGGTTGAAGCTCGTGACCGAGCTGGCCAAAGGGCTCGCGTCATACACCGAACGCAAACGCGGCGAAACGCCGCGCAACCTCTACCTGCTGGAGGAGCCGACCATCGGCCTGCATTTGAGCGACTGCGAAAAGTTGATCCACGTGCTGCACGCGTTGGTCGAACAAGGCCACACCGTGGTCGTGATCGAGCATCACCTGGATTTGCTCGCCGAGGCCGACTACATCGTCGAGCTCGGCCCCGACGGTGGTCCCGGCGGCGGACAACTGCTTTACCAAGGCGCGCTCGCTGGCCTGCTGAAATGCAAGCGAAGCCCCACCGCGCCGTATTTGCGCGGCAAGCTGAAGGCGTAAGCCAGAGCCCCAAGGAGCGCCGCTTTCCAAGCGGCGAGTTCGACGCACGACCACCTACCGCACGCCGCTTACAAAGCGGCGCTCCTTGGGGCTCCTCGGGCCTACGCTCCGGACCACTCCTTCGCCCAGTCGCTTTCCCAAAGGGTGTATTCACCATCTTTCAAGCGTGCCTTCACCGGGTTACGGCGGATGTAGCGCAAACGCGCCCCAAGTGTTCGGCGTTGCGCACCAGGCGGTCAAAGTAGTCGCGTTGCCAAACCGCACCCGACTTGCCCATCAGGCGATTAATTTCATTCGCAGCATGACGCTTCCACGAGTGCATCACCTGTTCCACGCGCCACGTCGCGTTGATCACGAAGCACACGTGCACGTGATTCGGCATGACCACCCATGACGCCAGACGATAACGCTCTGCGTCGAAATGCCGCAGCGCCTCGACCACGCGGTCACTCGCCTGGGGATGACGCAAAATACAGGCGCCGTGACCATCGTCCAACCACTGGTCGATACGTGCCGAAAACAGGCGGTGATACTCATGTTCATCCTCCGCCGACAGTGGCGCGCGGCGGGCCTTCAGCCATGCGTCGCGTTCGGTTTTCCACGCGGCCAGCAAGGTGGCCGGCAACGAATCGCCCAAACGAAAGGTAACGAAATACGTGGCGCCCGGCTGATCCCAATGCGGCAGATTGTGTCGAGTGATGCGCACATCGGCCAATGGATTAAAAAACCGCGGCTCCATGTCGGGCGGATGTTTTCCAAGGAGCGCCGCTTTTCAAGCGACGAGTTCGACTGGGGCTATACTTGATGTAACAACACACCTAACCACGCCCACCTACCGCACGCCGCTTACAAAGCGGCGCTCCTTGGGGTCACTCGGCCTTTTTCTCGGACAGCGACTCGACAATCCAGCGCGTGCGGTAGCGCGGGTTTGCCTCGCCCTCCGACGCGGTGACCAGCAGCAGCGTGCGCGCGTTGGGCCAGGCCTCCGTCCAACCGGCGAAGATGACCTTGGCGTTGCCGTCCGGTTGACGCACCCCGAGCCCGACCTGGAAACGTCCGGGTTGCCCGGCGGTCGTCGTCGCGACTCGCGGGAAGGGTTTCGCCGCCGCCGGCCCCGGGGCGAGTTCGCCCTGGAATCCGCCCCAGCGCGCCAACAACGAACGCCCGGTGAGATTGATCACGCGCAGGCTCGCGCGCGGGAAGGCGCGTTCGCCGTCGTCCACCGCCACCCCGCGGATTTTTTCGCGGTCCATCGCCAGCAACACGAGCGCGCGGGTGACGCCGTCGCCCGGCCACTCGATGCGACACAGGGGCATGAAGGCGGACTCGCCGGTCGTCGCGTCGGCGCGCTTTAGGCCGAACACCAACGCTTCGCCGGCCGCCGGCGCGGGCAGCGGTTCGGAACGGCGGCCCGAGGATACCGCGACCGGGATGCCTTCCTTCGACGAGCGCAGGTAATGCAGGTCTTCGGGCAGTTTTTGATCGCCAACCGCGAGCAGGCAAAACGCCGGCTCATCGGCCTTGGGCGGTGCGGCGAGCGTCGTCGTCGTGGCGGCGAAAACCGGGCACAGGGCGGCCGCCGCGAGGAGCATCCGGGGAATCCGGAGCGCGTTCAAATGTCGTCGGACGTCAGCCATCGGAAGGAGATGATTTTGAATTTGCGACCGAAGGGATACTTGGCCGGGTCGATTTGGATTTCGTCGCCGGAGGCGTAGGCGCCGCCGGCCGGATCGGTCACGTCGGGCACGCGTTGAACGACGGCTTCGCACCAGGCGCGGCCGGAGGCGGTGTTGGTCACGGGGTTCCAGGCGTCGCCGTAGGCGCGCACGACAAAGGTATCGGAGCGTGCAGTCAGGATCGGCGCGAGACCGGCGGCGATGTCGGCCTGGATGACCGCGCCGGGAGCCGCGCGGAAGTCGGCGTTGAGCGCGGGGGCGTTGAGATTGGCCGCGGCGATGGCGTCGGCGAGCACACCGCCGTCGAGGAATTCCCGGATCGAGGTGAAGGGCCGCCCGCGGGTCTTCAGGGCGGTGACGATGCCGGTCGCGAGCTCGTCGATCTCGGCGTCGATCACCTGGCGTCCGCCGGTGGTCACGGCGTCGGCGTCCGGTATCGAGGCGCCGGATACGACCGGGGCGTTGGGTGCCTGCTGCGCGCCGTGCGGCAGGCGAAGGAAGACATTATTCAGCGTCTGGGTGCCGACGGCCCCGGCCCGGCTCCAGTTGGCGATGCGCGGGCCGAGCACGGCGCGCCAGGCATCGACGGAGGTCGAGTTGAGGTTGAACGCGCCGCGCGCGAGCAGGTAGCGGGCGGCGTTGTCGACATTGCGGAGATCCGTCAGCGCGGGCGTGCCGCGGTCGGACTCGAGATAGCGCACATAACGATTGGGCAAGGGTTCGTTGGCGGCGAAGTTCCATGCGTGGTTTTGCGGGACGGTGGAGAAAAAGTAGCCGTCGAACCAGGCGTTGGTCGTGCCCCAGGGGTTGCCGAGTTCGGCGGGGAATTCGCCGGCGAGCTGGCGCAGGTCGCCGACCGAGACGAGTTCCTGCCGGGGGAGGTCGAAGAGCACCAACGAAGTCAGGCCGGCGAACACGTTGTCGGGCGAGAGGCCGGCGTTGTTCGCCGCGTCGGAGCCGTCCCAGCTGCCCGAGGGATCATGAAAGGCACCGGTGAGCTCGGGGCGACGCGGGTCGGCGCCGGCGCTGTCGCCGGTCCAATGGTCGAGCTCGTCGATGTAGTTGTAACCGTAGCCGAAGGCGTAGGTGCCAGGATTGGGCGCGCTGCTGGCCGTGTAGGTCTTGTCGGGGTTGTAACGCTGCACGGTCACGGGCGCGGCGGCAGTGGGGTTGACCCGCAGGCTCACGTCGAGGCCGGTGAGCGCGGGCAGATTGACCGAGGTCAGCGCGGTGCTGCCGGCGGTGGCGGTCTGGCCGGTGTTGATCACGCCGCCCGCGCCGCCGGTGGTGAGCGTGGTGGAACCGGCTACGACGCGAACCTCGCCCGGGGCCCAGGTCTCGGCCGCGTCGATGAGCACGCCGACCGGCGCGCCGGCGACGTCGCCGTTGGCGTTGCGGATGAGATCGGCGATGTTGACCGTGAAGCTGCCGCCGAGGTTGTCGTTGACCGTCACCTCCAGGTCGCCGTCAACGATGAGACTGAGCGGTTGGCCGGCGGCCGTTTCGAGGCGCGCGGCGTAGGGATTCCAAAGCTCGGCCTCGACGATGGTGTTGAGGATGATTTCATCGCCACCCGCGCCCCCGAGGGTGAAGTAAGCGCGCAGGCCAAACTCGGTCATGACCGGACCGGCGGAGAACGCCGGGAAGACGTTCGGGGTGGTCGCGGTGGCCGCAGACGGGTGATAAACGGCAACGTAGGGCTCGGTGACGGCGTCGGGGATCGACACGCGGAAATCGCGATACGCGCGCACCGCGTCATTCAGGGCGGTCGCGCCGGCCGGGTCGCTGAGATCGCGACGGAGGCGGGGCGCGGGCGTGGCGGTCGGGTCAAGGAGCACCGCCTCGGCGAGCGGAGTGATCGCGTGAAAGGCGGCCTTGCGCTGGGCGGCCGTCGGTCCCGTGGCCACCATGTCGAGTTGCGCCGACTCCGAGCCGCGGGAGCGCTGGGCGGCGGGGGTCGCGACATCGGGCGTGAGCGCAGGGAAAAGGCGTTCGATGCGCGGACGGGGAAGCTGGAGTTGGTTGAGCCGGTCGCGCTTGACCGTGTCGGTCCAGTCGTCGCCGGGCGTGCCGCTGTTGTCGTAGCTGATGGCGTTGGGCAGAAGCAGCGGATCGACGAGCGAGGCGCTGGCCTTGATGCCCTGATCGCCGATCCACCACGCGTAGTGGCCGATGGTGCCGGAACTGCTCAGGCCCGGGATGGCTCCGGCGGGGGCGGTGATGGTTCGCTTGGCGAGGCGCACGCGTTCGGCGTCGGCATCGACCGAACCGCCGGCGAGCAGAAAGACCCAAGGGGACGAGCCGTCGTGGTAGAGACCGGAGCCGGTCGCGGGATCAAGCACGTCGGAGGTGTCGAGCGGGTTGCCCGAGTCGCCGCTGACCAGCCAGGCGTCGGGAGTGCCGGAGCCATTGGCCGAGCGCCAAACGCCGGTCAGGTAGGGTTGGCTGGACGGGCCGCTGGTGGTGAGATCAGCGCGGGCAGTGTGACGGTCGTCGGGGCCGACAAACTCCTGCAGGCGACCCACGGCGAGGTTGAGCGCGGTGATAGCGTTTTGCCGGGCTTGGTTGAGCTGCTGGCTGTTGTCGGCCACCCGGGTCTCGACACGGGTTAAAGAGGACACCGCCACGACGATAATCACCAGAAAGGCGACCAAGGTGATGGTGATCAGCAGCGCGAACCCGCGATTGGCCGCAAAGCTGTCAAGGCCGATATTGTAACGTTTTTCGCAACTGATTCCGTAATCTGAAGAAGTTTGCATGAAGCGGATTGGGGAGGGACTAAAAAGCCGCCAAACGGAAGGCGGCTCCGGGGAGAAACGAGCGAAGAAACAAATCGCCGGCGGCTTACAAAGCCGTCGATTTGAGCTCGATGCGACGGGTATAGACGTTGGAGTTTTGTTCGGCGATTTCAGCCCAAGTCCCCGGGACGGACAGCCCCTGCTCTTTGGCCTCGATCAGACGAACACCCTCAGGGGTCAGCACTCGAATCATCACCTCAGCGACAGCGGGGAATGCATGACTGGTCTTGGCAACCGTGAGAATAGGGGCCGTCTGCGTCTTGGTAATATCGGATGTCGCCGCCAATGCATCCACCTCGCCTTTACCCTTTCCGCGGAGAACATCCAGAGGGCGTCTATCGACGGGAAATACTTCGAACAGTTCGGAGGAATCTCCATCCGTGTCTGCATCGCCACTATCACGCTCAAAGAAGCGCACGCCAAAATCAATGACTCCATTGGCAATGACCTGATCTTCATGCGGGGTTCGGATATTCTGAACCGCTCCACGAGCTACGCCGTTATTGGCTGAATTGTAGCCGGTGGCTGCATCATACAAATCATAGCCTGCGGTAAACGTCGCGTCAGGAAACACTTCGGATCGGTAAAGTTGATAAAGGTAAGCAGCGTCAGTCCCGCCGACCTGTCGCCGGACCATTTGATACGAAACGGCTCGTGGAGCAGAAATGGTCGTGAGGTTTCCGGCCTGATTGATGTCCGATGGGGTCGTGAAAAAACGCAGCCAAACACCAGCCTGACCGAAACTATATTCCTCAAGATTCAAACTGGCAGGATTGATGGATACCGTTGATGGCTTATCAGCAAACCACTGCTCTTTGGTCATCCCCGCATCGCCTCCTGTCGTTTGGATGCTGGCAGCGATCCATACATTGCCATCGGTCTTCAGAATGGCTCCCTGCAGGTCTTGGGAAATTTGATCCAAAATCATGCGGGCCTGATTGCCGCTGGAGAGCGTGCCGGAGGTCCGATTCCAGTTGGTCAAAACCGTGGTGACGATATTGATCATCAAGGTCACCAACAGGGCGGTGACACCCACCGCAACCAGCAGCTCGATAATGGTAAAACCTTTTCGTGACGAGGGGCGCATGCGATTGAACGTGTGTTAACGGGTAATGGCGGCAGGAACAACCATGACGCTTTGTTGCGAGGAGGCGGTCGGCTGTCCATCGGGATCGGGAGTATAGGCCGGCCAACTCAGTTTAATGGTAAAGGCAAGATAACCGGATTTGTCGTCGTCGTCCGGATCGGAAAGATCGGTGTTTCGCGTCAAGGTAATCGCGAAAAACTTTTCCCCATCGCTATCCCAAACGGCGGCTCCGCCGGCGGCCACTTTTTGCCCGTCACTACTGGCATAGATGGGACTCTGGTCCAAGTAAGTTGTTGCGAACGTCTCAAGCCCGATTCGTTGGGCCTCCCGTTGCAGCTCGCCCTGCACGGCGGCGACCACTCGCGAGGCGTTGTCGAAGTCACGCACATCGCCCACGGTTTTATTGATCGGGCCGAGGAGTCCGATGACGCTGACAATCGCAATGGCAAAAATACCCACAGCGACCACCACCTCAATCAAGGAGAAGCCGTGGCGACGCGCCGAGCGCGAAGGTTTAAGATCAGTCTTCAAAGCCTGCTGCATCGTTAATGGGTGTTAAAATACCGTATCTGCTGATGATCGCTCCCCGCACCAAGTCGGGTTGCTTAAAGACAATTCTGGCGGCTTCACGTTCAGCCGGCGAAAGCACCAGGTTCGAACCACCGCCGGTGCTTGATTCACGTGTTCCGCGCGGGGAAAGGATGAGCACCAGAGCATACTTTCCGGGATACTCATCGCTTCCTCCGGGGTAGAATAGCGTGTCGTCAGT
>Ga0079224_100003686_pt1 | contig 19444 bp, 14 predicted proteins | sample Stecom2015_FD_80414 | JGI IMG/M metagenome (GOLD analysis project Ga0079224, IMG submission 80414) | Agricultural soil microbial communities from Utah to study Nitrogen management - Steer compost 2015 | ecosystem: Environmental > Terrestrial > Soil > Agricultural land | place: USA: Utah... | reverse complement strand
CAGCATCTCCTCCTGCTCGTAGCCAAGCAGCCGCGTCAGCGCGGGGCTCTGATAGAGGGTGATGCCCTCGGGGGATATGATGGAGATCAGGTCGGAGGCATTCTCGATGAGACGCCTGAAATGCTCCTCGCTTTCCTGCAGGCGCCGCTCGGCCTCCATACGCTCGGTGATGTCGATCAGCGCGGTGGCGATCGCCGGTTCGCCGTCGAAATCAAGACGCTGGGCGGACAGAGAAACCCAGAGCATCTTGCCGCTGGTGGTCCGGACGCGTAGGGGGTAATCCCGTATGTATCCCTGTGTCTTGACTAGATTGACGATGTAGGGCCGGTCCGTGGGGTCGTGGTAGAAGTCGGGCGTTTTCTTGCCCTGCAGCGATCCCTCGGGGAGCTCCATGAGCCTCTCGAGGCGATCGTTGGCGTACAGAATGGTGCCGTCACTGAAGCGACTCAGGATGAGCGGACTGGGGCTTGCTTCCACGATGGCGCGGAAACGCTGATCCGCCCTCTCCAGGTCGAGTGTTCGCTGCTCGAGCTCTGCGGTGCGCGCATTGACTCGTCTCTCGAGCTCGTCATTGGCCTTCCGCAGGGCCGCCTCGGCGGCGCGGCGTTGCTCGGCCAACTGAATGTTGTCCAGTGCGCTGGCCGCCAGGGAAGCGATGACCTCAACGACCTCGACATCCTCCTCCGTATAGCTATTCGGCGTGTAGCTCTGGACGGTCACGATACCGATGACGGAGTCTCCGCTAATGATCGGCGACCGGATGGTCGATTCCGAGCGGCGGCCGGTGCCGGTGAGCATCGCTCCCTGCGCATCGGGGTCGTCGGCACGGCGCGTCATGAGCGATCGCCTCTCGCGGACGACCCGCTCGCTCGGCGTTCCGGAGGCGGAAAACGACTCGGGTACACTATACTCGCCGTCATCGTAGCCGCCGACACCCTGGAGGCTATGGGTGGATGGATCGTAGCTGAGCAAGAAAAACGCGTCTACCGGGACGACTTTCCGGCAGGCGGCCTCCAGGATGTCACGCAGCTCTTCACGGTTCCGGGCGCAGATAACTTCGGAGGCCGTTTCGGCGACGGCATGCATCCGCCGTAAGAAGTGAGTGCGCATCCGACCGACTTCGTCGGAGGGGTCTTCTGCGGCGGGCCGGCCAGCATCATCGGTGGCCTTCGGATCAGCGGAATCGTCGTCAGCGACCTCGGCCGCCGGGGCGGGCGAGCTGACTCTATCGGAGGTACGTCCGTTGGCGGACGGCAGAACGGGATCGTCCATGGGGGTGCGCCTCGATGGGAGGTAGCGCTTTGCTACGTTGGCTCGAAATTCTACCCGTGCCAGGCGGGACTAGCAGGCGGGGATATGAACAGAGTCGGCACGAGTATTCCAAGCGCATTGAATACTCATCCAGAAAGAATAAGTTACGCTCTCCTCTAACAAGACGTAGGAATGGCCATGTCTAGCAAACGCGACGAGTACGCCGAGCGGTTGAAGCAGCAGATCGATGAATGGAACCGCTTGTTGGACCGCTGGGAACAGGAGGCGAAGTCCCGTAGCGCCGAAGCCCGCCAGGAGGCGGAGCGACGCCTGCACGATCTGCGCCGGCGCCGGGACGATCTGCGCGAACGGCTGCCGGAAATCCAGGAAGCGGGTGAGAAGGCGTTCGACGAGTTGCTCGACGGCATCAACCGCGCCTGGAAGGAACTGAGCCGCGCCTTCGATCGCTCGAGAAGCGATTTTGACGATGATGATGCCATCAGACAGGTCGGGGCCGGCGATTCGACTGCGGGATCGACCGGGACGGATGCCGGCGGGGCCGGTGGGACCGGGCCGGAGGGCGGAGGCCCCGAAGGAGACGATGAGTCTCCCGGTGCGAACGGTGTCTGGTAGCGAGAGCTGCCGACCTTCGACATGCGCATCCCACATTACGGCAACATCCGGGAGGAGCTCGGGCGCAAGCTGAGCCAGCTGTCTGAGCTCCGACCGGCCGCGTTTCGCTCACGCAATCTGGTTCTGTTTCTGGTGTCGGTGGCCGCAGCGACCCTCGTGGTCGTGCTGTTGGGCGACTCGGGCATGCCCCGAGAGGCCGTCTATATGGCCGGCATCCTCGTGCTGGCCGCGCTTCTGTGGGTCACCGAAGCTCTGCCTCTCTTCGCCACGGCGCTCGTCGTCATAGCGCTTGAGATCGTCTTCCTCTCGAATCCCGGGGGATGGGCTCATCTGGGATTCGACGCCGGCGACTCCCCGAGCTATGTGGAGTTCGTCGGCGTTATCGGCGAGCCGATCATTGTACTCTTCTTCGGCGGCTTCCTTCTGGCGCACGCGGCCACGAAGCAGGGCGTGGATCGAGCCATGGCGGGCCTGATTCTGCGGTTCTTCAGTGGCCGGCCCCTTCAGGTCATTTTCGGCCTCATGGTGGTGACGGCCGTCTTTTCGATGTTCATGAGCAATACGGCGACTACGGCCATGATGCTCACGATCGTTGCCCCGATGCTGGCGCAGATCGAATCAGGCAGCCGGCTTCGAAAAGGAATCGTGCTGTCCATCCCGTTCGCGGCCAATATCGGTGGGATGGGGACGCCCATCGGGTCGCCGCCGAATGCGCTGGCCGTGGGGTTTCTCCGCTCGGTCGGCATCGAGGTCAGCTTTCTGGAGTGGATGCTGATCGCCGTGCCGTTGATGCTTGGACTCCTGCTCCTGACGTGGATGTTGCTGGCCGTCGTCTTTCGGGCTCGCAACAGTTCCGTAGAGCTCGTCCCGCCGAAACAGACCATGAATTCCCGGGGGTGGTTCGTCGTGGCCGTCTTCGCCGTCACCGTCGGGTTATGGCTGACCGAAATGCTTCACGGCCTGCCGACGGCCGTGGTCGCGCAGGTCCCTATCGTCGCGTTCACGGCGACGGGCATCCTGGACAGGACGGACGTGAACCGGCTGAACTGGGACATTCTTCTGCTGATTGCCGGTGGGCTCGCTCTCGGGAAGGGGATGGAAATGAGCGGCCTGGATCGATATATGGTAGATCGGTTTCTCTCAGGAGGGTCTTACGTGATGGCGATCCTGATCTTCGGGACCCTCGTGCTGGGCACGTTCATGTCGAATACGGCTACGGCGAACCTGATCTTGCCGCTGGGAATCTCGTTCGCGGCAACGACCGCCACAGGCTCTGCGGCGGCCGTCGTCGGGATTAGCATCGCACTCACGGCATCGGCCTCGATGGCGCTCCCCATCAGCACGCCGCCCAACGCCATGGCCTACGCGCACGGAGAGCTGGAGACGCGCGACATTGCCCTCATCGGATCATTGGTCGGGGTCCTTACGGCCGCTCTCGTCCTGGCCTTCGGAGGCCCCGTGATCCGATTCTGGCTCGGCTGAAAGGCGCCGACGGCACGCGCCGAGGTGGGGGCTACTTCATGAGAAGCATGGTCCGGCTCACCGAGCCCTCCGGCGTGGATAGCCGGTAGAGGTAGAGACCGCTCGGCATGTCACGCGCATCGAAACCGATTTCGTGACGGCCGCTGCCGAACGATCCATCCGCGACTATCGCGACCTGTCGGCCCAGCTCATCGTATACCGCCAGCGTCACCGTCGCAGGACGCTCCAGTTCAAACGGAATCGTAGTGGATGGATTGAACGGATTGGGATAATTCGCGTCCAACCGATACGAGTCGGGAAGCTGCGCGAACGATCCCTCGGCGCCCGCCGACGATGGATACTCACCGAAGTCGGCAGCGGCCATGGCCAGCGTGGCGGAATCATTCTCGTCGATGTCCTGACAGGTAAAGGCTCCCGCCCCGTCGCCCAGGCACACCTGATTGCGGCCGTCGCGGACGGCGAAGACGAGGTCCTGCGTGCCGTTGGAGTCCACATCCAGCACCATCACGTCCATCGAAAAGCGGGACACGCCGTCCACCGTGCCGCACTCGAAGCTGCCCGCCCCGTCATTTAGGCAGACGCGATCCGGCAAGTGATTGATGCCGAAAGCGATGTCGACATCACCATCGTCATCCAGATCCGATGCGGCCACGCCAAAGGTCGGATAAGCGCCATTCTCTACCACATCGCAAACATATCCACCCTCGCCATCGGCCAGGCAGATGGTGCTGGCTTGATGCTGGGCGGCGAAGACGAGATCCAGGGTGCCGTCTCCGTCGAAATCGCCCACCGCCACCCGCTGATTCATGTGCGAGTCGACGCTCACGTCCGAGCATGCAAAAGTGCCCGTGCCGTCATTCAAACAGACGGTGTTGGGCTCGCCGGAGTTCGAGAATGCGACATCCAGATGCGTGTCGTTGTTGAGGTCTGCCGCGACGAGGCCAATGGTCGATCGCGCCAGCGCGCTCACGTCCGAGCAGGTAAATCCACCAGATCCATCACCGAAGCAAATCTGGTTTCGAGCCAGATATCTGGCGAAGACGGCATCCAGCGATCCATCCTCATCGAAATCTCCGGCCACTACGGCGCGTGAAGCACCGGCTCCGGGAGCGACATCGGAGCAGGCAAAGGTCCGGTCGCCGAGGTTCGAGCAAAAGCGATTGGGCTCGTCGATATTCGAGAAGACCACGTCGACCAGCTGGTCGGAATCGAAGAGGCCGGATGCTGCTCCCGTAGAGGATTCCATGCCGGCTGCCGAGTCGTCGCATTGGAACGATGCGAGACCGTCGCTCACGCAGAGCTGGTTGGCTTGCTGGTAGTTCGCAAAGATGAGGTCAACGCTCTGAGCACGTGCCGAGGCGAATGACACGAATACGCAGAAGCAAATCGTACCAAACTGCTTCATAGGTGTCACCAGGATTTTTGGCATTAAAGCGCCCGGCAGTGTGAGAAAAGTATGCCATGAGTAGAAAAATCAGCGCCTGAGCGGTACTGCCGTGCCCGCTGCGGTAAGATTTGCGACGAATCGGGGTAGAAACGAAATGCGGGCCGGTGGCCCTCAAATTCGGCCTCGAAACCGAATTTTGGAGCGTCGTAAGACTCAGATCTTGAAGACCGTGTACATCAAGCGCTGGAAGAGGCGGGCTCGCAATGGCCGCTTCACCCACTCCTCCAGGACGATCTTGCGAGCGTCAGCGGTGCGACGACGAAATTCCTCCTCGAGCTGAGCGGCAAGGTTCGTGTCGGATGACGCGATGCCCACCTCGAGATTGTACTTGCTCCCGTACGTATCCACGTTGTAGGAGCCGACGATCGAGTAGCGATGATCGATGGTTAGACATTTGGCGTGGAGAACAGGATGCTGCATCTCGAATACGCGGACACCCGCCTCGAGGAGTTCACGGTAGAGGTGGCGCCCGGCCACGCGCGCGAGCGGCACGTCGGATTTGCCTGCCGTCAGCACTTCGACCCTGACGCCGCGCCGCGCGGCATCCTTTAGTGCCTCCCTGAACCAGTTCGGCGGCACGAAGTAGGGCGTCATGAGCAAACAGCACTCTTGTGCCCCGGCGAGGAGCTCCTGAAGCGCGTGATCGAAATCCTTCTCGCCCTGGCGGGCATCCAGCGAGAGGACCTCGGCCGGCACCCCGTCCGGAAATGGATTCGGCCTGGTCGGCAGGTCGGGTGTACTCGCCCCCGTCTCTCTGAGCGTTTCCAGAAACAGAGCGGCAAGGTCCTGAACGGCCGGCCCCTCGATCTTGAGGGTAAGGTCGTAGAACAGCTCGGGGCCTGGCCCGCCGTAATCGAGGCTAACGTTCGCGCCACCGCAGAACCCAACGTCATCCGTGATCAGGATTTTGCGATGGTCGCGGTGAAACACCGGAGCAATCTTTCGCCCGAGCCTGCGCCAGGGAAAGACCGGGTTGTAAATGGCGACCTGCCCGCCGGCATCCAGGATCGGCTGGGCGTAGCTTTCACCGATCTTGGGTGAGCCCCATCTATCGAAGATCAGGATGACGCTGCATCCACGATGTGCAGCATCGACGAGGGCGTCGCGCAACATGTTGCCCACCTCGTCCGGCTCAAAAATGTAGGTTTCCACCCACACCCGCTCGCGTGCCGTGCGGACGGCATCGAAGGCCGCTTCGAAGGCCTCGTCCCCCACGGTGTAGAGGGTCAGCCGATTGCCGGGTGAAGATCGATAATGCCAGGACGTTGCCAGGCTACGTGCGCTCATGGCCGGTGCTTACAACTACGTAGCAGATCATGCGGAAACATGCATACAATCAGCACTTTCGACGAAGAACGGAAGCATCCGACCCGAGTAGGACATCCACCCTCCAGCCAGACGCCCAACGATGGAAGCCGAAGATAAGGATAGAGACGCACGTGCACTCGAGCAGTACAAAGAGGAACTTGAAAATCAGCTCCAGAACATAGTTCGGGAGTTCCAGGGCCGGCATCCGGGCCCGGTCGAGATGGATTTGAGCTTTGTCGAGGGGGAGGGAAGCGGCCCGGCGCCCGACGAGCTCAAGCCGCGCGTTCGAACGATCGTCGAGGCCTTCCATCGCAAGCCTCTGGTGAGCCGCTCCGGGGTGCGCGTGCACAAGGTCACGGCGATCGACTCCGATGAGGATGGGCAGGTTGCCGTCCGCGTGCTATATGATTATCCCGGCTACGCGGCCAGCATTGACGAGCCGATTTTCTAAGGACTAGCGGGGTGAACGGGGCCGGGAAAGCCCCTATATTTCCCTCGTCCTCACATCGTCCCGGCAGCCGCAGACAGCAGATCATCCTGTCATGTTCTTCCGCCAGATCGCCGACGAGCGCCTTGCCCAGTATGCCTACCTGATCGCCTGCCAGCAAACCAATGAAGCGATCATCATCGATCCCGAGCGTGACGTAGACCGATACATCGAGGCCGCCGCTTTTCATGGGTTTAACCTCGTCGCCGCCGCCGAAACACACATCCACGCCGACTTTCTTTCGGGCGCCCGCGAGCTCGCCGAGAAGCTCGGCGTTCGCGTCTATCTCTCCGGGGAGGGGGGCGCTGACTGGCAGTACTCCTGGCCGGATAACGGCTCTTACGATGTGTGCATCCTCAAGAACGGCGATACCTTCGAGCTGGGGCGCCTTCGCATCAGAGCCATCCATACGCCCGGCCATACGCCGGAGCACCTGACGTTCGAGGTGACCGATTTCGGAGCCGACAGCCCGATGGGCCTGGTCACGGGCGACTTCGTCTTCGTGGGTGATCTGGGCCGGCCCGACCTGCTCGAATCGGCGGCGGGCATGAAAGACGTGATGCGGCCGTCAGCCCGGTGGCTTTACGCTTCGGCGAACGATTTCCTGAAGCAGGATGACGTGCTGCAGGTGTGGCCCGGACACGGGGCCGGATCGGCATGCGGAAAAGCTCTGGGCGCCGTTCCTCAGTCGACCGTCGGGTATGAGAAACGGCAGAATCCGACGCTGCGCGCGGTGAGGGACGGTGAAGAGGCTTTCGTCGAATGGATTCTGGATGGGCAGACGGATCCGCCGTTGTACTTCGCGCGGATGAAACACCTGAACAAGGTGGGTCCGCCGCTGCTGGGCGACCTGCCGCGTCCTCGCCGGCTATCGGTCGACGAGCTCGGAAGCCTTCCCCAGGGCGCCCTTCTTTTGGACACGCGTACGAGTGAATCCGATTTCATGCGGCGCCACCTGCCGGGCGCCCAGCTCGCGAGGTTTGACAAGACGTTTCCCACGGTCGTCGGGTCGCTCGTCGAGGACCCGGAGACCGAGCTCGTTCTCGCCATCGATGAGGAGGATCTGGAGGATGCCGTTCGAGCGCTCGTCCGAATCGGCTATGACCGGATCAGCGGATTCGTGCCGCCAGGCGAGATGGAGGAATATATGGATGCGAAGGGGCGCGCAGCGAGCATCGACGAGATCGATTTCGGGCGGCTGGATGAACTGCGTGCGGCCGGAGAGCAGGTGCTTGACGTTCGCTACAAGACGGAGCATCGAGAGGGGCACATTCCGGATGCTCTCGTCACCCCGTATACGCGCTTGCCCGAGTACCTCGATCGTATTCCGACAGATAGAACACTGCTCGTTCACTGCTCAGCCGGAATTCGATCGGCCGTGGCCGCATCCTATTTGAGCAGGATGGGGCGGGCCGTGCGCTACGTCAATGATGACTTCGAGAACTGGGTGGCATCCAACACGGACGAGCTCGTCGTGGCGTAGCTCACCAGAGCGTTTGCCGGACCATCCATGAAGTCAACGGAACGCTCGGTATCAATCGAATTTCACCACGATAACCGTCGCGTCATCGCGGCGTCTGCCGTTCGAGTGGTCGATGAAGAGCTGCCACAGGCCGTTCAGCAATTGGTCCGCGTCGGCGTCTGAGTGGGCGGCGACGAAATGAGAGATCGCATCCAGACCCAGATCCGATCCCGACACATTGCGCGCTTCGGCCAGGCCATCGGTATACAGCACGAGAATGTCGCCCGGCTCGTAGCTCTTCTCGGCCTCCGAATAGGGAGCATCCTTCATGAGCCCAATGGCCGGACCGGTGGGCTGTAGCCAACTCACGGACCGGGTGCGGGCCTCCCAGAACAGGGCCGGATTGTGCCCGGCGTTGCAGTATCTCAGCTTCCGCTCCTCCTCGTCGAGCGCAACCAGGAACATGGTGATAAAGCGAATCACGCGAAGGTTGTGCACGAAAAGGCGATTGAGATGCGATGCGAGGTCGTCGATGGTCTCGTACTGCTCGGCCAGGATTCGCAACGAGGCCTGCAGGTTCGACATCAGCATGCTGGCGGAGATGCCCTTGCCCATGACGTCGGCGATCGCGATTCCCTGTCCGGTTTCGCGGTGCCGGAAGAAGTCGTAGTAGTCGCCGCTAACGATCCGCGCCGGCGCGGTGTGCGCCGCGATCTGGACTCCGGAGAGTGCGGGCGTGCCGACCGGATACAGGTGGCGCTGCACCTTGGCAGCAAGTTCGAGGTCGCTCTCGAGCTCGCGCTGTTCCGCTTCGCTAAAATGGTCCAGGCATACGTTCGCCGTAAAGTCGAGCTCGACCAGCTCCGTTTCGACGTCCTCGCCGCAGATGATACACTGGCCCAGCTGATCATGTCGATGCAGGGCCTCTTCGACGTCCATGACGACCGGCGGCATGGGTATCGACAGGTCGACGTTCGACCCGACATCCGGCAGAGGCGATCCTGGCGCGGTTGGTGCGAACGCCGCAATGGCGGTCTCGCCCATCACACGAAATTGTAAGAGCGGCGGCGCGAGCGTAAACCACTCGATGACGGCCTCCTTGCGGGCCCGAAGGGTTTGTTGGATGCGCTGGCGGAGTTCCGGCTTCATGTCAGACGCCCTCGGATGGTTCGATCAAGGCGTCTACGCCGGTCGGCCGATAGAGTTGTGTCGGATTACGCCTCTTCTTGGATGAGGTCTAGCAATCGGATGAGCTGATCGCGGAGCTGCCGGCGATCAACGATGAAGTCGATGAAGCCGTGCTCCTGAAGGAACTCCGCGCTCTGAAATCCATCCGGCAGATCCTGCCCGATCGTCTCGCGGATCACGCGCGGGCCTGCAAATCCGATGAGTGCTTCGGGCTCGGCCAGATTGAAGTCGCCGAGCATGGCGAAGGAGGCCGTCACACCGCCGGTCGTGGGGTTCGTCATCAGCGAGATGTAGGGGAGACCGGCTTCATCCAGCCGCGCGAGCTGCGCGCTGGTCTTCGCCATCTGCATGAGGCTGAGGGCGCCCTCCATCATGCGTGCACCGCCGCTCTGTGAGATGATGAGCAGGGCCGTGCGCCGATCGATGGTCCGTTTGATGGCGCGCGAGATCACCTCGCCGACCACGGAGCCCATCGAGCCGCCGATGAACGAAAAGTCCATGGCCGCTGCCGACACCACATGTCCGCCGACCGTGCCCATGGCGGCGCGTGCCGCATCGTTCGTAAGGAACTTCCGGCGATAGGCCTTGAGCCTTTCTGAATAGCTTTTCCGGTCCGTGAATTTGAGAGGGTCGGTGGCCTCGAGGTCCTCATCGAAGAGCTCGAACTGGCCATCATCGAAGATCAGCTTGAAGTAGCCCATGCTGTCCATCGAAAAATGGTAGCCCGACTTCGGTACCACGAGATGGTTGTCCTCCAGCTCCCGTCGATTGACGATCTCCCCTGTTTTCGGGCATTTGACCCACTGTCCTTCGGGCATCTCGTTCTTCTCGTCTCGGTCCGTAAGGATGCCCGCTTTCTGCCGCTTGAACCAGGCCATATGTTCAGAATGTGAGCTTCTCGAGCGGAGTCTGCGCCGGTTTCGTGGCGACGAACTCCTTCAGATAATAGGGTTCGAAGGTGACTAGGTCTTCGGTTTGGCCCGCCCGGAGCCTTTGAGCCCCGATTCGCGCCACGTTCGCCGCCGACGGAATGATCTCTTGCACATGCCGGTATACCATGCCGGTCTCGTCGAGCGCGAATGTCATTTTCATCCATCCCTCGCCGACGAGCCAGAGCGTGGTCTCGTCGGATGCGCCAGCCAACCCGGCAGCATCGAATCCGATCCGCAGCCACTCCGCGAGGGCCTTCGATCGAACCGCTGCAGTTTCGTTGATCTGCTCCAGGCCCTCGTCGGTGGCGCGGAAGAGGGCAACGTATGCCTCATCGCGGCGCGCGTCGAAGGCCGCGCCGATGAGATCGCCCGAGGGCGCGCCGTGCACGCCGGTAGCCAGCGCTTCCAGGCTTGGGACGGCGACGAGCCCGGCATCCACAGAGGCCGCGAAGCCTTTCGCCGTACTGACGCCGATGCGGAGTCCCGTGTACGACCCGGGACCTGCAGAAACCGCCACGGCGTCAATCTCTCCCGGCTCGATCCGGGCGTATCCGAGCGCATCCTCGATCATCGAAACGAGGTTCTCCGAATGCGCACGCGGACGATCCAGCATGAGCTCCACCGCCACATGATCCTCTATGAAAAGGGCCACGCCGCAGACCGACGTGGCCGTCTCCAGGGCGAGTAGCTTCAATGCAAAGGCCGTTCTTGATTATAATTGGCACGAACGTATTTTAGACGAGGCAGCGCCGCAGGGGTTCTTCTGGTTCCGGAGCAGCGCCGGCCACATCTCACGTCCCGTGCCCGGTCGGACCGGACCGTACGCACACCGCACACGACGAGGTCTCCGGCCGCGGCGCAACGACACGCGAACGGCGTGCCCAACGCGGCGCGCCTGCATCATCTTTGGACGGTTCGGAGGTTGTTCTATGAATGTGTACGATGCTGATCATATCCGCAACGTAGCGCTGGTCGGTCACCAGGGCAGCGGCAAGACCATGCTCGCCGAGGCGATGTTGCTGTCGAGCGGCGCGATTCGCCGAATGGGCTCCATCGAGGCGAATAATACGGTGTCGGATTTTCACCCCAGCGAGCACGAGCGGCAGATGTCGGTTTTCGCATCACTGCTCCACGCTGAGTGGAAAGGGCACAAGATCAACATCCTCGACACGCCGGGTTATCCCGACTTCATGGGCGAGGTGATCGCATCGCTCAAGGTCGCCGACACGGCTATTTTCGTGATGAATGCCATCGAAGGCGTGCAGGTGGGCACCGAACTGGCGTGGACGTACGGCGAGATGATCCAGAAGCCGTCGATGTTCGTCATCAATCACATGGACAATCCGTCGGCCGATTTCCGGATGCTCGTCAGCCAGCTGAAGGAGCGATTCGGAAACGGCGCGACGGTCGTTCAGCTTCCGGGGGGCGCCGGCTCCCGAACCATCATCGACGTGCTGCTGATGAAGCAGCTGACCTTTCCCGAAGACGGCGGCGAGCCGACCATCTCCGAGATCAGCGACGAGTTCCGAGCCGAGGCCGAAGACCTGCACACGACGCTCATCGAGGATATCGCCGAGAACGATGAGGGTCTCATGGAACTCTACTTCGAGAAGGGAGAGCTCGACGAGGACGAGATGCGCCAGGGACTCAGCAAGGCGATGCTGCACCGTCAGCTTTTCCCGATTTTCGTGACCAGCGCCACAGCGAGTGTGGGCGTCTCGCGCCTGATGAGCTTCATCGACAACGTGCTGCCCTCACCGAAGGAGATGCCGCCGGCCGAGGTCGTCTCGGGCGATCCGGTGGTGACGGATCCATCCGGGCCTCCCATCGCGCTCGTCTACAAGACGATGGCCGAGCAGCACGTGGGCGACTATTCGTTCTTGCGCATCTACTCGGGGACGCTTTCGCAGGGAATGGACCTCGAGAACGCCCAAACGAGCACGATGGAGCGCCTCGGACAGCTCTTCGCCATCAATGGACGCGAGCGTACGCCGGTGCAAAGCATGGTGGCCGGCGACCTGGGCGCCCTCGTGAAGCTGAAGAACACCCACACCAACAACACGCTCCGGCCCAAGGGCTCGCGCGTCGTGATCAAGCCTATCGAGTTTCCGGAGCCGCGGTACCGGACCGCCATCCGTCCGGTACGCGAAGGGGAGGAGGACAGGCTGGCACAGGGCATCCACCAGCTCATCGAGGAGGATCCCTCCCTCGAAATCGTCCACGATCAGCACCTCAAGCAAATGACGCTCGGCGGGCAGGGCGAGATGCATCTGGAGGTGAGCCGGTACCGCCTCAAGCACCGGTTCGGGGTGGATGTCGAGTTCTACAAGCCGCGGGTGGCTTATCGAGAGACCATCACCTCACAGGCTCGCTCCAGTTACCGTCACAAGAAGCAGACGGGCGGGGCCGGGCAGTTTGCGGACATATCGATGCTGGTCGAGCCCCTCAACGGCGAATTTCAACCGCCGCCCGACATCACCGTTCGCGGCCAGGCCGAGGTGGAGACCGACTGGGGATCGAAGATTCAGTTCATCGATGCCATCGTGGGCGGCGTGATCGACATGCGCCGATTCTTCGGCGCCATCCAGAAAGGCGTGATGGAGGCGCTGCAGGACGGGCCCATTGCGGGATACCCGGTCGGCGACTGCCGTGTCGTGATCTACGATGGCGGGATGCACGCCGTCGATTCGAATGAGGCCGCCTTCAAGACGGCGGCGCGCATGTGCTTCCGCGATGCCTTCCGCAAGGCGACTCCCGTGCTGCTCGAGCCCATCTATCATGTCACCATCACGGTGCCGGAGAATTTCGTCGGCGACGTTATGGGGGACCTCAACACGCGGCGCGCTCGCATCCAGGGCATCGAGGCCGAGGGGATCTTTCAGAAAATCCTGGCCGACGTTCCGGAGGCCGAGCTCTATCGGTATTCGACCGCGCTCCGATCCATGACGCAGGGCCGGGGCATTCACCGGGCCGAGTTCAGCCACTACGAGGCCATGCCGCGCCACGTGCAGGACAAAGTGGCCGAAGAGGCAGCGGCCATGGAAGAGGCATAGTGCTCGGGTGTAGGGGATCGTCCTACCTGCACCCTCGCCGCAACCCCGCATCACAATCTTGGAAGCCCCGTTCTCTGCGGGCATCCTGGCATTGCATCATGTGTTTAACATGAAGCAAAGTTTCAGGGAATCCAACCCGGGGAGGTGCGGTGATGATCAAGCGGATACTGGTGGCGCTGGACATCGATCAGGATTCGGATGTCGCCACTAGATACGCCTCCGAGATCGCACGGCGGTACGATGCCGTCGTTTCCGGCCTGGCCCTCGTCCATACGCAGCGAATTGCGGCGGAAGTGGGGCCAGGTGGCGCCGTGGGCGGGCAATACTACGCGCAGAGGGTGCGCGATGCGCTAACCGCAAAGACGCATCGCGCGGCCAGAGAGATTCTTGAGCGGTTCGAGTCGATTCTCGATGCCGACGGCGTGGCGAACGACAGCCGGGTGCGCGAAGGTGTGCCGTACAGGCGCATCGTCGAGGAGATGAAGACGCACGACCTGCTGGTAATCGGCCGGACGCCGCACTTCTTTTATCCGCAGCCGGGAAAGCGCACTCAGACGCTTACGCGCGTCGTGAAGGAGGGCATCATCCCGACGCTCATCGTGCCGGAGGAGCATCGCGCCGTCAAGCACGTGCTGCTCGCGTATGATGGCAGCGAGGCGGCGACACGCACGATGCATCGATTCGCGCAGCTCAAGCCTTTCGGATCCGACCTCGAGGTCGAGGTCCTGCACGTTCGCGGGTGGGTGAGTGATGCCTCGCGGCGGGCCTCCGAGCTCATGCTGGAGCGCACCGCCTGCTACCTGGGAGCCCACGAGTTCGCCCGCGTTCGCAAGACGAGCCTGGAGATGGATGATCCGCCGCGCCGCGTACTGGCGTACGCGAAGGAAGTGAACACGGACTTGATCGTCGCGGGTGCGCACTCTGTCTCGGCCATCAGCCGGATGACCTTTGGCTCCACCACGCATACGCTGCTGAAGGAGTGCGAGGTGCCGTTCTTCATGTACCACTGAGGCCGGGCCGCCCTGGAGCTTGCTTCAGGACGCCCAGAATAGACGACATGATGGGGGTAGCGCCATGAAACGTTTCACACATGCGATCCTGGCCGCAGCCGTGGCATCGCTGACCCTGGGAGTCGGCGATGCCGTGGCCCAGGTAGGGCAACGCGCGCAGCGAGGCCCTGCAGACCGGGATGGGCGTATCGAGCGCCACATCGAGCGGCTCAATCAGCGCCTGCAGCTTTCCAGTGAGCAGCAATCCCGCGTTCGAGCCATGCTGCAAGAGCACATCGCGGCGATGGACCGGTGGAGAGAGGCCCATTCGTCGGCCACACGAGAGGAGCGGCGTGACCACGCGCGCGAGTCCATGGAGGCATTGCGCGCTCAACTCCGATCCATCCTCACGGAAGAGCAGGCCGCGCAGCTCGAGGAGCGTCCGTGGCTCCTCCAGCCACGATTCGATGACGATGACTGGTGGGGATGGCAAGGAGATCGACCGTGGCGAATGCGCGGAAATGGACCAATGCGAGGGGATAGGCCCTGGCAAATGCAAGGAAACTGGGGGTGGGTAGATCAGCTCGATCTTTCCGACGAGCAGCGAGCCGAACTGAACCGTCTCCGCGAAGCGCACCGTGCCGAGATGCAGGCATGGCGCGAGGAAAGGGCCAACCTCTCGCCCGAGCAGCGGCGCGAGCAGATGCTCGAGCGGATGGAGAGGCACCGCGAACAAGTCATGAATCTGCTCACAGATGAGCAGCGCCGCGAGCTCGAACAGATGCGGCAGACCTGGCGGCAGGAGCGCCGTGAATTCCGACGGGGCGATCGGCCGATGCCGCGGCAGAGGGACATGCAGCGGCCCGGTGGGCGCCGCGGGGGTGGAGGACCCTCCCCGCGATAGGTGAGGGTGATGTATGGTGAAGGGGGCTCTCTGGTGGTCGAGAGCCCTCGATATTTATGGAGGGCGCGCATGGAAACTACATCTGCAAACAACCTGATTTCGCTGGACGTCTCCGAGCCTCTATGGACTCACTTCTTCATGGTGAGTCCCCTGGTGGTCATCGGAACACGCGAGGGCGATCGCTACAATTTTGCGCCGAAGCACATGGCGATGCCGGTAGGGTGGGATAACTACTTCGCCTTCGTCTGCACGCGAAAACACGCCACCTACCGGAATATCCGAGACCATGGCTTCTTCACGGTGAGCTTTCCGAAGCCATCGCAGGTGATCGTGGCCAGCATGACGGCCGAACCTCGGTGCGGAGACGACGAAGAGAAGCCATCCCTCGAGAAGCTACCGACCTTGCCGGCGCGGCACATCAACGGCCGCTTTCTCCAGGATGCCTACCTCTTTTTCGAATGCAAGATGGAGCGCATCATCGACGGCTTCGGGAAATACAGCATCATCATCGGGTTCATCGAAGCCGCGCACGTCGACGAACGGTACTTGCGAGGCCCGGATACGGATGATGCCGAGACCATCCACTCGAATGCACTTCTCGCCTATCTGAGCCCGGGTCGCTATGCCTCGATATCATCGAGCACGGCCTTTCCGATTCCGCCCGGCATGAAGCAGTAGGGAGGTCCCTACGCGTGTAGTAGAAAGCCGCACATGCTCGGCCGGGAATGCCGGTGTCGGAACATCAAATTCCCCGACTATCGGCTTCCGCCGGGGACGATTATGTTGACTTCGGTCACTATGTCGATCTAACCACTAGGAGGTGTGCTATGCCCTATCTAACGAGATATCGGCCGCTTCCCATGATGCGGTCGCTTCAGAAGGAAATCGATCGGCTGTTCGGTGAGTTCTTGCCCGAAGTCACGGACAGCGAGGCGGGTCTTGCCGTCTGGTCTCCTGCACTCGACATGAAGGAGACGGAGAGCGAGTACATCATCAGCATGGAGGTACCGGGCATCGAGAAGGATCAGATCACGATCAATCTCGAAGAGAATCGCCTCTCCGTCAGTGGCGAGCGCAAGCTGGAGACGGAAGAAGAGAAGGACAACCTGCTCGTAGTCGAGAGAAGCTACGGGCGATTCTTCCGGAATGTCCTCCTGCCCAAGGCGGCCGACGACAAGGAGGTCGAGGCGGAGCTGAAGGATGGTGTCCTGACGATCCGCGTACAGAAGGCCGAGGAGGCGAAACCTCGCCGGATCGAGATCAAGTAAGGAGGATGGTGCAAGGAGCGAGGGCCGGTCACATTCCGGCCCTCGTCGCATTCTTGCCGGCGCCTACAAGTTCATTCCACAACAAGCATGGCGAATGGCCGTAGGCCCTGGAGATTCTGCTGCGAAATGGAGCGTGAGAGCTCCGTTTCTCCGACATCGAGGGTTCCGGGAACAGCATCGTGACAATTACCAGACGGCGCGGCTCGATCCTTTCTCGAGGCGCTTGGTAGAGTAAGGGAAACCCCGATGTGCCTATGGGTAGATCGCTCTATTCTCCTCGCCTCGGGCGGCGAATATACTAGACCTATCGGGAAACGAAACAAGGCGTTAGCAAGGGGGCCAGGGCCATGCGAGCACGAAACCGTTATCCACTTCGAGACATCCAGTTGCTTCCTGATTCAGAGCTCCTCGAGATGATGGAGGAAGCCGAGAAGGACGCAGCGGAGCTCAGAGAGCGGGCGAAGGATCGAGACAGTCGTCGTCGGGGTGACCTGGCGGAACGACGCCTGGAGGCGCTAGCACGCGAGTTGAAGGCCCGCGGCATTCAGGGTCCGCCGTGGTGGGCCGGACGCGAACGAAGCTGATCAGGCGCTCAATTCTCTGACGACCTTCAGCGTGGGATCGCCCGGATCCGTGGACACGGCGCGGAATCCGACTCTTTCGCTCACGATCCGCATCCCCAAATTTTCGCGCAGCACGTCGGCCGTGATTCGGTCGAGCCGCTCGTTTTTCCCGATCTCGACGAGCCGGCGCAGCAGTTCTGTTCCGAGTCCCTTCCCCTGATGCGCGTCACTGACGAGTAGCGCAAACTCCGCCTCGTTCGTGCCGCCGATCTTCGTGAGCCGCCCCACTGCTACGATCTGGCCGGCAGCGCTTGATCCCTCCGGCCCCATTTCGTGCTGTTCGGCGCGGCCGTCGCCGCGGATGCCATCCCCACTCGCGAGGCCGGCACCCTCGCCGTTCACCGTCTCAGCCACCAGCGCCATCTCCCGGTCGTAGTCGATGAAGCACAGATGCGAGAGCCGCTCATGGGCCACGCGCTGGCTGAGCTTCATGATGTTCGCATAGCGCAGGTAAACGCTCTCCTCAGAGAGTGAATGATGGAAGGCCACCAGACCGGGCTCATCCTCCGGCCGGATGGGTCGGATGTTGTACACGGTGCCGTCTTTGGCCGTCCATCGCGAAGCGTACTGGTACGGGTAGGGTCGGATGGCCGTCCTTGGCAATTCGTCGTCCGTCACGTCCGGATCGTGCAGCACGACGCGGGCATCCAGCGCCAGGATGTGCTCTCCCGATGCCAACAGGGGGTTGATGTCGATTTCTTTGATCATCCGCTGCTCGACCACCAGCTGGCTGAAGCGGACCAGCATCTTCTCGAGCAGATCCAGGTCGACCGGCTTCATCCCGCGGACGCCCTGAAGAGCGGTGTAGATCTTCGTCTGCTCCATCAGGCGGCGCGCTAGCGTGGTGGTGAGCGGTGGCAGCGCCAGCGCCCGGTCCTTGTAGACCTCGACAAGCGTCCCGCCGGAGCCGAACAGGAGCACGGGCCCGAACTGCTCGTCGATGCTGGAGCCCACGATGAGCTCGTAGCCGCGGAGCCGGATCATGGGCTGGACGGCCACGCCATCGAAGCCATCCGACTTGCCCAGTTCATCCAGCCGGGAACGAATATCCTCGAAGGCGGCCCGCACATCATCGGCGGATCCCAGATTCAGCTTGACGCCACCGACGTCGGTCTTGTGCGTTATGGTGTACGAGTGCAGCTTAACGACGACGGGATATCCGATCTGCTCCGCCGCCGCCATGGCCTCATCTGTGGAGGTAGCCAGGATCGACTCCGTCACCGGAATGCCGTAGGCTCGGAGCAGCTTCTTGGACTCGTGCTCGGTGAGGAGTGTCCGGCCGGCCTCGCGGGCGGACTCAATGACCTCCGACGTGATCCGTCGCGCATCGGCGTCGTCGTCGACGTGCGCGAGGGAGGGCGTTTCGTACAGGGCCCGTACGTTGTAGCTGTAGCGCCACATGTAGTTGAAGAGCTTGGCCGCCGTATCGGGATAGCCGAAGGTCGGGATGCCGGCCTGGTTGAGGATATTTTCGCCTACGGCGACGGTCGGTCCGCCCATCCAGCTGGCGATGATGGGCTTCCTGCTCGACCGCTTCTCGCTCGTGGCGTAACGGGCGAGACCCTCGGCAACGAGCGAGGGGTCCGTCATGTCCTGCGGCGTCAGCACCACCAGAAGCCCGTCGCTGTTCTTGTCCTTCTCGACGACCTCCATGGCGCGGGCGTAGCGGTCCGCGTCGGCATCTCCCAGGATGTCGATCGGATTGCCGCGGCTCCACGCCGGGGGGAGGAAGCTGTTGAGCTCCTCCATCGTCGCGTCGGATAGCTCGGCGAGCTCTCCGCCACCGGCGATCAGAGCATCCGTCGCCAGGACGCCGGGTCCGCCGGCGTTGGTGAGAATCGAAAGGTGCCGTCCCGATGGGCGCGGTTGCTTGGCGAGGACCTCGGCCATGTAGAACAGGTCCGAGATGGTGTCGACGCGCAGCACGCCGCTGCGGCGGAAGGCGGCCGAGAGCACCTCGTCGCTACCCGTGAGGGTGCCGGTGTGCGAAGCGGCGGCCTTGGCCGCTTGCTCGGTGCGTCCGGCCTTGATCACGATGATGGGCTTCTCGCGCGCGACGTGCCGGGCTGCGGACAGGAACGAGCGGGCATCGCCGATCGACTCCATGTAGATGAGGATGCTCTGCGTGGCCGGGTCGTCGCCCAGATAGGTGATGAGGTCGCCCCATCCGACATCCAACATCGACCCTACCGATACGAAGGCGCTGAAGCCGACGTTCTCGCGGAAGCTCCAATCGAGGATTCCGGTCAGGAGGGCGCCGCTCTGGCTGATGAATGCGACGTTGCCCGTGCGCGCCATGCCGCGCGCGAACGTGGCATTGAGGCCGCCCGGAGGTCGCATCACACCCAGGCAGTTGGGCCCGATGATCCGCAGCTTTCCGCGCCGAGCCACCTCGAGGACCTGTTGCTCCAACTCGT
>Ga0079224_100003684_pt1 | contig 19450 bp, 9 predicted proteins | sample Stecom2015_FD_80414 | JGI IMG/M metagenome (GOLD analysis project Ga0079224, IMG submission 80414) | Agricultural soil microbial communities from Utah to study Nitrogen management - Steer compost 2015 | ecosystem: Environmental > Terrestrial > Soil > Agricultural land | place: USA: Utah... | reverse complement strand
CTCCTGTAGCGACGACGAAAACCCAGCCCCAACCCCTGCGGGCGATAACGTATACACGCTGGGCTTGGGGGTAACAACAGCCGAAGGGACGACCAACTACGTCCTCCAAACGGATGACCTGATGAGTGGTACACTTTCGTTGATCAACAACGGAATCCTACAGGATGGTTACCGCGACTATACGACTGTCGGCAACCATTTCTACGCCATCGGCGGACTGGGGGTGACCGACGTAAATACCTATTATGTGGATGCTGCCAACCAGCTGGCCGTAAAAACCGGATTGAATCTGATGGACAGGCCTGTCGATGCCCTGGATATTGACGGTACAGGGAAATCTTTATTGGCGGTGACGCTTCCCTCAAGCCCGGTCGATGGAACAGAAATGTCTTTCCTAACCATCGACGTCGCATCAAACACGATAAGCAGCACAGAAAAAGTCACGGTCGACAAAGAAACCTTTCCCATAGGCAACGATTGGATGTTGCATACGGGCATTGCCGTACGCGGGAATCAGGCTTTTCAAACCATCTTGCCGTTTGATTCCGAAGGCTGGAAAACCAATGACACAGACCGGGTATATGTGGCTGTGTACAGTTATCCAGGCTTCGCACTGGAAAAAATCATCGAGGATGACCGTACCGGGCCTGCCGGGGCATTCGGTACCCGGTCCGGTATTTTTGCGACGGAGTCTGGTGATGTCTACACCGTTTCCCATGGAGGCTACGGATATTCGCAAACGACCAAGGAACCCACCATATTGAAAATCGCTGCGGGAACAGCTGAATTTGACGAAGACTACGTATTCCGGACGGCCGATGTGACAAACGGCGGCCGCATCGTACACGCCATTTATCTCGGCAATAACAAATTGTTCGCAACGGTCAGCACGGGTGAACAAGCCAGCCAGTGGGCAGATGATAACTTGAAATTCGCTATCGTGGATCTTGCCGCTAAGACGATTACCGCAGTAGCAGATTCGCCCACGTTCAGCGGCAACGGCGGCCGGAGTTTTGCAGCTTTTTATCATGACGGCAAAGCCTATGCGGCCGCCACGGTGAACGATGTGCTGAATATTTACGAGATAGACGTGGCCAATGCCACGCTGCGCAAAGGCGCGCAGGTAGATGCCTCATTCGTAGGCGGTCTCGGACAGCTAAAATAAGAACGATAAGATACAACACGTAGATTCCGATGCCCTCGTAACGGGCATCGGATTTTGTTTTGAGATGAACAGTAAGGTAAAGAAGAAGGATAAAAGCTGGTTTAGACGGGTCAACGACTGGCTGCATCTCTGGCTGGGATTGATATCCGGCTCGGTTGTATTCGTCGTCAGCATCACCGGTTGTTTCTATGCTTTCCAGCAGGAAATCAAAGACGCATTGGAGCCCTGGCGCTTTGTGGAGGTTCAGCCCGGAGGTTTCGTTCCGCCGAGCCGGTTGCTGGATACGGCGGCCCGATATATGCCGGGGGCACAGCCGACGGGATTGACCTACAGCAATGAAAAAGGAGCGGCAGCCATCGGGTACTCGGGTGTGGAAAACGGAAAGCGGACGTTTTCCGTGGTGTTCATGGACCCCTATACCGGAAGCTTCCTGAAAAAACAGCAGACCATCGGCGGTGGCGAATTTGATTTCTTCCGCTTCATCATTGATGGGCACCGGGCACTTTGGTTGCCCTACCACATAGGCAGGCCCATTGTGGGTGTGGCAACGCTTATATTCCTGGCGCTGCTGATCACCGGCATGGTGATGTGGTGGCCCAAAAAGTGGAATCGCGGCAACCGCAACAAAAGCTTTAAAATTAAGTGGAAAGCCCGTTTCAAGCGCGTGAACTACGATCTCCATAACGTATTGGGGTTTTACAGTTTGCTTTTCGCGTTTGCGCTCGCCGCAACGGGGCTGGTGTATAGCTTCACCTGGTTTGACAATGCCTTGTATTATGTCAGTTCGGGCGGCGAAAAAAAACAAGGACACCACCACCCGCATTCGGATCTCGCGCAGAAGGACCGCGCGTGGGAGCATACCCTTTCACCACTTGACAGCGCCTGGTATGCCACCATGGAGCAGGTAGGCCACGTGGGCGGTATGTACATGACACCCATCCTGCGGGACGACGATGATTCCTACGAAATCCTCGTATACCATGATGATGGTTCGTACTATAACCAGAGTGCCTATTTTTATGACCGATATACCCTTGAACCGCTGGAAATGGAAGGCAGTAAATTCAGGGAAGCCAAATTTGCCGACAAACTGGCCATGATGAACTACGATATTCATGTCGGGGCGGTATTGGGACTGCCAGGAAAAGTCTTTGCCTTTTTGGTGAGCCTGATTTGCGCAAGTCTCCCCATCACCGGGTTTCTGGTTTGGTGGAATAAAAGGAAGCCGCCTGTCCGTAATGAAACAGCGAAACCGTCAAAATCATTTCAAAATACATGATAAGGTTTCGCCTAATGATATTTTTTACTGCGGCGCAAATTGCGCCGCAGTAAAAAATAAGCATGAATCAAAAGCTAATTAACTGCACACCACTGGCAGGCCTCACCGGACCTACCGGGCCGATTATCCGTCGCACGACTACCTGAATGGTACATGGTGTACATTTCACGCCACCGCATTCGGGCGTAAACGTGATGTTGTACACGCCCGGCTGCAGGAAATGGTAACCCATCGTTTGTCCGTTGCCAGCAAGTGTGCTTCCATCGGGAAGTGCAATTTCCCACGTGTAATTCGGCTCACAACCCTCCGGCTGGCAGGCAAACTCCGGTGCCGTGAACGTATAATAACGACCGAGGTTCAGGCGGATGGATTCTCCGCAAGACACCCGCTGCCCGTTGCTGGGGGCCGGCACATTCCTGGCACGGGGATTTTCCGGTATAGGACCCTCATATTCCAGCACATTAACCCAATGGTCTACCCACTCCCCGCAATCGCAGGCTGTTTCATGGCAGCAATCGATACGGAAGGTGTTGCTGCGGGTTAGGCATTCCCGCCCATTATCCTGTATCACGACCATCCATTCGCGCGTAGGATCGCATGGAAAATCATCGGGGATGGTGAACTGGAGCGTACCCGTTCCCGGCGCACCGGTAGCTAACACCTGTTGTATAACACCGGTCTGCGGATCGACTAAGCGGATGTTCACGGTGCCCGAAGGTACGGTGCCGGCCCAGTTAATGGCAATGACATCGTCCACACAATAGGGCTTTTCATTGGCGATGGGCTCAATTTCCAGCGTGCACGGCTCAATGACATCTTGTGGGGTAAAACAGATTGTTTGCTCGCAAACGTTGCAGTTTACATCTTTCACACGTACTTTCAGGCAGAAGGCAAATTCGACCTCGCAGCATTCGATATCCAGTACGCCCGGTCGGGAAACATCCAGCAATACCGACCCGTCCAGCACTGTAGGTGCCCCGGTCCACGTTAGGCTGCCCGTATGGTTGTCCGACGCGTTTAAAACCAAGTTGCCCCATGGTGTTTGGTCGGTCGAGAGCATGCCAAAAATGCCCATGTCGCCCGGCTGGCAGTCGGCGGCCGAATAGGTAATATCATAACCTATCATGGAGATTTCCACTTCCTGGATGGGGGTCGCACCGCCTTGAATCACCACTTCATAACGGCCATTGCGGTACACCAGCGAGGCGTTGAAGTCGGGGATATCGCAACACTCCCCGCTCACCACGCACGCCGCCGGCTCAGCTTCGCTGCCGGATATTGCCGTCAGGGAAGCGCCGGAGGTAACCATGTTGGCCGCGGCCGACACGCTCACGTTGCAACACGTGCCGCCACCCTGCTTACGCACCTGAACGGTAATGGTCAGCTGGTCGCCGGGTTGCAGTTCATACGCCGGATTGACGGATAACTGCAAATTGCCGGCAGCCGTAACGCTTACGGCCGTACCTTGGCCATCGATGGCCGAGACAGCTCCCGATAACACCGCGCAGTCCGGAAGTTGGTCGGCCACAGTGATCCCATTCAGCGGTACACTGCCGTTATTGATTACATGGATCAGGTAATTGAACAGCTGGCCGGCTTCCACGGTTTGGGTATCGGCTTCCTTGGCTACCGAAAGGATTCCCACCTCATCCACGGCATACGCTGCCGAAGAGCTCCGGATGATGTCGCCGTGCTGTACCGTTGCCGTGTTGATTTTGCTCCCGTGCAGTTGCGGCAACACCAATGCGTCAAAATAGATGGCCAGGAAGTTCCCGCGGTTAAAGGAGCAGCTGCCCGGTATCCCATTTACCTGCCACGTAGGGTTTTGCAGGTCGGATAAGTCCGGAACAACCGTAAAAGGAGGCGTTTGGGGCTGTACGTCCAAATTCGGATTGCATGTATACAGTGCCGTGGTGGCATTTGCATGCTCGAAATATTCGTATTGCACAGAAGAAGGAATCAGCTGGAGGTTTTGTCCGGACGCCCCCAACGCGTCGGCCACCGCGGCACTGAGTGCCCCGGGGCCAGTGTTGCCCACCATAATCCGGAAGCGGATGATGTCACCGATTTGGTATAACGGCGGGTCAAAGTTGTTGGGCGGGTCCATAATGCATTTTTTGATAAATGCCCGGGCCTCCGCTTCGTCGACCTCAAACGTGGCCCGCGCCGTGTCGTTCTGTAAGAACGTGTCGATCACCGGACAATCAATACCCGGACAAGCGGTGCCCTCTGGGCCGGTTCCCCCACCTCCTCCGTCCCCATTGCCCGCGGCACCCTGCGCCTGGTAAGTCACCGTCGCTACATTGGTAACGATGGTGCCCACGGGCGTTCCCTGGTCAATGGTAAATAGGATTTGGATCACCTCCTCCTGGCCGGGAGCGAGGACAAGGGTAGGGTTTGTAAAGGTAAGTACACCGCCAACATTCGTCATAGCCCAGCCGTTGGTGAGGTTACTTGTTCCGGTGAAGGTAATCCCCGGGATATTGATGTCGTCCGTGATGACGATATTTTCCCAGGGCACGTTACCATTGTTTTTCAGCTTAATGTTGTAAACCCCTTGGCAGCCTTCGGCGAAGATGCTCCCACTGGCACTCTGCACGTTTTTGGTAAAACTGAGGCTGGCGTTGGGACTGGCGATAGGCGGTGAATTTGCCGAAACCGTCCCTTCCATGGTCTCGCAGCCGTTACCAAGGGTCAGTTCGTATTCGGCAACATTGTTAATGACGCTACCTTCGGGCACGCAGTTCTGCAATACGACGTCGTAGGTATAACTGTGGTTTCCGGTGGTTCCGCTCACGAAAACCGAATGCGCGGCACCGCTCACTACCGGCACGCCGGGGCTATCCGTGATCGAACCCGAGATGCTGTACGTACCCAGGCCCGGTGGGTTGGGATTGTCGTGCTCCAGCAAGACCTGCCAATAAGAATACCCGCAAGTGAGATTACCGGAAACGAACTCCTTGGTGAGCGACCAATAGTTGGCAGCGCGGCCGGTCACGGTAAGGGTGGCAGCGCAGCTGATTTCCTCCTCACCACAGCGTACGGTCACCGTCACGGTCAGCGTGCCGGTGGTACCGTTGCACGTTACATACGGCGGAAAGCGGAAGAAAAGATTGAAATTCTGGCCATCATTGCCCACCAGCGGCACGCTGTTGGTGTGGCTTTGCGGATCCCCGGGCACAGGCACGAATGCAATGGCACCCGCCCCTTGGTATTGTAACTCAGCAGACCGGGTAACGGTGACCGTTTTCACGCAATTTGCCGGAATCGTGCCGGGCAGCGTGATGTTCAGGCTGATATTATCGCCCGTCAGGGCCTCCCTCGGCGCACTGATGGTCACGGGTCCGTAGCCCGCCAGGTTGCAGGTGGCACTTACCGGGCTTTGGTCTATCTGCAGTTGTGCCATCCCCTTCCCTGCCCATAACAGGCATATCCAGAGAAACAGTGCTATCCTTATTTGTTGTGTCTTCATGATCGTTCGGTTATTGATTGTCAAATTGGAAACAGTGGGTAAACGTGCACACTTTGCAGGTGCCGTCTTCGTAAAACACACTTACTTTCAAACATACCTCGTAGGATAAGGCGCAACAATCCGCGTCCATACCGGGTAGCGGAGCCGGTAGGCCGAGCAGTAAGTGTACGGGAATGGAACCTGTAAGCGGCGAACTGCTCATGTACCGGACCACCTTGGTTAGGCCGTTGGCCTGCAAATCGCTTGATCCGTTTACAGTGGAGCCCGCGGGCAGGAACATTCCCGATGTCTGCACGCTAGTTACCCCGGTGGAGCATCCTCCCGGGTTGTCCGAATATGAATAAGATTGCACTTGGATTTCCACCCCATATACGGGCTGGCTGACATTGACACCTCCCGAAACCACGAACTGCGCAGGGTCACTGGCCGAAACTGAAATCCCCATACCCGCAAACGACACCTCCATTGAGTCGCATTCGTCGCAGCGGCAATCGGGCAGTTCATCGAAGGAGATGCTGACGCCGGGCTGGCACAGCACCGGGCTCGGATCCAGGTCGTCGCCCTGGAGGCCCAGCCCGATTGCCGAAGTAGACGGTGGGACGGTCACTTCCATGCAATAACTGACAGTGGAAGCGTTAGCCCCGGGCTGCGAAACCAACGTGGTGTTCGTGCCCACCAATGTGTAAGACAACGCATTATAGTTTTGGTCGTAAAGTGTGAGGTCTGATGCAGGGTCGTTGAAGGTCAGGTCGCCCGACGGTGACGAGTAGGTCGTTTCGAAGCAGATGCGGTATTTCCGGTCTTCACCCTCGTAACCAAGGCATTCGATGGTTTCGTTGGCAATGGATAGGTCTACCGCGCAATTGGTGATGTTAAAGAACCGGGGTGCCGACGAGAGGCCGGTAGTCACTTCCGTTACCTGCCAACGGTACTGCCCGTCGGCAAGCCCGCCAGCCTCAAGGGAGGTCACGTCTAGGTGCGGCACGGTGGACTTGCCGGCGTACGACCGTTGCGGACGCCCTTTACCGTCTACCTTCACCACCTCCACAACATAGCGGGGATTGGCTACGGTGGCGCCCAACAGCTCCCACGTTAAGGCTTTCAGCTCGCGGCTATCGCGGTACTGGCTGTTATTCACCGGCGCTTTGGCCACCAGTTTGCGGTCGTCACCTTTCTCGTGTTCCCGATTGTCCAGACCACTGGACCGGGATGGCTTCGTCGGCACCGGAAACGTACGCGCCTTTTTATTTTTATTGCCTTTTTTGCCGCCAAGTGCCAAACTCAATCCCGCACGGCCGCTAAGGGCCTCCCAGCGACGGCTGGAAACTTCCTCTTGTACCTTGCCTTCAATGAAACCGCCTACATCATATATCACGGTACCATCTTCCAGCTCCCTGCCGGCAATTTGCAGCCTCCGCTCCCGCAGTTCCGCTCGCTGAAAAGCGTAGCCACCTTCCGCCCACACCGACAGGCGCTTGCCAAGGGGAACGGACAGCCGCATTTTGGGCGCATAATACAGACCGTCAGCCATATACTCCTCGCGGGCATAGATTTCGCGTTCCACAAACGCCTCCCCCGTAGAGACGCGCTGGGTTACCACAGCCGATGCCTGGGATACCTTTCCCCAACCCACCTGAAATATCGGGCTCACCACCAGGTGCTTGCCCAGGGAGAAATCGGCCCGTGGGCCGAAGCCGACACCGAAAGCCCGGTCGCCTGTGCTGCCAACGGTGGTGGCGGTAGTCGTGCCCAACCCGCCGGCAATGTCAAAAGGTGCTACAGCGGGCACACCCTTAGTGCCTGTCGTCAGGTAATCGCCGGCAGCCTGGACGCCAAAAGAAAAGCCGGTTTTGTTCATGAAAGGCAGGTATGCGCCACCCGTCAAACTGAACTTGCCCGGACCCGCCCCGATGAATACCGACGGGCGATGTTGGCCCGAGAGCGGCGCCCAAGCAAACAACAGGCATCCTATGAGTAGGAAGTAATGTTTCATGTTCATAAGCTTAAATTTTAAGCAAGCCCTCCAGTGGGTCAAGCATAGGTATATCCCACGCCCGAAAGGTTTGTTACCCCAACGGCGGAAAAAAATCAAAAAAATAAAAGGACTGGGTTTAGGCTATTTTTCCAGACGGCGAAGTAGCCGTTGGCTTTTCTTGTGGTAGGTGTCCGATTCGGTCACCCGCGACGCGGCTTCCCGGGCCTCATCCACCCGGTCAAGGCGCCACAACGCCACGGCGAGGAAATACCGGGCATCAGCGGCAAAAACCGACGGCCCGTCGGCAACCGGTTTCAAGGCGGCAACCGCGCGCACATAGTCCTGATTGCCCAGGTGGCTCAACCCAAGGTAATAGGTATAACGGACAATGCCCGTATCGGACGCCAAGGCAGCTTCCAGCAACTCGGCGCTCCTTGCATACGCGCCGGCATTGAAAGCCTTGGCAATTTCCTCGTTTTGGTTGTTGTCCGGACCGCCACGCGATACCGATTCGGACAACACGGGAAGCTGTTCAAAATCGGTGGAAAACCAACCCACTTGATACACGAGAATCAGAAGCGCTGCGGCTATTGACGCGGCTGGCAACAGCCAGCGGATCAGCACACGGCCTTTTTCATCGGTTCGCCCGGAAGCGTAATCGCGGCTTGCAGCCTGCAGGGACTGCCGAAGGGCGGGCACCTGCTCCTCCGCGGCAAGGTGCTTTTTCATCACGGCACCCAACTCGGCCTGGAGAGCGGTTTCGGCCCGCAGCTCGGGGTTGCGGCCCAGCTCGGCTTCAAACTGCTGGCGGTCTTCATCGGGCAACACGCCCTCCAGGTAATCCTGTATCGCCGCAAAATAGTTTTCCATAACCGTTACATTTCTCCATTAAACACGGGGTGGGCTTTCACCAACGCCCCCAACTGCGCCATGCATTCGCTCTTTTTCTTCCGCAAATAAGCATACGTCAACCCCAATTGTTCGGCCACCTGCTCCTGATGGACCTTGCCCATGCAGGCGCGGATAATCTGCCGGCATTTTTCGCCCATGGTTTCCAATACCTGCATGATGGTATCCTCACGTTCCAGTTGTTGGGCGTAGCGTATGGCTTCGTCCGTATCCTGCTTTTCATAAGTAAATCCATCGTCGGTCGATTTTGTTACCGGACTTCCCGATCTTTTTCTCAACGCATTCAGCCACTTACGCTTACAGACCATGACCAAAAACGCCTCAAAGGGGCAGGTGAGGGTAAAGCGTCCGTCAGCACTTAACCGGAAAATATCAATCAGGGCTTCCTGCATGATGTCGGCCGCATCTGCTGCGTCGCCACTGTTATGCACAATCATCCGCTCGATTTTCGGCGCAAACAGCCGATACAATTCCCGGATTCCCTTATGGTCGTTCTGTTGCAAGTAGCTGATGAATCGCTGGTCAGGATGCATGTCGTAAAAATAAAAAAAATTCCTATTTTTCCACTCGTTTCTATCTTTGGGTCTATGAAATTAAAAAGCTTCCTATTCCTGTGGTTGCTGGCCGGCGCCGTTCTTCCTGGCCTTGCCCATCCGGCGGACACGGTGACTGCGTCAATCCATGTGCAACATACAGGCCCGCGAGCCGCATTTACGGCGGAATTGCCGGTGCTTACCGGAATTCCGGGCGGAAGGCAGCCCTTTTACACCTACTTGTGGGACTTCGGGGATGGGCATTTCAGCACGGAGGCTACGCCAACACACCAGTATAGCCACCCCGGTGAATATGAAGTGACGTTATACACGGTAAACAATTACGACGACGGCCCCCGGCCCAAGCGTCCCACCCGGAAGGTGAAGGTGGATTCGGCACAAACGACCAAACTGGCACAGGTTTCCGCTGCCGAAGCTAACTTTTTCGGTACGGTTGATCAATTCAAGCTCACGAAAAATGCCAATGCCCTGCCGGGGCAGGACATGGTAGTCATAGCCGGCCTGAAGACGGAAGAAAAAGGCACCGTACTTATCCTGACAAACGAGAAAATCTTTGGCCCCCCGGGTTTCGTTTACGCCGGCCAATCCACCTATAACGGTGAAACCGTCTCGCCCATCGTGCTGGCCAAAGACCTTCAAAGCCGCTGGGCGGCCGTACCCGGAGTAACCGAAACCCAGAGCGGAAGCCCCGACTATGGCATGGTGGAAGAACGGTCGTTTACCGGCAATGAGGCCGCCGAATACTTCGCGGATTTGTATGGCAGCTATAATACGGTCACGTCCTACACCGTGGACGGCCAATCTGCCGCCCAGTTCTCTCTGGTGAACCTGGATATCACCCCCGAGATGCTTGCCGACACCAACGCCACGGTAACCATTACCGGCATATTTATACCCGACAATGGCCTTGCGCGGGTACATCGGTTGGATGTGCCGATTGTCACGTCGCATGATCCCAACAGAATGTCACTGAAACAATCGCGGCTCAGTTACCGCAAGTTATCCAAGCGGGAAAAGCTGACCTACAAGGTGCAATTCCAAAACGACGGCGAGGGCGATGCGAAAAACATACGGCTGGCCATCAAGCTACCCGATGTCGTGGATCCGAGCACCTTTGAGCTGCTGAACCTTTATCCGAAGATTGATTCCTGTGGCGACCGTACGGGCGTACCGTGTTACCATCATTATGTCAAGGATGCGGATACCTTGGTTTTCCAATTTTCAAATATCGCCTTGCCGGGGTCAAAGGCGGCAGACGTCCACGACAAGGATAGCACCCAGGGATTCATACGCTTCACGGTCCGTCCCCGAAAGAAATTGCCCAACCGGTCATTCCGCGGGCAAACAGCCATTTACTTTGACAAAAATGAACCGGTCATCACCAACACGGCAACGGGAAGGTTCCGCAAAGGTTTTTCGCCCCTCGTGTTCGCAGGCTACCAACTGAATGAGAAAGGCCGGCATGGCCCGCTGCTGGGCTTGGGGCTCGCCCCCATCGCACCCTACCGCAAGCTCTACTGGCAAGTGGAAGTCTATGCCAACGCCTATCGGGAGACCGATAAGGAAACGATATTCGAGTACGGCGACATGGAGTACACCAACCCTGCAACAAACCGCCTCGACGGCTTCACGTACGAGCGTTACGACCGGCAAATGGAAGCCCGGTTCATCCAATTACGGGTTGTCCCGCTGCACCTGCGTTACAATTTCAATAGTTGGGTGTCGGCCGGAGCGGGTGCCTTGGTGGAGACAAGCATCAATACACGCTACGCCGAAAACCGCACCTATTACTTATTTAACGCCAGCAGCAACATCGAAGCTGCTGTAGCCGGTCCGACCGAACGCCTGGGCGCAAGCCGCCTTCAGGTCCAGCCTTTTGCCGATATCAACATCGGGCGTACCTATCTGGGACCCGTTTTAGGACTACGGTACCTGTATGGTAGCCGCCAGGGCCACCTGGGACACTGCTATGCGGCATGGCGCTTCTGAGCTACATCCGCATCGGGCTGATGGGTCTGCCGGCGCTCGGCCTGCTGGCTTGCCAACAGGTAAGTAATCCGGGTGCGGAAGCCGCTACTGCGGCGCAGCAACCCCCGACGGGCGCGGAAATTCCGTATGATACGGGAGCGGTACTCGAACAACTGGAGTACCTGGGCAACATCGCCTATGATGAGCCCGAAAAAGTGGTAGCCAATCCGGACTCTTTCCTCAACCACCTATCTACCCTACCGGTCACTGCCGAAGGGCAGGAAATGTATGCCTGGCTGCTCCTCAACATCGGGTACGCCCTGCGCGAACAGGGGAATGTGTTAAAAAGTGCGCACTATTATGAGCGGGCAATGGAATACTGTACCCAGCATGAGCTCACCGAACCCGATAGGGTGGTCTATATCGCTAAACCGCTGGGCAACCTATACACGCGGATAGGGGATCTCCAACGCGCCCTGCACTTGCATCGGTACGGGATAGCGGTTACTCAAAAACGTGGCCAACAACACCTGTTGCCCGCGATGTATACCAACATGGCCATCGCTTACCAGCAGATCGGCTGGACGGACAGCGTGCTGTATGCCTGCCGGAAGGGCTTAACATATAAAAATGACAGTGGAGCGAGCAAAGCGCTTTTACATAACATCATGGCCAGTGCCTTTTTCTCGGAAAACCAGCACGACAGCGCCTCGTTTTACAGTCGGGAGGCTATAAAACAATTCAACCGGCGTCCGCTTTCCGGCGATACCGTCATCTGGTACGCCTCAAGCCTACTTCAATTGGGGTTACTGGAAGCGGCGCACCAGCAACCGGTACGGGCCATCGATTACCTGAATCGTGCCATCCGCCTGACCGAGCAGCATTTCCCCAGCCAAAAGCCGCGGGAGAAGGCCAAGTATTACCATGCGCGCGGAAAGTTGTGGCTCCAGCGGGGTGATGTCGCACACGCCCGGCACGACTACACCAGGGCACTGGCCCTGTTCAATCCGGGGGAACATACCCATTTCCCGGACTACACCTATACGGAAGCCTTATGGGGGTTGGCGCAGGTCCACACCGCCCTGCAAAGCGATTCAGCGACCCATTACTATCGGTTGGCCATTGAAAATGCCTACTATACGCAGCAACTGATTATGAGTGCCGAGAGCCACTACCGGAATTCCCAATGGAACCGCCAATTGCTGGCCGAGGCGATGGACCACCTGTGGCAATCTTACGGAAACAGCACGTCCAGTGGTAGGAGGGATAGCCTGGCCAACATGATGTGCTGGGTATCCGAGCTCTCCAAGGGCCGGCAACTCCTATTGGAAATCGACCGTACGGCGCATTGGTCGGCAGACAGCATCCCCGACGGCCTATCCCGGCAACGCCGAGCGCTACAGTACCTATACCAGCAAATCGGGATGGAAGATGACCCCGCTGCGCGGCAGGAACTGCAAGCCGAGGCGCAACGCCTGGCGTTTGAATTCCAACTCCATGAAAACCATTTCGGGCAGTCGTTTGACCCGCCCGACTACGATGCGTTCGTCCGCCAGTTGGCGCTGGACGATGACCGGACTATGAGCGTGAGCTACGTCGCCACGCCGGGCAAACCGGGGTTTGTTGTCACTTCTTCGGGTGGGCGACTCGATGTGCACCAAATTCCCGACACCCTGCTAAGGGAAATCCCCCCATTTGTCGAACGTTATTTCGGTGAAACGGCCGACGCTTATTCGAACCATCCTGCGCAATATCGGGAAACAGCGGCAGCTTTGGCTGCGGCATTATTCCCCGCGGGCATTCCGCACGGTAAAAACCTCCTCATATCGCCGGATGGCGTGCTGCATAAGCTTCCTTTTGATGCCCTGATGCAAGACAACCGGTTTTTAATCCAGGACCACACCATCGGTTATACATATACCTTCCTGGCGCAGGGACGACGCCAGCACCATGCGGCTGTTCGCACGGACCTCCGTGTGTTTGCCAAGGAACGCTATCCCGGCACAGCCCTTCCCGACCTCCCTTTTGTGGCAGCGGAGGTCGCCTACCTCAATAAGCGGTTCGAAGCACATGTGCATCGTGATGCCGCCGCAACGGACAGCGCGTTTATCGCCGCGCTGGAAGGAGGCAATGCTATCCACCTTGCCGCCCACGCGGTGGCGGATGGTACCGTTTCCCCCTACATCGTGCTGGATCGGCACATCACGCTCGACAACCTGCAGTACATCCGGGCGGGTACTCCCTTTGTCTTTCTGGCCGCGTGCCAAACCGCCGCCGGCCGCCTACGCCAGGGAGAAGGCGTGGAAAGCCTGAACAGGGCATTCCTCAGCAAGGGGGTTAGCGGGGTGATAGCATCGTACTGGACGGTAGATGACCAAACCGCAACGGACATGGCACGTTCCTTTTATGACGCGCTGACCACTTCCGGAAGTCCCGTTGCTGCGCTGGCACAGGCCAAGCGTCATTTTTTGACTACCGCTTCCCCCCAGGCAGAAAACCCGTGGTACTGGGCGTCTCTACAGTTCACCGGAACAGACATACCGATCCGCCTGCAACCAAAAAAACGGACTTTCTTCTGGCTGCTCGGCGGAATCGGATCGGTAGGTCTTATTTTTTTGGGTATCTACCTCAGTAACTCAAGACGTTGATTTCGGTACGGCGGTTCTGCTCGTGTTGGGATTCCGGGCAGTCCACGCCATTGCTACATTCGTTGCGTAAGCGCGTTTCGCCATAGCCGCGGGCAACCATGCGGTCACGGGCAATCCCTTTGGATACGAGGTAGCTGACCGCGGATTCGGCGCGCCGTTGGGATAACGCCAGGTTATACGCGTCGTTACCCCGGCTATCCGTGTGAGACGACAATTCGATGCGCAGCGTGGGGTTCTCTTTCAATATATTGGCCACATTGTCCAGCACCAGTGCGGCATCGTGCCGGATATGGCTTTTGTCGAAATCGTAGAGAATATTCTTGACCACCCAGGCGGCCCCGGCCTCCAAATTGCATACCCCGAGCCGTAGCGTTACATACAAGGTTTTACTGCGGTCGAGCCCAACGGTGGTCACCCGTTCCGTCTGGGAGTATTTCCCGGCTTGGTTTGCCACCACATTGTAGGCCGTCCGGGCTTCCAATTGGTAGATAAATTTACCGTTAGCATCAGATACCTGGCTGATGTTGCCGGCGTTATCCTCATTCGTCAACGTGGTGTTGATGCCGCTTATTCCGACCTCGGTATCGCACTCCACCGTTTCACCAACGAGGGTAAAGCGCGGATCGTCGTGCAGCAACTCCCGGTAAATCACGGTTCCCGAGCCTTCAAAAGCATTGGGCGGTACCGTAGCGGATGTGGCGGATATGCCATTCTTTTCGCCATGGATCCGGTAGTTGCCCGGTGTTGCGCCGCGCAGATCGTCGGCCTTGCCGTTGGCATCGGTGAAGGACACATGCTCGGTGCCGTCTTCTGCCACCACAACCACTTTCACGCCACCCAGCGCCAGTCCGGTCTGCTTATCTTTGACCACTACGACGATGTCTTTCGCTAGCGTCTCCGGCTTTTCATCACGAAGTGCCGGTTGGGCCGGGGCTGCGGGCAGCTGCGGCTTTTGTTTCGCCTTACGACGGCTGCCGAACGTGTACGCTATCCCGATGGAACCATTAGCCGCTTGGGTAAAGGTGTGCCGGGGCTCGGGTTTGTCAAAGAAGTATTCGTAGGGATTCTCTACAAAGTCTGTCTCCGATAGCGGCATCAAGGGTATACGTTCCTCCATCGTAAACCGGCTCGACTTGCCGCCAAAGGTGTTGCCAAATGCCGTCAAATAGTCCGCCTGTAAAAATACGCGCCAGCTTGGTGCCAACTGGTAGCCCACACGCAGGCCGCCCACGCCATACCACGCCATCGCCCGGTTGGAGACGTTGGCGGTACGCTGCACCATCGCCGAATGGGTGTCCATTCCGCCCATTGCGTTACGAAGTTCATAAACCAGCTCGCGGGTATGGGCAGGGAAGTGCTGGAACAATACGCCGCCTTTCGCAAACAGGTCGATTCCGAATTTACCTCCTTGGAAACGGTAGGTGGGGCCTAGCGCCACCCCGATGTGCTGAAAGCGTCGGGCATTGTGGTAATCCGTCGCGATGTAGCCGTTGCGGAAAAAAAGGCTATCCGCATGCCGGATGGGATGTTGTAAAAACCGCGCGTCCAATCCGATACCGAAAGCGCTTTGCCCGAAAAAATAATCGGCAAAAACCCCGCCCATGTAACCGGGGTTGGCTTGCGCTGTGTCGCCGCGGTACGTACCCAACGGCACACTTACGCCACCGAAGAGACCAACCTGCCAGGGCGACGGCTCCTGCGCCTGGGACTTACCCGGGACCAGCAGAGCCATAAATAAAACAGCGAGGATGAAATGTAATACGTTCTTCATGATTTTATCTCCTTTATTTATCCTTATTTTAGGTATATCAGCCAGCCTAAGGATTTGTTACCCCCATGTGAAAAGCCAACACACACACGACTGTCCGCTATTGAACAATCGGTGTTCGATATCGAACACTTTCGTCTGACAAAACAAAACCAAGCTTCTAATTAACAATACGTTACGACTTTGGCGCAAAAATGGACACGTTGGTCTAACGATTAGTTGCTTTGCACCAAGACTGCAAATAACAGGGAAAACAAAGGCGAAAAGAGCCAGAAAGAAATGATAAATAACTACTTCAAAATCGCCTGGCGGAACCTTTTGCGAGGCAAGATATTCTCCGTCATCAACATTACGGGGTTGGCCATTGGCCTCACCGCTTTCCTGTTGCTGGCGTTGTATATCAACGATGAACTGGGCTACGACCGATTCCATGAGAACGGGGATCGGATTTACCGGGTATCACGAGAGTTCCTGGCCGAAGATGGGTCTACCGACTTACACCTCGCAAACGTGGCTCCCCCTTACGGACCACTTATCGCTCAGGATTTCCCGGAAGTTGAGCAGGTGGTGCGGATGCTGCGGACCAACCTGACGATTCAATACGGGGATGCCCTATTCAACGAAGAGCGGGCGTTTTTCGCCGAAGATGGATTTCTGGATATGTTTACCGTCAACGTAGTGCAGGGTGACGCCCATACGGCATTGAAAGACCCGTTCACCATCTTACTTTCGACCACGTTGGCCAAAAAATACTTTGGCAGTGAAAACCCGATCGGCAAAATGGTGCGCGTGGATGCCCGCGAAGAAATGATGGTGACCGGCGTTTTCGAACCATTCCCCGGTCAATCCACCATGCACCCTGAATTACTGATTTCCTTCACCACACTAAACGATGATAATATCTACGGCACCGAACGGCTGCGGACAAACTGGGGCAATAATTCGTTCAACACTTTTTTGCTGCTTCCGAAGGGCTATGAAGTGCAGAAGATAGCGGACGCTTTTCCTGCGTTCCAAAACAAGCACATGGGCGAGAACACGTCCAAATGGTCCGTACTCCACCTCATGAAGCTAACGGACATCCACTTGCATTCGCATACCGATTCGGAAATCGAACCCACGTCAGACATTCGGTATATCTACTTTTTCTCGGCTATCGCCTTGTTCATCCTGGTGATTGCCTGCATCAATTACATGAACCTCACCACGGCGCGGTCGGCCAAGCGTGCCAAGGAGGTGGGCATGCGCAAGGTAGTGGGCGCGCAACGTAGCCAGCTCATCAGGCAGTTCCTTACCGAGTCATTGCTTTATACCCTCATCGCATTAATAATTTCGTTTATTCTTTCATTCGCCACCCTGCCCCTTCTAAATAGCTTGTCTGGCAAAAATCTGCTGTTCAGCGATTTGTTCAGCCCCGCATTCCTCGGCATCGCTGCCGGTGTCATGCTGTTCACCGCACTGGCTTCCGGCAGCTATCCGGCTTTCTTCCTTACGGCCTTTCAACCCGTAAAGGTGTTTAAGGGCAAGGTCGCTTCCGACGTAAAAAGGGGCGTGCTCCAACAGCTGTTGGTGACGGTACAATTTGCTATCGCCGTGCTGCTCATTATCTGCACAACAGTAGTATACAACCAGATGAAGCATGTACAGGACTTTAAGTTAGGTTATACCAAAGAGCAAGTCATCATTCTACCTGCCACCGGCGATTCCGCAGCGTTTGAGTCGATGCGGCAGCAGCTGATTCAGCATACGGGCATCGTGAATGTCGCCCGTTCATCACGCATCCCCACCGGAAGGCTTTTAGACGGACAAGGTGCTTCCGTGGTGCGGGGCGGCGAACTCGCCCCCACGGGTGCAATGATCAAGGGGCTGGCCATCGACGAACAGTTTATCCCCACGTATCAGATTGAGATGGTGGCAGGTCGGAATTTATCGCACGCGCACCCGACGGACCGTACCGAAGGGTTCATCCTCAATGAGTCGGCCGTCAGAACACTGGGGCTGGGCAGTCCCGAAGACGCCATAGGCAAAGGCTTTGCCTATGGCAGCCAGAAGGGGCAGATTATCGGCGTTACCAAAGATTTTCATTTCGAGTCGTTGCACGAGCACATGGTTCCGCTGGCCATGGCCATGAACCCCGACGGCTATGCGTGGTGGTCCGTCCGGGCTTCGGGCAACGTTCGCGCGGCATTGGACCAGTTGGAATCGGTATGGAAAGTCCGCTTCCCAAATGCTCCTTTCAGGTATGATTTTCTGGATAACCGGTTTGCCGAATTGTACAATCGCGAACAGACTCAGCAGGTACTCTTTGGTATTTTCGCGGGCATCGCTATTTTCATTTCCTGCTTAGGCCTTTTGGGACTATCCATGTATATGGCCGAGTTGCGGATGAAAGAAATCGGCATCCGCAAAGTGATGGGCGCATCGGTGTCAGGCATCGTGCAGCTGCTTTCCAGGGATTTCCTGAAATTGGTGCTGATAGCCATTGTTGTCGCGGCACCGATCGCCTGGTGGCTGATGAGCAAGTGGCTGGAAGACTTCGCCTACCGCATCGACATCCAATGGTGGATGTTTGCCGCAGCGGGACTGGCGGCAGTAGTCATCGCGCTGATCACCGTAAGCTGGCAGGCGATACGGGCGGCAGTAGCCAATCCGGTGGATAGCCTGCGGGATGAGTGATTGATGGATTAAAGATTTAAAGAACAAGAAAAAAAGACATGCGGGTCTGCCGGTGTCTAAATCCAAGTAGTAACTACTTTGTACTAAATACCAAAGGATGATAAAGAATTATCTCAAAATCGCGTGGCGGAATCTAATCCGCAATAAATGGTCATCAAGCATTAATATTCTTGGACTTGCTATAGGGTTGGCTACCTGTTTGATTATCTTGCTGTTTGTAAACTATGAGTTGGGTTACGACCGCTTTCATAAAAAGGCAGACCGCATTGCGCGTATTTACTTTGAGGGCAATGTGCAGGGTGAAAAAATGAAAGAAACGGTGGTGATGGCACCAGTAGCGGAAGCCCTGAAAAAAGATTTTCCCGAAGTGGAGGATGCCACCAGGCTCCGAAGCTATGGTTGGGCTCCCCAGCTGGCTGTGCATGACCATGTGTTCAAACAGGATGCATTGGCCTACGTGGATGCAAATTTCTTCGATGTATTCACACTTCCCTTTATCAATGGAGACCCTAAAACTGCGCTGGTAGAACCCAACACCGTTGTACTCACCAAGGCTATCGCCCAAAAATATTTCGGTGATGAAGAAGCGTTGGGGCAAATCATCCATTTTAAAACGGAGGATAATGCGCCCATGAAGGTAACGGGTGTGATTGAAAATATCCCGCTGAACAGTCACTTTCAATTTGGGCTTTTGACTTCTATGAATAGCCTTGATGATGCAAGGCAGCAAAACTGGATGAATTCAAACTACTACACCTATGTACTGTTAAAAGATAAAAGGGATTTTGAAAAGCTGGACGCAAAAGTACCGCAGCTGGTTGACACGTACATCGGCCCGCAGATGAAAGATGGTACCGGCCAAACGTTAGCCGAATTCAGGAAAAGCGGCAGCAATCTCACTTTCCAACTACAGCGGCTTACCGATATTCACTTATATTCAGATTTTCCTTACGACCTGAGTGCACCGGGGGATGTTCGTTATGTGTATATTTTCAGTGCCGTTGCGTTGTTTATGTTATTGATAGCCTGCATCAAT
>Ga0079224_100003683_pt1 | contig 19453 bp, 20 predicted proteins | sample Stecom2015_FD_80414 | JGI IMG/M metagenome (GOLD analysis project Ga0079224, IMG submission 80414) | Agricultural soil microbial communities from Utah to study Nitrogen management - Steer compost 2015 | ecosystem: Environmental > Terrestrial > Soil > Agricultural land | place: USA: Utah... | reverse complement strand
TTGATCGCGATGCCCTTGTACAGCTCGTTCGGCTTGTCGCCGGTCCAGTTGCGGGTCGCGAGCTTCAGCGTCGCCGGGGACAGGATGCGCCGGCCGTCGAGGGTGCCGCCGCGGCGCAGCATCTCGGCGAAGCGGAACAGATCGGGGACCGTCGATACGCCGCCGACCCACGGCATCTCCGCGTGCTCGTCGGCGAACGCGCCCTGCGGGCCCGGGCGGTTGCGGCTCAGGTGCTCCTGCGGCGGCCTACCGCGAAAGTCCGGGAAAATATGCCGCTCGGCAAGATCCCGGCGCACGCCGATCGCGGTGTCGGTCATGCCGAGCGGGGTCAGCACCTCGTCCTGCAGCAGCTCGCGATAGCTTCGCCCGTGCGGGTCGCAGCGCCGCACCGCTTCGCCAAGCAGCGCGTGATGCACGAGCGGCGAGTAATGCACGCGCTCGCCCGGAGGCGCGATCGAGCGGACATTCGCGCAGATCGCCTCGATGATCTCGTCGAGGCGATCGATGTACATCCCGGGCTTCGGGATCCAGACGGGCGGAAGCCCCGACGTGTGGGTCAGCAGGTGAAAGAACGTGACGCGCTCGCGCGGCCCGCCCTTGAACTCGGGGATGATCTCGCTGACCCGCGTCGTCAGCGCGAACTGCCCGAGCTCGATCGCGCGCAGCGCGAGCACATTCGTGAACGCCTTGGTGAGCGAGAACAGCGAGAAGACCGAATCTTTCGCGAGCGGTCTCGATGCCGACTCGTCGGCGTAGCCGATCGCCTCGAAGAGCCCGAGCTCGCCGTGCCGGGCGACGGCGACGACGGCGCCGAAGTACCGGTTCGCAGCGATGTCCGCCTCGATCACGGCCTCGAGGTGCGCGAGGCGATTCGGATCGAGACCGGCCGCGCCGTCGGACACTGCGACTCCTCTCTTCCTCGGCTACTTCGCCCGTCCGGTATAGCCCTGCGCGATCGTCGGGATCGCGACGACCTGATTGCGCGCGCTCGGCGTGCCCCAGCCGCCGTAGAAGACGATGCCGAACAGCGTCTTCTTGTCCGGGCCGCCGAAGGCGACGCCGTGCAGGCCCTGAGGCCCCGGAATCGTGCCGAGGAACTCGCCGCTCGGCGCGAACACGTCCACGGACGATCCGGTCGAGACGTACAGGCGCCCTTCGCTGTCGACGGCCGACCCGTCGCCGTTGCGGCCGCCGCGCAGCCGCCCGTGCTCGCGCTGGTTCGTCAGCGATCCGTCGGCCTCGACGTCGAACGCGAGCACGACCTCGCCGTTCGTCACGTAAAGCGTCGTCTCGTCGGGGCTCAGGACGACGCCGTTCGCGGCTGTGATCCCTTCGCCGTACTGCGTCATCACACCGTCCGGGTCCGCGTAGAAGAGACCCGTCCCGGTGATCGTCAGATAGACGCCGCCGCGCGCGTCGGCGGCGAGATCGTTCAGCACGCCGCCGACGCACTCGAGCGGCTCGCCCTGGAACGAGCTCGCGAGCACCTTGCGCTCGGGCTGGAGCTGAATGATGCCGGAGTGCAAGCCTCTCGCGGCGAGGAACAGCGCGCCGGTCTTGCTGCGCGACAACGCACCGCCCGTGTTCGTGTCCTCGTGAATGATCTCGGCGAGACCCGTCTCCGGATCGAGACGCATCACGTTGCTCGCGTCGTTGTTCGCGAAGAGCATCGTGCCGTCCTCGTCGGCGATGATGCCGTCCGCGTTATTGCCTTCCCACGACCACACGACGCGCCACGTCTCGCCCGCGGCGATGACGCCCGGGATCTCCTCGGAGTTCGGCAGGGCCGGAGGCGGCGGCGGAGCCGTGTCCTCGGCCGCCGCGCCGCCGCCGCCGAGCCGGAACGCCGGCGGACGGTTCCGGCACTGGTCGAGTACGGCGGGCAGCCCCGGATCCTGCCAAGCCTGCAAGCTCTCGCCGCGAGCGAAGGCGGAGGAAGGACTTTGTGCGGCGGCGGCCGAGGCCGCGCAGCCGAGCAGCACGCCGAGCGCGATTCTGGTTCTCATGGCTACTCCCCGAAAGATGCCGTCGAAGCCCCTTGTTCTCGAGGAAGGCGGGGCCCTTCCTTTTAGTCTAATGCGCTCGGCGCGGAAAAAGAGGCTATGGCCGCTCCAGCCACCATTGCAGCGTATCCCCGGGGAAGGGATCGGGACGAAAGTACGCGATCATGCGCGCCGGCGCCTCCCCGGCCGTCCACGGCGCGAGGCCGTGCAGCGCGAGGCGATGAATCAGATACGCCTCGCCGGGCCGCGCGAAGACGGGCACGCGGCGGCACTTTTCGAAGCATTCGCGCCGCGCCGCGACATACGCATCCGTCACGTCCTCGTCGACCCATCGTTCCGGCGGCGTGCCGCGGAGTCGCTCGCGCAGCGCGCGCCGGATGATCTCGTGCGAGCCCTCCCACACGACGAGCGGCGAGGCGTCGGGCGCCGTCTCAGCCAGCGGCACGCCGAGGATGAAACCGTGCGGCTCGCCGAGCCGGCGGCGCCGGCCTTCGTGCCGCTTGACGCCGTCGACGTGGGCGGCGTCGCGTTCCAGCCGGAAGCGGAACGCCGCCTCCGATTCGGCTTCGGACGGCTGCGGATAGCCGGGGTAGCAAACCGACACCTGCGCCCTGTCCAGCGCGACATCGAGCTCTAGAGCGTCCTCGATGAACTTCGTCGGGGCGCCTCGCAGCGGCGGCACGCCGGCGCCCGCGACGGCACCGGACGGGTCGTTCGGAAAGACCTGGGCGCCGACGAACCAGGTGCCGCCGCAGCGCAGCCAGCGCGCCCGGTGAGCCGGATCCGCGGCGCAGGCCTCGGCCAGCGGACGCGCGCCGGCGGCCCATTCCGCGACCGCCGGGTCGTGCGGGAATCGAATCCATCCACAAGAGAAGAACCGCGCCCTGTCCATGGCGGCAATATGGCGAGCGCCGGCCGTTACGGCAATACGCCCTTCCGGCGCGCAGCTCGAACTTGTGCACGCGTCCGTACGTGCTGAACTCCGCGACGAAAAGGTTCCCGTTCGCGTCGACGGCCAGCAGTATGCGGCACCGCGTTGCCGCCGGCGGTCTCGATGCAGTTGCCGTTGGAATCGAACCGGCGCGCAGCGCTCCGGTTTCCAAATTGCGGAATCTGGAACCGAGACCGCCGCGGACGCCGGCCGTCGACCGGAACGGGGAATCAGGCGTACGGCGTCCGGCGCGCCCCTTCGGACGCGCCCGTTCGGACGCTCCTCAAAGGCTTGATGTCCCGACCCTCGCGACGCAGCCTTTCCCGGGCCTCCTCGATCCGCTCCATCAACGACTGATCGACGTCGTTCTCGGGCCGCCGAAGCTCTCGATGTCCGCCGATGAATAGCCGAGGGATGAGTTGCATCTTCTTGTTCTCCTTATCATCCAGACTCGAGAACATTGCAAATCCCGTGCCCTCTCGAATCCCAGGGAGAATAGGACCGCTGGAAAAACAAGGTGTCAGACACCAAACCCCCGGAAAAAAGCGGAAAAAGGTGTCAGACACCAATTTTCCGGTGTCGGAAAAAGGTGTCGGAAAAAGGTGTCAGACACCAATTTCCAGAAAAAAGGGTGTCAGACACCAGTTTCCCGGGAAAAGGTGTCAGACACCGATTTCGGGAAACGCGAATTTCCAGGAAAAGGTGTCAGACACCAATTTCGCCGGGGATTTCGGGAGGCGGTGCCGGGCAGCTGCGGGCCGCCGCCCTGCTCGACGGCACAGACCATTTCGGCCATGATGCCGGTCCGGATGCACCGCACCGGGGGGGCTGCGCCCGTTTGCGCCGGGGCGCGCGAGGCGGACGGAACGTGCCGTTCGGCGGTGACGGGCACGCCGCGTTGGAGACGTCCATGAGAAGAACGATCGAGACCGTTGCCATTCTCGCCGCTTCATTCGCGCTCGCGGCGCAGGCGGCTGCGCAGGACTGCGACCGTCAGTGCCTGATCGATCTCGCCGACGCCTACGTTGCCGCAATGGTCGCGCACGACCCCGGCCGCGTCCTGTTGGCGGCGAACGTCGTCATGGTAGAGAACGCCACCCGCATCCGGCCCGGCGAGGGCCACGAGATCGAGGCGATCGGGATCACGGTGCCGTACGCGTCGCCGACGGGTTGGGAGTAGCACGGCCACGGCTCGCGGCCGCGAGCCTTGCAGGCCTTCGAGACGTGCGCCGGCCGGTCACACTTGTTTACGAAGCCGAGACAAAATCGCGCAGAGCGGGCGGCCGTCGTCCGTCATGATTCTCGCGGCGGCCGCGCTGCCGCCCGTCTGCTCGCCGCCGCGACGGCGGCTTCGCTCGCGGCGGCGGCAGGCACCGCTCGCGCCCAGAACCACGGCGCGACGCTCACGCTGAAGCCGGTCCTGTGCGTCACCGAGCGGCGCGAGGAAGGCTGTGCGCTCTCGATCACGGTCTCGTGGCGGAGCGAGAACGAAGGCGACTACTGCCTGCACAGCGACCTCGACGACGAGCCGATCCGCTGCTGGGAAGGCGCGGCGGCGGGGACGATCACCGAAGAGCGCGTGGTTCGGGAGACCTTCAGGTACTGGTTGACGAGCAGCGAGCACGGCAAGCTCGCCGAAGCGACGTTGGAGCTCTTGACGACGGAGTCGGACGACCGCCGCCGCAATCGCCGGCGCCGTCACGTGTGGGACATACTATGAGCACGAGTTCGACAGACGTACTCCTGGTCGAGGACGATGCGCGGCTCGCCGAGCTGACGAGCCGATACCTGAGACAAAACGGTTTGACGGTGGAGGTCGAATCGAACGGCGCGGCTGCCGTCGCGCGCTTCCGCGAGGTGCGCCCGCGCCTCGTGCTCCTCGACCTGATGCTGCCCGGTAAGGACGGGCTCACGATCTGCCGCGAGCTTCGCCAGACGTTCGCCGGCCCGATCCTGATGCTGACGGCGAAGGACGCGGACATCGATCAGGTCATCGGCCTCGAGGCCGGCGCGGACGACTACGTCGCGAAGCCGGCCGAGCCGATGGTGCTGCTCGCACGGATCCGCGCGCTGCTGCGCCGGGCCGAAGGCGCGCAGGCCGCGTCGGAGCCGGCCGCGTCCGGCGAGATCGTTCTCGGCGGCCTGCGGGTGAACGAGGCTTCGCACCGCGTGTGGCTCGACGGCGAAGAGATCTCGCTGACGACGCAGGAATTCGAGCTGCTCCTCGTGCTCGTCCGCTCGGCGGGCAAGATCCTGAGCCGCGAGGAGCTGTTCAGGCGCGTGCGCGGCATCGAGTACGACGGTCTCGACCGGTCGATCGACGGCCGGATCTCGAAGCTTCGCAAGAAGCTCGGCGACGACGCGCCGGCGCCGAAGCGCATCCGCACGATCTGGGGCAAGGGATATCTGCTGGTGCCGGACGCCTGGTAAGCGGCGATGGGCCCGTTCGCGCCGCGCCGGCACGGCCGGCTCCTGTTCCGGACGTACGCCGTCATCGTCGGCGGCCTGATCGCGACCGCGGCGCTGTTCGACTATGGATTCGGCCGCCTGCAGGACGCCATCGCTCCGTCGGCGAGCCCATGGGTCGAGGGCAACCTCACGCTGATCGAGCGGCAGCTCGCGGCGACCCCGCCCGACGAGCGCGAGGCGGCGGCGGCCGCGCTCGAACGTGAGCTCGGCTTCCCCGTCGACCTGCTGCCGGCAGACGCCGTCGTGCGGATCGGCGACGCGGCGACTGCACGCACGTCGGAGATGTTCGACGAGCAAGGACGCTCGACCTTTCTGCGGGTATCCGAACGGCTCGGCGGCGCGATCCTGCGGATCGGCCCCGTCGATGCGCAGGAGACGCCGCGCAGTCGTCTGCTCGATGCGGTGCCGCATTTGTTCTACGCCACGATCTTCGTTCTCGTTGCCGTCTGGCTCTGGCCGCTGATACGGGACGTGGACCTGCTGACCCGGGCGGCCCGGGCGTTCGCGGCCGACTATCGTCGGCCGATGGCGACCCGCGAGCGGGCGACGACGCTCGAGGAGCTCGCCGGCAGCTTCGACGAGATGTCGGCCCGCATCCGAGGGCTGATCCAGGGCCAGAAGGACCTGACCAGCGCGTTGTCGCACGAGATCCGCACGCCGCTCGCTCGGATCAAATTCGCGACCGCCGTGATCGCATCGAAGGCGCCGATCGCGGACGAGCTCGACTCGATCAACGAGGACGTGCAGCAGATCGATCGGCTTATCGGCGCGATGCTCGAGTTCGCTCGGCTCGATCATCCCGACACCCAGGTCAGATGGCAGCCGACGCCGATCGCCGAGCTCATCGAGCAGGCGGCCGGCAAGTGTCTGCTGCGCGAGGGCCAGCGCATCGACTACGACCGCCCGCCCGGCCTCGTGTCGATGGACCCCGCGATGATGGACCTCGCGCTCTCGAATCTTCTGGTCAACGCATGCCGATACGCCGCCTCGAGGATCCGGATCGCGTTCGAGCGTGACGGGGAGCGTTACGCGCTCGCCGTCGAGGACGACGGGCCCGGCATTCCGGAAGCCGAGCGCGAGACGGTCTTCAAGGCGTTCGCGCGCCTCGACGACAGCCGCAGCCGCGACACTGGCGGCTACGGGCTCGGGCTCGCGATCGTCGCCCGCATCGCCGCGCTGCACGGCGGCGCGGCGCGAGCGGAGCGCTCGGCGCTCGGCGGCGCGCGCCTCGTCGTGACATGGCCGCGCAGGGACGATGCCCCCGACGTCGAGGATCGATCGGATCAGAACTGAAAGCCGATGCCGGCGAAACCGGCCCGCACCCCGCGCTCGGCGACGAGCGGGCTTCGCGCCGCCTCTTTGCTCAGCCGCTCGTAGTCCGCCGCCATCAGCAGCGTCCAGCGGCGGTCGATGCGATAGCTCGCGACGAAGCGGGCGTGCGTGTTGAGCCCGGAGCCGGCCCGGTACGCGGGCAGAAACAGGCTGGCCTCCTCCGGTCGAACGCCCCAGTAGTAGTCGTTCAGGTCCGCGCTCTTCCACGCGAAGCCGAACGACGGCTCGAAGGACCAGCGCCCGCGCCGAATCGGGCGGCCGTAGTTGGCGTAAAGCTCGTAGCCGTGGTGGCGATCGCTCGCGTCCCGGTGCGCGGCGATCTGCAGGTATCCCCAGTCGCCGTCGGTCAACAGCTCGGCGCCGACCTCGAACGCATAGTCGCGGTCGGGCACGTCGATCTCCTCGACGGTCTCCGCGCCGAACGTGAATATCGACACGTGCTCGGTATCGGTCTTGCTGAAGAAGACCCGATCGCTGTTGATCCGGCCGATGATGCTCAACGTGAACCGTTCGTCGTCGCGAAGCGTGTAGCCGACGTCGCCGTTGTCGAAGAACCACCGTTTCCCGAACCACGCGACGTCGATGTCGATCAGGATATCGATGTCGTCCGACTGGATGAGCGGGTTGCTGCGCTCGCCGTAGCCGAACGCGACGCCGACTCTCCACGGGGATTGCCGCTCCGGATCCGCCGCGTCGTCGCACAGGACGCTCGGCGGCACGGCCGTCAGCGCGACGGCCGCCGCGGCCAGGAATCCGTGTCGGCAGCTCATTCCGGCGGGCATCTCTCGGGGGCTCCACGTTTCGGCGAGGATTCACGAATCCCCGGGCGGAATCTGTAGCGAAATTGTAGTGGACGGGGCCCGGCGCCGCCGCCGACGGCGTCCATTCGAGGACCCGCAGCGCCCGCCCCGCGCCCGGCCGCCGCCGCGGCCCGCCGCACGCCACGACGCGCGACAAATCCGCTCAACAATCGACACAGATTCCTCGCCGGCGGCCGGGTACGTTTGCCCGCAGTCGCCGCAGTGACGGACCACGGGGGTATCGACGATGAAGAACGCAAACGCTTGGGTAATCGGTTCGATGATCGTCGTGTCGCTGATCCTCGGCTTCGTCGCTCCCCTCGACGGGCTGGAGCAGCGGAGCCGGTCGGACCGCGCGAACGGCTCTCAGTCGGCTTCGAACGGAACGTGCATTCCGTTCGTCACCCACGGCGTGCGCTACGCGGAGGCCGAGCTGCGCTTCGAGCCCGCAGAGCGCGAGATCAGCTTCGGATTCTGAGCGATGAGGCGAGGATTCGCTACGATGCGAAAGCCTGTGATAAACCTGTGCGCCGCGGCAGCACTCGCCGCCGCCGTGCTCGTCGTCGGCTGCGACGGCAGCGGGTCGATCGGACCGCCCCCGGGCCAGGACTGGGCGTGGATTGAGCTCGGCGGACCGGACGCGCCGACGCCTGAGCTCGTGTCGAACCACGAGACGCTCGTCGTCGCGGACGGCGTGCTGCTGCTCGGCACCGCGGACGGGGTCTGGCGGCGTCCGCTGTCGGGGACCGCCGAATGGACGCGCAGCGGCCTCGACGGGCTCGTGATCCACGCGCTCGCGGCGACGGCGGACGGCGAGCGGATCGTCGCCGCCGGCTACGATCCGCAGGACGCGGCCGCACCGACGGCCTGGTACTCGACGAGCGGCGGTCTCGACTGGATCTCGGCCAGCGTCTGGCCCCGCGCCGCACCGGGCAGCGCCGCGGCCGGCGAATCGTTCCGCTTTGCGTCCCTCGAGCCCGATCCGCACAACGCGAACGTCGTCTACGGCGGGCTCGACGCCGACACGGTCGCCGTGACGGTCGACGGCGGCGCCACCTGGATCATGACCGACGGCGCCGAGGAGCCGAACTTCGGCTATCCGTGCGTGCCGCATCGGCCGCGCGGTGCCTTCGTGCTGATTCAGGGGTGCGAGCTGCCGCTCGACTTCGCGTGGGTCGGCGCGCGCGACGTGCTCACTGCCGATCGCTTCACCCTCCCCAACTTCCGCTACCTCTACGGCTACCCGAACGACGAGGAGCTCGGGAACCGGCGCATCAACTCGATCGTCGCGCCCCCCGACCGCGACGACCGAATCCTGGTCGGCGTCGAGGGCGGGCTGGTCGAGCTGACGTCCGACGACGGAGCGTGGAGCGACCGGGAGAAGGTCACGGCGCGCTGGATCTTCCGCAGCGAAGGCGAGAGCACCGCGGTGCCCTACGCCTACATCCGCGCGATCGCGCCGCTCAGCGGCGACGGCAGCCGCGTGCTCTTCGGCGGCACGGTGAACGACGTCAACGAGGTGCTGTCGCTCTTCGAGAGCAACGGCACCGGGATCGCGTGGCGGATCGAGGCGCCCTTCGAGCTCGACGATCCGCGCGTGGAGCAGGCCGTGCGCCTCGCCCAGGGGGACGTGCTGCTCGTGATCAGCGAGGCCGCGGGCGACGAGCCGCGCAGATCGAAAGTGTATCGGCTGCGGCGGCCTTGACACCCCAGACGACGGCTGCCACCGTAGTCGAGTCTGGCATATTCCCGGATGCCGGCGGCAGGAGCCCGCGCCGGAGCGCCTCGCGTACACCGTCGCCGACGAGGAGAGGCAATATGAAACGTCTGCTGTACGTATTGCTCGCCGCCGCCGCGGTCTTCGTCGCACCGCTCGGCGCGCAAGAGGACACGGATTCCACGGCCGTCGCGACGTTCGCGGGCGGATGCTTCTGGTGCGTCGAGGAGGCTTTCGACAAGGTTGAAGGCGTGCTCTCCACCACGTCGGGGTACATTGGCGGGCACGTGCCGAACCCGACGTACGAGCAGGTGTCGAGGGGTAACACGGGCCACGCCGAAGCCGTGCAGGTCGAGTACGATCCCGACGTCGTGACCTACGAGATGCTGCTCGACGTGTTCTGGCGCAACATCGATCCTGTCGACGGCGGCGGACAGTTCTGCGATCGAGGCGATCAATACCGCAGCGCGATCTTCTACCACGACGAGCAGCAGCGCGAGCTCGCGGAGCGCTCGAAGCAGGCTCTCGAGAAGAGCGGCGCGCTCCCCGGCAAGATCGTCACGGAGATCGTGGCGGCGACGGAGTTCTACCCGGCCGAGGACTACCATCAGGATTACTACAAGCGCAACGCGCTCAGGTACAACTTCTACAAGTTCACCTGCGGCCGCCCGGCACGGCTCGAAGAGCTTTGGGGCAAGCACTAGCGCCTCGATCTTCTCCCGCCGAGGAGACTGCCGAGACCCGAAGCGCCCCGCCATGAGACGTCGTCGTCGATGACTCTGTCGGCACGGCTGAGACTGCTCAAGGCACTGCAGCTCGGCGTATCTGTCGGCCTCCTCGTCCTGTTCTGGCTCATCTACCCGGGCGTCCTGCTCGCCGTCGCGGGTGCCGTGGGCTTGTGCTACGTCGCCGTATCGCTGCTCGCGATGCGTGACTGGCTCGTCGCCATCTGGATCGCGTTCGGCTTCACGCTGCTCGCGTTCGCGTTCTCTGCCTGGGGCGTCTACCGCTATCTCGACAACGGGTTCGAGTTCCTCTCCGGCAACTTCCCCGGCCGCACCGGGATCTACTGGCCCGCGTATCTGTTTCTGCTCATCGCGCTCGGCTCGCTCGCGGTCATCGTGCTGCATGCGACCTCGCGGGATTGGATGCTGCGAGGACGGCGCGCGGCCGCCTGAACGCTTTCGCCGCGAAGACGTCCGAGCCGCGTTGCCGATCCCCCGGCTTGTCGGTAAGGTAGCGCCGTGAGCGAGAACACCCTTTCACCGGAGCTGATCGATCGATTGCGCAACGCGCAAAGCGTCGCCGCGCTGACAGGCTCCGGCATCTCCGCGGAGAGCGGTGTGCCGACCTTTCGGGATGCACAGACCGGGCTGTGGTCGCAGTTCCGGCCCGAGGACCTCGCGACGCCAGACGCCTTCCTTCGCAACCCGCAGCTCGTGTGGGACTGGTACGCGTGGCGGCGCGAGCTCGTCGGCAAGGCGGCGCCGAACGCCGGCCACCAAGCCCTCGTCGAGCTCGAGGAACTGTTGCCCAAGTTCACGCTGATCACACAAAACGTCGACGGGCTGCACCAGCGCGCGGGCAGCCGGCAGGTCATCGAGCTGCACGGCAGCATCCTGCGCACGAAGTGCTTCGATGAGAACGTGCCGGTCGACGTCCCGCCGGAGTCCGACGCTCGGCCGCCCCGTTGCCCGCGTTGCGGCGCGTACGTTCGTCCCGATGTCGTGTGGTTCGGCGAGATGCTGCCGCGCGAGGCGCTCGACGCCGCGTTCATCGCAAGCCGCGCGTGCGACGTCTTTCTTTCTATCGGCACGTCGACGCTCGTCGAGCCGGCCGCCTCCCTGCCGTTCGGTGCTCGCGGAGGCGGCGCGGCGGTCATCGAGATCAACCCGAATCCGACGCCGCTCAGCGAGCACGCGGACTTCGTGCTGCGCGGCAGCGCGGCGGAAGTCCTGCCGCTGCTCGCCCGCGTTCTGCGCGAAGCCTGAAGCCAGGCTCCCCCGACCTTCCTGTCGTCGGGAGGCGATGCCTTACGCCTCTCACCGGGCTCGGGTATGCTTGACCGAAAACCACACCAGAACGAAACCATCCAGGGGGGAAGAAAAATGCAATTCGGGCCGCTTCGAATCGCCGTGACCGCCGTCGCGGCCGCCGTCGTCGCCTTGCCGGCGTTCGCCCAGCGCGGCCGAGGCATTCCCGTACCGCCGCTGCCGGACGAGCCGATCTCGTACCAGACCGCCGAGGCGGCCATCCGCGTCACGGTACTCTCTCGCGGGCTCGAGAATCCGTGGAGCCTGGAATTCCTGCCCGACGAATCGCTCCTGATCACCGAGCGGGCCGGACGGCTCCGCCACTTTCGCGACGGGCAGCTTTCCGACCCGATTCCGGGCATGCCGGACGTCGTGACGGACAACTTCATCAGCGGCCTGCACGACATCAAGCTGCACCCGGATTTCGAGCAGAATCGTCTGCTCTACATGGTCTACAACAGAGCCGTCGAAGACGGCGGCGGCCGCGGCGGCAGGGTCCTGACGGTGGCCAGAGGGGCGTTCGACGGGCATGCGCTGAACGACGTCGAGGACATCATCACCGTCGACGGCGCGAGCACGGTCTCACGCATGCTGTTCCTGCCGGACGGCACGCTCCTGGTCAGCACGTGGGGCGAGCCCGGAGAAATGGCGCAGGACACGAACGGCCTGAGCGGCAAAATCCTGCGCTACAACGACGACGGCAGCGTACCCGACGACAATCCGTTCGTCGGCGTCGAGGGCTACCGTCCGGAGATTTACTCGCTCGGCCATCGCACGCCCGAGAGCCTGGTCTGGCACGAGCCGACCGGGACGATCTGGGAGAGCGAGATGGGCCCGAACGGCGGTGACGAGATCAATATCATCGTGCCCGGCGGCAACTACGGCTGGCCGTACGTCAGCCTGGGGCGCTCCTACGCCGGGCCGTTTCAGCCGGACAAGTTCCATCGCGAAGGCATGATCGACCCCGTCGTGTCCTGGATACCCTCGATCTCGGTGACCGGCATGACGTTCTATACCGGGAGCCGGTTCCCGAGCTGGACCGGCAACCTGTTCATCGGCGGCGTGCGCTACGGCGAGATCCCGGGCACGGGCCGGCTGCAGCGGATCGTCTTCAACGAGAACATGGAAGAGCTCCGCCGCGAATCCCTGCTCGAAGATCTGCGGCACCGCATCCGCGATGTGCGTCAGGGCCCCGACGAGCTGCTGTACGTGATCACGGACGAGCGCGACGGCGCGCTGCTCAGGATCGAGCCCGCGGGCTGAGAGCGGACCGCCGCCCGGGGCACCCGCGGCGGCGGCGCCACGAGCACTGGCCTACGCGGCGGCACGCGCCCCGCCGCACTGACGCCGGCCGAGCGCGAGACTCCGGCCGTGACGGACACGGCCGTCCGGGTGCCTCGCGGCTACGCGAAACGCGGGCGGCTGCGGACGGACGGCCCCGGGCTCCGCCCGCATTCTCTTCGATGCGTGCGTGCCGAACGCAAGCGCTTGCGTGCGGCGTGCGTCGCCGCGCCGATAGCGAAGCAGGCGGCCCTGGAACTTCGGCCCGTCATCCCCGGATCCCACGCGCAGGCGCTTGTGCGTGCCGCGAAAGCCCATGGCCTGCAAAGCCCGGCTGAATCGTCCGAGATAGCCTCGCCCCGGACAACTGATCCAGACCTCGGCGCGCGGCTCGCTGAGACGATCCACGAGCTCCGCGAGCAGCTCGGCGTGCCCGCGCTCGTAAAGCACGTCGCTGCCGATGATGACGTCGAAACGGCCGATGTCGGGCGACGGCGCCTCCCACGGCAGGACGACGAAATCGATCGGCGGAATGGTGTTCAGCGCCGCGTTGAACTTGAGAAACTTCCCGGCGAGCGGATGGTGATCGCTGGCGGTGATATCGGCGCCCCGCCGCTTCAGGACCAGGCTCGGCAAGGCGAGACCGCAGCCGATCTCGAGGATACGCCGTCCTTTGACGTCCGCGACGCTCATGGCTTCCGCGAGCGCGATCGACGCGGGCCATAGCACGCCGAACAGCGGCCACGACGCAGAGCATATCCCCGCGCGCTCGGCGCTCCCGTCCCGATCGACGTACTGCTGCCGATCGCGCAAGGATTTCAGCCGAAACGACTGCGTGCCTACCGGCACGTTCAGAATGAGGGTTTCGTAGCCAGGCATGAGCGCCCTCCTAAAGGCGCCCGGGCGGCTGCCCGGGCACGATAAAGCAGAGCGCGCACGATCAGACGCGCAGAATCGATCCATGCGGAATGCGGGCATTATAGCCCGATCGGTCGGAATCTGCTTTTTCCGCGACCTCGTACCGCGCCGCGAGCATGGCGCAGAAGCGCGCGCTCGCCGCCGCCCGGCTTCGTCAGAAGCCGTAGCTTACGTGCAGGCGTGCCGTGCGCGGCTCGATCGGATGGAAGTGCACGTCCTCCACGCCTTCGGCAGGCTCACCGGGCAGCCGGGACGCGTAGTAGTACGCGATGTCCTCGTCGTCGGAATCGAAGAGGTTCAGCACGTCGAGCCGCAGATCGAGACTGCCGCGCTTGAAGCCGATCGCGGCATTCACGACGGCCGACGAACCCGACCTCGCGCTGCCGTCCTCGATCAGGGGGCGTGGACCGAAATAACGTACCCGGGCGCTGCCGTACCATCCGCGCGGTCGCTCAAACGCGATGCCCGCCGCCACTACGCGATCGATCGAGCCTGGGATCTCGTTTCCGGCCGGATCATCCTCCGTGAACTCGGACTCGGTCAGCGCGAGCTCGACGTCGAGCGTCACGTGGTCATTCAGGCGGTAGTAGACCGGGAGCTCGAGCCCATAGCGCCGGCTTGCGCGGCTCGGCTCCGTGTTGCCCGCGTCCCCGACGAACAGGAGCTCGGAGTCGAGCTCGAGGTACCACAAAGCCGCCGACACGTTGAGCTTCCGCGCAGCGAATGCGCGAAGCCCGAGCTCGAGCTCACGAGATTCGACGAGCGGATCCACGCGCTCGGCTGCCTCGCCCGTGACGGGATCGACGGTGATGGTCGTACCGCGAGCGTCGTTGCTATGAAAGCCCTTACCGGCGCTCGCATAGACCTCGATTTGGTTACCTAGCGTGTAAATGAGGTTTGCTTTCGGCGACACGATCGTATCGGATGAGCTACCGGAGTTTGCCGGGTCCACGCTTGCGACGTCGAAGCCGTATCGATCGGCCCGTACACCAAGAATCGTGCGCAGCCGTTCGGTCCAGCGGCGCTCGTTAGCGTAGTAAAGTCCGAGACTCCGCTGCTCGACGACATCTTGCCGCATGGTCGACCGTCGGCGTCTGTCGACCGTGAGAAACAGCCCGACTTCGTCGATATCGTCGTATCGCGCCGATGCGCCGAGCGTGTGCGTCCCGGCATCCCCAGCGGGGAACACGTACGAGACCTGGCCGCCGAAGATGCGCCGATCGTCGCGCTGCTCGAACTGATCGCCGTCGACCGGGTCGTCGAGCCAATACGTGAAGTTTGAAAACAGCCGAAGCTCGTAGTCGATCGCGTACGCATCGGCATACAGCCATCCCCGGCCGAGCGACTGACGCAAGCTGCCTGAGACGCTGTAGCGCGACGTGTCGCCGCCGAGCGTCGTGTCGATCGAGCCCAGCGGCGACAGGATGCCCCCATCGACCGCACGCCGCGGAATCTGATCGGCCGCGCGCCACGCCGCGTCGTACCCCATGAACGCCACATCGAAATCCCGTTCCTCTTCGTTCCGCGAATAGCGCACGAGCGCATTGCGCCGATCGAGCTCTTCGCTGACGTCAGTCCACGGGCCATCGTAGCGATGCGCCTGCACCGCATAGAGCAGGTCGCCGTCCGCGGCCGGCGCGCCGCCGGCGACGAGCGCCCTGAGATAGCCCTCCTCGCCGACTCCGACCTTCAAAAGGCGATCGTCGAGCCGGCGAAACGTCGTGAGCTGCACGGCACCGGCCGACGAGAAGTCGCCGATGTCGGCGTAGTAGGCGCCTTTCCGGTACTCGATCCGCTCGACGAGCTCGGGGATCAGGAAGTTCACATCCGTGTAGCCCTGCCCATGGCCGTGCGTCGGCATGTTGACCGGCATGCCGTCGACCCACGTCGCGAAGTCCGTGCCGTGATCGAGATTGAAGCCGCGCAGGAACATCTGATTCGACTTCCCGGTACCGCTGTGCTGCGTAGCGACGAGCCCGGGCACGACCTCGAGTATGTCGCCAGTCCGCAGGCGCGGCCGCAGCAGGATCTCGTCCGCGCCGACGACGCCCTGAGACGCACTCGAGCTGCGGCCGATCGGGTTGTCCCAGCGGCCGAGCACGACGACCTCCTCGACGTTGTCACGCCGCTCCACCTGCGCAACCGCGGCGGCAGGCAGGCTGGCCGTGAGCAGCATCGCGGCGAGCGCGAAGCTGCCCTTCACGGCCGGTGCCGGTGATCTCATCACGTCAGATCTTCCTTATCTCATCCGACGACGGGCGCTTTGTAGCACCGTCGGCGAAAACCGAGCAGCGATCGGTTTTCACGGTCGCATCCGCACCGCCGCGGCTCCCGTTCGCCGAGCCGGGCCGACGTCGCTACAATCCGGCGCATCCTTTCCGCAGGGCCTCGACATGCGTTTTCCGGGATTCAGGCGCAGACGCAGCGGACTCGAGGTCGGCGCGCTCGAGCTCGACGTGATGAATCGGCTCTGGGCGGATGGCGAGCTCGACGCCCGCGAGGTCCTTGCGCGGCTGACGCGCAGGACGATCACGCTCAGCACGGTGCAGGCGACGCTCGAGCGTCTGCATCGCAAGACGCTGGTGACGCGCACAAAAATCGGCCGCGCGTACTCGTACAAGGCAGCCGTGACGCGCGAGCGGCTGATCGCGCTCTTGATCGAGGACCTCGCCGAGCGCATCGCGGACGGCGAGCTCGAGCCCGTAATCTCCGGGTTCGTCGAGCTCGTCGGCGATGCAAATCCGCAGCTTCTTGGCGCTCTCGAGAGCCGCGTCAAGCGCCGACGGGAGCGCGAATGAACGTCGTAACGGTGCCGTTCGTGCTGCCGTGGGCCGCTTTCGCAGCCGTATGGGCAGTGCTCGCCGTCGTCGTCTGCGTGCTGCACGGGCCCGTCCGGCGGCGCCTCTCCGGTCTCGAGGCGGAGCAGCGCGCCGCGCTGCTGCTCGCGCTCGCGCTGCTGCCTGTCGTCTGCGCGGCGGGCGCGGCCGTTCTCGCGTTCGCGCCGGCCGTCGGCGGCTTCGTCGTCGACGCTCATTGTCACCCGGACGTCGGCTGCTCAGCGCACGTGCCGACGCTGCGCGCAGACGCGTCTCTTGCGACCCTGCTCGTGCTGATCGTGACGAGTATCTTCGCCGCGATCGGCTGCTCGGCATCGAGCGGCTTGCGCCGCAGTCTCTCCGTAGCCCGGGCTCTAGCTCTCCTCCAGACGCGGAACGGCTCGCCGGCCCGCCGGGCGGACGACGCGGTACCCGTCGACATCGCAGACAGCCGCGAGCGGTTCGCTTACTGCGCGGGGCTCTTGCGGCCTCGCGTCGTCGTATCGCGCGCCCTGCTCGATGCCCTGCCCGCGCGGGGGCGCAAAGCCGTGCTCGAGCACGAGCGCGCGCACGCCGCGCGTCGTGACAACCTTCGCGGGCTTCTCGCCGCCCTCTCTCTCTGGCCGGTGCCGCGCGCCCTGAAGCGCGGCTTGCTGCGAGACCTTGCCGCGGCAGCCGAGCTCGCGTGCGACCGGCGCGCGGCGAGTCGTGTCGGCGGGACCGCGGCGGTCGCGGCCGCACTCGCGGCGGTTCACTCCCCGCCCCGATGGTCTTTCGGACCCGACGCCCCCGCCCACCGGGCCGGGACGTCCCAAACGGACGGCTCGGCGGAGATGCTTTGCGACCGCGTCGCCGCTCTGCACGAAGCGCCGGGAAGACGTCTGCCGGGCGCCGTCGCGGCGGCGCTCGTCGCAGCTGTCTATCTCGCGATCACTCTCGCTGCGACGCTCGCCGTGCATCACGGCGCGGAACTCTTCATCGCGAGGCTCGGCTGAGGCGGTCGCGGACCGGACCGGGGCCGTCCGTGCTCCCGGCCGCCTGCCGGACGGCGTCGACTGGCGCCTCCTCGCGCGAGCACAACGGCACCGGGCACGAGCGGCAGAGTCGGCAGTTGCGCGCTGACGAACGCAAAAGATACGCTCGCGACGTGGATGCGAATACCGCTCAGCGGACTTCGGACTCGCTCAGGAAGGCGGAGCGGTGCGACGCCGAGGGCAGGCACGCCGAGGCCCTCAATCATCTGGCTGCCGCCGCCCGCAATAGCGACGTCGAAGCACTCACGCGGCTCGGCAAACGGCTGCTGGTCGGCGACCGCGCGCCGCACCTGCCGAACGACGGTGCGCAGTTGCTGCAGGACGCGGCCGCGCTGGGCGGCGCCGAGGCGGCGGCCGTGCTGTCCGTGCTCTATGCCGTTGGCGCAAGCAAGCGCCATGGTCTGCCTGAAGCGCTGGAAAGCCTGGTGCTGGCGGCGGAGCGCGGCTGGGCGCCGGCTCAGGCACAGCTGCGCGTTCTTTTGGCCGACGCCGGCGGCGCGGACGACTACGACGGCGACGGAGCGGACTTGGACTGGCGGCGGAAGGCGGCCGAGATCGATCTCTCGACATGGCAGACGCCGCGAGGCGGTACCGACTTGAACACGTCGCCGCGTGTGTGCCTGCTCTCGGGGTTCCTTGGTGACGCCGTCTGCAGCTGGCTGATCGAGAAAGCGCGGGGGCGTCTGACTCGTGCTCGCGTGTACGAGGCTTTGAGCAAGCGGGTAACCGTAAGCGAGACCCGCACGAATACAGCCGCGACGATGAACTTGCTCGACACGGACCTGGTATGCGTCTTGACGCAGGTGCGGATGGCTGCATGCGCCGGCGTTCCGTTCCGGCATCTCGAACCGCTCTCCGTGCTCCACTACGACGAAGGCGAGCAGATCACCGAGCACTTCGACTTTGTAGACCCGAACGTCCCCGATTACGAGCAGGAGATCGCTCTGCGGGGCCAGCGCATCGTCACGTTCCTCGTGTACCTGAACGACGACTACGACCACGGCGAGACCGAGTTTCCGGAGCTTGCGATCAGCCACAAAGGCAGACGGGGCGACGGATTGTTCTTCGTGAACGCGCTGCCGGACGGCCGCGCCGACGTCCGAACGCTGCACGCGGGAAGGCCGCCGTCGCGCGGCGAGAAATGGATCGTCTCTCAGTTCGTGCGTAACCGGCCGCTGCTCTAGCTCCAGCCAGTCACGGGCGGCATGCCGGAGGCTCGCTACCCAGGAGCGACGAGCCTTCACCGAATCGGTGCTCGCACGTCGAACCCGAGCTGGGAGCCGAGCTCGCCGGCGAGCACACGATCCACCAGAAGCTCGTCAGCACGCTTGGGAAAGCGTGCGCTCGGCCGCTGACGCCGCTACTGGGGCAGCGCAAACGCGACGAGCTTCTGGTCGGCGACCGCGGCGACGTACTGTCGGCCGTCCCGGCCGAGATACGTCATCGGGTTGGCGCTGACGTTGCCGTCGAGCGTGACCTCCCAGAGCTGCTCACCGGTGTCCGCATCGAACGCTCGGAAGCGGCGGTCACTTGTCCCTCCCACGAAAACGAGCCCTCCGGCGGTCACGCTCGGCCCCGCGCTCCCGGTGCTGCCCGTCAGCTGCTTCTCCGGAGGGAGCTGCTCCGAGATACCGAGCGTCGTCTGCCAGACCACTTCGGCCGAATTCGCGTCGATCGCCATCAGCCGCGACCAGGGCGGCCGATAACACGGCAGCGACCCGAGCCGCTCGCCGGCCTCGTTGATCACCGGTGCGCTGAACGAGAAGTAAGGACCCGCGCCGTCGACGCTGCCGCGGTCGTACGGAATCGTGGAGCCGGCCGTGCCGTTACCGTAGTTCTTTCCCGGCTGCTTGCGCTCGATCCAGCCCACGAGCGAGGAGTCGTTCGCACGCAGGAAAAGCAGGCCGCGCGACGGATCCGCGGCCACGCCGCCCCAGTTCACGCCGCCGAGCGCGCCCGGCAGCTGAAGCGTGCTGCGCGGCGGCGCGCCGTCCTCGTGAAACAGGAAAGGCGTGTAAGGCCCTTGGTTCACGAACCCGCCGCTGCGCTCCCATAGCTCCTCGCACGCGGCCGCGTGCTGCGGAGTCGTGTCTTCGGGCCGCACCATGTCGCGCTCCCG
>Ga0079224_100003681_pt1 | contig 19455 bp, 11 predicted proteins | sample Stecom2015_FD_80414 | JGI IMG/M metagenome (GOLD analysis project Ga0079224, IMG submission 80414) | Agricultural soil microbial communities from Utah to study Nitrogen management - Steer compost 2015 | ecosystem: Environmental > Terrestrial > Soil > Agricultural land | place: USA: Utah... | reverse complement strand
TGCGGCGCTCGGCGTGGCGTTCGGGGCGTTCTATCGCGTCTGTGCCATCGCGCTGTTCCTCGGACACACGTACGTGTTCCTGTTGTCCGCCTCGCATTATTTGAATCACGCCTATCTCATATCATTGCTGTGCTTCCTCGCGATCTTCCTCCCGGCGCATCGGGCATGCTCCGTGGACGCGTGGTGGCGACCCGCGTGGGCGCGGCGTACCCTGCCGCGCTGGGCGCGTGCGACGTTGATGGTGCAGTTCGCCATCGTTTACGTGTACGGCGGAATCGCGAAACTCAATCCCGATTGGCTCGTCTATCGCACGCCGATTCGACAATGGCTGCTCAATGCGTCACGCCGCGTGCCCTTCGGCGGCGATATCCTCGCGAACGACATCGTGGGCCTCCTCGTGCCGTACGGCGGGGTGGTCTACGACTTGTTCGTCGTGCCTGCGCTCATCTGGCGCAAGACACGATGGTACGCCGTGGCGGCGAGCTTCGTCTTCCACCTCACCAATGCGTATATGTTCAACATCGGCGTGTTCCCGTGGCTCATGCTCGCGGTCACGCCGATCTTCTTCGAGCCGGACTGGCCGCGGAAGATCCCCCGGCTCGGACCCGTGTTCGGGCGCTGGGTCGATCGCGGTGCGGCGTTCGACGACCCGCAGCGCCGTCGGCTCATCTTCTACGCCTGGTGCGCCTGGTTCGTCGTGCAGATCCTGATGCCCCTGCGCCATCACGTCTACCCCGGGCCCGTCGAGTGGAACGAGGAGGGGCACATGTATTCGTGGCGCATGAAGCTGCGGTCGAAGACCGGCAAGATCAGCTACCGCGTCGTCGATCCCGAAACCCAGCGAAGATGGACGGTCGATCCCGCCGAAGAGCTCACCTCGCGCCAGGTTCGCAAGCTCGTCGGGCGACCGGAGTTCATCCTCCAGTACGCTCACCACCTCGACGAGGTGTATCGGGAACGCCACGGCGTCGCCGATCCGCAGGTGTATGCCGATGCGTTCGTCTCGCTGAACTATCGTAAGCGCCAGCGCTTCGTCGATCCCGACGTGGACCTCTCCGCCGAGCGACCTTCGTTCGGGTCGTACACGTGGGTCTTGCCGTTTCGCTGGACGCCGCCCCGGCCGCCCAAGTGAGGCCAGGTGAGGCGGCGGAGCGGGGGCCGTCAGGCGCGGCCTTCGACCTGCTGCTGACGTTCGATGCTCTCGAACAGGGCGCGGAAGTTGCCCGCACCGAAGCCGTTGTCGCCCTTGCGCTGGATGAGCTCGATGAACAGGGGACCCGCCTGCACGTCTTTGAACAGGCCGGCGGCTTCGCGCATGAAGACCTGCAGCAGGTAGTGGCCGGGGCCCTGTCCGTCGATCAGGATCTCGAGCCGCTGGAGGTCCTCGATGGATTCGTCCAGCTTCACGCCGAGGTGGTCGAGACGCTCGGGCAACATTTCGTAGTAGGACCGCGGGGTGGGCATGAACTCGACGCCGTGACGGCGCATCCCCTCCACTGCGGTCAGAATGTCGCGCACCGAGAGGGCGACGTGTTGCACACCGGCGCCGCGGTGATCTTCGCAGAAGCGGTAGATCTGCGAGGCCTTGAAGAACGGCGCCGCCGGTTCGTTGTTGGCGAACTTGATGCCGGAATGCGGGTCCCACATGACGGTGGACTTGAGCCCGGAGCCCTCGAAATGCCCCTTCTTGACGTCCTGAGTGTGGAATTCCACGTCCCAGTAACGCTCGAGGCCCATGACCTCCTCCATCCACATGATCGCCGGCTTGAGCGTGAGGAAGTTCGACGTGATGTGATCGACCTCGCAGATCCCGAAGCGGTTGTCGCCTCCGCGCGGCGGATCGAGGCGGACGAGGTCCGGCATGATCGGCGTGCGCCCGGAGTGCTCGACGAAGCGGAACAGCGTGTCGCCGATCGCCGTCGTGATGTCGAACCAGCTGACGGTGCCACCGTCGACCAGCCGGCGCTCGATGCCGGTCACGCACGTGGCCCCGCGCTCGGTGAGCAGGCGGAAGGCATGCTCGGCGTCTTCGACGTCGAAGACGACCCGCCCCACGCCTTCGGGGTGCTTCTCCAGCCAGCGGAAGCTCTCGCCGCGCGAGCCGAGCGGTTCCATGAACACGAACCGTGCGCCACCGGCCTCGACCACGCTCGCGCGGGCGCGGTGCTCGAGTTCGAAGTCGGGGGTGCTCACCGCGGTCTCGGCGAAGTCGAGGTTTTCGACGTAGTGATCGCGGCTGCGTTCGAGGTCACGGACGAACACGTGGAGCGAGGCGACGCGCTGGATACCCAGAGACTCTTTCTGCTTGGACGACATGGATCCTCTCGTGGATGGCAAAAGGGTGCCGTTCATCGCGAGGCGGCACGGAGCGGGGAAGGGGACTTCGCGTTGCGGTCGAGCGCGCGACGGAACACGCCGGCGACCTCCCGTACGGCGGGAAGTTCGACGAGCGCGAGGTGGTCGGCATCGATCGCGTGGACGTCGAGGCGCTCGACCAAACGACGCCAGCCGCACGCGCGACTCTGCCGTGGATCACGGTCGAGGCGACGACCGGAGGTGATGAGGGTGACCTCGCCGGGGAACGACCGCGCGATCGAAACGTAGCGCTCGGCGGCGCGCGCATAGGCGTCTTGGCGGAGGTCTTCCATCGAGGCCAGCCCGGCCTCGCCGTCGTGCTTGACGAACTCGGCGTGACGCCGATGCGGCTGTCCTCGCAACTTGCGTTCGACGAGCTGCGCGAGGAAGCGCAGCGAGACCTCGGGCGGTCGCACCAGCAACCGCGCGAGCTCCCGCGGGCGGCGTGCCCAGCCGAGTTCCGGGAGCACGGAGTCGAACAGCCCCAGGAACTCGACCTCTTCGCCTGCGGCGATCAGCTGCTGCGCGGCCTCGTAGGCGACGATGCCACCGAACGACATGCCGGCGAGGCGATAGGGGCCGTGCGGCTGGGCGCGGCGGATCACCTCGAGGTAGTCGCGCGCGAGGTCGACCACCGAGGGGACCGCTTGGGCGTCTTCGAAGACGACGAGCTCGCGCCCGACGTAGACGCCGTACACCGCGTAGTGCCCTTCGAGCTCGCGCGCGAAGTCGCGGTACAGGTGCACGCCCGCGAGCATGAACAGGGCCGGAGCGTCGAGGTTTTCGCTGAGCGGGATCGGCCGCGGCTCGCTGGAGAAGGAGCCTTGCGCGTGGCGTGCCAGCGCGCGCACCGAGCCGTGCTCGAACAGCACGCCGGGATCGATCGACAGCCCGAGCGCGTTCTCGAGCTCGTGGATGAGCATGACCGCGGACAGCGAGTGGCCGCCGAGCGCGAAGAAATCGTCGTCGAGCGCGACGTGGGGGATTTCGAGGATCTTCGCGAAGGCCGCGGCGATTTGCCGCTCCACCTGGGAGTGCGGTTCTTCGCGCGCCCCCGTGGGATTCCGGGCCTCGATCGGCACGTCCTGCAGCCGGCGGCGATCGAGTTTGCCGTTGTGCGTGAGGGGCAGCGCGTCGAGCTCGACGAACGCCTGCGGGATCATGTACTCGGGCAGATGCTCCGCGAGCGTGCGCCGAAAGAAGGCGGGGCTCGGATCCTTGGGGTGCACGACGAAGGCCACGAGGCGAACGTCGTCGTTGCCGAGCTTCTGCAGGACGACGGCGCACTGCTCGGCGAGCTCGAGCGCGCGGATCGTGTTCTCGATCCCCGGCAGCTCGATGCGAATGCCGCGGATCTGCACCTGGAAGTCTTGGCGACCGAGGATCTCGATGTTGCCGTCGGGGTGGAGACGCCCGAGGTCGCCGGTTTGGTAGTACCGCACGCCGTCGCGCTCGACGAATCGCTCCGCGGTGAGCTCGGGGCGACGCAGGTACCCTTCGGTGATCCCGCGGCCGGAGAAATGGATCTCGCCCACCACGCCGATCGGACACGGTCGCCCGCCGCCGTCGAGCAGGCGTACGCCGACGTCCCAGAACGGTTTGCCGACGAAGCTGTGAGGCACCACCTGGTCGCGCGGGATCGGGTAGGTGCAGCCCATGCAGCTGATCTCGGTGCAGCCGTAGATCACGAACAGCTCCGCCGACGGGAACACTCGCTTCATCTCTTCGATGACGTGCGGCCCGACGAGGTCGCCTCCGGACGACGCGTGGCGCAGGTTGGGGAACGTCTGCGGGACCGACGGCGTGGCGCGAAGATAGCGGAACAGGTTCCCGAGCAGGCTCGGCCCTGCGTGCACGACCGTGACGCGCGCGAGGGTCCGCACGAGACGTTCGGGGGTGAGCACGTCGTCGCGCTCGAGCAGCACGAGACGGCCGCCGGCGTAGAGCGGCGACAACAGCTCGAACATGCTGATGCTGAACGTGTAGCGGGCGAGCGAGCAGAACACGTCCTTGGCGCAGAACCCATATTTCTCGTGCGCCACGTGGATGTAGTGCAGGAGATTGCCGTGCGTCGCGACGACCCCTTTCGGCTTTCCGGTCGTGCCCGACGTATAGATGACGTAGCAAGGATCGTGGAGCTGCGGCTCGGGCCAGTTGCTCGGCAAGTCGTCGAGCTCGGGCAGGGGCGCATCGAGCAGGATCTGCGGCGTGCCTTCGCGATGGGTCAGCTCGCGGAACGGACTTTGCGTGAGCACGACGGCGGGATCCGCTTCGTCGAGGATCATGTCCAACAGCGCGGCGGGGTGCGTCGGGTCGAGCGGGAGGTACACCCCGCCCGAACGCAGCACGGCCAGCAGCGCCACGAGCACGTCGATCGACGGTTGGACGCACACGGCGACGCGCATCCCTGGACCGACGCCCCGCGCCACGAGGCGACGGGCGAGCTCGAAGCTCGCCCGTTCGAGCTCCCCGTACGTCCATCGTCCGCCTTTGAACTCCGCTGCCACCGCCTGCGGCTGGCGTGCTGCCCACGCGCGAAAGGCTCGTTCCACCGGCAGCGCGGGCGCCTCGGGCAGCGCCGGGCCATCGAGATCCTCCGTGACGATCCGGGCCTCGTGGGGGGCCAACAACGGCAACGTGTGGACGAACGCTTCGACCGGCTCGAGCGTGGTGCGGAGCGAGGACGCGATCGCTCGGACGAGGCGCTCCGCCGAGGCGGAAACCATCTGCCGTGCGTCGTAGGCGGCCCCGATGTGCAACGCATCGTCGCCGACGGTGATACGTACGGTGAAGTCGTAGGCAGGCGCACTCTCTCCCGGAATGGGCGCTGCATCGACGAGCTCGATGGCGACGTTCGAACCGGGGGGCTCGAAGGTGGTCGGGCTCGTCTGCAAGGCGGTGCGCACCCGCTCGATCAACGCCGTCATCGCATCGGTGGAATCGATGTCGACGAGGAGCGAGACGTGGGCCGTGTTCGCGCAGAGCCCGCGGAATACATCGACACCGATCTCCGATTGATGGGAGAACCGATGCAGGACGGCCATCACGGTCGCGACGATCTTTGCCGCGAGATCCTCGCGTGGGCCCGTCCAAGAGACGGTTTCCGCGGCTGCCAGGAGCGTCCAGCCCTCGTCGGAGCCGTCGACCAGCCGGCCTTGTGTGGGGAGCTGCACGAAGCTTCGAACGTGCTCCGGCGCGCCTCCGGAACCCGTCGAAGCCGACCTCAGATCGGCTGCCACCGAAACTCTACCGCTATCTGGCATGTTCGTGCCCTTGGGAGTGGCAAATGCCGACCCGGGGTTCCCGCAAGATACCCAAAGGCGCTCGAAAAGCACGGACGAATATGGGGTTCGGGTCGGCCGCGGTGCGGCGCGCCTCGATTCGGCGCCCGGGCTTCGGGCGCGGCGGCATCGCAGCCCGAGGGGAGACGCGTGGTGGTGGTCGACCGAGTCGGCCGCGATCGGTGAACCCACTTCGCCGTCGGCCTGCGCAGATACCGGAGCGATCGGGCAGTGCGCGAATTCGTGGCGGGGCACGGTGTTCGCCGGGCGTTCGCGAGTCGTCCGCGGGAGTGGGTGTTCGCCGGTGACAGGGTCACGGCGCGCAGGTGTTGCAGGCGTCCATGAGTACGAGCATGGGTTCGAAGATTGCGCGCACCTCGTGCGGAGTCGCACTCCGAGCGATGGTTGGGCTGTCACTGTCCGCGATTGTCGTGGCTTGCCACGACGACCCTTTTGGAGAATGCGTCGACGCGTACGCCGAATGTCTAGACGACGTTCCGTTCGCGCAGCACGAGACCTGCGAGGTGATCAAAGACGCTTGTCTCGAAGCGCGCCTGCACGACGATGATGACGATGAGGGAGGGGACGGAAGCACGTCGTCGTGCGAGGCGTCGCGCACGAGCACGGAGACCACGAGCGCAGCCGAGAGCGCGGGGACGAGCGCCTCGAGTGACGTTCCGTCGACCTCGACGAGCACGGGCGACGCGGGCACGACTTCGACGAGCACGGGCGACGCGAGCGGCGAGTCCTCCACGACCGGCGCGAGCACGAGCGGCACCTCGGTCTTCGACGCCTCCTCCGACGCGAGCGGCTCCACGGCGCCCGGCGAAAGCGGCTCTGACAGCGGTTCCGACGAGACGACGGCGGGCGAGCCCACGGAACCCGAGGTGGTTTCGGTCTGTTTCGCCCTCCACGTCACGTGCGTCCAACGGGCGCGCAGCATCGCGGACGTCGATGCTTGCGGAGCGCTGTTCGACCAGTGCGTGATCGCTCGTTCGTGCACCGAGGACTGCAGCGAGGCGTGTCCGTCCCCGGACCTGCAGACGTGTTTGGATGCCTATGTCGGATGTGCAGACACGGCGACCACGGCCGAGCTCGAGTTGGGTTGTGTGACGGACTTCGAGACGTGTGCCGGGCGTCTGACGGACGAGCATTGTATGCCCGAGCACGCGCCCGAGGTCGTGGAACCCTGTCTCGCCCAGCACGCGCTGTGTGCCCGGTGCATCGACGACGTCGCGGACCTCCACGTCTGCCAAGACGTGTTTCAAGCGTGTCTGGACGCCGCATCGGCGCCTTCGTGAACGCCACGCGCGTTCGCACCGCGCGTGGGCGCGCGCGTTGTCCGGGCCGTGCCGGCGCGTTAGTCTGACGTTTCGGAGGTCGCCGTGCCCGTGCCCAGCATGATCGAACCGGTCGTGGCGTTCCTCGAGCGCTTCCCACCGTTCCTCGCGCTCGATCGGTCCACCCTCGGTGCGTTGGCGAACGCCGTGGAGATCCGCTATCTCGCCGCGAACGAAATCGTGTTTCGCGAGGGCGAACCGGCCCCTCCGGGGTTCTACGTGGTGAAGAAAGGATGGATCGTCCTATCCCGCGCGAGCGCGGCCGGGCAGGACGAGCTCGTCGATCATTGCGACGAGGGCGACGTGTTTGGGCTGCGCGCGTTGCTGCGCGACCGTCGGTACTCCGCGACCGCCCGTGCGGAAGAGGACAGCCTCGTGTTCGTCGTCCCTTGGCCCGCGTTCGAAGCCCTGTTGCAGACGCACCCTCAACTCGCGCTCTATCTCGCGGCTGGATTCGCGGCGGATCGTCCTCGCCGCGTGGGGCCGCTCCTCGCGGCGACCTCGGCCGCACGAACGAGATTGGTCGCGCATCCCCGTTCGGGGCCGTCGACGTGGGAGGATGCGCCCATCGTGCCGATCCGCGACGTCTTGACCTGCGCGCCGACGACGTCGGTGCGCGAGGCGGCCGAGCGCATGCGAGCGCGCCGGGTCGGTTCGATGGTCGTCGTCGATGCGGCGCGCCGTCCCGTCGGCATCGTCACCAACACCGATCTCCGCGACCGCGTCGTCGCACTCGCGCGCGATGCCGGGTCGATCTCGATCGCGGACATCATGACGCGCCCGGTCGTCTGCCTCAAGGAGCCGCAGACGACGGCGAGTTTGATCGCGACGGCCATGCATCAGCGACTCCGGCACTTCTGCTTCACGGAAGGGGGCACCGCGGCGTCACCGGTCACGGGCGTGCTCTCGGAGCACGACATCGTCACGACCCACGGCCGCCATCCGACCGCGTTGCAGAGTCGGATCACCCGCACGCGGGATCCCGACGCCCTCCGAACGCTGCGCGATCGGGCGGACGAGGTGTTGCAGACGTATCTCGAGCAACACGCGGGCATGCCCCTCCTGTGTGCGATCGCCTCCGGCATCAACGACGCACTGCTGCGATCGGCCCTCGCCCACGCGGCGGAGACGTTGCGACGCGACGGGTTCGAGCGACCCCCCGAGTCGTTCTGCTGGCTCTCGCTCGGCAGCGAGGGCCGCGAAGAGCAGCTCCTGCGCACCGACCTCGACAACGCGATCGTCTACGACGATCCGCCGGAAGCACGGGCCGCCGAGGTCGCGCGCTACTATCTCGCGTTGGGCGAGCGGACGATCGAGGTTCTCGTCCATGCCGGCTTCGAACGCTGCAAAGGCAACATCATGGCGAGCAATCCCGAACTCACGCTGCCGCTCGCGGCCTGGAAGCGGAAGTTCGCCAAACTCGTCCGCGCTCCCGAGCCACGCGCGCTGATGGAGGCCAGCATCCATTTCGACTTTCGTCCCGTCGAGGGGGCGTTCGAACTCGCGGACGCCCTCAAGCGGCACATCTTCGCCGAGATCGACGCCGAGCCGCTGTTCATGGCGTTCCTCGCCAAGAACGCGCTGCTCAACCCGCCACCGCTCACGTTCTTCCGCAACTTCATCCTCGAGTCGTCCGGCGAGCGCAACGACGTGTTCGACATCAAGGCGCGCGCGATGATGCCGCTCGTCGATGCGAGTCGCGTGCTGGCGTACGACCTCCGCCTGCCTTACTACGGTACGACGATGGGGCGATTCGAGCGGATCGGCGAGGCGGAGCCCGGCCTGGCGGAGCTGTGTTCGGAGGCCGCGATGGCGTACGCGATCCTGCTGCGCACCCGCGCCGAAGAGGGCTTTCGCACGCAGACGTCCGGGCGCTACGTCGAGATCGATCGCTTGAACAAACTCGAGCGGCAATCGCTGCGCAACGTCTTCTCGGTCGTCCAGGAGCTGCAGCGCCGGCTGTCGGTTCGCTTTCCCACGGATCAGATCCCCGGATGAGCCTGCGGAGGTTCGTGCGGCGATGGGCGTCCCGACGCCTCGACCCCGATCTGGATCCCCGCATCCGCGACTACCTCGCGCTGCGGTTTCGGCCCGATCGCGCGCTGCCGCTGGCGCAGGCGTCGTTCGTCGTCCTCGACACCGAGACGAGCGGACTCGACGTGCGACGCGACCGACTCCTCTCGCTCTCGGCCGTGAGCGTGCGCGCTGGACGGATCGTCCTGTCCGACCGCGTCGAGCTCACGTTCGCGGCCGCCTCCGTCGGAGCCTCGGAGGCGGCGGTCGTGCACCAGCTGGTCACCGCCGACTTGCACGGCGGCGTGGACGAGCGCGAGGGCGTGGCGGCGTTCTTGGCCTTCGTGCGCGACCGTGTCCTCGTCGGGCACCACGTCGGGTTCGACGTGGCGATGATCGATCGCGCGCTGGCTCGCGTGGGTCCGGTACGCTTGCGCAACGCGACCCTCGACACCGCGCGTCTGCATCGCCGGCTCACGACGGGTGGCATCGCCTCGCTCACCCCCGATGGACCGCGACCGCTCGGGCTCGATGCGCTGGCCGAGGCCTACGGCTTGGATCTCCCGCTGCGGCACTCCTCCGCCGGAGATGCCCTCGCCACCGCGCAGGTGTTCCTCGCATTGCTCGCTCGGGCCGCCCGCCGTGGCATCACCACGCTCGGTGCATTGCTCGAGACGTAGGGGCCTTCGCATCGCGGCAAGCGAACGGGCCCGGGCCTTGCCGCAGCGCGCGACGCAGGCGGTACGCCCACGCGTTGACGGCCGCGCGCGTCATGCCTGCCGAGCGCGCGACCTCGCCGGGATCGCGCTCCTCGCAGAACAACAAGTCGAACAACGCCTGGTCGCGCGCCGAGGCCGTGCGCGCGAGCGCGGCGAGCAGGCGCTGGACCTCGAGCCGCGCTGCGATCCGGGCGCTGGCGCAGCCACGATCGTCCGGATCGACGGGGTTGCCTGCGGTCGCTTCGCGGTTCGCAGCGCGACGCGCCTTGCTGCAGGCATGCGCGAGCACCCGCCCGGCGTGGCGCCGCGCGACGAGCCGCACGAAGCTCGCGAGGCTGCGGCCGCGCGCGGGATCCCAGCGTCGCAACACGCGCGCGTCGTGCTCGAACAGCACCACGAGCACGTCTTGCACGAGATCGTGCAGACCTGCGCCCGGCACGTGGGTGGCGTAGGTCGGAAACCGACGCAGCACGCACGTCAGTTCGGCGTGCACGAGGTGATGGAGGTCGGCGGCGAGACGCTCACGATCGCGGAGTCGCTCGAGCATCGTCGCGAGTCGTTCGCGGGAACGCGTGGCGTCGTGCAAGGCTGGGGCATCGCGCATGCCGTGCACGAAGCAGGGGGCGTGCCAGCGGCATGCGAGCACGGTCACGCGGTCTTGCACGTGCCGGCGCGCGGCGTGCCCCTGGGACACGCCACGCAGCGTCCCAGGGTCACGTGTCGCCGGGTTCGCGCGGGATGCCGAAGCGTTCCAGCCAACGATAGATCTGCCGACGATCGCGACCGAAGTGCTTCGCGGTGGCGCGGACGCTACGGCCGTGGGCTTCGTAGACCGCCAGGAAATCCTCGCGCGTCGGGCCGCTGCGTGGACGAGCTTCGGCCGCCGGCATCGTCGCCGTGACGCCGTCGTGCGAGGTTCCGTCGGTCGTCAGCTCGGGCATCAGCTCGACCAAGCGCCGCCGCCCGATCGGCGTGGCGTCCCCCTCGTGCGAGAGGCGGTGCACGAGGCGTTGCAGGCCCCGGAGGTTTTCGGGCCACGGATGAAGGAGGAGCCGCTCCGCCGCGTCGGCGGTGAGCCGAAACGGCTGGAGCGCGAGCGCCCCGATCCAGCGCAGGATGTCCTGCCGACGCTCGCGCAGCGGAGGCAGCTGCAGTTCCCACAGCGACAGCCGCGCGTAGAGGTCACGGCGAAACAGGCCCTGATCGACGAGGAGGGGGAGGGGGCGATGCGTCGCCGCGACGACGCGGACGTCGACCGAGCGCAGCGCGATCCCGCCGAGCGGGCGGACTTCGCCTTCTTGCAGCACGCGCAGGAGCTTGGGTTGGAGCTCGAGCGGGAGCTCGCCGATCTCGTCGAGGAACAACGTGCCTTGGTGTGCGGCCGCGAACAGCCCGGGCTTGGCCGTCGTCGCGCCGGTGAACGCACCGCGCTCGTGGCCGAACAGCTGGCTCTCGATGAGCTGCGGCGCGAGCTCGGCACAATTGAGGACGACGTACGGTCCGCTTCGTCCGCTGCGTTCGTGCAGCTCGCGTGCGAGGCGTTCCTTGCCGGTGCCCGTCTCGCCGAGGATGAGCACGGTCGCGTGCTCGGGCGCCGCGGCGGCGAGGAGCTCGCGGACCCGCGCGATCGCGTAGCCGGTGCCGGGCACCGCCAGGTCGTCGTAGAAGCCACCGGCGGCGGTCTCGAACACCACCGCGAGCACGTCGCCGAACCGGACGACGGATTGCTCGGTGAGCGGGGTCGCGGTCGAGATGCGCTGCCCCTCGACGAACGTTCCGTTGCGGCTGCCCTCGTCGGCCACCGTCCAGAGTCCGCCCATGCCGCGCCGAACCTGGGCGTGCCGACGCGATACGGTGGCGTGGACGAGCGCATGTGCGTCGGAGGCCGGAGCGCGACCCAGCACCAAGCCCGATCGCAGCGGCACCACCTGCGCGAGTTCGGGAGGATGGACGATCGCCAAGGCCGACTCGCGTGTCGCCTCGGGTTGTTCCTCCTCGACGGGATGGGTCGATTCGTAGAGGCGACCTTCGTTCCCGGTCATGCTTCCGTGAGAGTACCCGATGGCCGTGGCGCAATGTCCCATGGTCGCGCTGGGACGGTGGAGGTACTATCGTGGTCCAGCGTACGGCCGCGTACGCGTCTCGCCTCATGAATCCGCTGGAACGAGATGTGCTTCCGGGGCAGACGTTGGGAGGCAAATACCAATTGCGCAGGGTCCTCGGTTCCGGCGGCATGGGAACCGTGTATGAGGTCGAACATCTCCTCACGCATCAGCGGGGCGCGCTCAAGCTGCTGCGTCGCGAGTACGCGCGGATCGAGCCCGTCGTGCGTCGATTCTTGCGGGAGGCTTCGGCGGCGGGGCGCATCGGTAGCCCGCACATCGTGCAAACCTACGACGCCGGGGAGCTCGACACGGGGCAACCGTACATCTTCATGGAATTGCTCGAAGGCGAGCCCTTGCGTGGATTGCTCGACCGACGCGGACGATTGACGTTCGACGAAGCTTGCACGCTCGTCGCCCAAGCGGCGGCGGGATTGGGAGCAGCCCACGCCGCCGGCATCGTCCATCGCGACATCAAACCCGACAATCTCTTCGTGTGCGCCGGCGTACGTCCGTTCGTGAAGATCCTCGACTTCGGGATCTCGAAGTTCCGCCTCGCCGACGGCGAAGCCGCGGTCACGCGTGATGGGGAGATGATCGGGACTCCGCTGTACATGGCGCCGGAGCAGGTGACGGGCGAACACGACGTCGATCCGCGGCTCGATGTTTACGCGCTGGGGGTCGTCCTCTACGAGATGTTGACCGGGCAGGTGCCGCATCGCGCGGACAACCTCGCCGCCTTGGCGCAGTGCATCCTCGCCGGCGTTCGGACGCCCGCGTCGGATCTCCTGCCCGATGCGCCGCCTGGGCTCGATGCGTTCTTCGACGCCGTTTTGGCCGTCGATCCGCGCCAGCGCCTACCCGACATGGCCGCGTTCGTCGCGGGGCTCGAAGCCGTCCATGGGCACCTCGAAACGTTCGTCGGTCCCGCGGACTCGCACGCGTCGCTGCAGACCGCGCCCGCCTCGAGCTCGGGATCGGTGCCCGCCGAGAGGTCGGCGACGCGCCGCCGCACACGGGCCGGGACCTGGTTCGGTCTCGCGGCCCTGGCGGCCGCCGGTGGGCTCGCGCTGACGTGGGCCATCGCGCGCCGGAGCGACCACGCCGGGGCGGGCGTCGGGGCGGCGTCGGTGGCCGGGCCGAGGGGAACGGGGTCCGACGATGCGCCGAAGCTCCGATCGTCGGCGGCCACGGAGTCGCGACGGCCCGCTGGCGCGGCAGGCCCCGTCGATCGGGCCACCGGCTCGCCCGACGCGTCAGGGTTCGTCGGCCCGACGACGGGCTCGCCGGACGCGTCGCGGTCCATCAGCCCGGCCACCGGCTCTCCTGATGCGGCAGGGTCCATGGGTCCGGCTTCGTCGGTGCGCGCCGGGGCGGCGCACCCGACCGAGCCGGCCTCCGGTTCGAGCGCGGGGGTCTCGGACGCCGCGCCCGCGCTTGCCGTCGAGTCCGAGGCTCGCCCGGCGCCGGGGAAGATCGGCGCCAGTTACGCCGGAGGCCGCGCAGGACGGCCGCCCAGCGGTTCTTCAGCCCCCCTCGGAGAGCCCCCTGGGGCTGGGGGGACGAGCGCCGAGGAGGCCGCCCAGGCCCCTCGGAGGGCCGACCTCCCCGCGTCGAACGCTCGTCCGCGTCGTCGCGCATCGCCACCGCCGACCGCACCGGCCGGCTCCCCCGAGACCCCGGCGCAACAGCGAGGCCTCAGCGAACGCAACCCCTTCGAAGCGGGGAGCGATGCCTGACCGGGGAGGGCCGCCCGAGCGAGGTCGGACGGCCGAGCGAAGCGCGCCGCCTGAGCGAGGAGCAACGGCCGAGCGAAGGGCGAGGCCCGAGCGAGGTCGGACAGCCGAGCGAAGCGCGACGCCCGAGCGAAGACCGAGGTCCGATCGGCGAGCCGGGGAGCGCCGTGCCGCGCGGCACTGGACGCGTCGGCTGGCCCCGGTCCTCGTGCTGACCTTGGTCCTGCCGCCCGCCCCCGCGCTCGCCGGCGTGACGACGCCGGCCGCGACGGCCGGACAGGGCGGCACCCCGCTGACGCCGGCGGTGCGCGAAGAAGCACGGCACCGCTTCGATCGCGGGCTCGCGCTGTTCAACCAAGGCGAACTCGCGGGCGCGCTGGCGGAGTTCGAACGCACCTACGCGCTGACGGGCCACCCCGTGGTGCTCTACAACCTCGGCCTCGTGCGCGCGTCGATGGGCGATGCGGCGGGAGCCGTGGACGCGTTTCGTCGCCTCCAAGACGACGGCCTCGACGAACTCGAACCCGAGCAACGCCGCCGCCTCGCCGAGGTCCTCGAGGCGCAGCGCCGCCACGTCGGGACCCTCGTCGTCACGTCGAACGTGCCGGGGACGGCGGTGCAGATCGACGGGATCGATGTCGCGACGACCCCTTGCCCCCCGATCGCGGTGACGGCCGGGATCCATCGCGTCGCCTTGGCGGCGCCCGGGTACACGCCGCGGCACCTGCAGGTGACGGTGGCGGGGCAAGCCGAGGAGCGCCTCCCGATCGTGCTCGTCCCGGCAGCACGACCCTCGACGCTCCTGCGCGTGATTTCGGATCTGCCGGACGTGACGATCCGCGTGGCGGGCGAGGAGGTCGCGCGCACCCCGGTGGTCGCCCCCGTCGTCGTGCCACCCGGGGAGGTCCTCGCGACGTTCGAACGCCCGGGCTACGTCTCCACGCGGAAATGGATCGTGTTGCCGCCGGGCGAGACGGTGACGCTCGCCGCCGCGCTCGAACCGTCGCCCGACGGGCTGCGCGAGGGGGGCACGCTCGAGCTCCAGATCAGCGAACCGCAAGCGGTCGTCTGGGTCGATGGCGTGCTCATGGGGTCGCAGGCGGCCGTGCGTCTGCCGAAGGGACGCCATGCGCTGCGGGTCGAGCGGGCGGGATTCTTTCCGGTCACGCGCGAGGTGGAGCTCGATCGCGCCGCGACGCGGTTGGACATCCACCTCCAGCCACGACCGGAGCACCTCGCCGCCTACGTCCGACGCACGCGAGGTCTTCGCGTGGCGGGGGCCGTCACGCTCGGCACCGGGGTCGCGGCGATGGTGGGGAGTGGGGCGTTCCTCGGCTGGAACCGCGGGCAGATCCGTGCGGCCGAGCGCGCGTTCGACCGCTACGAAGCCGACGTGCTCGCGATGCCGGAGCACTCCTGCGGCGACATTTGTGTGGCAGAGGGTGAGGCGCTGATCGACCGTCTCGATCGCCGCATGGCGGACCGAATCTCCGGGTGGGTGGTGTTCGGCGTCGGCGCGGCCGTGACGACGGCCGGGGTGCTGCTCCTGGCCCTCGGCGGCAATCCGCGGCGCTACGATGCGGCTCCGAACTCCAACCTGTTCTCGGCGCTGCGCGTCGGGTGGGGCCCCGGCGCGCTGTCGCTTCGCGGGCGGTTCTGAGGCCGCGTCACGACGTATACAGGCGCTCGATCACGGGCCCGTACTTCTCCGTGATCACCTTGCGCTTGACCTTCATCGTCGGCGTGAGCTCGCCGCCGTCGATGCTGAGATCCGACGGCAAGACGGCGACCTTCTTGATCGCTTGGACCCGCGCCAAGTCGCGGTTCAAGAGCTCGACCTGCTGCATGAGCCAATCGTGGACCTTCGGATCCGCGGCGGCGTCCTCCAGCGTCGTCGCACTGCTGCCCGCGGCTCGAGTCACCGACGCGACCTTCTCCGGATCCAAGGTGAGCAGCGCCGAGAGGAACTTGCGGCGGTCGCCGATGACGATCGCGTGGGACACCCCCGGGATCGTCTTGAGCTTGCCCTCGAGCAGCGCGGGCGCGATGTTCTCCCCGCCGGCGGTGATGATGATGTCCTTCTTGCGATCGGTGATCTCGAGGAACCCGTCTTCGTCGAGGCGACCGACGTCGCCGGAGTGCAGCCAGCCCTCGTCGTCGATCGTCGCCCGGGTCGTGGCTTCGTCCTTGAGGTAGCCCTTGAACACGCCGCGACTGCGGATGCAGATCTCGCCGTCTTCGGCGATCCGGAGCTCGCTCCCGGTGATCGGGCGCCCGAGCTTGCCCGTCTTGTAGCGGTGCGGGAGCGAAACCGTGATCGGGCCGGTGCCTTCGGACATCCCGTACACCTCCATGATCGGGATCCCGAGGCTCAGGAAGAACTCGAGCGTGGACTTGGCGATCGGGGCGGCCGAGGTGATCTGGATCGTGCAGCGATCGAGCCCCAGCTGGCGCCGGACCTTGTCGAACACGAGCTTCTTGGCCAACGGGTGGAGCACCGGGCGCGACGTGTTGTTCTGATCGGCGTAGCCCGTATCCAAGCCGATGCGACGCGCGAACTTGGCGATCGCCTTCTTGATCGGCGGGTTCTTGGCCCCCGCCTCCATGATCTTCGCTTGGATCTTCTCCCAGACGCGGGGCACCCCGAGGAAGGCCGTCGGACGGATCTCGCGGAGGTTCTCGGGGAGCTGCTCCATGCTCTCGGCGAACGCGACGGTCGCGTCGATGAAGCACGGCCCGTAGAGCGTGAACACCTGCTCGGCGATGTGCGACAGCGGCAAATAGCTCAGCAGGACCGGGTTGGGGCCGAAGTCGACCATGCCGAGCGAGGTGGCGGCCGTCCATGTGACGTTGTCGTGGCTGAGCATCACGCTCTTCGGATCGCCCGTCGTCCCGGACGTATAGATGTACGAGCAGACGTCGTCGGGACGCTGCGCCGCGATCCGTTCGTTCAGGCGTGCGGGGTCCACGGAACGCCCGAGGTCGAGGAACTCCGGCCACGCGTAGACGCCGTCTTCGTCGCTCTCGCCCTTCATCAGGACGATCGCGCGCAGCTTGGGCAGCTCCGCACGGAACGAGAGGAACTTGGCGAGTTGGTGGTGATCCTCGACGAAGGCCACCTCGGCATCGCAATGTTCGGTGATGTATCGACATTGCGCGGCGGAGTTGGTCGTGTAGATGCCCGCCGGGCGACCTCCGGCGTGGATCGCCCCCCAATGGGCGAGCACCCAGGGCGGACAGTTGAAGCCGATGATCGTGACACCGGCGCCCGGTGTCAGGCCGAGGGCGAGGAGCGCGTGGGCGACCGCGTGGACGTCCTGGCGCATTTCCGTCCACGTTCGATCGTGCCACCGACCATCCCGCTTGCAGCGGAGTGCGATCCTGTCCCGGTTTCGTTCGACGGCGCGGTCGAACGCTTGCATGACGGTGGTCTGATCGAGCATCGGGAAGGGGAGTCTAACAAGGTCTCGTCACCCGGGGAGGTGTCGATCCTCCCCGGGACACGCGCATCACAGGAAGCGCAGCACCACGCTCGTGCGCCACGTGAAGGCGTCCGTGCGGAACTCCCCGAAGCTCACGGGGGCCGCCGGGGTGCCCGTCGCGTTGGATCGCGGACGACCCGCGACCTCCGCGGGGCCGCGGTACTGGTAGCCGATCGCCCCCTCGAGCCCGAAGGTGACCCGGGAACGATGGTACCGAGACAGCCACCAACGCGGCAGCGTGAACGTGAGGCCCACCTCGGGCGTGACCACGGCCGTTACGTCCTTCGCGACGAGGTGATGGGTCGATCCCCGGATTTCCGCGCGGCGGATCGAGGGGCCGGCACCCAGCATCACGAACGGTTGCACGCCCTCGACTGGTTCGTAGGCGGCCCGGACCTGGACGAGGACGTCGTGCAGATCGAGGTACGACGACCATGACTGCGACAGCTCGTTGCGTTTGGTCGCTGCGCGTCGGTAGCTCACGCCTCCGCCGAGGAACCACTTCGAGGTCGCGATCCGGGCACTGCCGCGCGCGAAGACGCCTCCGCTCGCGAGGCGGGGCATGTCGGAGAACGTCCAGAAGGCGCGGGTGCCCGGCGATTCGAGCACCACCGTGGGGCCCAGGTCGACGTTGAAGCGGGCCGGGGGGAGCTCGATGCGGGGACGCTCCGCGGGGGCAGGCGGCGGGGGAGCGGCCTGCTGTTTGGGAGCCGGCGCCGTGTGGGCGACCGGTTCGAAGGGGTGGTCCGTGGCCGCCGTCCGCCGCGGGGTGGCATCGGCCGGGGTGGCATCGGCCGGGGTGGCATCGGCCGGGGTGGCATCGGCCGGGGTGGCATCGGCCGGCGCGGTCGGTTCGGCCGGTGCAGCATCGGCCGGAGCGGCGGTCGCGGGGCTCGGTGGCTCCGCCGTCGGGGCCGGTGTCCCGGTCCCCGGGTCGGGCTCCGCCCGCTCCCCGGTCGCCGGGTCCGGTGCGGCCGTGCGCGGCGTGCCGCTGGTCGACGGACCCGTCCAGTTCGGCTCCTTCGGCGACGACGCGGGCTCGAAGGCCACGGCCAGCGTCCAGCCCAGGGCGACGACGTGCGCGACCACGCTCATCGTCGCCTCCCATCACCCAAGAGGCCTTCGAACAGGAAGCCCCATACGGTCGTGCTCGTCTGCCGTGCCGGCATCTGCGGGTCGAGGAAGGTGACGTGCCCTTCCTCGGCATCGTGCAACACGGCGACGCGCCCCACCCGCGGGAGGTGGAAGAACTCGTCGATCATGGCGTCGAGCTGGAACGACGTCGGACTCAACGTGTCGAGGTCGACGCTGCTGACGAAGCTCTGGCCCGGGGTCCCGAGCAGCAGCGTGTCGCCGTAGATCGTCGAGCGACGCGGATCGAATGCCGTGGGGGTCGACAACGGCGTCACGCGATCGTCGACGAAATCGACGACATAGAGCGCGCTGTCCGTGCCGGCGAGGGCACGATTGTCGTCGAGGCGCACGAGATCGCGAATCGTATGCTGGAGCCGGATCCCGTGGGGGCGTTGCCCCGCCGTCTTGTCGATGTCGGCCAGATCGAGCGTGTAGATCGTCTGTCCTCCGCGCGCCCCGTTGGGCTGCTCCGGTGACCACGCGACGAGCTGCGGCTCGAGCCCGGTCGGCGTGGGGTGGTGACGCAAGTAGAAGCGATCCACCCCATCGGCGAGCGAGATGCCGAAACCTTGCTGCGTGCGGATGTCGGTGAACACGAACTCGAACGCTTGCGGATCGAGCGTGACGAGGTACGGGACGCCGTCGCTGTCGAGCGCCGCGAAGTCGCTCGCCGACCGACCGATCGGGATGAGGCTGACCTGGACGCTCCACGCCGAGGTCCCGAGCGCCGGATCGGAGGCGTCGACCAGCGTGAGCATCGCGACGTCCGACGACGCGCTCGAGCGCAGGAACAGCGCAGGATTCGGGAACGTCTCGTTGCCGGGGCGCAGCAGGGTCTCCTGCGGCGAGAACGTGAGGTCCGGATAGAATCGGACCGCGACTTGGTTGGCGGTCGGATCGACGGCATCGACGAGGACGATCTCGCCTTCGGCGAGGAACGCCACGACGGCCCGATCCCGCGTGCCGATGCGGATCGTCGACGGGGCGCCCGACTCCGCGGTGGCGGGGAACTGCACCTCCCGCAGACGACCGCCGAAGCCGTTCAGCGTGAGCGTTCGGGTGGCGTGCGTCTGGAGATCGACGAACGTCACGAGGTTGGCGTTCTGGACCACGTCGCCGCTCGACGAGCTCCCGCTCGTGAAGTGGAGCACCGCCCAACGCCCGTCCGGGCTCAACGCGACGTGGCTGTACGACGCCGCGACGTCGACGGCGATCGGCTCGCCGTCGCCCGACGCCGGGTAGATGCGCAGCTGCGGGGCGATCGCGTCGACCCGGTCGGATTCGGGCGCGGTG
>Ga0079224_100003680_pt1 | contig 19456 bp, 19 predicted proteins | sample Stecom2015_FD_80414 | JGI IMG/M metagenome (GOLD analysis project Ga0079224, IMG submission 80414) | Agricultural soil microbial communities from Utah to study Nitrogen management - Steer compost 2015 | ecosystem: Environmental > Terrestrial > Soil > Agricultural land | place: USA: Utah... | reverse complement strand
AATTTATTCGGTCAATATAAATTTCCGGCAATTCAAAACATCCAGTATTTCATCGACAACGAAATCCACCACCGCGGACAAGGTTTCGTTTATTTGAGAAGTTTGGGAATCGAACCGCCTTATTTTTGGGAAAGATAGACTATTTTCAGCCCTGCCAGGGTTTGAAACTCTGGGAGGGCTTTTTCCTATCAACAGTTAAAAAAACTTTGTCAAGGTTTTTTGTTGCGCATTGCTTTTACGTGCGCCAGATTTGGGTCGCCTTTTAGATTTTTATATTCGGGCGAATCCAAATTATAAAGCGCCATCTTACCGTTTTCATCAAAATGAATGCCCCAGCCATAACGTTTTGCCAAAGGAGAAGCACGAAAACAAGCTTGTCCTTTGAGAAAAATTCTTGCTTGTTTTCTTCGTTCGGCGCTAAATCTTTGCGTAAAGCGTGAATGTTGAACAAAACTTCGTCCGAAGTAAACTGATACGGATTGTGCGCAATCATTTCAAACTGAAGCAAAGCAACCGATTTATTTCCGCCTCTTTCCTTCGGAATTTCCGATTCAAAAACCGGACAATCATCCGAAATTTCAATAAACGTATTGTAATAATTAGTGGTGTGCATATTCAATTAATTTTTTCCTGAACTTTATGAACTAATTCTTTGACAAAATCTTTAAATCCTTTGGGTTCCACGATTTCCGCCAAATCGGCAAACATCAGAAACCAACGTCCCATCCCGTTTTCCCGATAATTTGCTTCAAAAACCATTTCCACTTCATCACCTTTGAAAGTTTCCGAAACAAAACCGTAATACTTTCGGTCGTTTTGGATGTATCGCGCCGCTTTTCGGTCAATCCGGAATTTTACGGTTTCTTTTCCGTTAGGTTCTTTTGGCTTCAAATAATATTCCAATTCCCGATGTTCATTTTCAAAAGGAATTTCAGTTCGATTAATTTCCAAAACACGGTCTGTCCGGAAATTTCTATAATCTTTGCGTAAATGACAATACGCCAAAATGTACCAAAAATTACTTTCGTGGTACAAACCAACGGGTTCAATCAATCTCTCGGAAGGCGATTCGGATTCCACGGATTGATAACACATTTCGATCTGAAATTTCTGTGCTATACTTTCAAAAAGGATTTCCAGCACTTCCGGCGATTTCGAACGGAAAGCTTCTTCCCTACCTGAAATTTTAATTTTGGATTCGATGGATTCTACCCAATCTTTTTCACTTCCACGCAAAACCGATTTCACTTTGAAAACCGCCGACTGAAAATGTTTTTTCATATTTTCATCGGTAAATTTCTGCATCAGTTTTTCGGCAGCCACAAAACTTCCTGCTTCCTCGCGACTGAACATCACGGGCGGTAATCGATAACCATCAACCAAAGAATAACCTACGCCGGCTTCGCTGTAAATCGGAACACCGGATGCTTCTAAGGTTCGAATGTCGCGGTAAATCGTGCGCAAACTCACATCAAAGCGGTCAGCCAATTCTTGCGCTTTCACGATTTTTTTGGATTGAAGCTGAATCAGAATCGAAACAATTCTGTCGAAACGTTTGGGTGATTCGTCAGGGTGCATTTTGGAAATTTGTTTTTTTCAAAGATAATTCTTCCGTTTTAAACCACTCGTTTAGGATAGAATTAAATTTAGAATGAACAAAATTTATGGAGCAAATTTAATTTTGAAATATTTTGGTTATTTTCAATGTTGAAAAATTTAAACCATGAAACACCTTTCTATACTATTTTTGATTTGGATTTCCATTATGCTAATCGGATGTAATATCCGACACGACAACCATATAATTGATAAAATCGAAGCAGAAGAAATCGCCAATCAATTTTATTACCATTTACAGATGGAAGATTTTAAAAGTGCCGAAAAACTCTTCAGTGAAAAGACTTTTGAGACCAATACCCGTGAAGATTTACTCAATTATTTCAAAGCTACGATTTATACGCATGGAAATCTGAGTAATTTTGTATTGGATTACTGGGATACCTCTGTAATTGATGGAAAAGATTCAAAGGGACAGTATATTTTATATTATTATGTTACCCGCTATCCCAAACATACTTTCGAAAAATTATTTCTAATCAAGGAAAATGATAGTATAAAAATCATCGGGTATGAAATAACCCTCGAAAATTATTAAAATTTATTCTTCAAAAAATTGCTTTTCCAAAGGCGAATTATTAGCATTTTCCACCGAAAAATCACCGACTCTGGTTCTTCTCAATTCGATCAGATAAGCGCCTGAATTCAAAGCTTTTCCGAAATCATGCGCAAGCGAACGGATGTAAGTTCCTTTTCCACAATGCACTTCAAATTCGACAGAAGGCATATCTATTTGGGTGATTTTAAAATCGTAAATCGAGATTTTTCTCGGTTTCAATTCGACTTCCTTTCCGGCGCGAGCCAATTCATAAAGTCTTTTTCCATCAACTTTTACGGCAGAGTGAGCCGGTGGAAACTGTTCAATATCGCCGATGAATTTTTGTGTAGTTTGATGAATCAATTCCTCCGAAATATGTTCGGTCGGGAAAGTTTCATTTTCTTCCGATTCGGTATCGTAAGTCGGTGTGGTAACGCCCAATTTAAAAGTTCCGGTGTAAACCTTGCTTTCCGACTGGATTTCGTCAATTCTTTTGGTGAATCTTCCGGTGCACAAAATCAGTAAACCCGTGGCTTTCGGATCGAGTGTTCCGGCGTGTCCGACTTTTATTTTTTTGAGATTAAATGATTTTCTGATGTTCCAACGAACTTTGTTCACCACATCAAAAGAAGTCCAATCCAGCGGTTTATCAATCAGAAAAATTTTTCCTTCCTGAATTTCTTCAACGGTCATTATTTTACGAATAAAGAATAAATAATTACGCTAATTCCGACCAAAACGCAATAAGCTGAAAAATACATGAGTTTGGCTTTTTTTACCAATTCTATCATCCATTTACAGGCAAACAAACCGGAAATGAAAGCAGCAAAAAATCCGCCAATCAAAGCCATTATGGGCATTTCTCCGATGGATAATCCGCCTGCGTCTGACGCGTCCAAAAACATTTTGGCAGTTGCACCGAAAATCAACGGAAGCACCATCAGAAACGAAAACCGGGCAGCTTTTCCTTTATCATTCCCTAAAAGAATGGAAGTGGAAATTGTAGAACCCGAACGTGAAAGCCCGGGCAGTAATGCAGCAAATCCTTGCGCGATTCCGATAATGAATGAATCTTTATAACCAACTAATTTTCCGGTATTTTTAGCTTTATCGGCAAAAAATAACAAACAAGCCGTGACCAAAAGCATACAGCCTACGATCAATAAATTTGAGAATAATTCTTCCAAAGTATCTTTCAATAAAACCCCAACCAAAGCGGCAGGAATCATGGAAAGAACGATTTTCAAAGAAAACTGAAAAGCTTCGTTATTTTTGAATTGAAATAATCCTCGGATGATTTCGAGAATGTCTTTTCTGAAAATTACAATCGTACTCAAAGCCGTTGCAAAATGCAGTACGATGGCGAAAAGTAAATTTTCATTTTCGTTAAAATGAATGTTTAAAATTTCTTGTGCAATGACAATGTGGCCATTCGATGAAACCGGAAGAAATTCCGTCAAACCCTGAACGATACCGACGATAATCGCCTTGATAATTTCACTCATGCTTTTTCTCCCTTGTTAGGATTTAACATAATCGCGTAAATTTCGATGGCAAATCCAAGTAGAACGATAAAAGGCGCAAGACGAATTCTTCTCCAGGAGAAAATACCGTCATTCCAGTAATTCGGGTCAAAATTACCATGGGGATTTGTGTTGGCATCGGGTCCCATCATTAATAAAAAACCCAGCAGAATCACCACAACGCCCAAAGCCATGAACATATAGTTTTTCTTACCAAAAAGAAGGGTAAATTTTGAATCGTCAGTTTTGGTCATTTTGCTCATTTATTTCGAAATTTTATTTAGACTTCAAAAATTAGAAATCATTTTTACATTTAAAGTTAATGCAAGGTTAATACAATTGATCGGTTCTTAATCTCAGGTAACGCCATGTCGCGATTCCGGTACTGATCAAGGCAATTACAACTCCGATGATTACCAAAATCAACATTAACCAGTAATAATCCGGATTCCACCACGGTAAACTAACTATATTGGCGAAATAATACCATAAAGCACCCAATGCAAGAATGGCGAGTACAGCACCCAATAAACCGAGTATGGAACTTTGTAATAAAAAGGGTTGGATGATGAATCTTCTCCGTGCCCCTACCAATTGCATGGTTTTGATACTGAATCTCTTAGCGTAAATCCTCAAACGAATCGAATTGTTAATCAAAATCATTACGATTACCAGAAAGATTCCGGCGAGAATCATCAACCAAAAACGGATTTTATCAATATTATTGTAAACAGTTGTCATCAATTCATCATCATTTACGACTTCGCTGATGATGGGGTCTGATTGAATTATTTGTTTGATACTGTCCACTTTTTTCGGTTCTACGAACTCAGGTTGTAAAGTTATCTGAACAGAAGCGGGAAATATATTGGCTTCAAAAATTGCGTTGTCATCTATTCCCAATTCATTTTTTGCTATTTCTGAAGCTTTTTCTTTGGAAACATATTGGGTATTTTTTACAAATACATGTTTGATTTTAAGCGAATCAATGAATTCCTGCTGTCTTGCCAATTCTTTGTCTTGTTGGCGCGGATCATATTCATCATTGAAAAAGGCTTCCAGTTTTAATTGCTCTTTGATATAATCGGCATAACTCTGCGCATTGATGACGATAAGTCCAAAAATGCCCAAAAGGAAAAGTACCAAGGCAATACTGATTACCACTGTAATATTGGATGAACGAAGCCGGCCCTGATTAAATTTATCGCTCTGTTTTGACATTCAATTTTATTTTGTGGCTAAAGGTATAAAAAATCTTTCTTTAGTAGGTTTGTGTTAAAAGATTTAGGTAAAGTTTAAGAATTTTTTGAATAAAAAAAAGCGGCCGTTTCGAATGAGCCGCTTGCGTAAAAGATAAAATTCAATTAAGAAGCATCGCGCATGGCTTTAATTTGGTCATGCGAACCTCTCAAAGATGTTTTCTGCTGTCTGATTAAGTCTTTTGTTCGGGGCATTAAATCATCATCATTCAACGCCATTTGATAAGCTCTTTGTGCAGCGTCTTCACCTGCTTCACAATTATTGAGAACGGTTCTTCTGTCACCACCCGTAAACATGGCTTTGACATCCATCCAGGCACGATAGAGTTTACCGGAAGCTGTGGTTCCATCGGCTGTTTCCCCGCCATATTCCCTTACCAAGCTCTGAAGTTCATTTTTATACCCGTTACTTTCAGTAATCATATCTCCAAAAAGAGATTTCAAATCTGCATTTTCACCTTCGGGTAATTCATTGATTGCCCGTTGGTAACCCTCTACTCTGTCATTGTTGATTTTAATGAGGTCATTCAATGCCTCAATACAAGCGTTGTGTTCCATGTTATTATTTTTAATGGTTAATAAATAATTTGGTTCATCATTGCTAAGAAACCCAATAGGTTCAAAGAATATACCAAAATCCATAGGTCATGAGAACTGGGCTTAAATTCTATATAAATTTCAATCCTTTAAGATTTCTCAATGTCTTTTTTAATTTTCTAAAATTTCAACCTACCTTCGCTGCATGAGCGTAAAAGCCAAAAAACATTTAGGACAGCATTTTCTGAAAAATGAGAACATCGCCAGGCAAATTGTAGACGGACTAAGCTGGAACGGATATGACAAAATCTTGGAAATCGGTCCGGGAATGGGCGTTTTAACCAAATATCTGGTTCAAGAGCAAAAAGATATTTCGGTGGTTGAAATCGATACCGAATCGGTTGCCTATTTGAATAAAAGTTATCCCGGACTGCCTGTATTTGCAGAAGATTTTCTGAAAATGGATCTGTCTAAAAACTTCCAACAGCAACCGATTTGCATTTTGGGAAACTTCCCATACAATATTTCTTCCCAGATTGTTTTTAAAATCATAGAAGACCGTCATTTGGTACCTGAAATGGTGGGAATGTTTCAAAAAGAAGTCGCTGAAAGAATTTGTGCAAAAGAAGGTTCCAAAACTTATGGCATCCTTTCTGTCCTCACACAAGCTTATTACAAGGCAGAATATCTTTTTACAGTGGATGAAAATGTATTTAACCCGCCACCAAAAGTTAAATCGGGTGTGATTAGGCTGACAAAATTCAGAGAAAGTTTGGACGTCAATGAAAAATTATTTTTTACCATTGTCAAGACCGCTTTCAACCAAAGGCGAAAAACTTTGCGCAATGCGCTCAAAAGTTTGGACATCAAGCAACATGATATTGAGGATAATTTGCTTAACTTGCGTCCTGAACAGCTTTCCGTCGAACAGTTCATAGAATTAACCTCCAAAATATCCAGATGAACGTAGAAATCACCAAAGATTTTATTACGGTACTGACCGACTGCATTCGAGAACAAAATTCTAAAAAGGCGCTTGAAATGCTGGCGGAACTGCATCCGGCAGATATTGCAGAAATTTTCTCACAACTTGACGTAGACAAACAATCTTTTTTACTTTCACTTCTTGATAAAGAAATTTCAGCAGACGTATTTCTGGAATTGGAAGATGACGACCGTAAAAAGTTACTCAACCAATTTTCTGCAAAGGAAATTGCCGAAGAACTGATTTCTGAAATGGACACCGACGATGCGGTGGACATCATTGGAGAACTTTCTGAATCCAGACAAGATGAAGTCATCGCGCAAATCGAAGACAAAGAACAGGCTCAGGATATTGTGGATTTGCTGCGGTATGATGAAGATTCTGCAGGTGGTTTGATGCGGAAAGAATTTGTCAGTGTCAACAAAAACTGGACGGTAATTACTGCGGTTCGTGAAATGCGTAAACAAGCCGAAGATTTAGAAGAAGTTTTTTCTATTTATGTGGTAGATGATTCTAATGTTTTACTTGGAACGCTTAGTTTAAAAAAATTACTTACCACCTCATCCAATACTTTATTGAACGAATTATACAATGATAAAGTTCGTTATGTAAAAGCTGATGAAAAAGATGTTGACGTTGCCAATTTGATTCAAAAATATGACCTGATGGAAATTCCGGTTGTGGATGAGTTAAAACGGCTCCAAGGTGTAATTACGGTCGATGATATTCTGGATGTGGTAAGGGACGAAGCCGAAGAAAACTATCAGTTAGCAGCAGGGATTACCAGTAATGTAGATGCAGACGATAATATTCTCACTATGACCAAGGCAAGGTTACCTTGGCTACTGATTGGGATGTTCGGCGGACTTTGCGCAGCGAGTATCATCGGCGGATTTAATACTGCGCTTGAAAAATATAAAATTCTGGTTCTTTTTGTTCCGCTTATTATGTCCACTGCGGGAAATGTCGGCATTCAATCTTCCGCCATTATGGTTCAGGGCTTGGCCAACGGAACAATCAAAGGTGAAATCTGGAAAATGGTTTGGAAGGAATTTTTATTGGGACTTTTAAACGGAATCGGACTTGCGGTTATCGTTTTATTTTTCAGCCATCTTTGGTTTGGGACTTCTTATCTTGTATCCTTAACAATTTGTCTTGCACTTTTAACCGTAATTATTATATCGGCTGTAATAGGAACATTTGTTCCGTTGTTTCTTGAAAAAAGAGGAATTGATCCGGCAGTTTCCACCGGACCGTTTATTTCCACCAGTAATGATATTTTCAGTGTACTGATTTATTTTTCAATAGCCAAAATCATTCTGGGATTCTAAAATTCTGTTTTTAAGATTTCTTTTTTAATAAAATCTTGATTTCCGTACCGGAATCTTTATCAGATTTGGCCACATAAATTTTTCCCTTGTGGTAATTTTCTATGATTCTTTTGGCCAATGACAAACCCAATCCCCAACCACGTTGTTTGGTTGTAAATCCGGGTTCAAAAATGCGCTTATGTAATTTTTTGGGCATTCCGGGACCGGTATCGGCTACAGAAATAACTACATTGTTTTCATTATCTGTGATATAAACATTGATAGCTCCCTGGTTTTGCATAGCATCCACCGCATTTTTAACCAAATTTTCGATTACCCAACTATACAAAGCGACATTCAGTGGAATCCTGATTTCTTCTTTATCTGAATTAAAGCGTAAATCTACCTTTTTGGAAATCCTATTTCTGAGATAATTGACAGAATTCTCAGTCACCTCAATCAGATTATTGGGTTGCAATTCGGGAAGAGAACCAATTTTGGAAAAACGTTCGGTAATTTGGTTCAAACGGTAAATATCTTTTTCGATTTCCAGTACAGGTTCCTGATCCATTTCTTCCATTTTCAAAATTTCGACCCAACCCAAAAGCGAAGATAAAGGCGTACCAATCTGGTGAGCAGTTTCTTTTGCCATTCCTGCCCACAAAAAGCTTTGTTCTGTGTTTTTGAGGGTTTTGAAATACCAATAACTGAAATACACAAAAAGGATGATCACGAGAATCAAAATAATCGGATAATATTGCAAACGCGTAAGCAAAGGGGAATTTTCATAATAAACATATTGTTTCCCGAATTCTCCCAAATCAATAATGATAGGCTCTCTGAGTTCTTTCATGTGGTTGATGATGGCGTTCATTTTCAGGGAATCAATCTGGTCTTCTTCAGGGATGTTCAGTGCAGAATTCAACTCGCCGGCTTCGCTCAATAAAACCACCGGCATGGTGGTATTTCCATTGGCAATATCAATAAGAAAATTTTGAACATCGGACCCCAAAGCTGCATCAGACCCCATGAGTTGAACCGCTTTGGCGTAGGTTTCCATCTTTACCTGTTCTTCAAATTTTAATTGTTTCACAAATTGATTGGAATACCAAACCGTAGCACCAAATATGAGGAAAGCAAATAGAAATCCAATCCATTTGCTCAAGTTCCGGTTTTTCAAAAGGTCAAAACGGTTCATATCCTCCTATTCGGATGGTAAATGTATAAATTTTTTGAGAAGTAATTTTTTAAGTTCCGAAATGATGAATACCAAGTTCCGGAAATTAATTTCTTATACTGATGTGTCCTACAAATTTTTGAGGTTTGATGATTCCGTCTCCCGGAACTTGCATGATGTACCAATACTCGCCAGAAGGTACCGATCTTCCCAAATATTTTCCATCCCAAACATAATTTCCTTCGAAATTGGTGTCGACAAATATTTTACCGTATCGGTCAAAAATCTGAATCGTCGCATTGGGTGTAATTTCTATTCCTCTGATTTCCCAAGTATCATTTTTACCATCACCATTGGGCGAAATAAAATTTGGAACCGATAAAACAGCCACTTCATAACTGTCCACCATACAACCGTCTTCCCGGACATAAATAGTGTAAGTTTCACCGGGAGTCAAATTACTGAATTTGGGATTATTTTGCCAAAATATACCATCGATAGAAAAGTCCAGCATGCCACCACCATCACCGGAATTGGCAGAAACAATAATATAATCAGCTCCGGATTCAATTCCTGTAATTATAGGCGTTGGCGGAGTAGATATTGTCAAAGTAGCTTCATTTACACAACCGTTACTACCCGTTACTTGAACCCAATAAGTTCCGTTTTCGGTAATCGTTAATTCAGCGCCTATGCCCACTTCATCATTATTCAAATACCAAACGAACTGGGCATCGGGATCATCACTTGTAGCCGTCGCCACAAAAGAATCTCCGGGACATAATTCAAAACTGGTTTGATTCAGTTCAATACTTGGTGTCGGCAATAATTCAAACTGAATTTCTGCGATTACGGGACAGCTTCCTGCTTGCTCCAAACGTACAAATACCGAGTTATTTTCTTCCGGCGAAAACTCATCGGTATTTAAAATAGGATTCAAACCATTTTGCGCATCACTTAATGAATTATGGTAACTAAAATCCGCGTTTTCATTGGTTAATTGGGTTTCATATTCATGTAAATTAATTACATCTTCCATACAATATTGTTCAGGACCAAGGATTTCAGTAAGCAAGGGAATGTCATCCCCTTGTTCAAATCTTACCATCACCGGAACCGAACGGCATTCATCTGAGGAGGTCGCTACCACCCAAATTTCCTGTGGTAAGAAATTCATTTGAAAATTACTCCACTGCGTTTGCGGAATCGGATTTGTGTCATTTTCTGCATCAGTTTGGTTTAAATAGTAAGCAAATTCAAAATTATTGGGATTTGCATTCAATTGATTATTAAGTTCAGTTAAATCGTAAACAAAAATTTCATCAAAATTATAATCGCACAAAATGATAGTCAAATCTTCATTTAAAGTAGCGGTTACACCCGGATATAAAGTCAGAACGGTAGTCGTATAACAATCGGCTCCCTGAACTTGTGCTCTCACATAAATATGGGTGGTTTCACCGACTGGAATAGAATAGTTTTCGGGTGAAGTGATTGGATTTAATCCATTATCAGCATCTGTTTGGGAAGTATGATAACTTATATCTAAATCTTGTGTATTTCCATCCAACCATTCGGGAAGATGCTGGGTTAAATCATAGGTTATATTACCTGAATCTTGGATGGAACAAAATGTTTGAGGCGGTAAATCCTGAATTACGGGAATGGAGGTAATTCGGATAGAAATACTTCTCGTGTCAAAACAGCCCTCTGCTTCTACCCTTGCATAAACCGTCACCGTGGTATTTACCGGAATCGGATAGGCATTTGGGGGATTGATAGGATCGGTTCCCGCATCAGCGTCTGCCTGACTTTCATAGTAAGAAATCTGATAATCTTCGGGATTATTCAAAAGTAAGGAATTGAATTGGGTCAAATCCAAAAGGTGATTTCCGGTGGTTTCTTCCACACATAAATCCACCTCGTCAATATCGTTCAAAACCGGTCGTGCAACGGTATGATAAGTGATGGAACGAATTGTGTAGCAATCATTTGTAAGATTTCCCACACGAATGTAAACCGTTAATGTTTCACCTGAATTGATTGGGTAATCAGAAGAGTTCGCAATTGGATTAATTCCGGCTTCTGCATCTGCTTCATTTAAATGATAGGTAATATCATAATCGGCAGGATTGTCAACCAAATCGGCTTCATTTTCTGTAAAATTCACGCTAATTGACCCATCACCGTCCTCATCGCAAATTGGACCTAATTCTATATTTACTCCTACTTCCGGATTTGAATTTACCGTTATTTCTACATCATCGAAATTTGGACAGCCATCTTTTTCCACCCGAATGAATATTTGCCGGGTTGAATTCACGGGAATCGGATAAGCCGAAGGGTTTGCAATTTCATTTTGCGGAACCTGAGCGTCTGCCAAAGATTCATAAAAACTGATGATATAATCTAAAGGATTGTCAATAATTAAAGCATTGAAATTTGTTAAATCATAGAGATAATCGCCTGTTGTTTCATCTACACACAGTGATTCATCGTCCAAAGGATTTAATTCCGGTCGTTCTGTGACCGAATAATTGAGATAACTTACCGTAAAACAAGGATCGGTCAAATGCTGAATTCTAACATAAATCGTCACGGGCGTTCCTGCAGAAATATTGTATGTGCCGGGATTTGGTATAGGTGCTGTACCGTTATCTGCATTGGCTTGGGTTGTATGATAAGTAATAGTGTACTGGGTTGGATCTGCGACTAAATCTACTTCATTCAAAGTCAAATCTACTGTTTCAACATCATTTCCGTCTTCATCACAAATTGTGTCCAAATTAAGTGTTTGGGAATCTACATCAAAATCGGAAACTTCCAGATGAATTTCTCCTACCGAATAGCACCCCCATTCATTGCCATCCAGCGGTCCGGTTTCAATTCTCACATAAACGGTTCCTGAAGCAGATTCATAAGCATTTGCCGGATTGAGAATGTTGGTTCCACCCGCGTTGGCGTCTGCTTCGGTTTCATAATATTTAAAAGTATAGAGCGAGGGGTCATTTACAAAATTAGACTCCGTTGTAACTAAGTTGAATACAGCCTCCCCATCCCCGTCATCATCACATTGGACAGGTAAACTGACCTCGTCTATCAAAAGTTGAGGTGGGCGATTGACGTATAAAAATATTTGTAACACACGCACCAATTCGCCGCTATTATCTTCAACTCTTACAAAAATTTCAGTAGGGTTTCCTGCATTATAATTAACGTTTAAAGGGAAACTTATTTGTGGTCCTATTTCGTCTTCTGCGTTGGTTTGGTTATCATAAAACTGAAAATTATTTCCCGGATAATCTTCTTCTAGATCCGGTAAAATGTCTGCTAAATCAAATTGCTCTGTATCATTTTCATCTACATCGCATTTCCCATAACTATTTCCGACAATAGTACAATCCAAAATTGCTGAACCTCCAAAGGATATTGAAAAATCTTCACTTGTTGCTTGCGGTGGCATATAAACCATTATAATTATTTCATCATCTACTTGGACATCTAAATGTCTAACAACCCCAGGTTGGTAAATATTTCCCTCCCCATAGCCAGCACTTTCACATGTTCCTTCTTCATCTAAAGCTAATCCCGTAACCGGAATATTGAAATAATTGTCTGCTAAAAAAGACGCTCGATCTGCCATGCCCAAATTTTGACAATCTGGATTTTGCCAAACAGCGAAATCATAATCAAAATAAGGAGGTTTGTGAATCAAAAAAGTAAAAGTACCCGGATCTTGAATTTTGACATAATAAAATGCTACTTCATGCATCAAGTAAGATTCGTTATTACAAATTTGAACATACCCATTTACATCTAAATCAGGTGCTTCTGCATCAAAAGTTTCAGACGAACAAACAGGGCTTGGAACAATATCACAAATATTTTGCGCATTCAGATTAAGTGAATAAAACAGACCAAACAGTAACAGATAGTAAAATTTTTGCATGTATGTAATTAAGTATTTTATGAAGAAAATGCAGAAGTCCCCCAAACTTCTTTACCCAAATGTAGCAATCTATTTAAAAATTTCAAAAGAATCTTTAACATTTCCCCAAAATTCATCTAAGTTTAAAAGATTGTCTTTCAGAAAACTAATGATTTCCGGCCAGGTTTCTTCTTTATAAATACTTACATTTTCCAGTCCCCGTTCAATCTTACTGATTTCTCTTCCATTTTCGTCAAAATAACTTTTGTACCAAATCCATTCATTTCCCAATCCGGCTTCAAAAAGGAATTTAAACTCCTCAAACTGTTCAAACATAAGCTCTTGAATTTCACGGTCTTTTTGGGTAATTTCAATGGCAATCCTCACCGATTTACTGTCTACATCTGTTTTAAAATACAAATCCTTTATGCCGGTTTTATAATTAATCCAGTTGACATTTTCACCGGATGAGGAAGATTGAAGTTTCATGTATTGCCCAAATGCAGTCCAGAATTTTTTACGGATTTGAAAGGATTCCTCTTTTGAATACATCTTGCAAACCTACAAAAAAGAAATGCCCCGTGAAGACTAAATCACGGGGCAGACTTTAATTCAAAAATTAATTAAAAATTCAATTGATAGACTTCATCCAATTCTTCGTTGGAACTCAAGTTGTACTCCAAATCCTTTACCACACCGGATCCTACCCCGTAAACCCAGGCGTGTAGATGCAGTTCCTGCCCATTTTCCCAAGCTTTCTGAACTATGGAAGTTTTGGCCAAGTCCCACACTTGTTCCTGAACATTTATTTCTACAAATCGGTCAAATCGCGCTTCTTCATTTAAAATTTGGTCCAACTCTTCTTTATGCAAACGATAGATGTCTTTTATATGCCGGATCCAATTGTCAACCAATCCAAATGATTGATTTCCCATTGCTGCTTTCACGCCACCGCATCCATAATGTCCACAAACGATTATATGCTTGATTTTCAGAGCATTTACCGCATAATCCAGTACACTCAACATATTCATATCAGAGTGAATTACCATATTGGCGATATTCCGGTGGACAAAAACCTCACCCGGCTGAGCTCCGATGATTTCATTTGCGGGTACCCGGCTGTCTGCACAACCAATCCACAACAAGGGCGGTTGCTGTCCATTTGCCAATTTATGGAAGAAATCTTTGTCTAATTCTAATTTATTTTCTACCCATTTTTTATTGTTTTCCAATAATTGTTTATAATATTTTGTGTTCATTTCTATTCATTTTAATTGATTAAAATTGTCTAATGTCCCATTTTAAATACTTTGTGACCAAAGAATTCCCTAAAACTAATGGGGTTATCCACTATTCCTCTTTCTGAAATCAATTTGATTTTTATATTGTTGTTTTTTGCCTTGACCGAGAATTCATCCAAATATTCCAAAATATCGTAATCCAGAATTCTCGTTTTCCTAAAATCCAATTCCAAATAAGAGTTCTGTGGTAATCCGTCCAATTCTTTTACAATTGACCCACGATTCACAAAAGTTACTTCCTCTGCCAAATTCATGTGGAAGAGATTCTTTTTCCCTTTGAATTCTTTGATGAGCATCTGATGTGAATTGGTATATGATTTTAATAATAGAACGACGATGCCCACAACCAATCCGGCAATAATCCCGACCAATAAATCAAAAACCACAATCGATACAACTGTTACGATAAAGGGAACGAATTGTTCTTTTCCCAATTTCCACATTTCGACAAATCGTTTCGGATTGGCCAATTTATATCCGATGATTAATAGCACACTCGCTAAAACAGCGAGTGGAATCATATTTAGAATTTTTGGAATGATGATGACACTTAAAAGTAAAAGTATACCATGAAGCACTGTGGAAAGTTTAGAAACACCTCCGCTCATCACATTGGCAGAGCTTCTTACGATTACTTGTGTCAACGGCAATCCGCCAATCAATCCGGAAAGCGTATTTCCTATTCCCTGTGCAATCAATTCAAAACTAGTAGGAGTCTGACGTTTGAGCGGGTCGAGCTTATCAGTTGCTTCTACACTCAATAAAGTTTCCAAACTCGCAACAATAGCAAGGGTCAGTGCCGTCACATAAACTCCTTTGTGGGTAAATAATGCAGAAAAATCAGGAAAGGTAAAATTGGAAATAAAAGAATCAAAATCCTCAGGAATCGGCACATTTACCAATTGGGACGAACTCAACACCAAAGAACCGGACTGCCCCATGGTCTGGAAAATAAGGATGCCTACCATTACTGCAATCAATGGCCCCGGAATCAATTTAAATACATTATTCTTTTTGACCAATATTTCATCCCAAATAAATAAAATAATCAAAGAGATAATGGAAATCAATATCACACCTATGGAAACTCGCTCTGAAAAATTCCATAAGGCGAAACGGTCTAATTCCATATCACCACTTATCCCCAAAGCCAAAGGAATTTGTTTGACAAATATGATGATTCCAATCGCGCACAACATTCCTTTAATGACTGCAGACGGAAAATAATATCCGATTACTCCCGCTTTCAGAATTCCCATGATGATTTGTATAATCCCAGCCAGAACGACCGCAACCAAGAAAATCTTAAAAGATCCAAAATCGGTAATTGCCGAAAGAACAATTGCCGTTAAACCCGCAGCCGGACCGCTTACACCGATCTCTGATTTAGAAATTAATCCCACCACAATTCCTCCCACGATTCCGGCAATCAGTCCGGAAAACAAGGGTGCTCCACTCGCTAAGGCAACACCCAAACACAGGGGCAATGCCACGAAAAATACAACTAAGCTGGCAGGAAGATCCTTCTTCCAGCTTCTAAATAAATTCATAGATGATTTTTAAAATTTGTTTGATAATTTTTTAAAGGCAGAATTTGCCCATAGACGAAAAATTAAGAAACAAATTCAGGAGGCGGAGTATCGTAAAGAAGTGTAAATTGAGAAGCCAGATCTTCGTTTTGAGAAACAAACAATTCGACATTTGATTTTATATGTTCAAATTCAAATTGAGGAATACGCTCACATACTTTTTTGAAATTTTCCTTTATTTCGTTCAGCGTATTACTACTGCAATCTTTATGCTCAATCTCATTGTACATACTATTTTCACCATATTGCAAATTGACGGTAAAACTACTCGTCATACTTATCATAAATAAACTGACTATCGTATAAATGCAATATTTCTTCAGGTGAAAATTCATCTTTTGCAAAAATAACAAGCATAATTAATAATAATTGTTAAAAAAACATAAATTCTTTGAACTAATATCAAATTATGACAAAAATCATTATAAAAAAATCATTTGAATTTTAATTATTGTAAATCTATAAATAGCCAATGCTTTTCCTATATTTGGAATCCAAATTAAAATGTATGAAACGTCTGAGTTTATTTATCCTTTTTTGTTTTGGTTTAACCATTTCAACTTTTGCACAAACCATGATGACACCCGAACTTTTATGGAAGCTGAAACGCCTTTCGCCGATTGGCATTTCAGATGACGGAAAAAATATTATTTATTCTGTGACGGAATATGACGTCGAAAAAGGCGAAAAAACCACCAAAAAATATACGATGCCCGTTAAAGGCGGAACGCCGATGGAAATTGAAGATTATTCTAATTTGATTACCGATAAATCTGTTTCGCCCGATAAAACACGAAAAATTGAGGTGGAAAAAGTAAAACTTGAAAAAGTTTTGGGGAAAGATTTATATCCAAATCTAAAAGAATCAAACGTTTATGTGTTCAATGATTTGGATTACAGACATTGGGACACCTGGAACGAAGGAACTTTTAATCATTTGATTTTGAAGATGAACAATGATTCAGAAGTAGACGGAATAGACATCATGAAAGACGAACCTTATTATTCGCCGCAAATGCCATTTGGCGGAGATGAAGATTTCACTTGGAACAACGATGGGACAAAAATCCTCTATGTTTCGAAAAAACTCAAAGGAAAAGAATATGCAACCAGCACAAATACTGATATTTACGAATACGATATAAAATCGGGACAAACTAAAAATCTGACCGAAGGAATGATGGGTTACGACACCGCACCTGCCTTTTCCGAAGAAGGCACACTTGCTTTTCTGAGCATGAAGCGTGACGGATACGAAGCCGATAAAAATGACATCGTCGTATTTCACAACGGACTCAAAATCAATCTCACAGAAAATTGGGACGGAACCGTTTTCAGCTTCAAATGGGACAAAGAAGGCAGAAAAATTTATTTCACAGCACCTGTCGGTGGTACTGTCCAACTTTTCTCAGTCGATTTTATTCCCGCCAACAACAGTAAAAAACCCATTGAAATCAAACAAATCACTGACGGACAATTTGATATCGCCGGACTGGTAGATCAGGCAGGTGAAGAATTCATCGTGACCCGAACTGATATGAATCACGCTCCAGAATTGTATTCGGTGAATTTGAAAAACGGAAAAATGACTCAATTGACGAACGTCAACAAAGATATTTATGACAAAATCAAATTAAGTAAAGTAGAAAAAAGAATCGTAAAAACCACCGATAACAAGGATATGGTAACTTGGGTGATTTATCCGCCGGATTTTGAGCCGAATAAAAAATATCCGACTTTGCTTTATTGTCAAGGCGGACCACAATCCGCACTTTCCCAATTTTATTCTTATAGATGGAATTTCCAGCTTATGGCTGCTCAGGGCTACATAGTGGTAGCCCCCAACCGCCGCGGGATGCCCGGTCATGGAACCGAATGGAACGAAGCTATTTCAAAAGATTGGGGCGGACAAGTGATGGATGATTATTTATCGGCCATCGATGATGTTACAAAAGAATCTTATGTAGACAATGATCGATTGGGCGCTGTGGGAGCGAGTTATGGCGGATATTCCGTATTTTATTTAGCCGGAATCCACAACAAAAGATTTAAAACTTTGATCGCTCATGATGGTGTTTTCAATTTGAAATCCATGTATGGCACCACCGAAGAACTTTGGTTTACAAATTGGGATACAGGAGGAGCATATTGGGAAAAAGACAATAAAGATGCGGTAAAAACCTATACCGAATTTGACCCGAGCAATAGGGTGGATAAATGGGACACACCGATTTTAATTATTCAGGGCGGAAAAGATTACAGAGTTCCAATCGGACAAGGACTTGAAGCCTTTCAAGCTGCGCAATTGCATGGTTTGAAAAGTCGTTTGTTGTATTTCCCCGATGAAAATCATTGGGTTTTGAATCCTCAGAATTCGGTCATTTGGCATAACGAATTTTTCAAATGGTTGAAAGAAACGCTTTGATTAAAACAATTTTAAGATGAAATTCGGAAAAGTAGAAAATCCCGATTGGGTTGACTTCACGCTGCCAGAAGATCATCCCGACACCCAAAAGATTCTTTCCAAACATAAAAAAGAGAAAGATTTTGAAGCCTTTGTGGGTTGCGCCAAATGGAACCGTCAGGATTTGAAAGGATTTTATCCGCGGGGAACCAAAGACGAACTGACTTATTATTCCACGCAATTTAATTCGATTGAACTCAATGCCACTTTCTATAAAATGCCCGAATGGCAGCAAGTGGAAACTTGGAAAAACAAAACCCCTGACGGATTTAAGTTCTTTCCGAAAATCCCCAATATCATTACCCATTTCCGGCGGTTGATAAATGTGGAAGAACCTATCCTGAATTTTGCGAATGCGGTGAGTAATTTCGATGAAAAATTCGGAATGGCTTTTATGCAACTTCATGACAATTTCAAACCCAAGGATTTTAACAGACTGAAAGTCGCATTGGAAGCTTTCCCAAAAGGCTTTCCGCTTGCCATTGAAGTTCGGAATGAAGAATGGTTTTCTAACAAAAAGATCAATGATGAATTTTGTTCATTACTTGAAAATTTAAACATGGCCAACATCATAGTAGATACGGCCGGGCGACGCGACATGGTGCACATGCGGCTCACAAACCCGGTTGCCTTTATCCGCTACGTGGGTGCCAATCACAGTTCAGATACCGAACGGCTGGTGGATTGGGTGGAACGAATTAAAATTTGGAAAAATCAGGGATTACAGAAATTGTACTTTTTTGTCCATCAAAATATTGAACTTGAATCTCCTCTGCTCGCTGCGAAATTCATTGAAGATTTGAATAAAGAATTGGGAACCGATTTGAAAATTCCCAATAAAAAAGACAATCCGGGTAATTCCCAAACTTCGCTGGAAATTGATTGATTTAGTTTCTTAATCACTACAATTAAAATAAAAAATTATTCTAAAAAATTAAGTTTTGCTATATTTACTTCATTAATTATCAACACACTAACCATTTATTCCCGTTGTTAAATGAGAAAACTTAATTATAATCAGGGAAATATGAAACCAAAAAATCTTAGCCTGGGAGTTATTCTTTTAATTTGTTTTATTATAGCTTCCTGTCAAAATATTCCGGAAACCGCTGAAGCGGTTCAAGGATTTGAAAAAGAAAAATATTTGGGTAAATGGTATGAAATTGCCCGTTTGGATTTTAAATATGAAGAAGGTTTGAATAATACTTCTGCTCATTATTCTCTT
>Ga0079224_100003679_pt1 | contig 19462 bp, 15 predicted proteins | sample Stecom2015_FD_80414 | JGI IMG/M metagenome (GOLD analysis project Ga0079224, IMG submission 80414) | Agricultural soil microbial communities from Utah to study Nitrogen management - Steer compost 2015 | ecosystem: Environmental > Terrestrial > Soil > Agricultural land | place: USA: Utah... | reverse complement strand
TCGGCCGTTACCGCCGTATCCGCCCGTCCGCAGTCGCCGCCGGTGGCGGACCCGCCCGGCACCGGCCCCTGGCTGTCCGTCCACCTGTATACCGGCCCTGACCTGTGCTTGCTGATCCTGGACCGCCTTCCCGAACTGTGGGATCTTCTGGGAGGGCCTGTCGATTTCTGGTTTGTGCGCTACCGCGACCATGACGGCCCGCATCTGCGGCTGCGGCTGCGCACCGAAACCAGCCCCGCGGAACCGACCGCTGCCGTGGGCACCTGGGCACGGTCTCTGCACGCCTGCGGCCTGCTGCACTCTCTGAGCCTGCACACCTATCGGCCCGAGACCGCCCGTTACGGCCACGGTCCCGCGCTGGCCGCCGCCGAGGCTTTCTTCGTCGCCGACAGCCGCGCCGCCCAGACCCAACTGGCCTCGGCCGACCATGACCCCACTCGCACCCGTGCCCTGGCCGCGGCCTCCCTTTTACGCCTGGCCGCCGCTGCTGATACCGGCACTACCTGGCTGCTCGACCATCTGCCCCGCCCAGCCGATCCTGTGGACCGTGCGGCCCGTGCCCTGGCCGCGCGCATCCTCACCCGGCCCGGCAGCTTCTCCCCACCGTTGGCAGCCGCCTGGGCGGACCGCGACCAGGCCCTCACCGCCTACCTGGCCTGCCTCCCCCGTCCGCGCCAAGTGCTGCCCTCCCTGTTCCACATGCACCACAACCGTGTCCGCGGACCCGACCGCGATGACGAACAGCGAGTGCAGGCTTTGGCCCGCGCGGTCGCCCTCACCCGCAGACACACCCGAACAGCCGGGAAACCCTGATGCCGATCCGTGCCGGACGCGCCGCGGCCGCCGCGGCCGCGCGCCTGACCGAGCCCGCCGCCGTGCCCCTAGGTGCTCCTCCCCAGTCCCTGGCGGCGGGAGCGCTCGGAATCGCGCTCGTGCACATCGAACGCGCCCGCGGCGGCGACGAGGCAGCATGGCGCAGTGCCCATGCCTGGTTGCAGGCTGCGGCCCGCGACGGCGTGGACGCCACCGACCGGGCCCGCCTCTTCCACGGTGCTCCCGCGCTGGCGGCTGTCCTGGTCTGCGCCGACGACGAAAGCGGACGCTACGCCACGGCCCGCAGCACGATGACGCACCATGTCCGTGCCGTGGCCCACCGTCGCCTCGATGCGGCATTTGCCCGCATGGACCGGGGCGCTCTCCCCGTCTTCGGCGAGTACGACCTCCTCAGCGGCCTGACCGGCATCGGCGCCGTACTGCTGCGCACGGACCCGGCTTCCTCTGCTCTGGAACGGGTGCTGTCCTACCTGGTCCGACTGACCGAACCGGTCCGTGTCGACGGCTGCCCGCTGCCGGGGTGGTGGGTGGGCCACGCTCCTCATCAGGGCGACCGGACCGGCTTCGCCGGTGGGCACGCCAACCTCGGCATGGCACACGGCATCACCGGCCCCCTGGCTCTGCTCTCCCTGGCACTCCAGCAAGGAGCCATCGTCACGGGGCAGGTCGGGGCGATCGTCCGCATCTGCGCCTGGCTGGACTCCTGGCAGCAGGACGCTCCCGCTGGGGCTTGGTGGCCCCGCTGGATCACCCGGGACGAGCACCGCGCCCGCCGCTGCACACAGCCGGGGCCGCTGCGCCCCTCCTGGTGCTACGGCACTCCGGCGATCGCGCGGGCCCAGCAGCTCGCCGCCCTCGCCACCGGAGACCTCGTCAGGCAGCGCAGGGCCGAGCAGGTTCTCGCCGATTGTCTGAACGATCCGGCCCAACTCGGCCAGATCATCGACCCCGGCCTGTGCCACGGTTGGGCCGGGGTGTTCCAGACCGTCTGGCGCACCGCCCGCGACTCGCACACCCCGGTGCTCGCGGACTGCCTGCCGCGCCTCGCCGAACACCTCATCACGTGCGGCGCTTCCCGGCGAGGCGGGGAGGCCGGGTTCCTGGACGGGGACGCGGGGCTCGCTCTCGCGCTCCGCACCGCCGCACGTCCCGAGCCTCCCGCGTCCGACTGGGACGCATGCCTGCTGATCCGCTGACCGGAGCCTTGACTCCGTCTGCTGGGGCGAGAAAGCGGTGCGGGAGAGTCCCGCCCGGAGGAGTGGAGCGGCGCATGCCCGCTTCAGTCGGAACGCCGAGTGCCCTACAGCGCGTTGTTCGTGGCCGCGCGGAGGAAGGCGTGCCACTCGGCGGCGGGGAAGGTGAGGAACCCGAGACCGCGCTGCGTGGAGTCACGGACCGCGACCCGGGCGGGGGTGTCGAGGAGAGGACCCGCTTCGACGCACCTGCCACCGCCGTTGGCGCTGTAGCTGCTGATGTGCCAGCCAACTTCGACGCAGCTCTTGCCGCCGCTTGGACTGTAGCTGCTGATTCTCCAGTCGAGAACCAAAGTGTCGTCCTGGTTCATCTCATCTCCTTCTGGAGTTCCACGATCAACTTGGCCGACTCCTCTGGACTCAGACTGCTCTCTCGAAGACGGTTGTACAGGACGTCGACTCTCTCTGCTTCGTGTGATTCCAAGTAAACCCCTCCAGCGACTCCCACGGTGTAGGCGACCAAGGGGAACGGGTCTTCCAAGTGGAGCAGGGTGAAACCTCCGTCCGGACTTGCGTGGGCTCCAGCCGAATAAGGAAGGACTCGAATCTCGATGTTGGACTGTTTCCCACAGACCAGCAGGTGTTGGAGTTGCTCTCTCATCACGTCCCGGCCACCAACGATCCTGCGCAAAGCTGCCTCGTCCAGGAGAACCTCCAACTCGACCGCCTTCTCACCACGCAGAATCTTCTGGCGTGCCATTCTCAACTCGACGCCCCGCTCGATCTGAGCAGCGGAGTCATGGGGATTCACCGCACGCATCCATGCTTCCGCGTACTCCCTCGTCTGCAACAGCCCGTTGACCGGTGTCACCTCGTAGGCGCGGATATGCCTGGCCCGGCTCTCCAACCACACGTAGTCGACGAACCAGTCGGTGATGTCGTCGGAGTACTTCTCCCACCAGCCGGTCTTGCTGACCTCGCGGGACAACTGGATCAGCGCGGCGCGCTGGCGCTCCCCCTCCACTCCGTAGAGGTCCATCAGGGCGCGCACCTCCGGTTCCCGGATGGGCAGTGCCCCGGACTCGAACTTGCTGATCGCGGAGAAGCTGCGCTGGAGGTACTCGGCACTGTCGGTCAGCTTGAGCCCGTTCTGTTCCCGAAGTTCCTTGAGCATCTTGCCCAGCCACTGCGCCCGCAGCGTCGGCCGCCGTTTGGACATCCGCTACCCCTTGAGAGAAGTTTGGAAAATTTTACCTAAAACTTGACTTACCCTTGCCCGTGGATCACTCTAGCAGTACGTGAAGGAGAGCTCACGAAGAATTACTCAGCGCAGGCCAGAGGCTCGCAAAACAGACAAATAGAACACCGCCCGAAGTGATTCTTGAGCTTGGAACCCTCAACCACTCCGGGCGGTGCCGCAGGGAGGAGAACACCGCATGACCGATGTCCACGCACTCCCCACGCCGATTGTCTCCCAGGCGTGGCAGGAGGTCGACACCTCCATCGACACCGAGACCCCGCGGCTGCTCTGCGAGGAGCAGTTCGAGCGCTACACCGCCACCGTGGCCGCCCTGCTGGAGGCGGCCGGTCTGACCGTGCACCACTCCGCCGAGGACCCGGCCTCGCTGCGGGTCTGCCACCCCCGCACCGGCTACACCGTGGAGCTCGACATGCGCGAGGACCGCAGCGCCGAGTGGTCCCTGGACGCGGGCGACGAGATCCCCGAGAACACCCCCGCCGTCCGGCTCGCCGCCACCATCACCGGCATCCTCAACGGCGCGCCCCCACGGGGCTGAGGGCTCGCCTCCGATCCCTTTGACGATCTTGACGGGAGAGGGCTGCTTCGCGCGGGGAGGCGCCCCTTCCCGTCAAGATCAACGCCGGGGCAGTTCCGGGTACGGGTCGGCGGCGTAGCGGCGCAGCAGCTCCTCCTCGTGGGCGCGCGCGGCCTCGGCGACGTCCTCGTTGAGTTCGCGCAGCGCCTCCCGGTAGGAGGCGACCCGCCGCTCGACGCGGTCGGCGATGCCGCCGGGGCTCCAGGCGCGGGCCGCGCGGGTGGCGCGGTACACCACGTAGCCGCCGACCAGGGCGCCGGCCACGAAGGAGACGGTCCTGCCGATCACGTGCGCTCCCTCCTGCGGCGGGTGCGGATCAGTGCCAGGGTCCTGCGCCGGCCCAGGACCCGGCGCATCCCGTAGGACAGCGACGCCACCTTGACGAGCGGCCCGGTCACCGCCGAGCGGGTGAGGGCGGTGACCGTGGACACGTCCTCGCTGCTGCTGGCGAGGTTGGCGGTGATCTCCTCGACCCGGTCGAGGGACCCGTTGGCCCGCTCGACCGTGGCCGCGAGGTCGTCGAGCAGTGGGGCGGTGTGTTCCCGGAACTCGGACACGGCCCTGGTGGCCTCGGCCAGCAGGCGGGCGAGCCTGATCAGGGCCACGCACAGGAACACGGCCACCACGGCCCAGACCACGGCCGCGACCAGGGCCGCGAGTTCTCCTCCGGTGAGCATGCGGACTCCGCTAGCGCTTGAGGTCGTTGGGGTTGGAAGCGGACCGACCCGGGGTCGGCAAGGACGGCCTCCGATCGGCGGCCGTACGGCCCGGGAGGTCGGGCCGCCGCCTCAGGAAGAACCGGATTGGGTCTGACACTATCGCGGATTTCCTGTCCACCACGGGACGCGGCGCGGCGCTTCCCGCGCCGCGTCCCGCCGCCCCGTCCTTCCCGCGTCCCGCACCCGGCGGCGACGCCGCAGGCCAGGCACCTTCGGTAAAGAACTCGCCACACGGAGTGGCGTATTTGCTCGGGCGTCCCCAGAGTGGAGGATAAAAACGTCTCAGTCTGACAAGATGACCGAGTTCTCCCGATAATGACGGAAACCACCGACTGGCTACTGCTGCGCGTTTCAGCACTTCACCTCGGACTTTTTGAGACAGGACCACAATGAGTCGACGTTCCGAACGGACGATTTCCGTTCTGGTCCCGCCCGACCTGGCTCCCACCGCTCCGGAGGACCCCCGTTCCATCGGCCCGTACGTGCTGGTGGGTCGGCTCGGTGCGACGGAGGCGGGCCACGTGTACGCCGCGGTGCACCCGGACGTGGAGCCGGAGGTACTGCTGGCGGTCAAGGTCGTACCGCCCTCCCGGGTCGCGGACGAGGCCGCCCGTGCCCGACTGGAACAGCGGTTGCGCGCGCTGGGCGCCGTGGACGGGCGCTGCTACGTGCCGCCCGTGGCGTTCGACGTCCACGGGACGCCCGCCTGGCTGGCCATGCGCTACTCCCCCGGCACCCCGCTGGAGCAGTACACGGACCAGCGCGGCCCCATGAGCCTGGGACGGCTCACCGCCCTGGCCGCCGGTCTGGCCGAGGGGCTGTCCGCGCTGCACTCCCTGGACCTGGCGCACGGCGGCCTCACCCCCGGCAGCATCCTGCTGAGTTCCGCCGGTCCCCGACTCCTGGACTGCGCGCTGTCCGGTGAGGCCGCGGCACCGCCCGGGGCGGCGCCCTGGCTCAGCCCCGAACGGCTGCGGGGCGGGGAGCCCACCCCGGCCTGCGACGTGTTCGCCTGGGGCGCGGTCCTCGCCTTCGCCGGCACCGGGCGTCCCCCCTTCGGCACCGGGACCCCCGAGGAGATCGCCGAGCGGATCGAGTCGCAGCAGCCCGACCTCGACGGCCTCGCCGACGAGATCCGGCCGCTGCTGGAGTCGGCGCTGTCCGCCGACCCCGAACAGCGGCCGGACACCCGCGACCTGGTGCGCTCCGCCATCGACCTGTGGGAGAGCAGCCTGGGGTCGGTCGGCAGCGAGGCCGGTCCCGGCTCCGGGGTCACCCGCGTGCTGAACCGGGAGTGGCAGGGGATCGTGGAGCCGGCCCTGCTGCCCCGGGTCGTCCACGTGGACGGCCGCGCCAAGGGCCGCAAGAGCGGACGCCTGTCCCTGACCATGCCCGTGCCCGTGCTCCCGTCCCCGCAGCGGTCGGCCCCGCCGCCGGCCGCGGAGCAGGACGGCGCGGCGGCGCCCCGGGAGGAGGCCGCCGCGGACGGTGCGGCCGAGCAGCGGGACGGTGCCGCGGCGCCGGCCGCGGCCGGGACCGAGACCTCCGCGGCCACCGCCACCGTCGCGGCTTCCACCGCGGTCGCCGAACCGCCGTCTCCCCCGTCGTCCTCCGCTCCCGCCCCGCCGCCTCCCGCGGCCCCGGCCGCGCAGCCTTCCGGCGGTGCGGGCGCGGGCGGGCCGAACCGGCGGCTCCTGCTGCTGGCGGGCGGCGCGGGCGCGGCCCTGCTCCTGGTGGGCGGCCTCGTCTGGGGGGCGGTCTCGCTGCTCGGCGGCGACTCCCCCGAACCGGGGGAGGACACCGCGGCGTCCGACACCGCGGACGAGGAGGCCGTGCAGGCCGACCCGGCGCCCGAGTGGGACACCGGGACCCTCGTGGTGCGTCTCGACAGCTCCAGCGAGGTCAGCCTGCTGTCCGGCCCGTGGCCCTACACCCCGGTCGAACCCGCCTCCGGGGACGACGCGTTCGCGGGACTCGACGGCGCCGCGCTCACCCCGCAGGAGTGGAGCGAGGCGTGGGCCCCGGTCGAGGGCGTGGGTCAGCCGCTGGAGGCGCTGATCGCCTCCGACGCCGAGGTGATGTGCGCGCACTTCTGCCTCAACCCCGACCAGGTGTACGTCGACGCGGAGGGCCGGGGAACCTACGCGGTCACCGGACGCGACCTGGCCAACTACCTGAGCTGGGGAGACGTGGTCATCGCCGAGGTGACCTTCGGCGACCCCGACCCCGAGACCGGCCTCCCGGTGATCACGGGGGCCACGGAGCTGTACCCGCCCGCGGGCTGAGCGGGGGAACGCGGCCTCGCGTTCCCGCGGGGACTTCCCGGCAATCACCGGACAATCCCGGCCCGGGGGCCGATAATCGACGAAAGGAGCCCCCGACCGCAGGAACGTCGATGCCCCACGGTTTCCCGCCCGACCTGTCCCCCCTTCACCCCGACGACCACGGGATCCGCATCCCCGGGTACCGGATCGTCGGCCGTCTGGGTGAAGGGGGCATGGGCGTCGTCTACGCCGCGCTGTACTCCCGGAGGCAGCCCGTGGCGTTGAAGCTCATGCGCGCGGAGATGTCCCCGGACATCGGGCAGCGGCGCCAGCGGTTCCACGCCGAGGTGCGGGCGCTGCGTCGGGTTCGCGACGCGCACATCGTCCCGCTGCTGGACGCCGGCGTGTCCGGGGGGCGTCCCTGGCTGGCCACCGCCTACGTCCCGGGGCAGAACCTGCAGCGGTGCGGGAGGCTGTCCGGTCCGCGCCTGCTCCTGCTGGCCCGGGGGGTGGCCCGCGCACTGCACGCCATCCACCGGGCGGGCGTCGTGCACCGCGACCTCAAACCCTCCAACGTCATGCTCCGCCCCGACGGGGTGCCCGTGGTGCTGGACTTCGGCATCGCGAGGTCGCTGGCCGACACGGGACTCACCGGGACCGGCGCGCCGCCGGTCGGCACGGCGGGCACGATCAGCCCGGAACGGTACCGGGGCGTGTCCGCCCCGCCGGCGGACGTCTTCGCCTGGGGCTGCCTGGTGGTGTTCGCCGCGACCGGACGGCAGCCCTTCACCGGGGCCTCCCCCGAGGAGGTCATGCACCGGGTGCTGCACGGGCAGCCCGACCTGCACGGGTTCACCGGTCCGCTGGCGGACCTGGCGGTGCGGGCGATGGCCCGGGACGCCGGGGCGCGTCCCACCGCGCACCAGCTGGTGGAGGCCCTCGGCTCCGCCGGGGCGGCGCGGTCCGCGCCGCCCCGGACCGGGCGGTCCGCGGGCGACACGGCGACCCTGCTGGTCCTGGAGATGCAGCGGCACCACGACGATCCGCTTCCCTGGCTGCGCCGCAACCGGGAGCGCTTGGTCGGCGAGGCGCGGCGGCTGGGGGTCGCGGACCGGGCGCTGCTCGACCTGCTGTCCACCCTGCCGGAGGTGGGGCCCTCCTCCGCCGCGGCGGAGGAGACCCTCGCCGAGCTCGCCGTCCGGCTCGCCCCGCACGAACGTCCCCGCTACCGGGGCCACCCCGTCGACGAGGACGGGCTCGTGGCGCTGGCCTGCGGCGGGGCCGCCGAGCAGGCGCTGCTGCGCCGCCTGCTGGGCGAGCGCAGCCTGATCGTCGAACGGTACGCGGCCCGGCACCTGTGCCGGCACGGCCTGTGCGTGGGCAAGTACCTCGGCCGGGGCTGCCGGATCCTGCGGCGGCTCCGCTCCGAGGTCGCCGCGGTCGTGGAGCACACCCGGGAGCCGCTGCGGGAACTGCGCCACCAGATCTGGGCCGAGCACGACGCGCTGGGGCATCCGAGGATCCTGCTGCCCCCGGACCGGGAGCTGACCGACCGGGTCCACGCGACGGCGCTGCTGGTGCGGCGGCGCAGCAGCGAACTCGACCGGCACCGCGAGGAGGTGCTGGCGCTGCGGTGCCCCACCCGGTGGTGGGCCAGCCAGCAGGAGGCGGTGCTGCGGGCCGATCCCGACACGGACCGGGGACTGGCCTGGGTGGTCATCGCCTCGGTCGCCGCGGACACGGCGCGGCGGTTCGCCGAGGCGGCCGCCGCGAAATGACCCGGGCCCCGCCGCGGTCGACGGTCGCGGCGGGGGCGCTCACTCCAGGAAGAACACCGAGAGCTCGACGGCCCCGGGACTGCCGCCGGTCCACAGCTCCCGGTACTTGGCCCCCTCGAACTGGGGGATCTCCGCGACAGCGATCTCGACGACCTCGGCGGCGAACTCCTTGGCTGCCCCGATCTGCTGGTTGCTGCCGCTGCCGAAGGCGATGACGAAGCCGATCTCCCGCTGCTCGGCCAGGTGCTCGCGGCACTTGTCGCTGGGTTCGCCGTGGCCGTCGTCGGTGTTGAAGTCGCTGTCGTCCGGGTCGGACAGGATGCGGCCGAGTTCGGCCACGACCCTGTCGGGGTCCACGTCGAACCCGTTGCCCAGGCGGACGGTGAACTCGCAGGAGTCGGGGCTCAGCAGCTTCGGCGGGGGAGGCGGCGGGGGTTCGGGCGCCTCAGGGGCGTTCTGGGCGCTGAGCGAGACGAGGAACAGCACCAGCAGCAGGTCCGCGAAGAGCCATCCCGCCAGGTGGACGGCTGGTGCCCGCCCGTTGGCGGGCCTGCGGCGGCGTCCGGTCAGGACCACGGGTCCTCCTCGCGGCCGCCGTCCGCCTCCCCGTCCCGGCGGTTCGCCACGTCGCGCTGCACGCCCTTGACGAGGAAGCCGAGGTCGTCGGCGAGGTCGGTGAACTCGTCGAGCGCCTGCCGCAGAGTGCTGCTGGACTGCTCGGTGAAGGCGCCGAGCCGGTCCTGGGCCGCGGCCAGCTCCTCGGAGACCTTCTCCAGTTTCTCCAGGGCGGCGGCGATGCGGTCCATGCTGTCGACGGCGAACCGCGCCGACTCGGCGTTGCGCTGCTCGACGAGGTCGTTCTGCTGCCGGAGCAGGTCCAGGGTGTGGCGGGTCTGCTCGCTGAGCCGGTCCTGGCCCTCGACGGTGCTGCGGGTGAGGTCGGTGAGGCTGTCGAGGAGCTCGGCGGGGGTGCGGGCCTCCCGGACGGCGTCGGCGAGCTGCCCCATCCGGGTCTGCCAGGCGTCCAGCGCGTCGACGAGCTGCTGCCGGGGGTCGCCGGTGAGCGCCTCGGCGATCCCGTCGGCGGCCTGGCGCATGTCGGCGGCGGCCCGGTGCATGCTGTCGGTGGCGGCGCCCAGGGCGTTCTCCATTCCGGCCATCGCCCTGCGGACCCCCTGGAGGGTCTCGTTGGCGCCGCGGACCTCCGCGCGCACCGAGTCGGGGCGGTCGGGGATCAGGTAGGTGGCCAGGGCCAGCAGCTGGGCGATCTCCTCGCGCTGGCGGCTGCGGTCGCCGAGCGCCTCGACCACCCCCTCCAGGACGTGGACGAGCAGGGTCGCGCCGATGACGCCGAGCAGGAAGACGCAGACCCAGGACGCGGTGGTGCTGAGCGGCTCGAACTGGCCGGTTCCGGTGAAGCCGCCCTGCTGCCAGCCGTACAGGAAGTTGGCGCCCTGAGGGGCCTCGCCGAAGGCGGACAGCACCCGCATGAGCTGGTACCAGGTCCAGAACACGGGGAGGAAGATGAGGACGTCGCGGACTCCGCGCAGCAGCCACAGCAGCAGGTTCGTCCAGCGCGGCGGGGAGGCGTCGGGCATCAGGGCGTCGGGCGGGTAGGCGGCGGCCAGGTCGGTGCCGGCCAGGCCCGCGCCGCCGTCGGCCAGACCGCGCGCGAGCGACCGCAGCAGCTGTGCGCCCGCCGGCGGGGCGGTGCGGGCGTGCCGGTCGAGCTGCTCGGCGATGTCGGCCAGGTCGTGGTCACGGTCGGTTGACGCGCTCACCTGGGGGTCTCCTCAACTGCGGGCGACGGGGAGGCGGGGGTGTCCTGAGACGGGGCGGAGACGGCGGGGCGGCTCTGTTCGGGCGGGGAGGACCAGTCGCTCCCGACGCTCCCGACGACCGTGATCACGACGAGGACGACCGCGATCACGAGGACGACGGCCAGAAACACGGCGAAGAGCAGCGTCCGGAGGACGGGGCTGCGGCATCCCCTCTCGCCCACGAAGGTGCTGTCGGTCGGTCCCCGTCCCTGGTGGCCCCACACCCCCCGGCGGTCCTTCCCGTCCGGGCGGGCCCGCTCCGGTTCCGGTTCCGCCGGGGCGGGCTGCTCGGCCACGTCCTCGTACCACTGGGGGGCGGGCTCGCCGGGGCGGGGCGCGGCGCCGGTGCCCTCCGCCGCCTGCCGCGGGGTTCGGGGGGCCTCGTCCGGCTCCTCGTCGGTGGACGCGAAGCTCGGGCGGGCGGTGTCGTGGTCGGCTCCGTCCCGGGCCGCCGGGCGGTGCTGTCGCGCGGTGCTCCCGGAGGAGGCGTACGGCGGCTGCGGGATCGGCGGTTCGTCGCGGCCGGGATCGCCGTCCTGCGCCTCCACGGGGTCGCGGGCCGGCAGGGCGAGCGGAGGAGCCGCCTTCTTCGCCCCGGTGCTGCTCCGCGACAGCAGCGACCGCAGCCGTCCGGGCCGCGTACCGCTGTCGGCGGTGGCGGGCGGCCGCCCGACGATCGTCATGAGGTCGGGCCGGTCCTGGAGGCTCTCCACCATTTCGGGGGGGAACACGCGCCACAGGCGTTCGGAGGCCGGGGTGTGGGCGCTCGCGGTGCGGGAGACACGGATCAGCGCCAACCGGAAGTAGGCGGGCCGGGGGTACAGTTCCGCCCGCTCCAGTTCCTCCACCTTCGTCTCGGGGAGGGCGCGGCTGCCGGGAGGCGGGGGCGTGCGCCCGTCGGCCAGCGGCGGCACCTCTCCGCCGGCCAGCCACATCAGGTCCGCGAAGGCGAGGATGATCTCCTGTCCCGCCTGTCCGTAGCGGTCCCCGCCGCGCAGGGCGTACAGCTTCTCCTGGAAGTGTCCGTGCTCCCGGCACATCCGCTGGAAGTCCTCGGCCGGCAGCGCGTCGGCGCGCCGCAGTTCGACCAGGGTCTTCACGATCCCGCGGAACTCCCGCAGGGTCGGGGCCCCCGCCAGCCGGCCCGCCAGGTAGGGGAGCGCGCCGTCGAGCAGTGCGGCGGTTTCGCGGCCCGCCAGGAAACCTCTCAGCCTGTACCAGAGCCGCAGGCGCTCCTTGACGGAGAGGTACCGGGCGGCCACCGGAAGGAGGGAGGGGAGCAGCCGGTGCGTGTCGACGGCGGCCAGGTCCTCCGACAGCCGGTCGGACAGCCGGGAGCCGGCCCGGCCGGGGCCCGGGGGGCCGTAGCCGAGTCCGAGCAGGTGCGCGAAGACGGCCTGCCGCCGCTCCGTGGTCTCGTCGGCCAGCGCGTCCAGCAGGAAGCCCCGCTTCCGCAGCGCGGCGCGCACCTCCGGCCGGTCCTCCGGAAGGTCCGGGTGCTCCTGCAGGGCGGCCAGGATCCCGCGGCGGAACTCCCGGGCCATGACGTCCCCGGTGTGGCTGCCGGCGAGCACGACCAGGGTCGCGGCGGGGACTCCCAGGCCGGTCAGCAGGTCGCGGACCTCGGCGGTGGACAGCCGGGCGAGCTGGTGCGCGTGCCACAGCAGCGTGTCGAAGTCGGCGGTGGTGCGGCCGCTGCGGTCGTGCCACAGGTGGCGCACCCGGTCGGTGACCGGGCGCAGTTGCGCGTGGCGCTCCTCCGGCCGCTCCGGGACGGGAGGGGAGAACACCTGCCTGCCCGCACCGCGCAGGTCGTCGAGGTCGGGGTCGTCCCGCCAGTCGAGGGCGAGGTCGGCGACCCGGTCCCGCAGCAGCGCGGTGAGGGCCCGGGGGGCGCGGGGCCAGCCTCCCCAGGCCCGGCACAGTTTGGCCAGCTCGTCGGGGCCCAGCGCGGCGAACTCCTGCCGCGCCCAGCGCAGGGTGTCCTCCTGGGCCAGGTAGCGGCGGGCCGAGTCGTCCCCCTGGAGCGCCCGCAGCAGCAGCCGGTACAGGCCGTCGCGCTGGTAGTGCAGGTCGGACAGGCCGCGCCGGCGCTCCTCCGGGCTGGTTGGGACGGCCCGCGACGGATCAGCGAGCGCCCGGTCCACCAGGTAGCCGATGTCGTCGGCCCACTCCTCCAGCGGCGCCCGGCTGGCGGGGGACTTGCGGTACCAGTGGGAGGGCGGGATGTGCAGCCTGGTCTTCTCCGCGGTGACCGCGATCCGCGGCTGGGCCGACGCCGCCTGGACGTCCCCCTCCACGACCAGGGAGACGTCCAGCAGGCAGGCCAGCGCGTGTCCGAGGGCGTAGGGGTCGCTGTGCGCCCCGGCGAAGTGGAAGTGGTAGTCGGGGTGGTGCAGCACGTGCCGCAGCAGCGCCGCGACCTCCTGCGGGTCGGCCCGGCCAGGGACCGTGGACGCGGTGTCCAGGTCCGCGGGGTCGAGCGCGGGCAGGTGCGGGTCGGGCAGCGGTCCGTCCTGGGGGGGCAGCCACCCCGCCCAGTGCCGCAGGCCGAGGGCGAGCCGGGCGGTCAGCACCTCGTCCGCTCCCAGCAGCGCGTGCACCTGGTGGGAGCCTCTGGAGGAGGTCGGTACCGCGTCGGCGCGGACGACCACGGCCAGGCCCGGGCGGGACCGCGGGCGCAGCAGGCCGAGCGCGGGGCGGTCGGGGCGCAGCGGCCCGACCAGGTCCCCGTTGTCCAGCAGGTCGGACCACCGGGCGAGGTCCCGCTGGTCCGACAGGGACGTTCCCACCGGGCCGACGCCCCGTCCGCCCAGCAGGTGCTGGTCGGTCCAGCGGAACACCACCTGGTGGATCCGCGTGTCCCGCTCTCCGCGGGTTGTGCTCACCCCGTCCCCTTTCACGCCGGCTCGTGCACGCCTCGCACGTAGGCGTGGTTGATCGTCTGCGGGTCGATGAGTCCTGTCATGGCGAACAGGGACAGCAGCGGGCGCAGGACGCGCATGTGGCGGAACTTCCGCTTGTTGTAGCGTCCGTCCCGCTCCTCGCAGCCGGTGGCCGAGGCGAAGTGCAGGGTGGCGTCCTCGAAGGCGTTGACCGGTTGCAGCCACTCCCTGGCGCCGTTGGTCGCGCAGTAGACGTAGACGTCCTCGCTCTCCTGGTCGACCGTCTCCAGTTGGAATTCGTCGTCGCGCTCCAGCCACCTGCTGACCCAGTACTCCTCCTGGGCGAGGAGGAGGTCGGCCTTGGCGAGGACCACGACCGCGGGCTTGGGCAGCGGGTGCTTGCGCTGTCCCGAGGCGCGCGCCACCAGCCGCTCGTCCTGGCGGAGCTTGTTGATCACGTTGCCGAACCCCGAGGGGTGGAGCAGTCCGCGGCGTTTGCCGTCCCAGCCGTACAGCGACTGGCCGTCCGCGACGAAGATGTAGGCGTCCAGCCCGTAGATGAACTGGAGGCGGCTGCGCGCCTTGGAGTCCAGGAAGAGCTCCCCAGCCACGTCGAAGAAGCTCACCACGCAGTCGGTCTCCTCGCCGTTCCAGGTGCTGGTGACCGTGTAGGCCATGCGGAACTCGACGGGGTCGGTCCGGTTGGTGCGGCGCAGGGCGGTGCGCTGGTCGGGGGCGAGGAACCCGGCGACGTCCTCCCGCTGCATGTAGTGCTCCCACATCTCGGCGAAGGGTTGGACGTACACGCCGAGCGCGGCGAGTTCCTCCTCCTCTTCCTGCAGGCGGTGCAGCATCGCCGCCAGCAGGTGCGACTTGCCGGAGCGGGTGGTTCCGATGAGTCCGATGTTGAGGGTGCGGGGGATCTGGCAGTACTCGTAGGGGATGTAGTGCGGTTCGGACAGTTCGTTCTCGTCCGGCTGGGGGTCGAGGGGGGCGGGCCTGGGCTGCGCCCCGGTGGTGCTCTCCCAGTCGTCTCCGTCGTCGGCGTCCTCCCCCAGCGCGAAGGGGGACCGGGGGGGCTCGTCCTCCGCGTCGTCGAAGCCGGTCCCGCCGGAGAAGACGGTCGTGGGGGCGCCGTCCCCCGGGTCGGCCGCGAAGACGGTGGTGGAACCGTCCAGGACGTCGGTGGGGTGGTCGAAGGGGTCGGTGTGGTGGCCGGGCTCCGCCTGGCCGACGGGGTCGAGGCGCGCCTCCCTGCGGCACTCCAGGTAGGTGTTGCCGCGGTTGTAGGCCGCCACAGCCAGCAGTCCGCGCTGTCGGACCGCGTCGGTGACGTCGCCCTGCACCTCCTGGGTGGCGATGTCGCGGATCACTCTCCTGGCCCGCGAGGTGTCGACCTGCGCGAGGCAGTACGGGCAGTTCACCGTCGGCGGCAGGTCCGTCGGCCAGCTCGGGTGGCTCATCACAGCATCCTTCCCAGCAGTACCCCGAGGACGGTCGTCGCCACGGCCACGGCGCCGATCGCGACCCAGCGGGCCGCCGGGTCCCGCCGGTCGAGGCGGCCGAGCAGGTGGCGTGCGGCGCGCGCCACCCCCTCGTCCCACATGACCCGCCACGGCGACCGCGATGGCAGCTCGTCCGGGACGGGAGGAAGCCAGGACGGTTCCGGAGGGGGTTGGGGGGGATAGCGTCTGCGGCGTATGTCCTCGTGCGCCGCTCTGACGCTGCGGAACCTCCGCCGCGCCTCGGCCTCCTCGGCGGTGTCCTCCCGCTGCGGCACGGGGGCCGTGCCGCTGTCCCCGGCCTTCGGCACCGTCAGGTGGCCGGCCCGTTCCAGGGCCTCGAACGCGTTGATCCGCCGGTCCTGCGGCTCCAGTGCGGCGGCGAGGAGGTCTCCCAGTCCGGTCAGCCGGCCGTTGAGGTCCCGTCGGGCGCTGTGGGACAGGTCGCCGTTGAGGGGGCGTCCGGTGGCGACGTGGTAGAGCAGCCGGGCCGCGTCGGCGACGTCGGTGCTGCGCTGCCGCCCGTCGGGGTCGCGGCTCGCCCGGTGGTAGCGGGCGAGCACCGCCTCGCGCTGGTTCCACAGCAGGCTGGAGGTGTTGACGGCGCCGTGGGCGTAGCCGACGCGGTGCAGGACGGCCAGGGCCTCGTACACGTTGACGGCGATCTTGCGGATCGTTCTGGGTGGGACCGGCAGGAGGTCGGGGGACTCCTGGATCGCCGGTTCCAGGTAGAAGATCCCGCCCTTTCCCCTGGGGACGCGCAGGACGAGGGCGGCCGGGGTGCGGTGGCCGGGGTGTCCTGCGGGGACGTACTCGGCGAGGTTGCGCGGGAACGGTCCACCGGTCCCGTCGACGACGGCGCCGGTGGCCTGCTCCGCCTTGGCGGCCTCGGCGGCCAGTCGTTCGGCGGATTCGGGATCGACCGCTTCGATGACCACTTCGGCCCGCCTCGGGTCACCGCTGTTGTCGGTCCGGAAAGAATAGCGGTAGAAGCCGTCCTCCTGCACCGGCCCGGTGGCGTACTCGGTCATCCAGTGGTTCCTGCCCCGTTCAGGTCCGCTGTCGGGCGTTCGGTGTCGTTCGCCCGAAAATTTGCCATGCGAAACCATAATGGCTCATATCGAGTGAGCCTATCCCCCTTTTTGGGGATTCATTCGGAACAGGTGCCGCCGCACCGCCCTCCATCCGTCCGCTCGGACGGCCCCCGCCGACGCCGATCGGCGCATCGGTGCCACGCGGCGGACCACCGCGCACAATGCGATTGTTTTCCTTTTTTTCTCACATTCCGCCGGACGCCGCCTTTTCTCCGGATACGAATACCCCCAAAACACTCACAATGGGAGATTCATCAACCGCGGTCCGCACCCCGGCGTGGAGAATCCCACGTCCGGCCGGCGCATCCGGCCGGTGCGGATCCCGCTCTTCGGGGACGCGGCGGGCAGCGCCGACCGCGCCGCGCGGGCCCCGCACCGGGCCCGAGGTGACCGGTTCCGGCCACCGGGGGCGGAGCACCGGGCCGCGCCCCGCCCGGTCCGGCGGACCGGTCAGTCCGCCCCGCCGCGCAGCACCTCTCTGATCCGCCGCAGCACCTCGCCGAACCGGCGTTCGGCTCCGTGGGTGGTGGGCCGGTAGTACTCGACGCCGTCCACTTCCTCGGGCAGGTGCCGCTGGGCGACCACCCCGCCCGGGTGGTCGTGGGGATAGCGGTAGCCGACGCCGTGGCCGAGGTCGGCGGCGCCCCGGTAGTGGCTGTCGCGCAGGTGCGCGGGGACCGCGCCGAACCGGCCGGCGCGCACGTCGCCGACGGCCCGGTCGATGGCGGTGATCACCGCGTTGGACTTGGGGGCCAACGCGATGTGGATGACCGCCTGGGCGAGGTTGATGCGCGCCTCGGGCAGGCCGACCAGGTCCACGGCTTGGGCGGCGGCGACCGCCACCTGCAGCGCGGTGGGGTCGGCCATGCCCACGTCCTCGCTGGCGTGCACCACGAGGCGGCGGGCGATGAAACGCGGGTCCTCCCCCGCCTCGATCATGCGGGCGAGGTAGTGCAGGGCCGCGTCGACGTCGCTGCCGCGCATGCTTTTGATGAACGCGCTGACCACGTCGTAGTGCTGGTCGCCGGAGCGGTCGTAGCGCACGGCGGTGCGGTCGGCGGCGCGCTCCACGTCGGTCACGGTGATCTCGGCGCGCTCCCCCGCGACCAGCGCGGCGGCCTCCAGGTAGGTGAGCGACCGCCGGGCGTCTCCCCCGGCGAGCCGCACCAGGTGGTCGAGGGCCTCCTCGGTGAGGGTGTGGCGTCCGCCGAGGCCGCGTTCGTCGGTGAGCGCGCGCCGCACGACGGCGCGGATGTCGTCGTCGCCGTGCGCCTCCAGGGTGAGCAGCAGCGAACGGGACAGCAGCGGGCTGATGACCGAGAAGAACGGGTTCTCGGTGGTCGCGCCGATGAAGCTGACCCAGCGGTTCTCCACCGACGGCAGCAGGGCGTCCTGCTGGGTCTTGCTGAAGCGGTGCACCTCGTCGACGAACAGCAGCGTGCGCACACCGCGCATGCCGAGTTCCCGGCGGGCCTCGTCGACCACCGCGCGGATGTCCTTCACCCCGGAGGTGACCGCCGACAGCTCCACGAAGCGCCGCCGGGTGGCCCGGCTGACCACCGTGGCCAGCGTGGTCTTCCCGGTGCCGGGAGGCCCCCACAGCAGCAGCGACATGGGGGCGTCGTCCTCAACGAGTCGGCGCAGCGGACTGCCCTCGCCGAGCAGGTGCCGCTGCCCGACCACCTCGTCCAGAGTGCGGGGGCGCATCCGTACCGCCAGCGGCTCCTGGGAGCGGTGGGCCTCGGCTCCGGCGTCGTCGAACAGTGTTTCGGACACACGTCCAGCCTAGTCCGCCGCCCCGTCCGGTTCCGGCGGCGTCTCCCCGCCGCGGCCGGGGCTCACCCCGTCCCGGCGGGGGGCCGCCGGGACGCCAGGCGCCGCAGCCACCAGGCCGCCAGTCCGATCCCGCCGCCCAGCAGCGCTCCCCCCACGGTGTCGGAGAACCAGTGCACCCCCAGGTACATCCGGCTCCACGCCATGACTGCGGTGAACGCCGCCCCGACCAGCAGCACGGGAACGCGGACGCGCTCCGGGCAGACGGCCGCGGCGCAGACGACCAGCACCGCGGCGAACGCGGTGTGCCCGGACGGGTAGGCCGCCGTGTCCTCGACCACCAGCCGGTCCAGCGGACGGGGACGGTCCAGCACCCCCTTCGCCAGCGGGACCGCGACCAGCGACGTGGCCGCCCAGGCGGACGCCACCAGCAGCACCGAGGCCCAGCGGCGCAGCAGCACCAGCGGCAGCAGCAGCACCGCCACCGGCAGAGCGCCCCACGGCCAGGCCCCGAGGCGGTGGAGGAGGACCGCCGCGCCGGTTTCGGAGGGGCTCCGCTGCCCGGAGACCGCCTCGGTGAGCGCGACGTCCCAGGCGCGCAGGGCGGGCGGGTCCACGTCCACGGTCAGGGGCAGCGCCAGGAGGACGAAGGCGCACAGCAGCCCGAGCGCTCCCGCCCCGATCCGCCCCATCGGGGTCAGCGGACGCGGGCGACGAGGATCGCGATGTCGTCGCCGCGCCCGGCCGGCGCGAGTTCGGCCAGGGCGGTCGCCGCGCCGTGGACGTCGGTGGCCTTGGCGCTGAGTTCGCTGCCGACCGCCGCCAGACCGTCGTCCATGTTCACCTCCGAGCTCTCCACCAGCCCGTCCGAGCACATCAGCAGGGTGCTTCCCGGCGGCAGCGAACGGGAGCTGACCGGGTACTTCGCCGCCGAGTCCACCCCGACCGGCGGTCCGGTCTCCGGCTCCCACACCTCGAAGCCCGACTCGGTGGCCAGCACGACGGGGGGCTGTCCGGCCCAGGCGGCCTGGATCTGTCCCAGGTCGACGTCGATCACCAGGTAGCCGCAGGTGGCGAAGACGATCTCCCCGGTCTCGGTGAGCAGCCGGTTGGTCTCGGCGAGGACCGTTCCGGGGTCGCTCTGGTTGCTGGCGTAGGCCCGAAACGCCATCCGGATCTGGCCCATGGCCGCGGCGGCCTCCACCCCGTGGCCCTGGACGTCGCCCACGACCAGGCCGATGCGCCGCCCGGGCAGCCTGATGGCGTCGTAGAAGTCGCCGCACACCCGCCAGCCGGCCCGCGCGGGCAGGTAGCGCACGGCCACGTCCAGTTCGGAGAAGTCCGGGGGCTGCGGGGGCAGCATGCGCTTCTGGACGGCGTCGGCCAACTCCAGTTCCGCGCTCTGGCGGCTGACGCGCTGCAGCGCCTGTCCGGCCAGTCCGGCCAGGGTCAGCATGAGGGCGCGCTCGTCCGGGGTGGCGTGGTGGGGCTGCGTCCAGGCCACCACCCACACCCCCAGGGTCACCTTGGCGTCCCCGAAGACCGGGACGAAGGCCCAGGAGTGGCTTCCGGTCTGCCGGAGCGCCTCCCCCACGGCGGGGAACCGCTCCAGGAGTTCGGAGCGGCTCTCGAAGAAGCGCGGCTGCCGGTCCTCGAGGACGGCCCCGGTGGGATGGGAGACGTCCCGGTGGTCCCCGGGGTTCAGCCACCTCCCGGCGGCCTCCTCGGCCGCGGGGTGGACGTGCAGCTCGTCCTGGTCCAGCAG
>Ga0079224_100003677_pt1 | contig 19469 bp, 21 predicted proteins | sample Stecom2015_FD_80414 | JGI IMG/M metagenome (GOLD analysis project Ga0079224, IMG submission 80414) | Agricultural soil microbial communities from Utah to study Nitrogen management - Steer compost 2015 | ecosystem: Environmental > Terrestrial > Soil > Agricultural land | place: USA: Utah... | reverse complement strand
GCCGGCTTTTACCAACAACGAGTCAGCGTGGCCGTGGTAGCAGCCTTCAAATTTCACTATAGTGTTACGGCCGGTATAACCCCGGGCTAAACGAATAGCACTCATGGTAGCTTCGGTGCCTGAGCTGACCATACGCACCATTTCCATACTGGGCACCAGTTTGCTCACCAGCTCAGCCATTGTCACTTCAGCCGGGCAGGGCGCACCAAAACTTAAGCCTTTTTGCGCTGCTTCAATAACAGCATTGCGGATAGCCGGGTGATTATGCCCCAGCAACATCGGTCCCCAGGAACCCACATAGTCGATATAACGCTTGCCATCGACATCAAATAAATAAGCGCCATCGGCCCGGTCGATGAAGACTGGTGTACCACCGACACTTTTAAACGCCCGCACTGGCGAGTTTACGCCGCCGGGAATAGTGTGCTGGGCCCGTTGAAATAATTCTGCAGATAAAGACATAAATCAAATTCCGGTTGTTAAGGTAACACTGGTCAAGTGAAGATTAACCACTGTGTTTATTGCTGTACCACGGTACAGCGCATTCATAATCGCTGACAATGTTCTCTACACCCAGCGTCAGGGCAAACAGGGCCATCCGGACCAGAATGCCATTGTCAGCCTGGCGGAATATTGCCAGGTTAGGATTTAAGTTGAGATCGTTATCGAGCTCATTCGCTTCCATTCGTGAATCTCGTGGCAGCGGGTGCATAATGACAGTGTTTGATTTGCAATAACGGGTATAAATTTCCTGATTAAGCCGGAATTTACCGCGGTATAAATTGGCTTCTGCTTTAGAAGGAAAACGCTCTTCCTGAATACGGGTCTGGTAAACGATATCCGCATTCAGGTGGCCCTCAAGTACATCGGTAACTGTTACCTGATGCCCGGCATTTTCAATTGCACTGACGATATCGTCTGGCATGGCCAGTTCGCGTGGTGAAATAAGCGTGAAGCGCAGGTTTTTATACAGTTTCAATAATTTTGATAAAGAATGCACTGTTCTGCCAAATTTTAAATCACCCACCATCGCGATATGCATGCCATCAATAGTCTGGCCTGACGCGGCCAGCTCCCGCTCGATAGTAAACAGATCAAGCAGCGCCTGAGTTGGGTGTTCGTTCGCGCCATCGCCGCCGTTTAATACCGGTACCCGGCTGCCTACTGCAAACTCGGCGACAGAACCTGCCTGTGGGTGGCGCATCGCAATAACATCACTGTAGCTGCTGATCACGCGGGCAGTATCAAACAATGACTCGCCTTTTGATAGGGCTGATGATTCCATACCGGTAGTTTCACGCACTTCACCACCCAGCAAATTAAAGGCACAACCAAAACTGACGCGGGTGCGTGTGCTGGGCTCAAAAAACAGGTTACCCAAAATGGCACCTTCGAGCACTTTAGTACGTTTTTGCCGGCTGGCGTAAGGCTGCATATTGCGCGCGATCTGAAAGATCTGTTGAATGGTGTCGCGATCAAACTGGTTTACCGAGAGGATGTGTTCGCCTTTAAAGCTCATAGTCTGTGCTCTTTTACGCTGAGATTAACAGAGGCCGGAACCGGCTGTGGACCAGCGTATTATATGCTAACTCAGCCTATAAAAGCGAATGCCGCACTAAAGAGGTTTAAGATAGGCCAGCAGAATGATGGTCAGCAAAATCAGCACCGGAAGCTCATTGAAGATACGATAAAAGCGTGGGCTGCGCCGGTTACGGTTGTGCTTAAAATCAGCCAGTAATTTAAAACAGTAGCCATGATAAACGTACAGCAGGCAGACTAAAACCAGTTTGTAATGTAGCCAGCTGCTCACTTTAAACCAGCTACTGCCGTAGTTATGGATCAGCAGCAAACCAAATACCAATGTCAGGCCGGCAAAAGGCGTGACGAAATACAGTAAGCGCCTTTCCATGACTTTAAATTCTGCATGACATTCTGCACTCTGGCTGCTGGCGTGATACACAAATAGCCGGGGCAGATAAAAGATGCCTGCAAACCAGGCGACCATAAAAAATACGTGTAACGCTTTGAAAATAAGCAAAGTTGTCATAATAGATTATTCTGTTTAACCAATAAACTGCGCACCTGGTCCCAACGGATAATGCCTATCAGCTGAGCGTGATCCTGTTCCCGGAAAACATAAACGGCACCTTCGCGCTTATCTTCCAGAATTGCAAACACTTCCGCCATCGTTGCCTGATGATTTACCCCCTGCAACGGCAGATATTGCACCGCACTGGCACCTGTCATGGATAACTGCACGTCGTAGCTGGCCAGCAGGTATTCGTACCCTGCTTCAGACTGACGTTTTACCAACAGTTGCTGCGGTGGTTCGAGTTTGTCCAGAGCATGCTGCACGTGCTGCTCATCCGGGGTATCCAGTAACTGATATTGATTGTCGAGCAGCGCCAATACTCCGACTTTTTGTAGCACATCGTCGGCAGGTGACAGTTTGTATGGCATCTGCAGAAAATCGAGCTGCAGCAGGAAAATCGACTTGTTATTAAAAAACTGTACGCCGGTAATATAGGCGGTAGTGATCACCAGCATGGCAGGGATAATAATACCCGGGTTATGGGCCAGCTCCATCACTGCCACCAGCGCAGCAAGCGGAGCATGCATAGTTGCCGCCATTAATCCTGCCATGCCAAGCACGGCATAGGTACCGGCAATACTGTTGTCCCCCATCACTGCAGACGGAATAATCGCCAGCAAAGTACCCAAAACAATACCTATGCCAAATACCGGGCCTATTACACCGCCTGGCACCCCCAGCCCTAATGCAAACAGCGTCAGTAACATTTTACCAATGAAGATTGTCAGCAGCAGCGCAACATCATTCGGTGCATTAACGGCATAGAATATTGCCCCCGTTTCAGCTCCCATCGCATGAGGTATCAGATAACCAACAGCGGCTGTGACCGCACCTGCCAGTGCTAACCTGAGCATCAGTGGCCAATTTTTGAATAATCTGATTAAGCGCATCATGTTTTTGTTAAACACAAAGGCGATTGCGCCAAACACTATACCGCAAAGCACCAGATAAGGCAGGTGCCAACCACTTATCGGGTTAATATTCAGCAGGGCGAGCTCATTTGCGTTACCAAACACATTCTGAGTGACCAGAGCACCAACGACAGAAGAGAGCATAATAGGAATAAAGACATGTATCCGATATTCCCGCAGCACCACTTCCATTACAAAAATTACGGCGGCCAGAGGTGTGTTAAACGATGCAGAAATACCCGCCGCAATGCCACAACCGGCCAGGATACGAATACTGTTGTAGGGTAATTGCAGATATTTACCGATAGTACTGGCACCATAAGCCCCAAGGTGAACAGAGGGGCCCTCGCGCCCTACCGAAAAGCCGCTGGCAAGCGCCAGAATGCCGCCAAAAAACTGGTTCAACGTATTACGGGTGGGCATCATGCCGTATTTCAGTTTAATACGGTGGATAACGAAGGGGATCCCCAGGCGGTAATGTTTGTAGCCGGTTATCCAGGCGATAAGGCCAATCAGTACCGCCCCACACAGCGGCAGCAACCAGCGGATATCACCTGTTACGGTTGAGAAATCATCAGTACGATCAAGAAAAAACAGTTGCAGACCGATAATTGCTAAACGGAACAAAATAATCAGAATGGCTGCGGCCAGGCCACCCAGCATACCTAAGATACATAGTTGTAATGACGTTTGTGGCAACGCCAAGCGGCGTTGTAACGACGGAAGCCAGATTTGCCAGCGCTGCATAAGCCATAACACCCGTAATATGTACACCAGAGTTTAACATAAGTTGCTGACTATTCAGCTTTAATATCAGCGTATTTGTTGATAAAGCGGCGTTAGTGCCCAATACTTGAATAAATTAGTCAGGTATTGGATAATTCGCGCCTTAGCGAAACCTGTGGAGTTGTTATGTCAGAACCAGCTGTACCAATAGAATTTACTGAAGCGGCGGCCCGTAAGGTTGCATTGCTGGTAAGTGAAGAGGAAAACCCTGAGCTGAAACTGCGGGTTTATATCACAGGCGGTGGTTGCTCAGGTTTTCAGTATGGTTTCACATTCGATGAGAAAATAAATGAAGGTGACTTTGTTGTCGAAAAGCAAGGCGTATCGATGGTGGTAGACCCGATGAGCTTGCAATATCTGATGGGTGGCGTGGTCGATTACACTGAGGGGCTGCAGGGCAGTCGTTTTATTGTACAAAACCCTAATGCAACAACCACCTGCGGTTGTGGTTCATCGTTTTCGGTGTAACTGCTCAGGATTCTTATGTAAATTTATTGATGTAATTATGTTGTTGGTTTCGTGCTAAGCCCGTGTCAGCAGCATAATTATCCATAGGCATATGGCAATCGTCAGGTTAAAACCAATAATGTAACCAAAGCCCTTCCGGCCTTGCTTTATGCTCCAACCGTTTTGCTGCAAATACCAGTACCATACGGCACACATGACGACAGGCAGCAGAAACAGTAATTTTATCATCATCTTCTTCTCATCCGGGCAACTGAAGTTGCAATACTTAATACCAAAGTTTAAGCGGTTTTTCTTTTAAGCCAGCCTACATTGTAAAGCCCTTTTACAGTTTTTAACGCTTGTAGCTGTACGCTTGTCGCATCCTGTGGTTTAATTAACCGATTTTTATTGCTTATTGCGTTTGCAATAGGGTTTGAGTTTTGCAGGAAGTATTTAAATAATAAAAGCGTAACACGCTGGGAGAAGAAAAAACATGAAAGGTACAAAAAGCGTTATTTCTGATGAGAACAAGCGGCTGTGTATCTGGCTGAAACGACAGCGTCAGGAAAAAGGCCATACTATGCGCAGTCTTTCAGAGATTTTGGGTACACCTCATTCTTTTATTGGCAAAGTAGAGAATCAGGAAAGAAGGCTGGACGTAATTGAATATGTCCGTTATTGCCAGGCCCTGGATGTCGACCCCAAAGAAGGGCTGAAGCAGGTATTGTCAGCTTGATTGCCAACATAACGCCGCTACAAAGCGGCGTTATGTTTTATAGCCGCTCATGTTTTCGTACGTTGCCGTTCAATCAGTACAATCAATACCAAAGCAGGTATGCCAAACAAGGCTGTCATAGTAAAAAACTGGCTGTAGCCTAACTGTTCTACCCAACTACCTGAAAAGCCGCCCACAAATTTCGGCAGTAGTAGCATCAAAGAACTGAATATGGCGTATTGGGTTGCCGTAAATGCCAGGTTGACCAGGGAAGATAAATATGCCAGAAAAGCGCTGGTGGCGATACCTGCACTGAGGTTATCGGCAGAGATAATCAGAGTAAGCCATGCAAGGTCATAGCCGATTTGACTAAGCGCGGCAAACAACAGATTGGTTGCTGCGCTTAGCAATGCACCCAGAAACAAAATCCGGGCTGTACCAAACTGATTGATCAGTACCCCGCCTAAACCGGCTCCGGCAAGGGTCATGATGACACCGTAAATTTTCGATATGCTGGCGACTTCTTCTTTGCTGTATCCCATATCGACATAAAATGCGTTAGCCATCACGCCCATCACGATATCGGTTAAACGATAACAGGCGATCAAGGCCAGGATCAGCAGTGCCTGCCATTTGTAACGCTGAAAGAAATCAATAAAAGGGGCGACAACGGCTTGCTTTAGCCACTGGTAAAACCGGCTTAATGCACTGCCGGTATTTGTCTGATGTTGCTGAAGCAGACTTACAGGCTCTTTGCTTAACAAGGTTGTCAGAATGCCTGGCAGCATACAGCAAGCCATAAACATGTAGGCGGTTTGCCAACCGGATAAGTCGTAATTGCTGTCTGACGCGTTGCTGCTATCTGAAAATACGGCAGCCAGCCAGAGGGTGCCGGCTGATGCCAGGATCATGGCCAGTCTGTATCCTGCAAGGTAAGCAGCGGCAAGCGCTGCCTGCAATTTTTCCGGGGCGCTTTCAATTCGAAAAGCATCAACATTGATGTCCTGAGTAGCGGACGCAAAAGCCAGCAACACGGCAAAAGCGGCCATTACAGCCAGGTCCTTTTGTGGATCCATCATTGCCATGCACACTATTGCCAGCACTACGGCTAGTTGTGATAATAAAAGCCAGCTACGGCGACGGCCAAGTTTATGGTGCAGACCGGGTATTTGCAGGTGATCAGCCAGTGGAGACCAAAGCCATTTTATTGCATAGGCAAGAGCGACCCAACTAAAATAACCAATATCAGCGCGGGATACGCCTGCCTCCCTTAGCCAGAATGATAATACGCCAAATACCAGCATTAGCGGTAAGCCGCTGGAAAACCCCAGCGTAAAAATAGCCAGAACTTTACGCTGAAAGTAAATACTTAGGCTTTTTAGCCAGCTTAGATAATTAGGCAACAGCAACACCGGATGACTACAACAAGTTGATGTAGCTTACCTGTCACTGCCGACGGGTCAAGTATTGTGGCTCAGTTATTTACGGCCTTATGCCAACGCAGTCGACAGGCACGATACCACGGCCTTTGAGATAACAGATACAATCCTGAATATTTCTACGCAGCGTTTTGTTCTCACGCAAAGTGGTATCAGGCCAGCATTCCAGTTGATGGATCAGGTGCCAGAAAACCCGTTCTCTGTTGGTGTAGGGGAGATGTACTGTGTGATTAAGGTGGGCCCATTCCTCCAATGTATCCCAGACAAACAGGTGCAACTCACTGTGCGGCAAACGCCCGCGTAAATAGCGTGAGATGTAAAAAATCAGCTGTTGTGATTTATGCTCTATAAATTGGTCTGGCATACCCGGCTTTACAGCACCCTGTCATCAATGCGTTAAAGCCAAGTATAGCCGGTTTTACTGCTCTGGCAGCACGATAGCCGTTTTTAATATAACCTTTTCTACCGGCACATTCGGCCAGCCAAGTTCGGCTGACGTATCTGTCTGAACTACCCGAATTTTCTCAAGCACTTCCATGCCTTCGGTGATGTAACCAAATACGGCATAACCCCAGCTCCGGCCCGGATCCAGATGACTGTTGTCCGACAGGTTAAAGTAGAACTGGCTGGTGGCACTGTGTGGATCATTCAGTCTGGCCATGGCGATAGTGCCCACCTGATTTTTCATACCATTGCCTGATTCATTGAAAATAGCTTTGGCTTCTTCGATCGGTTTGTAATTGGTATCATAACCGCCGCCCTGCAACACAAATTCGCTCTCCAGACGGTGAAACAGCGTACCGTCATAGCTCTTGTTCTTTACGTAACTGAGAAAGTTATTCACTGTTATAGGAGCTTTACTGCGGTCCAGCTCGACGACAATGTCGCCAAAGGATGTCATCAGCTTTACTTTAGGATACAAATTATTCGGCTGAATAAACTGGCCGGCATCCGCAAAACTGTTAAAAGCAACCAGCGTCAGCAGTACACTGAAAAACACTTTGCGCATTTTACCCCCTGACGGCCTGTTGCCAGCTATTGTCTTGCAGTAACTGTGTTAATACCTGTTCTGTCAGCAGCCGCAATTCACGTTCAACTGCTGCGACATCCATTTTAAACGGAGCGGTGAAGCTGCTGTCACCAGAATAGGTTTTACTGAAGGTGCCTTGCGCATTTTGTACATAAACTTTAAACGCAACCTGGTTTGTTACCACATGCTCTAGCGTACGTTGGTCCACTAACGCCTGCAACTGCGCAATCTTAACAGTCATCTGGGTGTTACTGTTGATATCGAGCACGGCGCCCTGTTCTGTCAAAGCCTGAGACAGTGTCTGTTCCAGTTGACTGCGAACATCATTACTGGTCATGATTTGTTGCACTTTATCACCGTCTTTTAGGCGTAATGTGTAGGCCATACCTCTTTCATCACTGACGGCGAAGGCAAATCTGGCCTGATTCAGTTGATTGGACGACACCGGATAAATCTGGGGGGCGACGATAAAGTTCGGTACCTGACTGCTGCAGCCTGCCAGCAACAAAGCTGCGAATAGCACATAGCGCATAATTAACTCCTTTTTATCACTTCTAAAATAACAAATTTGGGATCTGCAGCCAGTTGCCTGCAGTTACCGAAAAAGCGTTTTAACATCTGAGCATAGTCCAGATGCCGGTTCGCCACTATACGTAAACGTCCTCCCTGCTTCAGTACCCGTTTGGCATCCTGAAACATCTGCTGGGCAATATGGCTGGTAACGGCATGTTGCTGGTGAAAAGGTGGATTACACAGAATATAGTCGGCAGTTTTATCGGCCTGGCGACTCAGACAATCGTCGGTATAAAACTGACACTGAGATAATTGCTCAGGCAGATTTTCTGCAATAGTCAGCCGGGCTGATTCCACCGCCATATAGGATTCATCGGCGCAAATTAGCTGAATACCGTTATTCTGGCTAAGTAAAATAAGGCTCAGCACACCGTTACCACAACCCAGGTCTATGACCAGATCTCCGTTTGCGGTTTCGGGCAAGTGCTGCAAAAAGAAGCGAGCGCCCTGATCCAGTTTCTCCCGGGAGAACACGTTGGCGTGATTTACCAGCGTATAAGGCGTTTGTTCCAGTGGCCAGCGCAGAGGAAAATCAGCTACCTCGTGCTGCTGTGTATCGACCATACAGCGTATCAGCCGACATTTTTTTACAGCGAGAGACGCGCTGGCCTGACCGATAGTCCGCCCGAATATCGCCAGAACATTTCGGTTAATGTCCTTGGCTTTGGCGCTGGCCAGTACAACAGTATTCGTCGTTACAACTTTTGCCAGCTGCTGCAGAATGTATTGCAGGTAGCTGTGGTTATTCGGCAGCTTAAACAGCACGATATCAGCATGTTGTGGATAAGGCTCTAAACTTGTTTGCTGCTGCAAATTATCAAACCCCAAACCATTGAGCTGGCGGTTATAGCGGGTACCTTGTTCTGCCAGGTAGGAATCATTTACCTGCACGTGAGGATAAGCGGCCAATGCACAGGACAGCGCGCCAAAGCTGTCATTAATAATAAGCAGTGAAGGCTGCTTGTTATGTTGTGCCTGAAATTCGCTGATGGCTATCTGGGCATGTTGCAATAATAATTCGTCAGCGGCATCCCATGCCTGTAAACTGGTGTTCGGCTGTTCTAACGGCCAGCGATGTAATTGCAAACTGCCGCCAGCAAAACTAAAAGTGGTATTCATAATGACATTATCGGTGAAGTAAGATGCGCATTTTGACACGGCAGCCAGGCAGCGACAACCGACAAACTGCTGCTGAGCATTTCAGTGTGCCGGATGCTGATATTAAGTTATGGCCTGACTGGTTATCACTGCCAAACAGTGATGCTTTGCTGCGGCAACTTGAACAGCAGTTAAACTGGTCGCAGGACACTATCATGATGTTTGGTAAGCCGGTTAAAATACCCCGTCAGCAAGTCTGGATGGGGGAACCGCATTGTCACTATCGTTATTCCGGTATAACTTTTTCGCCGCAGCCCTGGCATCCGTTGGTAAAACAGCTGGCAGAAGAGGTAAGTGGTTATACCGGCTACCATTTTAATTGTGTGCTGTTGAATTTATATCAAAACGGACAGCAACATATGGGGTGGCATGCCGACAATGAACGTGAATTGGGTATCAACCCTGTTATCGCATCGCTTAGTCTCGGTAGTAGCCGGCGATTTGAATTGAAACACCGGCACCAACCCTGGCAGCTAGCATGGGATTTGCCATCAGGCAGTCTATTGCTGATGGCCGGTGCATGCCAGCAGCACTGGTTGCATCGTCTGCCAAAACAAAGCCGGATAACACAAAGCAGGGTGAATCTGACGTTTCGTTATATCGCAGCTTAAACTTAGACAAATTTATTTTTAGTAGGCTGGCCAGCCCGTTACTTCTGATTATTTAACTTGACAGCGAACTGTGCTGGCAAGTTTAGTGCTGCCATCTAGAGTTACTAATAGGGAATAAAAAAGGATTAGAACTATGTTGATTCATACTGCTATTGAACAGAAGTTACTTAGTGCGTTTGATCCTGTGTTCCTTGAGGTGGTTAATGAAAGCCATCTGCATAACGTGCCATCGGGATCTGAGTCGCATTTTAAAGTGGTTATTGTTACGCCGGTATTTGACGGCATGCGTCTGCTGCAACGGCATCGTGCCGTTAATGCCGTGGTTGCTGAAGAACTGGCCGAGAAAATTCATGCTTTAGCGTTGCATACCTATACCCCGTCGGAATGGTATGAGTATTATGCAGAGAAGCCGCCGGCATCCCCCCGTTGCTACGGTGGTAGCAAACTGGAAAACAACGAAAAAGCGTCGATATGACGCTTTTTTTCTGTCAAATCTAAACCCGACATTTATTACATAAAAATGGCTGATCAGACCTGTTTTCTGCGGTAAAGTTTTACACTAGCGTCAATTTTGTCGAGACAACAGCAGGAGCTGTCATGGTTATTCAACCGAAAATTCGTGGTTTTATTTGTACAAACGCTCATCCTGTCGGCTGTGCCGAGCATGTAAAAGAACAAATCGAGTATGTTAAAGCTTTGGGGCCGGTTGCAAACGGGCCTAAAAATGTCCTTGTTATCGGGTCTTCAACCGGCTATGGCCTGGCTTCACGCATTACTGCGGCGTTTGGCTCAGGCGCGAAAACCTTAGGTATTTTCTTTGAAAAAGAGCCAACAGAGAGCAAAACTGCTTCTGCAGGCTGGTACAATACCGCCGCTTTTGAACAGGCAGCAAATGCTGCTGGTCTTTGGAACAAACACCTTAATGGCGATGCTTTTACTGATGAATTGAAAAGTCAGGCAATCGACATCATCAGCAAAGAAATGGGTAAGATTGATCTGGTGGTATACAGTCTGGCCGCGCCACGACGCAAAGACCCCGTCAGCGGCGAAGTCTTCAGTTCTGTGTTAAAACCTATCGGTCAGGCATACACAGCCCGGACACTGAACACCAGTAAACGCGAGATCGAAGAGGTGTCAGTAGAGCCGGCGAGCGATGATGAAATTTATCAGACAGTAAAAGTCATGGGTGGCGAAGACTGGGAGCGCTGGCTGGATCAGCTCAATGCCGCCGGTGTGTTGGCGGATAACTGTCAGACCGTAGCTTATACCTATATTGGTAAAGAATTAACCTGGCCCATTTACGGTAAAGCTACCATTGGTAAAGCCAAAGAAGATCTGGACCGGGCCGCTGCTGCCATTACTGATAAGTTAAGCGAGAAAAAAGGTAAGGCTTACGTTGCGTCGCTAAAAGCGCTGGTTACCCAGGCCAGTTCAGCCATTCCTATCATGCCACTTTATATTTCACTGTTGTACCGGGTGATGAAAGAAGAGGGCACGCATGAAGGTTGTATTGAGCAGATTAATGGCTTATTCCGTCAGGGTTTATATAGTGATACGCCGTTGATGGATGATGCTGGTCGTCTGCGGATGGATGGCAAAGAATTAAGTGCGCATATCCAGCAAGCTGTGAAAGATCTGTGGGGCCAGGTAACCACTGACACTATTGATACGCTGACCGATTACAAAGGCTATCATAATGAATTTTTAAGACTATTTGGCTTTGGTTACAACCATGTTGATTATGATGCGGACGTATCGCCTATGGTGCCACTGCACAATATTGCCGGATAAAATATTAAAGCCGCCATTTGGCGGCTTTTGTTTATCTGTAAATGGACTAAAGTTGACTAGAATTTGCGTTGGTCACGCGCTAAAGTCGCCGCGCTGTCGGGTTAGACCAATGGCGGAATTGCCCAGCCGGATTACTGGAAAATTTATCCAATAGCATAGATAGGCTGCGGTAATGATGATAGAATCCGCGACTTTAATACGTGTATCTGGCGTAAAAATAAACAGTGTTTGATGCTGAATAAAAAACGCCGGATGCGCTGCGCTCAGAGCAGCTGAAAAACTAGGCCCTGTTTCTTCCCAAAATAGTAGTGCAAGTACGTATGATAAAACTCAAAAAAGGCTTGGACATTCCCCTGGCGGGCAGTCCTAAACAAGAGATCAGTACGGGCAATGCCATTACCACTGTCGCTGTATTAGGCGAAGAGTATATTGGTATGCGTCCGACGATGGCGGTTGAAGTTGGTGATACGGTAAAAAAAGGCCAGGTACTTTTTGAAGATAAAAAGACACCGGGTGTCAAGTTTACTGCGCCGCTGGCGGGTACTGTCACAGAGATCAATCGTGGTACGAAGCGGGTGTTGCAGTCAGTGGTGATTGAAGCCTCTGGCAATGATGCTGTTCAGTTCGCCAAGTATACCGCTGATCAGTTAGCAACGTTAAACCGTGAGCAGGTCGTACAGAACCTGGTTGACTCATGGCTTTGGGTGGCGTTTCGTACCCGTCCTTTCAGTCAGACTCCGGCAATTGACAGCACACCTCGTGCGATTTTCGTCAATGCAATGGACACGAATCCATTAGCCGCCGACCCGGCAGTTGTTATCGCGGCTGACAGCGAAGCCTTTACTCAGGGCCTGACTGTGTTGACGGTGCTGACGGATGGTAAGCTTTATTTGTCGAAAAAAGCTGGCGCAAATGTACCTGCGGTGAGCAAAGCACAGGTTGCCGAGTTTGATGGTCCGCATCCGGCCGGTCTGGTGGGTACCCATATTCATTTGCTTGACCCTGTCAGCGCGACGAAAGTGGTATGGCACATTGGCTATCAGGACGTCATTGCTATCGGTAAGTTGTTTACTACCGGCGAGCTGCACAGCGAACGAGTTATTTCTCTGGCTGGTCCAACTGTCAAGAACCCACGTTTGGTTAAAACTGTACAGGGAGCCTCTGTTGCTCAACTGACTGCAGGTGAACTGGCTGACGGTCAGAATCGTATTATCTCAGGATCAGTATTGTCCGGCGTTGCTGCTCATGGTGTACATGGCTATATTGGCCGTTTCCATACTCAGTTGTCGGTGTTGGCTGAAGGCTATGAGAAAGAGTTTTTAGGCTGGATTGCGCCAGGAGCAACTAAGTTTTCCGTAACACGCGCCTATTTGTCTCATTTGAGCCCTAAGCGTTTATTCAACATGACCACGACAACCAATGGTTCTTCCCGGGCCATGGTGCCTATTGGCAACTATGAGCGTGTTATGCCGCTGGATATGTTGCCAACGTTATTACTGCGGGATCTGATTTCGGGCGATACCGACGGTGCTCAGTCACTGGGTTGTCTCGAATTAGACGAAGAAGATCTGGCACTGTGTACCTTTGTGTGCCCTGGCAAATACGATTACGGCACCATTTTACGTAACTGCCTGACGATCATTCAGAAGGAAGGCTAATCATGAGTTTGAAGCATTTTTTAGAGCGCATTGAGCCGTCTTTTGAAAAAGGCGGTAAATATGAGAAGTGGTATGCGCTGTATGAAGCTGTTGCCACTATTCTTTATACTCCTGGTCTGGTTACCAAGAACGGTACGCACGTACGTGACAGTATCGATCTGAAACGGATCATGATTTTTGTCTGGTTAGCGCTGTTTCCAGCACTGTTTTTTGGTATGTACAACGTAGGTTATCAGGCTGTTATTGCACTGCAGGCCGGTTTTGGTACACCAGACACCTGGCAGGTTGCGATTTTCCATGCTTTAGGTGGTGACTTAAATGCGGCATCGGGCTGGGGCAGTAAAATGTGGTACGGTGCCGTCTGGTTCCTACCTATTTATGCTGTCACTTTCGTTGTTGGTGGCTTCTGGGAGGTGGTGTTTGCCTCTGTACGTAAACATGAAGTCAACGAAGGTTTCTTCGTCAGTTCCATTCTGTTTGCGCTAATTCTGCCAGCCACTATTCCACTGTGGCAGGTTGCCTTAGGTATTACGTTTGGTGTGGTTATTGCCAAAGAAGTGTTTGGTGGTACAGGCCGTAATTTCTTAAACCCGGCGCTGGCTGGTCGTGCATTTTTGTTCTTCGCTTATCCGGCACAAATTTCCGGCGATGCGGTTTGGACCGTAGCTGATGGCTATTCAGGCGCGACCTGGTTAAGCAAAGCCGCAGCTGGTGATTTAGACTACGCCTCTAATATGCAACTGTGGTGGGATGCGTTTTATGGTTTTATCCCAGGTTCAGTAGGTGAGACCTCAGTATTGGCGCTGTTAGTTGGCGGTTTGGCTCTGATTTATTTCCGTATTGCTTCCTGGCGTATTGTTGCTGGTGTGATGGTGGGTATGGTGCTGACATCTTATTTGTTCAACGCCATCGGTTCAGAATCTAATGCTATGTTTGCAATGCCCTGGCACTGGCATCTGGTATTAGGTGGCTTTGCCATCGGTATGTTCTTTATGGCGACTGATCCGGTATCCGCTTCTTTCACTGACAAAGGTAAATGGGCTTACGGTATTCTGATCGGTTTCATGGTCGTGATGATCCGTGTCGTTAACCCGGCATACCCAGAAGGTATGATGTTAGCAATACTGTTTGCAAACCTGTTTGCACCATTATTCGATTTCTTCGTGGCTCAGGCCAATATCAAGCGGAGGCTGGCACGTAATGTCTAGTAATAACGATAGCATCAGTAAAACGCTGATTGTAGTCATCTCTTTATGTCTAGTATGTGCGGTTATCGTATCGACTGCCGCGGTGCAGTTACGTCCGCAGCAGACGGCTAATAAACTGCTGGACTCTCAGAAAAACGTACTGGCTGTAACCGGCTTACTGTCAGGTTCTGACATTGCAGCGTTATACAGCAAACACATTGAAGAGCGTTTTGTTGACTTAGACAGCGGTGAGCTGGTTGATAAGCCAAAAGATTATGATTACCGCAAAGCAATGAAAGACCCTGCGACCAGCGAGCGTTTACCGGGAGATGAGGATATTGCCTCAATCAAAACCCGTGCCAACGTGGCACCGGTTTACTTTGCTTATGAAAACGGTGTCGAGTCTGGTGAATTGTCTGCAATTGTATTGCCAATTCACGGTTATGGCCTGTGGTCTACCATGCATGCTTTCCTGGCGCTGGGGCCGGATGGTACTACTATTCAGGGACTTAACTACTACGAGCAAGGTGAAACAGCCGGCTTAGGTGGTGAAGTACAAAACCCGAAATGGTCTGCACAATTCATTGGTAAGAAACTGCTGGATCAGTCAGGTCAGCCTGCTATTAAAGTGGTTAAGCCTGGTAATGCCAGTGCAGATTCTGCTTTTGAAGTAGACGGCTTATCTGGTGCGACATTAACCAGTAACGGTGTACAGCATACTTTCGATTTCTGGGCAGGTGCTAAGGGTTTTGCCCCGTTCCTGGCTAAAGTTCGCGATGGAGCATTAAACAATGGCTAATGCAAAAGAAATTAAAACGGTTCTTTTCGGGCCGGTTTTTGCTAATAACCCTATAGCATTACAGGTACTGGGTATCTGTTCTGCATTGGCGGTTACGACTAAAATGGATAAGGCGCTGGTAATGTGTATTGCACTTACTCTGGTAACCGCCTTTTCAAACTTCTTTATTTCATTGATCCGCAACCATATTCCATCAAGCGTTCGGATCATCGTGCAGATGACCATTATTGCGTCACTGGTAATCGTGGTTGACCAGTTACTGAAAGCTTTCGCTTATGATGTTGCCAAAGAGCTGTCGGTATTCGTTGGTCTGATTATTACCAACTGTATCGTTATGGGGCGTGCAGAAGCCTATGCGATGAAAAGTGCCCCGGGCATCAGTTTCCTCGATGGTATCGGTAACGGTTTAGGTTACAGTGTTGTACTGATGACGGTTGCTTTTATCCGTGAACTGGGTGGTTCAGGTACAGTATTTGGTGTCGAAATTTTACCTCTGGTAAAAGACGGCGGCTGGTATCAGCCTATGGGCTTACTGTTAATGCCACCTAGCGCATTTATCATCATAGCCTGCTTTATCTGGATACTGCGCACCTTCCGTACCGAACAGGTAGAGAAGGCCTAAGGAGCATTAGATGGAACATTATATTAGTTTATTCGTTCGTGCGGTTTTCATTGAAAACCTGGCACTGTCATTCTTCCTTGGGATGTGTACTTTTATTGCTGTATCGAAAAAAATCACCACGGCTTTTGGCCTGGGTGTTGCGGTAACAGTGGTATTAGGTATTTCGGTACCAGTCAACAATCTGGTATATCAGAACCTGCTGGCGCCGGGTGCACTGGACTGGGCCGGCTTCCCGGAAGCTGACCTGAGCTTTTTAGGTTTCTTAACTTACATCGGTGTTATTGCAGCGTTAGTACAAATCCTGGAGATGATTTTAGACAAGTTCTTCCCGGCACTGTACAACGCTTTAGGTATCTTCCTGCCGCTTATCACTGTTAACTGCGCAATTTTCGGTGCGGTAGCTTTCATGGTTGAGCGTGACTATAACTTTGGTGAGAGCGTCGTATTCGGTATCGGTAGTGGTATTGGCTGGATGTTGGCAATTACCTTGTTGGCGGGGATTCGTGAGAAGTTGAAATACGCAGATATTCCACACGGTTTACGTGGACTGGGTATTACCTTCTTAATGGTTGGCTTAATGGGGTTAGGCTTTATGTCTTTCTCTGGTGTTTCACTGTAAGGGGTAAAGGCAGACAAGATGGAAAATTTAGACATATTTCTTGGCGTTGGCATGTTTACCCTGGTGGTTCTGGCGTTAGTCGTTATTATTTTAGCGGCTAAATCTAAGCTGGTAGCCTCAGGTGACATCACTATCAGCATTAATGGCGACCCAAGCAAAGCCATTAAAACCAAAGCCGGTGGCAAATTGTTAGGTGCGCTGGCTGATAAAGGCATTTTCCTATCATCGGCTTGTGGCGGTGGGGGTTCATGTGGTCAGTGTCGTGTGCATGTTAAATCAGGCGGTGGCGAAATTCTGCCAACTGAATTAGGTCATATCACCAAAGGTGAAGCGCGCGAAGGTTGCCGTTTGTCATGTCAGGTTAACGTGAAAACTGACATGGAAATTGAAGTTGAAGAGGAAGTCTTCGGCATCAAGAAATGGGATTGTACTGTTATTTCCAACGATAACAAAGCGACCTTCATTAAAGAGCTTAAACTGCAGATCCCTGATGGCGAGTCTGTACCATTCCGTGCCGGTGGCTATATTCAGATTGAAGCGCCTGCGCACCATGTGAAGTACAAGGATTTTGATATTCCACAGCAGTTCCGTGGTGATTGGGAACGTTTTAACTTCTTCAGCCTGGAGTCAAAAGTAGACGAGGAGACGATCCGCGCCTACTCAATGGCTAACTATCCGGAAGAAGAAGGCATTATCATGCTGAACGTGCGTATCGCGACGCCACCACCAAATAACCTGACTTTGCCGTGCGGTAAGATGTCATCCTTTATCTGGAGCCTGAAAGAAGGTGATAAAGTGACGATTTCTGGTCCGTTTGGTGAGTTCTTCGCCAAAGAAACTGAAGCAGAAATGGTATTTATCGGTGGTGGTGCAGGTATGGCACCAATGCGGTCACACATTTTCGATCAGCTACGCCGGTTGAAATCTAAGCGCAAGATCACGTTCTGGTACGGTGCCCGTTCTAAGCGCGAAATGTTCTATGTAGAAGATTTTGACATGCTGGCGGCTGAGAATGACAACTTTGAATGGCATGTCGCCTTGTCTGATCCGCAGCCGGAAGACAACTGGAATGGTTATACCGGTTTTATCCATAATGTCATTTATGAGAACTACCTGAAAAACCATAAAGCACCTGAAGACTGCGAATTCTATATGTGTGGTCCTCCGATGATGAACAAGGCCGTGATCAATATGCTTAAAGATCTTGGCGTTGAAGATGAAAACATCCTGTTAGACGACTTCGGCGGCTAATATTTAACGTGACAACAAAAGGGGCGACCGTAAGGCTGCCCCTTCTGCTATCTGGAACTGCTATGCATATATTTTCTTCCGTCAAACTCTGCTTTATTTTTATCAGCATAAGCGTTATTGCTGCGTGCAGCCCGGCTAAGTCAGGCAATGAACAAGTGCAACTTAACGGCAGCACGATGGGAACCTATTATGTAGTCAAGCTATATAGTGCTCAGGAACTGGATACTACAGCGCTACAACAGCAAATTGATACTGAGTTAGAGCTGGTCAATGATTTGATGTCAACTTACCGGCCTGAGTCTGAATTAATGCGGTTCAACCGTTTCGAGGCCGGCAAGGCGTTTCCATTGTCAGAACAGACACGGCTAGTAGTGGCAGAGGCATTGCGTCTTGCTGAACAAAGCAATGGCGTGTTAGATGTGACTGTCGGGCCTTTAGTTGAACTATGGGGTTTTGGTGCTCATGGCCGTATAGAGCATGCGCCTGAGCAGGTTGATATTGATAACGCACGTTCTGTAGTAGGGTATCAGAAGCTGACATTGTCAGCTGAAGGTCTGATTAAATCAGTGCCGCAGCTGGCAGTTGACTTATCAACTATTGCTAAAGGGTATGGCGTAGACCGGGTCGCAGAGATTTTGGAGCAGAACGGTATTGATAGTTATCTGGTCGAAATTGGTGGGGAAATGCGCATCAAGGGCAGTAAGCCAGACTCACAGCCATGGAAAATAGCGATAGAGAAGCCGGTTGATGCTGAACGCTCGGTACAGCGGATTTTGCAGACAGGTGATATGGGTGTTGCTACGTCAGGTGATTACCGTAACTATTTTGAAGAAGATGGCATACGGTATTCCCATCTTATCGATCCTCGCAGCGGTAAACCGATACAACATAAGACAGTGTCTGCTACTGTATTACATCCGTCGTGTATGACCGCAGATGGGTACGCTACTGCACTAAATGTTATGCCGTCAGAAGAAGCAATTGCTTTTGCAAACCGGTATAATATTGCTGCGTTATTGGTAGTTAAAACCGAAGATGGTTTTACTGAACTGGCATCGGAAGCGTTTAAACCTTTTCTGACTGAGTAAGCGGAGGCAGCTATGACCCTATTTTTACTGACTTTTGGCCTGTTTTTGCTGGTAGTGGTAGCAATGGCCTCTGGCTTTCTGTTGCAGCGTAAGACTATTGCTGGCAGCTGTGGTGGCCTTGGTGAAATCGGCATTGAAAAAGCGTGCGATTGCGATAAACCTTGTGAAAAAAGACAAAAACGCATGGAAAAAGAAAAATTCTGGCAACAGAATAAAATTGTTTGATTGTTCGGTTTTAGTAAAATGAAAAGCTGGCGCGTCGCCAGCTTTTTGTTTTTTGAGGGAAAGCCATTGCTGAACAGACTTTTTTTGCTGACTGAACGCCGTACGACAATAAAACGGGAAGTGGTCGCCGGTATTACGACCTTTATGGCGATGTCCTACGTACTGTTTGTTAATCCATCAATGTTGGCACAGACCGGCATGGATCATGGCGCCGTGTTTGTTGCAACTTGCCTGGCGGCAGCGCTGGGATGCCTGGTAATGGGGCTGCTGGCAAATTTGCCGGTCGCGCTGGCACCGGGCATGGGGTTAAACGCATTTTTTACTTATGTGATAGTGCTGGAGCAGGGCCATAGCTGGCAGACCGCATTGGCAGCGGTATTCTTTTCTGGCTGCCTGTTTCTGTTACTGAGTATCTTTAAGATACGAGAATGGATCATCAATAGCATTCCAACGCCGTTAAAGATGGG
>Ga0079224_100003676_pt1 | contig 19469 bp, 24 predicted proteins | sample Stecom2015_FD_80414 | JGI IMG/M metagenome (GOLD analysis project Ga0079224, IMG submission 80414) | Agricultural soil microbial communities from Utah to study Nitrogen management - Steer compost 2015 | ecosystem: Environmental > Terrestrial > Soil > Agricultural land | place: USA: Utah... | reverse complement strand
CTATTTTGGGAATCAGAACTCGGGGTAGTCGAGCGCTGAGGAGGAGTGGGCGAGATGATCATCACCGTCGGAATGTGGGTTCACGTCCTCGTGAACGCCCTGGTCTGCTTTCAGCCGACTCGCAATCCGATCTGGGGGGAGTTGCGCCTCGTCGGCGTGATCGTCTCGACGATCGCGCTGTGGATGGTGATGGCGGCGGTCCTCTAGGCGCGGACGAAGGGCGAACGTCACGTCTCAGGCCAACAGGTCGGCGACCTGGTCGACGTCGTCGACCGTGTTGTAGATGTAGAACGACAGGCGCACCCTCCCTGCCCGTACCGCCGCCTTCACGCCGGCGTCGCGCAAACGGTCGCCGTGGGGCGTGTCGAGGGCCACGACGGCACTGTTCGACGGCTCCATCCCCAGAGCGTCGCGGAGTCGGTTGGCGAGGCCGACGCTGTGCTGGTTGGCGGCTTCCACGCCCACCTCGGCGATCAAAGAGACGGAGATGGCGGCGCCGATGAAGTCGAACCACGCCGGTGACACGTTGAACCGGCGTCCGTCGCTCGCCAGGCGAACCGGCGTCCCATACAGGCTCTGCCAGGGATCGTCGCCCGCGTACCAGTTGGCGTAGATCGGCTCGAGCCAATCCGCCGACTCGGCGACGGTGACGAACCCGGAGCCGCGGGGTGACAACAGCCACTTGTAGGCACCGCATGCCGTCACGTCGAAGCGGTCGGCGCGGATCGGCAGCCATCCCGCCGCCTGGCTCACGTCGACATAGGTGCGCACTCCGTAGGCGCGAGCGGCAGACCCGAGGGCGTCGAGGTCGGTGACCCGTCCGTCGGCGGACTGGACGGCGCTCACCGCCACGAGATCCACCTGTTCGTCGATCCGCTCGAGCAACTCGTCGAGGGGGACGATGCGAACGTCCAGACGCCCGTCGTTGGCGAACGGGTAGAGGAGGGAGCTGAACTCCTCTTCGGCGACGAGGACCCGGGAGCCCTCGGGGAGCGACGCCGCCACCAGGCCGCTCACGGTCGACACCTGACTCAGGATGCCCACACGCGAAACATCCGCGCCGACGACGCGGGCGTGAGCTCGGCGGGCGGCGTCGACGTGGATGTCGAAGTCTGAAGCGTCCCACCGGCCGTGGAGCCAATTCTCCGCCGCTGACTTCAGCGCCTCGACCGTCGATCGAGGTGGAAGACCCAGCGATGCCGTGTTCAGATAGCCGCGGCCGGCGGCGAACTGCTCTCTAACTGTGTCCTCGAGCATGACCCCATTGTGGATCCCCCAGCCGGGAAGAGCGGGGTCGGCCGAGGAGCGTCACATCGCCTGGGGCCGGAACACGAACGCCAGACCGTCGCCTCCGTCGTGGACATCCATCACCGATTCGGAGAGGGCGTCGACTATCAGGGGGTCCACGTACACCTGCGTTGCGCCTTGTTCGGCCACACCGTCCTCGGGGGTGGCGTTCTCGACGAACTCCAGACGCACGGCGAGATCGCCGTTGGGACCGCGCTCGGCGGTGAGGCGGGTGTCGTGGGATGCGGGGATGCCTTCGCTCGCCCGGATCGTTTCGAGGGCGGCAGCAGCATTCTCAGAGAGTTGGAGCATCGTGCTCCTCCTTGGGTCGGTCAACGACCACCCTAGGGTTGCTGGGGAGTAGTGACCACTGCCGAACCGGCCCTTTCGGCGACCATCCGGAGCCCCGAAAATACGTGCCCATCGATGTCGCCTCGGCCAAGACGTGGTCCGAGGCAGCGTCGAGCACCTCGCCTTTCGTGGCCCCTTCGGGTAGGCCCAGCCGCGTGTCGAGGGCGTAGACACGGAAGAAGTAGCGATGGGTGCCCGACGGCGGGCAAGGCCCGACATACGCCAGCCCGCCCGCCGAGTTCCTCCCCGACACGCCGAGCCCGGAGGCGCCTTCGGGTATGTGGTCGGTCGGTGGGATGTCGTAGACGCTCCAGTGGTCGAATGTCCCGGATGGGGCGTCGGGGTCGTCCACCACGAGAACGAGAGATTCGGTGCCTTCGGGGATGCCGTCGATGGTGAGCGGAGGGGAGATGTCGTCGCCGTCGCACGTGTAGACGGCGGGGATCGGTTCGCCTTCGGTGAAAGCGGACGTCAGTCCCATGGTCATGGACGCCTCCGGTAGCTCGGGTTCGTCGCCGCAAGCGGCCAGCGTCACAACGAATAGGAACGCCACGAAAACGACTGGGCGCGTCGTGTCGCGCATGACACCATCGTGTCACGGGCGGTGTACGTGTGCCACCGTAGAGAATGCCGAGCTTCGACAGGAGGCGGAATGTATTCCTGGGCTGACTCCGACGACGACGTCGACTGGGGGGAGCTGTCCGAGATGTACTGGCTCGCCCCGCTCGGGCACAAGCCGCCAGATCATCTCCAGTTCGTCTTCGACAATTCGAGGTACAAGTGCTTCGTATACGCCGACGGAAGAGTGGTCGGGGCGGGTCGGGCCGTAGCCGACGGCCGGGACGTCTCCTACATCGCCGACGTCGCCGTCCACCCGGACCACCAAGGTCAGGGTCTGGGGCAGCAGATCGTCCAGCGCCTCGTGGACCTCTCCGCCGGTCACAAGAAGATCATCCTCTACGCCAACCCCGGGACCGAAGGGTTCTACGTGCGGTTGGGCTTCTACCCGATGAACACGGCGATGGCGATCTGGCACGATCAGGAGTCCGCCGTGGCCTCCGGCCTCCTGCGCCGTCCCTGAGGTCAGCCCTCGACCACGATCACGTAGCGGCCGTCAGCCGAAAGGGGACACATTCCTTCGTAGACACCCGGCGCACCGAAGGTGACCTCGAACTCCTGGCCGGCGCCGACCATGTACGGCCCCACCGGCTGGTCGACTACGTCCTGGTTCTCGACCCGGATGGTGTCACCGACCTCGAAGTGGAGACGAGAGGGCATCAAGTCGACCTTCTCCCCGGAGGAGATCCGGGCCGCGGTGCCCTCGGGGATCACCAACTCGTAGGCGTAGCCGCCGCCCGCGCAGGCCGTCACCCACAGCGCCAGCAAGAGGAGGACGAGACTCTTTCTCACGGCGCCGAATCGCGGACCTCGGCCGTGACGACGATCTCGCCGGCGTTCTCGAAGGTCAGGGTGAGCTCGATCGTCGATCCCGTCTCCAGCGGCCTGGCGAGGTCGAGGAGCATGATGTGATACCCGCCGGGCTCGAGCGAGGCGGTCTCTCCGGAGGCGATCTCTAGCCGGTCTATGGCACGCATCTCCATCATGTGACCACCCGTATCGGCCGTCGCCGAGTGCTCGTCTGAGTCCATCTCGGGCTCCACCGCCACGGTCTCGTGGATCTCGGCCAACCCCGCCACCGCCGGGTCGACGGACACGGCGACCAGGGCGTCGGCAGTGGCGGTGCCGTTCGTGATCTGCATGTAGGCCGCCCCCGCCTCCGCCATCGAAGGGGAGGTTCTCGCCCAAGCGTCCGACACCTCGAGTTCGCCGCCACCCCCGCGGCATGCGGTCACGGCGACGGCGACCGCGGCGAGCAACGCGAAGGCGATTCGGCGGCCAGGGGACGTGCTCTTCATGACTGTGCTTCCTCCAATAGGGATTCCATGTCGGCGGCCATGTCTTCGGACGAGAAGCCGAACGGCCACTCCACGCGGACGGTCCCCGTGTCGTCGATGACGTACGTGAGAGCGGTGTGAGCCACCGCATAGGCCTCACCGGGCTGGTGGTCCTCGATCTCCCATTGAACGCCGAATGCGGCCGCCGCATCGGCGAGTCGAGCGGAGTCGTCGGTGCGCAGCGGTATCCGCCGCGAGAAGAAGTGGCTCAGGTAGTCGTCGAGGCGCTCGAGGGTGTCCCGTTCGGGGTCGACCGTGACCATCGCCACTGTGACCCTTTCGGCAAGCCCGGGCTCCAGGTCGGTCAGGGCTCGGCTGATGTCGGCCATGGTCGTGGGACAGACGTCGGGACAACTGGTGTATCCGAAGTACGCGAGGAGGAGGCCGCCCGGGGCGGCTCGCATCGCCACGTCCTGTCCGTCGGGGCCGGGGAGGGACACTTGTGCGACCTGAAGGGGAGGGTTGCGTACCGCTCCCTTGAGGGACGGCGTGTCGCCGCAGGCGGCGATCACGACCATCAGGGCGAGAGCCAGCGAAGTCGCCCGGAAACGGCTCGCATTCGAACCAGGCACCGACGTAGCGTGCGCCGACACCGGGGGAATGCGCACGGGTCCTTCGTCCCGCTTCGAGGGCCGAAAGTCCCGAAGTGTTCGCCCGGCGCCGCGCCGTGCATGGCGGAGCAGGCAATCGTGACGACGAGACCCGAAGAGGAGACACGATGACCGACGAGCCCACCCGTGCCCACGAGCGATTCCGGATCCTGCACGAGGACGGCACCTTCCTGATGCCGAACGCCTGGGACGTCGGGTCGGCACGGCTCCTCGAATCACTGGGGTTTCCGGCCATCGCTTCGACGAGCTCCGGATTCGCCGCGTCCTTGGGGAGAGCCGACCAGCAGACGACACTCGACGAGCTCGTGGCACACAGCGAGGAGTTGGTCGCCGCGGTCGACATCCCTGTGAGCATCGACGCCGAGCACGGCCACGCCATCGAACCGGAGGGGGTGGCCGACAACGTGCGGCGGTTGGCCGCCACTGGGGCGGCTGGCGTCTCGATAGAGGACTACGACCCCCAGCGAGGTCTGCTTCCCCTCGACCTCGCGGTGGAACGAGTGGAGGCGGCCGCGGCAGCCGCGGCCGAGACGGGGATCGTGCTCACCGCCCGGGCCGAGAACCACCTCTACGGGGTCGACGACCTCGACGACACGGTCGCCCGGTTGCGCGCCTTCCGCCACGTCGGTGCCGATGTCCTCTACGCCCCCGGCGTCACCTCGGTCCCGGACTTGGAGAGGCTGGTGGCGGAGACCGGTGGGCCCGTCAACGCCTTGGTCCAGGGTCCCAGCCCCACCGTCGCCGAGATGAAGCGCATAGGGATCAGACGCATCTCCACGGGTGGCGCGCTCGCCTTCGCCGCCTATGGAGCCGCCGTCGCTGCCGCCCGGAAGCTCCTCGAACGAGGGACCCACGAATATCTCGGCGCTCTCCTCAGCGTCGACGACCGGGCCGCTTTGGACCGTCCCGCTAAACAAGTCGGTTGATTCGGCCGAAAGATCCCCGTGTACTTCGACGACGCTGCGAACGAGAGCCGGCGAGGCTCCGGGATGAGCGCCGCCGGTCTCCGTTTCTCTCACCCCCTCGTGACGGCGAAACTCGCCGAGTTGGGGGTGACGGGGGAAGATCCGCCGGCGAGCCCGGCGTGGCGGCAGTTCGTCGAGTGGGTGGGAAGCCTGTACCGGGAGGTGGAAGAGCTCCGTGCTCTCCACCGCGACGCCGTCCTCGATCGCTCGAGCTTCGAGCATCTGTTCCACCACTCACCGGTCCCGACCATGCAGCAGGACTACAGCCGGCTGGAGCGCTGGATGGAGAGGCGTCGGCAGGAGGGCGCCAACGACTTGGTCGAGGCGCTCGGCGGGGCAGAGCTCGAGCGCATCCGCGCCGTGGTGCCGATGATCGAGATGACGGCAGCCAATCCCGCCGCCCAACGTGCCGTCGGGCTGCCTGTCGACGAGATGCTGGGCCCGATCGACCCCCGGATCGTCAACCCCGGCTCCGAGGTCGGCTGGATGACCCAGCTGCGAGCTGTCTGGGAAGGGGAGCCGGTCGCTCATGCCGCTTTCAAGGCCGAGACCGCAGACGGGATCCTCTACGACGCCGAGTCGGTCCTCGCCGCTCCGCTCATCGACGGCCAGCCGGACTTCTCCCGGGCCGTGTTCACGATCATCGACGTGACTCCGCACCGGGAAGAGGAAAGGCGGATGCAGGAGACGATCGAGGCGAAGGACCGGTTCCTGGCATCGGTGAGTCACGAAGTGCGCACGCCGCTCACGGCGATCCTCGGCTTCGCCCGGCTCCTCGAGCAGGAGCCCGACATCCCCGAGGACGACCAGAGGATGATGATCGGCTCTATCGCCGACCACGCCCAGGAGATGTCGGATCTGATTGAAGACCTGCTGGTGGCGGCCAGAGTCGAGCTCGGCCAGGTCCAAGTGGTGAGCGAGCCGCACGACGTGGTCGCCCAGATCACCCAGTTGCTCGCATCCGGCGGAAGCTTCACTCGGGGAGTGAAGTTCGAACCGCAGTCCACGGAGGCGGTGGCGACGTGTGACCCTGCCCGGCTCCGGCAGGTGCTGCGCAATCTGCTCACCAATGCCGAACGCTACGGCGGTCCCAATGTCGCCATCTTCGTGGACGTCGAAGGCGACTTCGTGGTCGTCGATGTCGTCGACGACGGTGCCGGGATCCCGCGTCGGGACTGGGACCGCATCTTCGAGCCTTATCAGCGAGCCCACGACGCCCCCGGCCAACCGGATTCGGTGGGAGTCGGCCTCGCCATTTCTCGTCAGCTGGCCACCCTCATGGGCGGCAGCCTCGACTACCGCTACTCGGATCGGAGCGTGTTCCGGTTGCGGCTGCCGGTTGCGCGGCGAGTCGGCACCTCCGATGAGTAGGGCGTGTCACCGACGTCGGTACGGGTAGTCCCTGTGGGGACCATCGCCATCACAACGACCTGGAGGCGCCATGGAACTCTTCGAACCCCGCCGAGCCTTCAGCGGCTTCGCGGTGCCCGACATCGACACGGCTCGCCGGTTCTACGGTGAGACGCTCGGGCTCCCGGTCACTGAACGAGACGGATTGTTGGCCCTGCACGTCGGGGGAGGAGAGGACGTCCTCGTCTATCCCAAGCCCGATTTCGCACCGGCGACATACACGATCCTGAACTTCCCGGTGGACGACATCGAGCAAGCGGTCGATGCCCTCAAATCGCGAGGTGTCGAGTTCCTCCGCTACGAAGGCTTCGACCAGGACGACCGGGGAATCTCCCGGAATCCGCACGGCCCGGCGATCGCCTGGTTCGCCGACCCGGCCGGCAACATCCTCTCGGTCATCGAGATCACCGGCTAATCGGACGCGGTTTCCTGCGAGGCGAGGTCGGTGATCGAGCGGTGGAGCCGGAAGGTCTCCTCGTCGGTTCGGCTGTCGTCGACGAACGAGAGGAACTGGGAAGCCAACTCTGCGAAAGCGCCCCTGTCGGCACCGGCCGCCGCCCTCAGGTTGAACTCACCCGACCGCCGCCACCGCCACACCTGGTAGAGCTCGCAGCGCTGCTCGGGTGCCCACACCGGAAGGTATGTCCCTAGGTACTCGAGGCCCTGCGGGGCAGAGTCGGCCAACTCGCTCTCGTGCTCGTGGAGCCATTCCCTGAGCTCGTCGAAGGCTCCCGGTCGGACAAAGAAACCCCATTCGTAGATCAGGGCCATGGTCACCGCCTCCTCTCTCCTCGGAACCGTATCCGCTCGGCGGTCGCTCTGCAGCGTCCCGGTGGAGGATCCCCGGATCCTCATCGGGTCGGGATGGGGAGGACCCCAGGGATCTCCCCCATTCCATGGGAGTGGCACGGTACGTAGGTTGGAGACGTGACCGGAGCCACCCCACCGCCGGCTGACATGCGGCCCGATGCGCCGAGTCCCGAAGGGAAGCGGTCCCGAGCCCGCGCGTACGCGGTCGCCGGCGCGGCACTCGCCGCGGTGGCTCTGCTCACGTGGTGGGGGTGGCCCTACATCTCCCGCTTCCTGGATGCCGAGCAGGCTCGCCGCCTGGTCGAGGATGCCGGAGCGTGGGGGCCGCTCGTCCTCATCGGCATGCAGGTCGTCCAGGTCGTCGTCGCGCCGATACCCGGCCAGATCACCGGCCTGGTGGGCGGGTACCTGTTCGGTCCCGTCCTCGGAGTGGTCTACACGACCATCGGAGCCACGATCGGATTCACGTTGGTCTTCTTCCTCGCCCGGAGATGGGGGAGGCCGTTCGTCGAGAAGTTCGTCAGCCGCGAGCACCTGGAGCGCTTCGACCATCTGGCGGGGACGCGGGGAACGCTGGCTCTGTTCCTCGTCTACCTGCTGCCGGCCTTCCCCGACGACATAATCTCGTTCGTGGCCGGCCTGACGCCCATCCCGATCCGGAGTCTCGTCCTCGTCTCCCTCGCCGGTCGGCTGCCGGGATACGTCCTGTTGAGCGTCGGCGGGAACGGGCTCGCCTACGACGACCTCGACCCGATCGTCGTGATCGGCGGCGTCGTCGCCGTGATCGTGGCATTGGCGTACTGGAAGCGGGACTGGCTGCACGAGATGGTGGCGAGTGGCGACGTGGTCGGCTTCCTCCGGCGCCGCTGGCCGCTGTCGGCCATGATGAGCGCCGTCTTCTTCACGGGCCTGGCGCTGGTGGCGGTCGCTCTGTACTTCGCCGCTACCGCCGACCCGCTTCTGCGGTAGGCGCGGGACCCGGAGTCGGGTCCCGCGCCCGTAGGTCAGATGCGGGCGTCGGGGACGACGACGGCCCGTCCTTCGACCTCTCCGGCCTTGAGTGCGTCGTACGCCTCGACCGCCCGGCTGAGTGGGAACTCGGTGGTCTTCGAGGAGATGAGCCCGCGTGCGGCCAAGGTGAGGACCTCGGCCAGTTCGGGGCGCGTTCCCCAATAGGAGGTCTGGATGCTCACCTCGTAGGGAACCGAGAAGAACGACACCGGGAGGGTCCCGCCGCCGATCCCCACGATCGTGAGGTCGCCCATCTGGCGGGCCGCGGCTGCCCCCATGGCGAGGGTGGCGTCGACCCCGACGACGTCGAGGATCACGTCGGCGCCGCGACCGCCGGTGGCCTTGCGGATCTCTTCGGCCGTCGACTCGTCCGACAGGAAGGTCAGGTCGGCTCCATGAGACTCCGCCAGCTCCAGAGCGGACTCGCGGGTGTCGACCGCGATGATGCGGGCACCGGTGACGGCTCTCAGGATCTGGACACCCATGTGTCCCAGTCCTCCGACGCCGATGACCACGGCGGTCGCCTCTGGCGTGAGCTTGGGCAGGGAACGGCGAATGGCGTGATAGGGAGTCAGACCGGCATCGGTCAGTGGCGCCGCCTGCCTCGGCTCGAGACCTTCGGGGAGAGGGAGGAGCAACCGACTGTCCGGCACCAGCATGTACTCGGCCATGCCGCCATCGAGGCCGAGGCCGCCACCACCGCCGGGGATGGGAGCGGCTTCCAGGTTCTCACAGTAGATCTCGATCCCGAGCCGGCACCGGGCGCAGGTCCCGCATCCCCAGGGCCCGTAGACGGCGACCGGCTGGCCCACCTCGAGGTCGGTGACACCTTCTCCGAGGGCGTGTACCCATCCGGCGTTCTCGTGGCCGAGGGTGAACGGAGGGTTCCACGGCACCACCCCTTCCTCGAATTCGTCCATGAGGTGGACGTCGGAGTGGCAGGCTCCGGCTCCGCCGACTGCGACTACGACTTCGCCCGGTCCTGGTTCGGGATCGGGAACGTCGACGAGCTCGGGCGGCGTCTTCCACGCCTGCAGACGAAGTGCTTTCACAAGGCTCCTTTCACGGGGCGAGCACCCCCAACCGTGCCGGGTGAACCGGCCGGCAGCTAGGGACTTATGTCATGGACCGCGGGACCGGAGAGCCCCATGTGCCGAGAGACGGGGTCGGAAGCGACGCCTTCTCCACCAGGCCTTCGAACAGATGCTCGAGGGCCGTCACCGCATCGACCCGGGGTGCCCACCCGAGCTCCCGCCGGGCGCGGGAGGAGTCCATCAGCGGAACGGAAGTCGCCATGTCCAGCCATCCTTCCGGCGTCGGCTGGCTGTGGAGCCGCCAGGTCGCCACCAGCGACCGGACGAGGCCCGTCGGAACCGCAGCCAACCTCGTCCCGAGCATCTCGGCGACGCGGGCGCTGTCGAGCGTCGGCTCGGCAGCGAGGTTGAACGCCCCTCGCTGGGCGGTGGGGAGGAGGGCCCGGCAGGCGCGGGCGACGTCGGAGCTGTGGACGGCCTGGAACCGCAACTCGCGGGGCAGGGGGAGTGCCGGCAGGGCGCCCCGGCGGAAGACACCGCCCGGAAAGAACCGCCCCAGGAAGAGCCGGCGGATCCCACTCGCCGCTTCGCGTTTGAAGATCAGAGCCGGCCGCACCCTGGCCACCGCCATGTCGCGGTTCGCTTCCTCGAAGCGATCGATGTACCACTCGACGGTCGCCTTGTGCCGGGAGTAGAAGGAGGTGGCGACTCCGTCGGTCGGGTGGGTCTCGTCAACCCGCGGCTCGTACGGGGCGGGGGAGTAGGCGCCGACCGACGAGGCGTACACCAGGCGGGGCACCCCGGCGGCGGCCGCCGCTTCCACGACGCGGCGGGTTCCCATGACGTTGGTCCGCCAGAGCCGTGCCTCGTCGTGGGAAGGCTGGATGGCCCAGGCGAGATGCACGACGGCGTCGGCGTTGGAGAACAACTCGGTGAGGGGATGGGTGGCGACGTCTCCCGCCACCCATTCGACCTGCGGGAAGGGCATCGCTCGACCGACTCTTCGGGCGAGCCCGGCCACCGACGAGATCGCCGGATCCGCCACGAGCACTTCGAGGAGGCTCGTGCCGACGTTGCCGCTGGCGCCGGTGACGACGACTCGCATCGTCGGCCAGTACCCGGTCCCGGCCCCGACAAACGACATGGGTGGTGGGTGGGGTCCGGGTGGCGTGGATCAATCAGTCGGGGCCCGCCAAGGCGTAGGCCACAGCCGCGGCGAAGTCCATGTTCCGGCCCTCGAGATAGGCTTCTCTCGCGTCGCCGGTCAGGGCCTCGAGGCGGTCCAGGTCGAGGTCGTCGACCCGGTTCGTCTCGTGTGACACGATGTCGGTGCCGGAGGTCTCCCGGAGGCTGTGGAAGGCTCCTCCCAGGCGGTACGCCCGCATCTCGTCGCCGAGGAGGAGCGCAACACCGCCGATCAGGGCGATGAAGAGCACAGCCGCCGACACGTCCTCGTCGCTCGACAGGAGCTCGAGCCCTTCGCGGAGATATCGCCATGCGGTGTCGGCGTCGCCGATCCGCAGGGCGGTGCCGCCGAGCTCGAAGAGGGCCCAGCCAGTCCCGAAGTTGTTCCCTGCCTTCCGGTAGTAGGCGAGGCTCCGTTCCCAGTGGTGGAGGGCCGACTCCCGGTCGCCCTGGAACAGGCCCAGCACGTTCCCCCGCCCCCATTCGACATCGCCGAGCCCGCTCGTGTCGCCCACCTCCTCGAAGAGGCGCTCCGCTTCCTCCAGTTCCGCCCAGGCGGCGTCGGGCTGGTCGGCGTCGAAGACGAGGGCGAGGGCGTGGTTGTAGAGGGCGTTGGCCAGCTCCCAGTCGTCGTCTCCGGCACGGTGGATCTCGAGTGCCTCCCCGTACGTCTCCGCCGTCCCCGGGATACCCGCCCACCAGCTGATCCCCGCCATCGCTTCGAGAGCTTTCGCCCTCCAGTGGGGCTCGCCGTCGGGCAGCGACAGCACGGCCGCCGCTCTCCGGCGACCCTCGTGGAGGTGGCCTCGGGCCTGCCAGAATCGCCAGGTGGCGAAAGACAGCCGCCGGGCCAGGTCGGTCTCCGTGGCCCCGATCGCCCAATCCAACGCCGCGCGGACGTTGTCGTGGTCCCGGGCGACCCGGTCGAGCCACAGGTTCCTGTGACCGCATTTGAAGTGGTGCGATGCCTCTTCTGTCAGACCGATGTAGGCGAGGAGGTGACGCCGACGGATGGTCTCCTCCTCGCCGAAATCGGAGAGGCGTGCGGCGGCGAACTGGCGAATCACGTGCAGCATCCGGAACCTCGAGTCGCCGGCTCCGTCCATCGACATGACGAGGCTCTGGTCGACGAGCGTGGCCAAGCCGTCGAGAACGGATATCGGCAGGCCGGTTGCGCACACCTCCTCGATCTCCTCGAGGCGCCCTCCGCCGGCGAACACCGACAGCCGAGCGAACAGGAGGCGTTCCGGCTCCGAGAGGAGGTCGTAGCTCCACCGGATCGCCGCTTCGATCGTTCGTTGCCGTTCGGGGAGATCGACCGCCCCTCCCGACAGCATCATCGAGTCGAGACGATCCAGGATCGCCTGGACGGGTAGGAGCCTGACGCGGGAAGCGACGAGCTCGATGGCGAGAGGCAGTCCGTCGAGGAGGGTCAGGAGCTGGGCCACGGCGGAGGCGTTGTTCTCATCGAGACGGAAGTCGGGCCGCACCGCCATCGCCCGCTCCACGAAGAGACGGGCAGCATCCGACTTCGAGAGGCTTTCGGGATCCTCGTCGGCTGGAGGGAGGGGCATGGGAGACAGCGGCAACTCCCGCTCGGCGGCGAGACGGAGCGGTGCCCGCGAGGTGACGACGATTCGCGAACCAGGGGAGGTGGTGACGATCTCGCCGACGAGGGGAGCCGCGCCGAGGATCTGCTCGAAATTGTCGAGGATCAACAGCACCCGGCGGTTGCGGAGCGTATCGAGTAGCGTCGCCCGCGGATCGGTTCGTTGGGTGGCTTCCAATCCCAGTGCCGTGAGTATCTCTGATGCGAGCAGCTCCGCTTCCGAGATCGGCGCCAGGTCCACGAAGAAGACGCCGTCGGGGAAGTCGGCCACGGCCTCGGCCCCGACCTGGAGGGCGAGGCGGGTCTTCCCGGTGCCTCCCGGGCCGGTGAGCGTGATCAGATGTGCCGTCTCCAAGAGCGACTCGACCTCGTCGAGCTCGCGGCGGCGGCCCACGAAGCTCGTGACGAGGAGAGGGAGGTTGTTGGGCACTGCGTCGAGTGTGCGAAGTGGAGGGAACTCGCTCTGCAGGCCGGCGACGGTCAACTGGAAGAGGGTCTCGTGGTGGGAGAGGTCCTTCAGTCGATGCTTGCCCATGTCGCGCAGCGATGCTCCCTCGGGGATATGACGCTCCACGAGAGCCGCCGTCGTCTCCGACAGGACGATCTGGTTGCCATGGCCGGCCGCGGCGATCCGCGCCGCCCGGTGCACGTCCAGCCCGACGTAGTCGTCGCCTCCGAGGGTCCCCTCGCCGGTGTGGATGCCGATCCTGACCTTGACAGGAGAGCCCGCGGGCCATTCGTGTCCCTGGAGCGCTTCCTGCATGGCGATCGCCGCCTGCACCGCCTGCGGAGCCGACTCGAAGACCGTGAAGAAGGCATCGCCTTCGGTCTTGACCGTGATGCCGCCGTTCACGTCGACGGCGGCGCGGAGGATGCGGTTGTGGTCCTCCAGCACCTTCCGCCATTCATCGGCGGGCAGGTCCTGGACGAGGCGCGTCGATCCCTCGATGTCGGTCAGGAGGAACGTGACCGTTCCGGAGGGGAGAGACGGTGCCATCCTCTCAATTCAACCACCCAGGTTCGGCGCGACACCGCCCGCGGCCGGAAATTCCCTCCAGTGAGGCGGACACCGTGGCGTACTGTGAGCCCGGGCCGCGGCGTCATCGGCGGCATCGACGAAGGGGAATGGCGATGAACTTCGAACTGCAACTCGTGCTGCTACCTGTTTCCGATGTCGATGCGGCGAAGGCGTTCTACACCGAGAAGGCAGGGTTCTTCCTCGACGTCGATCATGCCGTCGGCGACGCCTTTCGGGTGGTGCAGTGCACTCCTCCGGGGTCAGCCTGCTCGGTGGCATTCGGCATCGGTATCACCGACGCCGAACCAGGATCGGTCGTGGGATTGCACTTGGTGGTGACAGACATCGAGGCCGCCCGCGCCGAGCTGGTCGGCAGGGGAATGGAGGTCAGCGAGATCCGCCACATGACGCCTCGCGGGTGGATGACAGGCGTCGATCCCGAGCACGCGAACTACAACTCTTTCGCCGACTTCCGGGATCCCGACGGAAACGTGTGGGTCTTGCAGGAGGTCGGCTACCCGGCCGATTGAGTCCCGTCGGCTACGGCGGCGAAGGCGGCCGCCAGCTTCGCATGGCCGGAGGCGTTGGGATGGATGCAGTCCACGCCACCGACGTAATCGGCATTGGAGAACAGTCGCGCGGTCTCGACCACCTCCACTCCGTGAGCTCCGGCTACGACCCGGATGATGTCGTTGAACCCTCCGAGCCCCGCCATGCCTCCTTCGAGGACGGTTTCGGCGGCGGGGGCGAGATCGGTGAGGAGGCAGGCAGGGAACGGGTTGTAGAGGGTCATAGTCACGATCGGTGTGTCGGGTCCGGCGGCGGCGCGCAACTCGCCGAGGATGGCGTCGAGATTCTGCAGATAGGCGGTGAATGCCTCCGAAGCGGCCGCCCGGCATCCATCCGTCGGCCCTCGCCGGCAGGCGGCGAAGACGGATCCGAAGAGGTCGTTCCCGCCGACGGTGACGGTCACCAGAGCCACGCCGTTTCCGTTCGAGCCGTCTCTCCGCCGCTGCGAGATCAGTTCGACCGCCGGGCCCAGCTGGGTGGCGGCCACCGTGTCGGAGGTGGCCCCCGGCGATCCGAAGTTCGCCACCTCCAGCGCGGGGCATGTCTCGTCCTCGCAGACCGGGTTCTGTGCCGCGAGGACGGACACGAATCCCCCGTCGCCCGACGGGGAAGCGCCCATCCCGACCGCCAGCGAATCACCCACCGCCACGTAGACGGGCCCGTCGCCGACGGGTTCCCCAGCTGAAGCCAGGAGGACGCACATGACGCCGATCAGAAGGGATCTCACCCGACGCGCAGGGTCTCTAGGTACTCCAGGACGGTCTCGAGCGACACCACGTCGGCGTACTTGGCGGCGATATCGACGAGGTTGGCAGCGTGGGGCTCCGCCGCTCTGTCACCGACACACTCCCGGGGAACGAGCGCGGGAAATCCGTACTGGAGCAGGTCGATGGCCGTCGCCCGGACACATCCACTGGTCGTTGCCCCGCACAGGATCACCGTGTCGACTCCGAGCGCGGTGAGGATCGCCGACAGATTCGTCCCGAAGAACGCGGACGCCCCCTTCTTCACGATGACCGTCTCCCCGGGGCGGCGCCCCAGGCGAGGATCGACTTCCACCCAGGGCGACCCGACCTGGAGCTCCAGCACCGACGGGATCTTCTGCGGCCAGATGCCGGCGTCGGCGGTCCCCTCGAAGGCGATCGTCGTGAAGAGGACCGGGACGTCCGACTCCCGGGCGGCGTCGAGGAGGCGGCGGGTCGCGGTCACCTCGGAGGTGAGATCCGAGCCGAGTCGCGACCTCGGGTCGGTGAAGCCGACCGAGAAGTCGACGACCAGCACGGCGGGCCGGGAACCGCGGAGGACGCTGCCGCCCAAACCGGCACGGGCGTAGGTATGGCGCGTGGAGGCTCCGCCTTCCATCGGGCCAAACTACCAGCGACAACGCCGCGAGCCGCCCCGCGGGGCCTCGTCTACGGCTGCAGAACCAGCGGGTACTCCCGCACGTCGATGCGGCGCCCGTCCTCGGCCGACGACGCCCAGACGATCAATGCCCCCCGTTGGGTCTTGGCGATCTCGTAGTCGATGGTGAAGTCGAAGCTGCCCCAATCGACGCCGGAGCTCGACATCGCCACTCCCTCTTCGATGATGCGGCCGTCCCAGTCGGTCAGCGCGTACTGGAAGGTCGCCTCGAAGACGAGGGCTTCGCCTGTGACCCGCAAGGGGTCGCCCACCAGGGCGCCGTACGCCGGCGTCTCGACGGCGATCGCCGCCTGGTAGTCGAGGTAGTCGTCGCGGCTGACGGCCCGGCCGACCGTCGCCCCGTTGTCGGTCCTGACCTGCACCGGAGAGCCGTCCTGGAGGAACCGCACCTCGTCGACGGACGGGAACCGGGTGAGGGTGAACACCACCTGGGCGTTCCTGCCCGCCGCCGACGGCTGGTCGGCTCCGAAACTCGAGCTGACATCCACTGTCGCCACTCCGTGCGAGATCGTCACCGAGTTGAGCGACACGCCGGCAGGGACCTCGGTCGAGATGCCGGGGATCGAGTTCGTCTCGTCGGAGGTCGGGCCGGCGAGTAGCGCCTCGAGCGACGCTCTCGCCGTTGCGGCGGTCTCCGGGACTCGTCGTGCGAACGGCGCCACGAACGGGCCCGTCCGGTTGCGGTGACCGTCCTCGTCGATGAAGAAGTAGGGAGCGACGACCATCACCGGCGACGGCCGCTGCTCGGTCAGATCCAGCGCCCGGGACAGGAACGACGCCATCTGGTCGCGCATCACCAGGGCCGACGGGCAGAACCAGTCGTTGTCCGGAGGGTTGCAGCCCTTGGTGACCCCGGCCGTACCGAGCCGGTCGATGTCGTCCTCGAAGATCGAGTTGTCGTCGTCTTGGAAGAGGTTCCCCCTTCCCGGATCGGTGTATCCGAACGCCCTCACCAAAAACGCCGCCATCTGGCCGCGGGTGACGAAGTCGTCGGGGCAGAACTCGTCGTTGTCCGGAGGGTTGCAGCCTCGGGTTATCCCGGCGGCGGCCAGGGTGTTGATGTCCTCCTCGAAGATCGATTCCTCGTCGTCTGCAAAACGGTCATCGGAGGCGGGCTCGAGGTCCAGGGCGCGGGTGAGGAACGCCGCCATCTGGCCGCGGGTCACCGCCTCGCCCGGGCAGAACCAAGTGTTGTCGGGAGGGTTGCAGCCGCGGGTGACGCCCTCGGCAGCGATGGCCTCGATGTTGCCCTCGTGGATGTTGCCGTCGTCGTCGATGAACGTGCCCCCCGGATCGAGTTCTTGAGCGGAGGCGACGAGGCTCGAGACCATCGTCAATGCGGTGAGGGCCACGACCAGTGATCGGGCGATGCGGGTGCGCTGCATTCCTCTTCCTCTCTTCCCTCGGGTCCACGCTAGGGACACCCCCGCCGCTACGACTGTCCATTGCCGGCCGACCGGGATAGGTTGGGGAGCACGCACGCTAGGGAGAAGACCATGACCCAGGAGACGCCCAACGGCGACACCGGCACCGCCCGGGACTCGACCTTCGAGGACCTGCGCGTGGAAGGCGAACAGCTCTTGTCGAAGGTCAAGGAACTGATCCACGAGGGGAACGTCCGCCGCATCATCGTCAAGAACAACGAGGGGGAGACGCTCATCGAGATCCCGCTGACACTCGGCGTGGCCGGAGCGGTCCTCCTGCCGGCTTTGGCTGCCGTCGGGGCCATCGCGGCGCTCGTGACCGAATGCTCGATCACCGTCGAGCGGGTCGCCCCAACCAACGAAGGGTCCTGACCGGTAATCGTGGCCAAGATCGCCGAGCTTCCGTCGGCGCTGAGTCAGGGCTTCGTATCGGAGGTCGGGGAGCGCCGTCTGGCGGTGTTCCTCGACTTCGACGGCACGCTGTCGCCGATCGTCACTCACCCCGAGCAAGCGGTCCTCGACAACGAGACTCGCCAGGCGGTGCGACGCGTCGCCGATCGTTTCCCGGTAGCGATCGTCAGCGGGCGCGACAGGCTGGACGTCGCCGGGCGGGTGGCACTGGACGACGTGTACTACGCCGGCAGTCATGGATTCGACATCTCTGGTCCCGGCGAGTTCCGGGAAGAGAAGGGCAGCGAGTTCCGTCCCAGCTTGGAAGAGGCCGCCTCGGAGCTCGAAATTGGCCTGCGGGCGGTTTCTGGCTCGTGGGTGGAGCGCAAGAGGTTCGCCCTCGCTGTCCACTACCGCCAGGCACCGGCCGGTGCCGAAGAGGAGGTAGAGGAGGCCGTGAGGGCCGTCGCCAGTCGCCACCCCGACCTGCGGATGGCGGGCGGGAAGAAGATCTTCGAGCTGCGACCCGACATCGACTGGGACAAAGGAAAGGCCGTCGTCTGGCTACTCGAGGTGCTGGGATTGCGCAGCGACGACGTCGTGCCGATCTACGTCGGCGACGACGAGACCGACGAAGACGTTTTTCGCGAGTTCGGAGAGGGCCCCGGGATAGGCGTCGTGGTCGGCGGAGGCGACCGGTCCACCGCCGCCCGCTACTCGCTCGCCGGTACGGCCGAAGTGAGCGCCTTCCTCATGCGCTTGTCGCGGCTTCCCCGGACCGAACCATGGCCGAGGAGGCCGATCACCCGCGCAGAAGGGTGAGCAGCATCACCGACGGCTCGAGTGCCTGGAGGGAGTGGGGCGTCTTCGCCTCCATGTAGAGCCAGGAGGAGGGCTCGAGGTCGTGGCTCTCGTCGCCTACCCGGAACCGGATGTGCCCTCTCAGCACTTGCACTATCGCCGCCGAGCCCGAGCTGTGCTCGGTCAGCTCTTGGCCCGTGTCGAATGCGAACAGCACCAGTCGGAACCTGTCGTCTTGATGCAGGACCCGGCTCAGCGTGCCGCTCTCGGGCACCTCGACTTCGGTCAGCAGGTTGGAGAAGACCTTCGATTGCAGTTGATCCGTCATCGAGGACCAAGGTACCTGCGGAATCGGGAGGAAGTGCCCGTGACCGGTGGCGGCATCTCGGTCACCATCGGGCTGTGGGACCTTTCGACTACCGACTCGAACTGACCGCCACCGGGTACAAGACCGGCCGATTCACCGGTGACGAGGTGCCTCACCTCAGTGTCGCCTCGCCGCCCGAGTTCGGCGGCCCCGGCGGCGTGTGGTCGCCCGAGCACCTCTTCGTGGCCTCCGTCTCGACGTGTCTCATGACGACCTTCGGGGCCATCGCCGAGATGTCAGGACTGGAGGTCCTCGGCTACTCCGATGCGGCGACGGGACGGCTGGTGCGGGACGAGAACCGTCTCTTCCGGATGGAGTCGGTCACATTGCGCCCCCGCATCGTCGTCGCCGGTTCCGAAGCCGCCGACCGAGCCGCCCGGCTCATCGAGAAGGCCGAGCGGGCATGCCTCATCAGTCGGTCCCTTTCCGCCGAGGTGGTGGTCGAGCCGGAGATCGTCAGCGAGGCCGTAGCGGCGAGGTGAGCCGGCCCGCCGGGACCAGTCCGGCATGATCTGGTGCTTCTCGCTGGCGGTACTAGCGTGAGCACCGTGGACGAAGGTCCCCATCCCCTCCTCGCCCAAGTACTCGAGCGGATCCGCGGAGAGCCGCAGGCGCTGATCGATTTCGCCCAGGCTTACCTGCGTCGCATCCCCTACGAAGCCGACATGTCGCCGGAGTCGGCCGCCGAGGAGATCCGCGACCTCTTCGAGTTCATCCGCCAGAGACACGACACGGTCGACATCCGTCTCTTCAACCCGGAAGCCGAGAACGCCGGCACCGTCATCCAGATCCGAGTTGAGGACGTCCCGTTCCTGATCGATTCGGTGATCGGAGAGATCCAGGCCCACGGCCTCGAGGTGTCACGAGTCCTGCATCCGGTCATAGGGGTCGTCCGCGGCGAGGACGGCTCGCTGCGGGAGGTCGTCCGTCCCGTCGAGACCGACCGGCGGGAATCGGTCCAGTTGTACGAGCTCGATCGCCGCCTCGACCCGGTCGATCACCCCCATCTCCAAGCCCGCATCCAGGCGGTGGTGGGCGACGTGCTGGCGGCTGTGGGGGACTTCCGGGCGATGGTCGACGCCACCTCGCGGATGATCGAGGCCGCGGGGGCGGGAAAGACCGCCTATCCGGACGACGAAGTCGCCGAAGCGGTGGCGTTCCTCCAATGGCTCACCGAGGACAACTTCGTCTTCCTCGGCTATCGGGAATACGAGGTGGTCGACACCCCGGACGGGCCCGGCCTCGTCGT